>Ga0209699_100095_pt1 | contig 106271 bp, 101 predicted proteins | sample SynthPrep_1_END__FD_187204 | JGI IMG/M metagenome (GOLD analysis project Ga0209699, IMG submission 187204) | Synthetic microbial communities from Ohio, USA - SynthPrep_1_END_DS7_MetaG (SPAdes) (version 2) | ecosystem: Engineered > Bioreactor > Aerobic > Activated sludge | place: USA: Ohio...
CTGCCGTGCTGGGCCTGGGCGCCGAGATGGCCATCACGCGCAACACGACGGCTGGCATCGCCTATGACGCGCAGTTCGGCGGCGGCAACCGGCAGCAGTCGGGCGTGCTCAAGCTGGCCGTGCGCTTCTGATCCCGCGCCGGCAGGCGCTGCAAGCGTCGCGGTAGTGACGCTTGCGGCGCCTGCGCCGGATGGGATCCGAGGATCAATGAAAAAAGGGGCGAATCGAAAGATTCGCCCCTTTTTCAAGGGTTTGCTTGAGAATGCGCGCCAAGCGGGGCCAGAACGGACGAGACGCCGTTGGCCTTAGTGTTTATCGTCCCCCTGCCATCGCAGGTAGGCCGAGCGGGTAACAGCAGACACTGAATCCAGGACTTTCCGGTGATTGACCTGATGCCGCAGCATCAGCCGCGCATCGGCCACGGCGCGGGATTTGCAGAACCAATGGCAACTGTGCTGCAGCAGATACAACTCTGCCGAGAGGTGGTACGCGCGTTCTCTTGCGTCCCAGTGGCCTTCGTTGTCCACGACATGGCGCAAGCCGAGTGCATGGATGTGCAGCAGCTCACGAAAATCCCGTGTCTTCGCAGGAAGAAAGCGCTCGATGTATGGCACGCAGAACGAGAGCGTGGACACGCGGGTGGCCTGTGGACTTTCCTTTTGCATGGCGTCGGCCAGCGACTGCACTTGTGCTGCCACGGCGCGTTCGGTCTGAGCGAAGGTTTCCAGCACCTGTAGCTGGCGTGTTTCGGCGTCTTCGCGGATGGCGCGTGCGTAGCCTTGCGTCAGTGTTTCCATGTGGCGCTCAAGCTGCAAACCGCCCAGATGACGCCCCAGCAGCGCAATGCGGGCGCGCTGGTAGCGCACGCGCAGCACCTGCCATGCCGCGACAAGCACCAGCAGGATCAATGCGGTATCCATTGCCCATGTTCCTTCATTTTCCAAGCGGCGCAAACCGCAATGAAAAAAGGGCCCGTAGGCCCTTTCTCAAGGATTTTCAGAATTCCGTGAAGGAAGCTGGAAATCAAAATTTGGAGCGGGAGACGAGTCTCGAACTCGCGACCTCAACCTTGGCAAGGTTGCGCTCTACCAACTGAGCTACTCCCGCATTTCCCTTGCCTTGCGCCATCCGAGATCATTGCGATCCGGGGCGGTTCCAGCAAGCGAGGCGGAAGTATACCTAATTTTTCAAAAGGTGCTTGCGGGTGGCCCGAGGGGCTCACCGTCCTGCCTCGATTCCTGGCCGGCGGCGGTCTTGATGCGTCCAGTGATCGCCATCCGTTGAAGATGCGGCGGCGCGGCAGGCGCCGGATGGTTCGATGCGCCCTCTGAACAGGTCGAAAATAACTTCAAAAAATATCAACCAAATCCATATTGCTTCACTAAGACGCGAGATTCAGAATTCTGTTCATGGACGCAGCCTGTCGTCCGAGGGCGGAAAAATGGATACGAAGAACTCCACGAATCAGCGACAACTCACGGTCCGCATCTCGCGGGGAACCGAAGACGGAAGCTATTCCACGTACTCGGTCCCCTGGCGGGAAAACCAGACGGTCCTGGATGTGGTGACCGAAGTCCAACGCACGCAGGAGCCGAACCTCTCGTACCGCTACGCCTGTCGCGTCGGCGTGTGCGGGTCCTGTGCCATGACGGTCAATGGCAAGCCCCGCTGGACCTGCCGCACGCACGTGAGCCGCGTCGAGGAAGGCGGCGTGATCGTGATCGAACCCTTGCGCAACATGCCGCGGATCAAGGATCTCGTCGTCGACATGAGCGAGTTCTTCCAGAAGTGGGCGCGCGCCGGCAACACCTTCGTCGGCACGGCCACGCGCAACGATCCGCCGGCGCTGGTATCGCCGCAGAGCAAGAAGCGCAAGCAGGCGGACGCGGCCATCGAATGCATCAATTGCGGCGTGTGCTACGCGGCCTGTGACGTGGTGTCCTGGGACAAGGATTATCTTGGCCCGGCCGCCCTGAACCGGGCGTGGACGCTGTTCAACGACGAACGGCACGCCGACCCCAAGGACGTGCTGCGCAAGGCCACCTCTGGCAGCGGCTGCAATTCCTGCCACACACAGGGCAGCTGCATGAAGCACTGTCCGGTAAGCCTCAGCCCCACCGGCAGCATTGCGGGATTGAAGCGCAGCGCCATCTTCAGCCTGCTCAAGGGGGGCTGACATGGAAGCCCGTCTGTTTGCGCTCCAGCGCCTGACGGCGATGGCGATGGCGCCCTTTGTCCTGGTGCACGTGGGCCTGGTGATCTATGCCGTGCGCGGCGGCCTGACCGCGGGCGAGATCCTCGCGCGCACTCAGGGCAACTGGTTCTGGATTGTCTTCTACGGCTTGTTCGTGCTGAGCGTGGCGGTCCACGTGCCGATCGGGCTGCGCAACATCCTGATCGAGTGGCTGCGGCTAGGCCGCGGCGCGGCGTCCGTGGTCGGACTGGCGTTCGGCGCGGGCTTGCTCATTCTGGGCGTGCGCGCCGTCGCGGCGGTGGGAGGGCTGATGTCATGAAATCCGCGCGCAACCATCAGGCGTACTGGGCCTTCCTGGGACACCGCCTCTCCGGCCTGGCGCTGGCCCTGTTCCTGCCCGTCCATTTCTATGTGCTGGCGATGGCGCTGGACGAAGCGCGGCTGGACGGATTCCTGAAGCTTGCCGACATGCCGGCGATGAAGATAGGCGAATGGGGGCTGGTGCTGCTGCTGACCCTGCACATGTTCTTCGGGCTGCGTCTGCTGGCGCTGGAGCTGCTGCCGTGGAATTCGCCGCGCGACGCGCGCGTCGCCTGGATCGGGTGGGGCTTTGCGGTCTCCATGGCGACGGGCCTGGTTTTCATCGCGGGAGTGATCTGAGATGCGGATCGAGAATAGCAAGACGGACATACTGGTGCTGGGCACCGGCGGCGCGGGCCTGTTCGCGGCGCTGCACGCCAAGAAGGCGAATCCGGCGCTGCGAGTGACGGTGACGGTGAAGGGCCTGCTGGGCAAGTGCGGCTGTACGCGCATGGTCCAGGGCGGCTACAACGTCGCCCTGGCCGCGGGCGACTCGGTGGAACGCCACTTCATGGACACGATCGAGGGCGGCAAATGGCTGCCGCGGCAGGATCTGGCGTGGCGGTTGGTCGAGGGCGCGGTCGAGCGCGTGCGCGAGCTGGAAAACGAGATCGGCTGCTTCTTCGACCGCAATCCGGACGGCACGCTGCATTCCAAGGCCTTTGCCGGCCAGAGTTTCGACCGCACCGTGCACAAGGCCGATCTGACCGGCATCGAGATCATCAATCGCCTCATGGAGCAGGTGCGGGCGCTGGACGTGGACGAACTGGAAGAGCATCGCGCCATCGAGCTGATTCCCGCCGCCGACGGCTCCGGCATTTCGGGCGTGCTGTTCATCGACATGCGGACAGGCCTGTACCGCTACATCCAGGCCAAGGCCGTGCTGCTGGCAACGGGGGCGGGCCCGACCATGTACCGCTACCACACGCCTTCCGGCGACAAGACCTGCGACGGCCTGGCCATGGCGCTGCGTTACGGCCTGACGCTGCGGGACATGGAGATGGTGCAGTTCCATCCCACCGGCCTGCTGGGCGGGCCGGACACGCGCATGACCGGAACAGTGCTGGAAGAGGGGCTGCGCGGCGCGGGCGGCTATCTGCTCAATGGCGACGGCGAGCGCTTCATGGCCAACTACGACAAGCGCGGCGAACGCGCCACGCGCGACGTGGTCAGCCGCGGCATCTACGCCGAAATGCGGGCAGGACGCACGGGGCCGATGGGCGGGGTCTATATCCAGATGAGCCATCTGGGCCCGGACAAGGTGGCCAAGACCTTTCCCGGCATGGTCAACCGGTGCAAGGATTGCGGCTTCGACCTGGCGGGTGGCAAGGTGGAGGTGGTGCCGACGGCCCACTACCTGATGGGTGGCGTCGAATTCAACGTGGACGGTTCGACCGCATCGCCGGGGCTGTACGCGGCCGGCGAGGATTGCGGCGGCGTGCACGGCGCCAATCGCCTGGGCGGCAACGGCGTGGCCAATTCCACGGTGTTTGGCGGCATCGCGGGCGATGCGATGGCTGCCTATGTCGCCAAGTCCGGCCAGTGGCGCGATCCGGATCAGCGCGTCATTGCGCGCGGCATCGAGCGCGCCGAGTTCCCGTTTTCCCGGCCCGCCGGGCGCATCCACGAGCTGCGCGACGCGCTCTCGCAAACCATGTGGGACGACGTCGGCGTGCTGCGCCAGCGCGAGGCGATGGCGCGCGGCCTGGAGGCCATCGCCGGCCATCGCGCCGCCTTGCGCGACATCGGCGTGACGGACGGCGACCGCCGCTACAACCTGACCTGGCATGACTGGCTCAACCTGGAAAGCCTGGTCGACATTTCCAAGGTCATCACGGTTTCCGCGCTGGCGCGCGAGAACAGCCGCGGCGCGCACTACCGCGAAGATTTCCCCGACGCCGGCGACCTGCACACCAGCTGCTACACGCGCGTGAGCGCCCAGGACGGCGAGGTGGCGCTGGAGATGGTTCCGGTTTCCTTCGACATCGTAAAACCCGGCGAATCGCTCATCGAGGGCGAGGCGGGCATCCCCCAGAGTTGAGGCACTCCAACCATGAGCATCCCTGTCCAGAAAGTTGAAGAGGCGGCGCTGGAGATCATGCGCCGCGCGGCCATCGAGATTCCGGCCGACTACAAGCGCGGCATCCAGGAACTGCAGAAGAAGGAAACCGGCAAGCTGCCGCGCTTCGTCATCCACGCCATGGTGGACAACTGGGAGGCCGCCGACCAGGATCGGCGTCCCATGTGCGCCGACACCGGCCTGCCGCGCTACTACGTCAAGGTGGGCAACAACGCTTCGGTCGACAATGGTTTCGTCGCCGTGGAGCGCGCGCTGCGCCACGCCACGGCCGAGGCCACGGTCAGCGTACCGCTGCGGCCCAACCGCGTGCATCCGCTGTGGCGCACCGACCACAACAACAACGTCGGCATCAACGCACCGGAGGTCGAATGGTCCTTCGAGCCGGACAGTGATTGGATAGACATCACCACCGTGCACAAAGGCGGGCTGTTCGGCACCGACTACCGCATGTTGTTTCCCGGCGATGGCATAGACGGCATCAAGCGCTTCGTGCTGGACACGCTGATCGCCTTCGGCAAGCGCGGACTGGCCTGTCAGCCGGCCATCGTCGGCATCGGGCTGGGCGGCTCCAAGGACACCTGCATGCAGCTGGGCAAGCAGGCCGCCTGCCTGCGGACGGTGGGGGACCGCAACCCGGACCCCAAGGTGGCGGAACTCGAATTGGAGCTGATGCAACTGGGCAATTCCATCGGCATGGGCGCGATGGGTTTCGTCGGCTCCGGCATGGTGGTGGACTGCCATATCGAGTGCGGCTACACCCACACGGGTGGCATGCCCATCAGCCTGCATACCTTCTGCCTGTCTTCGCGCCGTGCCACCGCGCGGATCCATGCCAACGGGAAGATCGAGTACCGCACCGATCCCCAATGGTTCACGCCCTACATGCGCCGGGAGACGGTCGAATGGTAAGCAACGACGACGACATCAAGGTCTTTCATCTGGACCTGCCCGCCAGGCGGGAAGACATCGCCAGGCTCGAACTCGGCTCGGCCGTGTATCTGAACGGCATGGTCTATACGGCCCGCGAAGGCGTCTACAAGAAAGTGCTGGACCAGGGCCTGCCGCTGCCCGTGGACCTGCGCGCCGTCAGCAACGTCAACTTCCATTGCTCGCCGGCTGCCGCGCCGGACGGCCGCGGCGGCTACAACGTGGGCGCAGTCACCGCCACCGCCTCGTTCCGCTTTTCCAAGTGGATACCGCGCTGGCTGGAGGAAACCGGCTGCCGCATCCTGATCGGCAAGGGCGGCATGCCCGCCGATGACTACAAGAAAGTGCTGGCGCCAGGCGGCGCGATCTATCTGACGACCGTGGGCTACGGCACCGGCGCCTTGCTGGGCCGGGGCATCAAGCGCGTGCGCGAAGTGCATTGGCTGGACGAACTGGGCATCGCGCAGGCCATGTGGCTGTTCGAGGTCGAGAACTTCGGGCCCTTCATTGTCGAGAGCGACCTCGAAGGCAATTCGCTCTTCGCGCAGCACGCCGAGACCATCAACGCGGGCATCGAGAAACTCTACGCAGGGCTGAAGCCGCCCGCCTTGCACCGCTATGGCGAGACGGACGACCGCAAGGACGAAGTGATGTAGGCGCGGCGCCGCGGCTCCCAGCAACCATGTATTGACGGGGATATTCAGATGATCATCGACTTTAGGCTGCGGCCGCCGGTAGGCGGTTTCCTGGACACGCTGATGTACTCGGCGGGAGCGCGCCGCGACGGTTTCACGCGGACAGTGGGTTTCGAGCCGTCGGCGGCGGCGCAGCAGCAATCGATGGCGCTGCTGCTGAAAGAAATGGACGCCGCGCGCATAGACCGAGGCGTGGTCGTGGGCCGCCTGGCCGGCGTGCTGGGCAGCGTGTCCAACGAGGACGTGCGCGGCATCGTCGCCGAGCACCCGGACCGATTCATCGGCGCCGCCTCCATCGACCCCACCGACAGGCGGCGCGCATGCCAGACCATCAGCCAGGCGGTGCAGGACGGTTTCAAGCTGATCAACATCGAGCCGGGTTCCTACCCGGTGCCCATGTACGCCGACGACAGGCGCCTCTATCCGATCTACGGCCACTGCGAGGACCTGGGCGTGCCGGTGATCATGATGGTCGGAGGCACGGCGGGGCCGGACCTGAGCTATTCGGACCCGATACGGACCGACCGGGTGCTGGCGGATTTTCCCGGCCTGAATGTGGTGGTCGCTCATGGCGGGTGGCCTTGGGTCAATGAGATCCTGCATCTGGCCTTCCGGCGTCAGAATCTGTGGCTGTCGCCCGACATGTATTTTTCCCGCATGCCAGGCTGGGAGGAGTACGTGAAGGCGGCCGACGGCTTTCTCTCGGACAGGATGCTATACGCCAGCTCATTCCCGTTCTGCCCGGTGCAAGGGTACAAAGAGTGGTTCGAGACCTTGCCGATCCGGGAAGATAATCTCGGCAAAGTCATGGGAGGCAATGCGCGGCGGCTGCTCGGCGTCTAGCGCGGCATACTCCTCCTTTCCGTAATGCTGCCTTTCACCAGGAATCTTCTTGCATGGACATCCGGACGCTTTACACGCTGATCGCGATTGCAGACCACGGCAGTTTCGCCGAGGCCGGCAATACCATCGGTCTGTCGCTGTCGGCGGTGAGCATGCAGGTCCGCGCGCTCGAGGATGAACTGGGCATCACGATCTTCGACCGCAGCCGGCGTCCGCCGATACTCACGGACACGGGGCTGGCGCTGGTGCACCGGGCGCGCGACCTGATCGCGCACTGGGAGAGCATGAGCGCCGCCCTCAAGAAGGGCACCTCGTCGGGTCTGCTCAGGCTGGGCAGCGTCCATACCTGTGTGTCGGGCGTGCTGCCGCTTGCGCTGCGCCACCTGCAGAAGCAGGGCCACGGCCTGGAGGTCCACGTTACCACGGGGCTTACGCATGACCTCGAGCGCGCCATCTATCACCGCCAGCTGGACGTGGCGATCGTGACGGAGCCCGACGCGCCGCGCTCGGGCCTGGATTTCCTGCCGTTCGTGGAGGAGCAGTTGGTCGTCATCGCGCATCGTTCGGTAAAGGGCGCCAGCGATCAGGAGATCCTGGAACAGAATCCCTATGTCCGCTTCAACCGCTCGGCGCGGGTGGGACATCTGGTGCAGGAAGAGATGGTGCGCAGGCGCATCACCGTGCGTTCGACCATGGAGATCGACAACCTGGAGGGCGTGATCGCCATGGTGGCCAATGGCCTGGGCGCATCGGTGGTGCCGGCCTGCCGCGGCAGGAACGAATTTCCGCCGGGCATCCGCGTCATTCCGTTCGGTTCGCCCACGGTCACGCGCCGCCTGGGCATCCTGGCGCCGAAGGAGAACCCGCGGGCCCATCTTACGCAGTTGTTGCTCGATGCATTGAAGTCAGTCTGCGCCGGTCAGCGCGACGCCGTGGAGCAGGCCGGTCCCGGCCAGTAGTTTGTAGTCCGGTAGTTCCGTAGTTCAGCAGCCCAGTAGTCCGCAGAAAAACACCGCAACGCCCCAAAAAAATCGAGCCATCGGCCCGAGGGTCAGTTGCTGCCTGGCGAATCGTCAGCCGGCCGCGAGCCGACGCGCTTCGCCGTCCCGCGAACTGAAGGAGACAAATCCATGAAGAACGAAAATCAACCCAATAATGCGCGCCGCCGCATCGTCAAGACGCTGGGCTGTGGCCTCGCGCTCACGCCGTTTATCGCCTTGCCGGCGCGGGCCGACTGGCCTGCGGACAAGGTCATACGCATGATCGTCCCATTTTCGGCGGGCGGGGCCACCGACCTGCTGGGCCGTGCGCTGGCGGCTGAGCTGGGCAAGGGCCTGAAACAGAGCGTGATCGTCGAGAACCGCGCGGGAGCCGGCGGCAGCGTGGGCGCGCAGGCCGTCGCCAGCGCGGCGGCGGACGGCTATACGCTGTTGCTCGCATCGGGCAGCATGTTCACGGTCAACCAGTTCATCTATAGCAAGCTGCCTTATTCGCTGGCTGACTTCAGCCCCGTCGGCAAGGTGGCCAACGGGCCCATGGTGATCACGGTCAACGCCAATGTGCCCGTCAAGAACACGCGCGAGCTGATCGAGTACGCCCGGGCCAGGCCGGGCAAGCTCAGCTTCTCGTCGGCGGGCGTGGGCAGCCAGACGCATATGGCGGGTGAAGCCTTCAGCGATGCTGCCGGCATCGAACTCATGCACGTCCCGTACAAGGGCGAGGGCCCGGCCTACACGGATCTCATGGCGGGCGTGATCGAAGTCGCCGTGGGCAACATCAACGCCATCGTGCCGCTGCTCAAGGGAGGACGCCTGCGGGCGCTGTCGGTGACAGGCAAGGAGCGGTCGGCGCTGCTGCCGGACGTGCCGACCACGGCGGAGGATGGCGTGCCGGGGTTCGAGTTCACGGGCTGGTTCGCCTTGCTGGCGCCGGCGGGCACGCCCCAGGCCTCGGTCGACCGTCTGCTGGCCGACGCGAGGAAGGCGGTCGAACAGCCCAACATGCAGCGCTATCTGGCTGACCAGGGCATGTCGGCGACCATCGTGCCCGCTGCCGCGCTCAAGGAAGAGATCGCCAGGGAGTCCGCCAAGTGGAAGGCGCTGGTGGAAAAGAAGAAGATCACCGCAAGCTGAGCCCGCATGATGCCGCCCGATACGCTCGCCTTCGCCGCGCCCGTCGTCCTTGTCGCCTATGTCGTCTTCGGGATGACGGGATTCGGCGCGGCCATGGTGGCCGTGCCGTTGCTGGTCCAGTTCATGCCCTTGCAGTTCGCGGTTCCGCTGGTGGTGCTGTTCGACCTGGCCTGCACCGCGCTGGTGGGTGGCAGCAACTGGCGGCGTGTGTCCCTGGCCGAGCTCAAGCGCTTGTTTCCCTGGCTGCTGCTCGGGATAGGGCTGGGCGTCACGTTGCTGCACAATGCCGGCGCCCGCTGGCCGCTGATCCTGTTGGGCAGCTTCGTGCTGGCAGTGTGCATCAAGGGCCTGCGTGGCGGGCGGGCCAAGCCGTCGGCGCCGATGAATACGCTCTGGGCCTTGCCGTTCGGCGTGTTCGGCGGCATCTTCAGCGCGCTGTTCGGGACCGGCGGACCGATCTACACCATCTATCTGTCGCGCCGGCTGGATGCGCTGGACCAGTTCCGCGCCACGATCTCGGTGGTTATCCTGGCCAGCGGCATCATCCGGGCGGCGGCCTTCGGCGCCGCCGGACTCTATGCGCAGCCGGAAATCCTGTCCGCGGCCGCCGTGCTGCTGCCCGTGGCCCTGATCGGCCTGTACGGCGGTTCCCGCCTCAGGATTCGCGTGTCCCCGGAACTGCTGAAGCGAGCCATCTTCGTGCTGCTCGCGATAGCGGGCGCGGGCGCCATCTATCGCGGATGGGTCTCGCCTGCGTGAGGCAGGCTGCCGCTACTTGGCCGTCGGCATGGCGAACTCGGCGCCCTTGCCGATGCTTTCGGGCCAGCGCTGCATGATCGACTTCTGCCGCGTGTAGAAGCGCACGCCTTCCTCGCCATAGGCGTGCATGTCGCCGAACAGGCTGCGCTTCCAGCCGCCGAAGCCATGCCAGGCCATGGGCACCGGGATGGGCACGTTGATGCCCACCATGCCCACCTCGATGCGCCGGCCGAATTCGCGCGCCACGTTGCCGTCACGGGTGAAGCAGGCCACGCCGTTGCCGAATTCGTGGGCGTTGATGAGGTCCACCGCCTCTTTCAGATCCTTCACGCGCACGCAGCCCAGCACCGGGCCGAAGATTTCTTCCTTGTAGATGCGCATGTCCGGCGTGACGTGGTCGAACAGCGTGCCGCCCATCCAGAAGCCGTCGCCGCAACCTGCGCCCGCCTGCGAGCCCTGGAAGCCGCGGCCGTCCACCAGCAGTTGCGCGCCTTCCTGCACGCCGAGGTCGATGTAGCCGCTGATGCGTTCGTGCGCGGCGCGGGTCACGATGGGGCCCATCTCGGCCGCGGGGTTCTCGCCGTCCAGCACCTTCAGCGTCTTGGTGCGCTCGATCAGCCTGGGCAGCAGCCGGTCGGCCACGTCGCCCACCAGCACCGCCACGCTGATCGCCATGCAGCGCTCGCCGGCCGAGCCGTAGCCGGCGCCGATCAGGGCATCGACCGCCTGGTCGATGTCGGCATCCGGCATCACGACCATGTGGTTCTTGGCGCCGCCCAGGGCCTGCACGCGCTTGCCGTGGCGCGCGCCGGTCTCGTAGATGTAGTTGGCGATGGGCGTGGAACCGACGAAACTGATTGCCTTCACGTCCGGGTGTTCCAGCAGCGCGTCAACCGCCACTTTGTCGCCCTGCACCACGTTGAACACGCCATCGGGCAGGCCTGCCTCGCGCAGCAGTTCGGCGATGCGCAACGATGCGCTGGGGTCGGTGGGGCTGGGCTTGAGCACGAAGGTGTTGCCCGCCGCGATCGCCACGGGGAACATCCACATGGGCACCATCACCGGAAAGTTGAACGGCGTGATTCCCGCCACCACGCCCAGCGGTTGGCGCAGCGTCCAGTTGTCGATGCCGGTGGAGACCTGTTCCGTGTGAGCGCCCTTCAGGAGCTGGGGGACGCCGCAGGCGAACTCGACGATGTCGATGCCGCGGGTGACTTCGCCTTGCGCATCGCTGAAAACCTTGCCATGCTCGGCGGTGATCAGGTGGGCCAGTTCGTCGCGATGCTTGTTCATCAGTTCAAGAAACCTGAACAGCACGCGGGCGCGGCGGATGGGAGGGGTGTCCGCCCATTGCGGAAATGCCGCTCGGGCGCTGGCCACGGCGCGGTTCACCTCTTCGGGCGTGGCCAGGGCCACCTGCCTGGCGACGACGCCCGTGGCCGGGTTGTAGACGGGCTGGCGGCTGCCTGTCCCCTCGACGAGGCTGCCGCCGATGTAGTGTCCGGCATCGCGGGATTGGGCGCTGGCATTGCTTGCGGTCATGGCTGGCTCCTGTGCTCAAGCATGGTGTTCTGGAGCTGGCAATGTCGCGCATTGCGGCCCGGCCGTCGAGATCAGGGGGCTGGAATCAGTGTTTGATGTTTCGAACAATGGAGCAGGACATGACGAAAACCAGGCGCCTGGAAGATCTGTGGTCGCATATCCATTGCCTTGGGGTGCTGGCCGATACCGGCAGCTACACGGCGGCCGCGCGCCGCCTGCAGATCAGCAAGGCCTCGGTGAGCCAGCGCATCGTGGAGCTGGAGCAGGCGGCTGGCGTCCCCCTCGTGCGCCGCACCACCCGCAGCGTCGGCTTGACCGAGGCGGGGCAGAGCCTGGTCGACCAGACCGCGGCGGCCTTTCTGCGCATCGAGGAGGGTTTCTCGGCCGTGCGGGATCTGTCCGAGGGGCCGCGCGGCGTGCTGTCCGTGACCGCGCCCGTGGCCCTGGGACGCCAGGTCATTGCGCCGCTGATACCTGGATTCCTGAAGGACTTTCCCGACGTGCGGATCCAGCTGGAACTCAGCGACCATCTGGCATCCCTGGCGACCGAGGGCTTCGACCTGGCGATCCGGCACGTGGCCGGCGTGCCGGACACGCATGTCGCCTCGGTCATCTGCGAGACGCGCTCGGTGCTGGTTGCGACCCCGGAATACCTGGCGCGGCACGGCACGCCGAAGACGCCGATGGATCTGGCGGCCCACAATTGCCTGCATTACCTGCGGCGCAGCGGCAGTGCTTCCTGGTCGTTCGAGTCGCGTGACGGGGACAAGCGCGTGGCGGTGCCGGTGCGTGGCAGCTTCACCGCGAATAACAGCGAAGTGCTGCGGGAGGTGGCTGTCGGGTCCCTGGGGATCGCGCTGCTGCCGGATTTCAGCGCCAACCAGGCCCTGCGCAGCGGAGAGTTGGTCGAGGTTCTGCGCGGGTGGCGGGTGGTGGGCGACTATGCGGAACGCCTTTACGCAGTCAGGCCCTACACGCCGCGAGTGCCCCTGACCGTGTCCTCGTTCGTCGGCTACCTGCGCGAGGCGATCCCGGCGTCCGCCGGACTCGGCGGACCGCCAGGAGCGGGGAGTGAGGCAAGTTAATTGACCTGTAACCCGGCCTTGGCCACCAGGTCGGCGTAGATCGCGGCGCCCTGGTTGACGTATTTTTCCGTCTCGGTGGGCGACAGGACGTGGGGGATGCCGCCGAAGTTGGCGTTGCCGGCGATCCACTTCGGATCCTGTGAGATCTGCTTGAGCACGGCGGCCCATTTGGCCACGGCCTCGGGACTCATGTCCGGCGGCCCGAACAATCCGCTCCAGCCTATGACCGCTTCGAGTTGCGGCAGCCCCAGCTCGCGCGCGGTGGGTATGTCGGGGAACTGCGCCAAGCGTTCCGGCGTGGTCGTCAGCAAGGCCCGTAGCTTGCCGCTGGCGAGTATGCCCGTCATCGAACTCAGGTTGTTGCAGGCGAAGTCCGCATCCTTGCTGAGCACCGCCAACGCGACCTCGTTGCCGCCCTTGTAGGGGACGTTGACCACGGCCTCGGGCTTCAGGCCGAGGCTGCTGAGCAGCAGCTGCGGCGCAAGATTCTGCACCGTGGCCGGGCCGGAATGGCTGTAGTTGAGCTTGCCGGGATGGGCCTTCAACGCCTGCGCCAGATCGCCGATCGTCTTGTAGGGACTGTCCGGATGCACGACACAGACCACCGGGTTCAGCTCCAGCAGCCCGATGTACGTGAAGTCCCGGGCGGTGTAGGGCGTGGTCTTGGGCTGTAGCGCCGGCAGCAGGACCTGGGAGCCTATCCGGCCGACCAGCAGGGTGTAGCCGTCGGGGGCGGCGTTCTTCACGGCGGCCGAGCCGATCGCGCCATTCGCCCCGGCCTTGTTGACCACGACGATAGGCTGGCCAAGCATGCCTTGCGCGGCGGCGGACAGATTGCGGGCCGCCATGTCGGCGTCGCCGCCCGCGCTGAATGGAACGATGAGCTGGACCGGTTTGGAAGGATAGGCTTGGGCGCTTGCCAGGCCCGGAAGCGAGGCAAGCATGCAAATCGCGGCGCGAGCGAACGCGCCCGCCGGCAGGCCGGTAGGTCTGGTCATGGGAAGTCTCCTGTCGTGCTAAGGGACGAAACCGGACTGCAGCTGGGCTCGATGCCTCGAGGTCAATGACCGGTCGCGGACTGCGTTGACGCGCTGAAAACCGGGGCGGGTTCGCCCGCCAGGGAAACGTTGATGCAGGCGGGCAGGCCGCTGTGCGCCGCCATGTTCAGCGCGGTGGCGAGGCTGTCGCTGTCCCGCGCGGCAAAGCCTGCCCCGCCGAGCGCCGCGGCGACGTCGTGGTAGCGCGCGGTCGGCGCAAGTTTGCAGCCGATCAGCCTTTGCGGGCCATAGGTACGCATCTGGATCAGGTGTTCCGCGTTCCAGCGCAGGTCGTTGCCGATCACGGCGATGATCGCGGCCTGTTCACGTACCGCCGTGTCCAGCTCCATCAGATGGAAGCCCGCCGTGCCGTCGCCCATCAGGACGACCACGGTGGCGTCGGGCCGTGCGATCTTGGCGGCGATTGCGTAGCAGACGCCCGCGCCGATTGCGCCGGACATGCCGTTGATGATTCGTACCGGGGCCTGGCAGTAGGCCTGCGCCCATTGGCCGAATTCGCCGCCGTCGCAGACCAGGATGGGGTTGGGGGCGGAGGCGAGAAAAGCCTGGACCGTTACGCAAAGCGCGCGCGGCCCCAATGCGTCGGCGGTGGCATTGGAGGCGCCAAGGGTGCTGCGGTTACGCAGCGCTTCATCCACCTGCGCGCGCCATGGGGCACGCTCGGCGGGCGCCGGCGCTGTCCGCAACGCGGCAAGCACTGCGTAGGGATCGCCCTGCAGGGCCAGGGCCAAGCGGTCGCCCAGCAGGCGGGCCGCGCGTTCCAGCATTGCGGGGTCGGGGTCGATCGCCACGACCCGGGCCGTCTGGCCCAGTGCGCCCGTGCCGCCGAAGCCCAGCGTGAAGTCCAGGCACTTGCCCGCCAGCACAATGAGGTCTGATTGTGCGATGAGCCCGCCCAAGGAGCCCAGGGACGGATCCTTCAGGCCTCGGGGGCTTTCCATGGGGATGATGCGCACCCCAAGCTTTTCTTCCAGCATCTCGCGGGCTGTGCGCATGCGAGGCCGTGCGCCTGCGGGACCGGCCAGCACCAGAGGGCGCTGCGCCACGTTTACCAGCGCAGCGAGTCGTTCCATGCCGGCTGCGTCCAACGCGGCAGGCTCGTGCTTCTGCGCCAGGGCGGGAAGCTCGGCCAGGCCAGTCTCGGCGGTCATCAGATCGAAGGGCAGGGCCAGATGCACTGGCCCGCGCCGGGGCGCAAGCGCCTGCGCGACTGCGCTTTCGAGGGCGGGGTAGAGTTCCTGCGTGGTCAGCGGACGCAGCGAAAGCTTGGTCAGCGGACGGGTGATGGCGACCTGATCCAGTTCCTGGAACGCGCCCGAACCGTCTTCGCCAACGGACGAATCGCCGGAGATGAGCAGCACGGGGCTTTCCGCCTGCGACGCAGAATAGAGCGGCGCCAGGCCGTTGGTGATGCCCGGCGCCGCAGTCAGCATCGCAACGCCGAGTTCGCCGGTGATCTGGGCCCATGCATCCGCCATGAAGACGGCGGCCGCCTCATGCCGCACGTGGATGATGCGGATGCCTGCGTCGATACAGGCATCGTAGAGCGGCATGATCTGATTGCCGGACAGGCTGAAGATGGTCTTGACGCCCAGGCGATGCAGCGTACGGATAATCAACTGGGATCCAAGCACCTGTCTCTCCGCTTGGGCGGCGCTTGGGAAACCCTGCGCGCCCCTTTTTTACCGGCTATGGGAGAGTTCAGTTTATCGGCTATCCGTGGCGTGTTGGTTGATGTTTTTTGAACCTAGGGCATCGCTTGCGGATGCCTGTGCGTGGCCTGCGCCGCGATCGCGTCGCGCACGCCTTGCCCATAGGCCCGGTCGGCTCGAGTGCAGTTGGCGATGTGGCGTTCGATGACTTCCTCGGAGGCGCCACGGATCGCGCGCGCCGTGTTCTCGAACAGCCTCTGCCGTTCGTCCGCCGCCATCAGGCGGAACAGATTGCCGGGCTGGGAGTAGTAATCGGCATCTTCCCTGTGGTCCCAGCGGGCCGCGGCGCCGCTGATGTCCAGCGGCGGTTCGGAGTAGTCTGGCTGCGGCCGCAAGGCGCCATGGCTGTTGGGCGTGTATGCGGGGACGCTGCCGCCATTGCCATCCACGCGCATGGCCCCGTCGCGATGGTAGCCATGGAACGGACAGCGAGGCGCATTCACCGGGATCTGCGGGTAGTTCACACCCAGCCGATAGCGCTGCGTGTCGCCATACGAGAACAGGCGGCCCTGCAGCATCTTGTCGGGCGAGAAGCCGATGCCGGGCACGATCACCGCTGGGCTGAACGCGGCCTGCTCGACGTCGGCGAAGAAGTTCTCCGGGTTCCGGTTGAGTTCCAGGACGCCGACCTCGATCAAGGGATAGTCCTGGTGAGGCCAGACCTTGGTCAGGTCGAAGGGGTTGAGATGATAGTCATGGGCCTCGGCCTCCGGCATGATCTGCACGTACAGGGTCCAGCGCGGGAACTCGCCGCGTTCGATTGCTTCGTACAGGTCGCGCTGGTTGCTCTCGCGGTCCGCGGCGATGACCTGTCCGGCTTCGGCGTCCGTCAGGTTCTGGATGCCTTGCTGGGTCTTGAAGGTGAACTTGACCCAGAACCGTTCGTTGGCGGCGTTGATGAAACTATAGGTGTGGCTGCCGAAGCCATGCATGTGGCGATAGCTCTTCGGAATGCCGCGGTCGCCCATGATGAGCGTCACCTGATGCAGGGTTTCGGGCAGCAGCGTCCAGTAGTCCCAGTTGTTCTGCGGGCTGCGCATGCCTGTGCGCGGATCGCGCTTGACGGCCCGGTTCAGGTCGGAGAACTTCAGCGGGTCGCGCACGAAGAAGACCGGCGTGTTGTTGCCGACCAGGTCCCAGTTGCCTTCCTCGGTGTAGAACTTGAGCGCGAAGCCGCGGATGTCGCGTTCGGCGTCTGCTGCGCCGCGTTCGCCCGCCACCGTGGAGAAGCGGGCGAACATGTCGGTCTGCTTGCCGACCTGGCTGAAGATCCTGGCCTTGGTGTAGCGCGTGATGTCATGAGTGACCGTGAACGTGCCAAAGGCGCCGGCGCCCTTGGCATGCATGCGCCGCTCGGGGATCACCTCGCGGTCGAAGTGCGCCATCTTTTCCAGGAACCAGACGTCCTGCAATAGCGCCGGTCCGCGCCGGCCGGCGGTCATGGTGTTGTCGTCGTCCGGAACGGGGGCGCCGAATGCGGTGGTGAGCTTGCTCATGATGGGCTCCTTTCATTGTTCAACTGGGCTGCGGCCTTCAGGAGCGGGTGCATCGCGCGGGCCCGGATCCGGCCATGCCGGGTTCAGGCGTAGTGCTCGATGGGGGAGTGGTCCTCCAGGCGCAGCACGCGGCCGTCGATGACGAGGGACGGCAGGCGGGTGATGCCGAGAGCCTTGGCCTGGGCGGCGGACTCGGGCTGCCGCGCGAGGTCGAATGATTCGTAGCGATGCTGCGGCGTCGCGAAGGCCGCCGCCATGCTGCGGTCTATGCCCAGGCAAAGATTGCAACCGTCATGGAACAGGGTGACTTGAATCAAAACGATCTCCTCGGCGTACCGCCATGGCGGCTGCGTCCTGGCACCCGTGCCCCATGGGCGGATATGCCAGGCAGGTCTTGGAGGCGCGGGCTGGAATCGAACCAACCTCAGGAGATTTGCAATCTGCCGCATGACCACTCTGCCACCGCGCCGTTTTTGTCCTAGGACGTAATGAATGGTACGCAAGCCGGGCAGAGCGTGGACTTCCGCGAATCCACGAAAATTGTCCTAACGTCCAGGATGAATGACGCAGGTCAAGGGTATGTATGTCATGGGCCGCGTGGCGGCGAGGGATCCGTGCCCGAGAGTTGCGGCGCGCTCGGGGCCGCGGGGCGGTGCGGGAAGATGCGCCGCTTCGGGCGCGGAAATGAAAAAAGGGCCCGAAGGCCCTTTCTCAAGGATTTCCAGAGCGGGTCTGGAAATCAAAATTTGGAGCGGGAGACGAGTCTCGAACTCGCGACCTCAACCTTGGCAAGGTTGCGCTCTACCAACTGAGCTACTCCCGCATGGGTTCTGCACTTGAAACAGCCAGAACCTATTTTCTTATTCACTCTGATCAACTTGGTTATCGATCAGAAGGCGCGCATTCTACATGATTTTTTCGAGCTTGTCTTGGCCTGTGTTTTTTTGGCTTTGTTCACTGCGTTTTGCACACGGCAAGCAGTTTTCGAACAAGGCCCGAAACGCAGGGCAAGCACTCAATCAAGTAATATGAGCGAAGACAGAAACTATAGCAATCCGCAGCACTCATGTCAAATTCTCCCGTTCACACCCATGCGTCCCCCGCCTTGTTTCCCGTCAGCCAGGATCTCACCCGGCTGAACACGCTGGGGCTGGCGTCGCGGGCCGACGCCTTCGTGACGCTGGGGGATCCGGCGCAACTGCCGGCGCTGTCGCAGCTGGCGCGCGAGGCGTCTTCCCTGCTGGTACTGGGCGGTGGCAGCAATCTGGTGCTGCCGCGCCAGGTGGAGGGGCTGGTGGCGCGGGTCGCGTTCAAGGGCGTGCGCCTGCTGCAAGCCCGGCCCGATGCCTGGCTGGTCGAGGCGGCGGGCGGCGAGACCTGGCACGGCTTTGTCGAGGCCTGCGTGAACCAGGGTTGGGACGGGTTGGAAAACCTGGCGCTGATACCCGGCACGGTGGGCGCGGCGCCGGTGCAGAACATCGGGGCCTACGGCGTCGAACTCGAGGAGCGCTTCCATAGCTTGACCGCCTGGGATGTGCGTGAGGGCCGCCATGTCGAAATGAGCGCGGCCGATTGCCGGTTTTCCTACCGCGACAGTGTGTTCAAGCACGACGAGCCGGGCCGCTGGGTGATCGTGAGCGTGCGTTTTGCCTTGCCCCGGCCCTGGCGCCCGGTGCTGGGCTACCCGGACCTGCAGCGTCACGTCCGGCTGGCCGAGGGTGCGCCGACCGCGCGTGACGTCTTTGACGCGGTGTGCGAGATCCGCCGCGCCAAGCTGCCCGATCCGGCGGTGACGGGCAATGCGGGCAGCTTCTTCAAGAATCCGATCGTGTCGGCGGGCGTGCGCGATGCGCTGCTCAGCCGTTTTCCGGGCCTGGTGTCCTATGCCCAGCCGGATGGCGGCTACAAGCTGGCGGCCGGCTGGCTGATCGACCAGTGCGGCTGGAAGGGACGCTCGCTGGGCGCCGCCGGGGTGCACGAGCGGCAGGCCCTGGTGCTGGTCAACCGCGGCGGGGCCACGGCAGCCGACATCATGGGCCTGGCGCATGCCATCCAGGGCGCGGTGTCCGAGCGCTATGGCGTGCGGCTGGAGCCGGAACCCGTGGTGGTGTGAGGCTGTTTCGGCCTGGCAAGAAAAAAGGACCCCGCAGGGTCCTTTTTTCTTGCTGGCGAGGGCTTCAGAGGCCCAGCACGGACTGCATGTCGTACAGGCCGTTGTGCTTGCCTTCCAGGAAGCGGGCGGCGCGCAGGGCGCCTTCCGCGTAGGTGGCGCGGCTGGCCGAGCGGTGCGTGATCTCGATGCGTTCGCCGGTGCCGCAGAAGGACACGGTGTGATCGCCCACGATGTCGCCGCCGCGCAGCACGGAGAAGCCGATGGTGCCGGGCTTGCGCACGCCGGTATCGCCGTGGCGGCTCCAGGTGGCGACGTCCGGCAGGGCCACGTTCCAGGCCGAGGCGATGGTTTCACCCATTTTCAGCGCGGTGCCCGAGGGCGCGTCGACCTTGTTGCGGTGGTGCGCTTCGAACACTTCGACGTCGTAGCCGGAGTTCAGGATGCGCGCGGCCATGTCCAGCAGCTTGAGGGTGGCGTTGACGCCCACGCTCATGTTGGGCGCGAAGACGATGCCGATCTTCTGGGCGGCGACTTCGATCGCGGCGCGGCCGTTGTCGTCGAAACCGGTGGTGCCGATGACGGCGTTCACACCATGCTTGACGCAGGCCCGCAGGTGTTCGAGCGTGCCTTCAGGACGGGTGAAGTCGATCAGGCAGTCGGCTTGGGCCAGAGCGTCGAGATCATCGGTGATCGCCACGCCTGTTTGCTTGCCCAGCGGCGCGCCGGCGTCCTGGCCCAGCGCGGCCGAGCCCTGACGGTCCAGCGCCACGGCAAGCTGCAGGCCGGGGGCGTTCAGGACGGCTTCGATCAGCATCTGGCCCATACGGCCGCTGGCGCCGGCAATTGCAATACGCATAGATAATCCTTGGTGTTACTTGAGCGGCTCGGGGGCGTTGCCGGGCTGGCCAGGATACTGGTTCAGGGGGCTGACCGGAGCGGCGGAGTCGCGCTTGAGCTGGTCTGCCTCTTCCTTCTGGCGCGCCTCGTCTTCCGTGAGGCGCTTGTCCGCCTTTTCGTCGGCGACGGCGTTGGGCGTGTTGATCTGGTAGGGCTGCAGGTCAGGCTGCTTGTCGCCTTCCCAGCGGGTCAGCCGGTCGTTTTCGAACCAGACGGTGAATTTGCGTTCCTGGGCTTCGCCGTAGCCGGGCTTGAAGTAGTAGGGGTAGTCCCAGCGGTTGGCGTGCAGTACGCTGGTCAGCGTCGGGCTGCCCAGGGCGAAGCGCACCTGTTCGCGCGTCATGCCGGGCTGCAGCAGGGCGACCTGCTCCTGGGTGATCCAGTTTCCTTGCTGGACGCCGGCCTTGTAGGGGAAGCCCCACTTGTCCCCCGAGCATCCGGCCAGGGCGACGGCCAGGGCGGCCACCATCAGGCCGGTCTTCAGCGAGCGGGAGGGAATTCGTGCAATCATGGACACTACGCGCCCCTATTATTTGGAAGCAGACAAAACCGTTATCATAAAGGTTTCATAAGGATAGTTCCGCGTGGCGGCATGATTTCGGTGAGCCGGCTCGCGGTGAACCTATCCTGCCCATGCCAACGCGGACGGAGAGCGATTACACCATGAGCGACCAAAGCGAACTGAAGAACATGGGTTTGAAGGCGACGTTCCCTCGCCTGAAAATTCTTGATATTTTCCGGAAATCGGATCAACGGCACCTGAGCGCCGAAGACGTCTATCGCGCCCTGATCGGCGAAAACGTCGAAATCGGGCTGGCTACGGTCTACCGCGTCCTGACCCAGTTCGAACAGGCCGGCATCCTTGCCCGCAGCCAGTTCGACAGCGGCAAGGCGGTGTTCGAGCTCAACGATGGCGATCACCACGATCACCTGATCTGCACGAATTGCGGCAAGGTGGTCGAGTTTTCGGACCCCGAGATCGAAAAGCGCCAGCAAAAGATTGCCAAGGACAACTCCTTCGCGTTGGAAAGCCACGCCATGGTGTTGTACGGCATTTGCGGCAGCTGCATGAAGGGCCGCTGATCCGGTCCTATCGGACGGCCCGCGGCTACGCTCGCGGCGGGCAAGTGAGATCCAAATCCCCTTCAAGTTGAAGGGGATTTTTTTATGGCGGGAATCGACCCTTTTTCTGCCGGAGGGCCGCCTTCAAAAGGCAGGCCGGCAGTTCAGTCTTGCCCGAAGCCTTCCAGCATTTCGCGGGCGTGTTCGCGGGTGGTGGCGGTGAGCTTGATGCCGCCCAGCATGCGCGCGATTTCCTCGACGCGGGCGGAGGCGTCCAGCTCTTCGATGCTGGAGCGGGTGACGCCGCGCGATTCGGCCTTGCTGACCAGGAACTGATTGTTGGCGCAGGCGGCGACCTGGGGCAGGTGGGTCACGCACAGCACCTGGTGGCGTTCGCCGAGCTCGCGCAGCAGCTTGCCGACGGCCTCGGCCACCGCGCCGCCCACGCCGCTGTCGACTTCGTCGAAGATCAGGGTGGGCACGCGCGCGGCGCGGCTGGCAATCACGGACAGCGCCAGCGAAATCCGCGACAGTTCACCGCCCGAGGCCACCTTGGCCAGCGGACGCGGCGTGGTCCCGGCATGGCCGGCCACCAGGAATTCGACCTGCTCGTTGCCCTGCGCGGACGGCGCCGATTCGGCCAGCGTGGGCTCGAATTTGCCGCCTTGCATGGCCAGCGTCTGCATGGCCTGCGTGACCTGCTTGCCCAGGTCCTTGGCGACCTTGCGGCGCGCCGTCGTCAGTTTGGCGGCCGTGGCGTCGTACTGCGCCTGCGCGGCCTGCGTCTGGGCGCGCAGGGCATCGATGTCGCCCGCGGCTTGCAGCGCCTTGAGCTGGGCATGCAGCGTGTCGCGCAGCTCGCAAAGCGCGTCGGGCTCGACACGGAATTTGCGGCCTGTTTCGAACACCAGGCCCAGCCGGGCTTCGACGGTCACGAGCCGCCGCGGATCGAGGTCGACGCGGCTGACGTAGTTGTTCAGGTCCGACACGGCCTCGCTCACGGCGATGCGGGCGGATTCCAGTTCGTCGTACACGCCCTGCAGGCCGGGATCATGGCGCAGCATCTGCTGGATGCGGTGGTTCGCCGAGGTGAGCCGGTGGTGCGCGGAATCGCCTTCGCCGTCCAGGGCTTCGAGGATCTGCGTGGCGCCATCCAGCAGGGATTGCGAATGCGACAGGCGCGTGTGCTCGGACTGCAGCGCATCCCATTCGTCGGGGCCGAGATTCAGCTGATCGAGTTCGTCGACCTGCCATTGCAGGCGGTCGCGCTCGGTGGCCAGGCTGGCGGCGTCCTTTTCGGCGGATTCCAGCTGGCGTGCCAGCGCGCGCCATTGCTTCCAGGCCTGGCCGACCGCGTTGCGCAGTTCGCCATGGCCGCCGTGGGCATCCAGCAGGTCGCGCTGGGCGTCGGCGCGCATCAGGCTCTGGTGCGCGTGCTGGCCATGGATGTCGACCAGGCTGTCGCCCAGTTCGCGCAATTGCGCCACGGTGGCGGGCGTGCCGTTGATATAGGCGCGGCTGCGGCCCTGGGCGTCGATGACGCGGCGCAAGGATAGCTCCGTGTCGGCGTCGATCTGGCGCTCTTGCAGCCAGGCGATCAGCCCTTTGGGCGTATCGAAGACCGCGGTGATGTCGGCGCGCGGCGCGCCTTCGCGCAGCATGCTGGCGTCGCCGCGCTCGCCCAGCGCGAGCGCCAGCGCGTCCACCAGTATGGATTTTCCCGCGCCGGTTTCGCCGGAAAAGACGGTGAAGCCGGGGCCGAAATGGATCTCGGTCTGTTCGACGATGACGAAGTCGCGGATATGCAGGGTGCGCAGCATGTCGGGGCGCTTACTACTCTACGTTGTCGGAGGCTTCGGGCATCAGGTTCCAGTGCAGCTTGCGGCGCAGGGTGGAGAAGAAACTGTAGCCTTCGGGATGCACGAAGCGGATGGTATAGGGCGCGCGCTGCACGACGATGCGGTCGCCCGGCTGCAGGTCGGACCAGGTCTGCATGTCGAAATGCACGCTGGCGCCGACCTCCACGCGGCCCATGGCCGTGAGCGTCATGTTCAGCACGCCGCTGTCGGGAATGACGATGGGGCGGTTGGACAGCGTTTGCGGCGCCACGGGCACCAGCACCATGGCGTTCATGCCCGGATGCAGGATGGGGCCGTTGGCCGACAGCGCGTACGCGGTGGAGCCCGTGGGCGTGGCGATGATCAGGCCGTCGGCGCGCTGCGTGTACATGAAGGCGCCGTCCAGCTCCACCCGCACTTCGATCATGCCGCCGCGTCCCGCGCGGTTCAGCACGACGTCGTTCAGGGCGGACGCGGAATACATTTTCTGGTCGCCGCGCCACACGCTGCCTTCCAGCAGCATGCGTTCCTCGATCTGGAAGCTGCCTTCGAGCACGCGCGCCAGGGCGCCGTGCGCGTCCTGCAGCGCGATGTCGGTGATGAAACCCAGGCGCCCGTGGTTGATGCCGACCAGCGGCATGCCATAGGGAGCGAGGTGGCGGCTTGCGCCCAGCACGGTGCCGTCGCCGCCCATGACCACGGCCAGCGACGCGGTCTTGCCGATTTCCTCGAGCGTGGCGACGGGGTATTCGGTCAGTCCGGTATTGCGCGCCGTGTCCGCATCGATGAGCACCTGCCGGCCCGCTTGCGTCAGCGCGTGGGCGAGTGCTCTCAGCGGTGTGTCCAGGCCGGTGTCCTGGTATCTGCCGATCAGGGCTACGGTAGGAAAATGCATGGCTGCTTGCGTATCAAGAAAGGCCAGACCAGAAGCCGAAACCTGCCCGGAATGGGCGGTTTAGCCGATTATATGGGGCCGCATATGGGCTTGCGGGACAAAAATCGCCTCAATTGAAAAAGATTCCCTAAAATACTTGCTATGGATGACCGCGCACGCGCACTACTGAAAGCGTTGATCGAACGCTATATCGCCGATGGGCAGCCAGTCGGCTCGCGGACGCTATCGAAAGTTTTCGACTTGTCCCCGGCCACGATCCGCAATGTGATGGCGGACCTCGAAGAACTGGGCCTGATCCACAGCCCGCACACCTCCGCCGGCCGCGTTCCCACGCCGCGGGGCTACCGCATGTTCGTCGATTCGTTGCTGGCGGTGCAGTCCTACCAGCTCGAACCGCACAACATGGGCGAGATGCTGGCAGCCGCCGAACCCACGCGCGCCGTCAACGCCGCGGCGGCCTTGCTGTCCAACCTGACCCAGTTCGCCGGCGTGGTGCTGACGCCCAAGCGCGCGCAGGTGTTCCGCCAGATCGAATTTATCCGCCTGTCCGACAAGCGCGTGCTGCTCATCATCGTCACGCCCGACGGCGACGTGCAGAACCGCATCCTTTTCGTCCAGCGCGACTATGCCGAGGCGGAATTGCTGGAAGCCGGCAATTTCTTCAACATGCATTTCGCCGGCAAGTCCTTCAACGCGGTGCGGCAGACCCTGTCCACCGAATTGGCGCAACTGCGCGAAGACATCTCGCGCCTGATGCAGGCCGCGGTCGAAGCCAGCGCGGAAGCCGCCGAGGACGGCGACGCCATGGTCATCTCCGGAGAGCGCAAGCTGCTGGACGTGACCGACATCGCGTCCGACATGGACCGCCTGCGCAAGATGTTCTCGCTGTTCGAGAAAAAGACCGACCTGCTGCAGCTGCTGGACGTGTCCACCCGCGCCCAGGGCGTGCAGATCTACATCGGCGGCGATTCACAGCTGGTGCCGATGGAAGAGGTCTCGGTCATCACCGCGCCTTACGGCGTGGACGGCAAGGTCGTGGGCACGCTGGGCGTGATCGGTCCCACGCGCATGGCCTACGAACGCGTCATTCCCATCGTGGATATCACGGCGCGCTTGCTGTCCAACGCCCTCAGCCACAACCAGTAGGTCCATCCAAAGCTACGTCCTCCTTGCGGAGGAAGGGGAGTGTTTGTGTTTCTTCGCCTGTTCAAGTACCTGTGGCCTGAGCGCTATCTGCCGGAACCCGAGCAGGAAGACCCCTTCGATGAAGACCCCGCGCCGCGCGGGCCGGGCAAGGTCGGCGTGCTGCTGGTGAACCTGGGCACGCCGGACACGCCGGGCAAGCAGGACATACGCAAGTACCTGGGCGAGTTCCTGTCCGACCCGCGCGTGATCGAGATTCCGCGTTATCTGTGGAAGCCCATCCTGCATTGCCTGGTCTTGACCATGCGGCCCAAGAAACTGGAGCCGCGCTACGCCGGCGTCTGGATGAAGGAAGGCTCGCCGCTGATGGTGTACAGCCAGCGCCAGGCCGATGGCGTGCGCGCCGCCCTGGCCGAAGCCGGGATCGACGCCGTGGTGGAGCTCGGCATGCGCTACGGCAACCCCTCGATCCCGGACGCCGTCTCGCGCCTGCGCCGGCAGGGCTGCGAGCGCATCCTGACCGTCCCGCTCTATCCCCAGTACGCCGCCAGTACCACCGCCACGGTGGTGGACGCGGTCACGCGCCATGCCGGCCGCCTGCGCGATCAACCCGAGCTGCGCTTCATCAAGCGCTTCCACGAAGAGCCGGCCTACCTGGATGCGCTGGCCGGCCGCATCGAGCGCTACTGGCAGGAGCACGGCAAGCCGCAGAAACTGGTCATGAGCTTCCATGGCCTGCCGCGCTATTCGATCGAACTGGGTGATCCCTACTACCGCGATTGCATGGACACGGCGCGTCTGCTGTCCCAGCGCCTGTCGCTGCCGCGTGAACAGATCGAGGTGACCTTCCAGAGCCGCTTCGGCACCGCCCGTTGGCTGGAGCCCTATACCGAACCTACCCTGAAGGCGCTGGCCGCGGCCGGCGTGACCGAGGTCGATGTGGTGTGTCCGGGTTTTGTGGCAGACTGTCTGGAAACCCTGGAAGAGATCAGCCTGGAATGCCGCGACGCCTTTATCGGGGCCGGCGGCAAGCGCTTTCGCTACATTCCGGCGATCAACGACGATCCTGCCTGGATCGCAGGGCTGGCCGACCTGGTGGCACGCCACTTGCAGGGATGGCCCACGCAAATCACGGACTTGAAGGAGAAGGCGCATGCACCATGATCCCAAGACTGGAAAAATCGTCAAAAAGGGGCAGGTCAGCACCCCTGTGGACGAAGATCAGGTGGAACACGAACTGGACGAGGCGCTCGCCGAGACCTTTCCCGCCAGCGATCCCATCGCAATCAGCCCCGAGCCCGACGAGGACCGGGACGTGGATCGCGCCCTGAAGGACAGTTTTCCCGCCAGCGATCCAGCCGCGCCCGCGCAGCCTCACAAGAAGTAGGCTGCCGCGGCGGCGGTCCGCCGTTAGCCGGGTGGTGGCAGAAAACGCCGAATTCGTGCTTGCAGTCTTAGATTTGACGGCATTTGGCAGAAATTGGGCGGATTATTAATTACATTCCACGTGCCTCTGCTACCCGGAGCCGTCAGGGAATATTTGCTTTCCCGGGCTTGAAATAGGGGTATTGGCCCCCATTCATGTCTGCGAAAGCCATACTTTTTGGAGGATTCCCCATGACGGCACCCCATGAGCCTGTAGATCAGACGCCCGAAGTCGGCCAGAACGCCGATGCGGCCTCCGCCGCCGAGGACGCCGTGCAGGCCGAGCTGAACGAGTTGCGCGCCCAGCTGGACGCCGCCCAGGCTACCGTCAATGAGCAGCAGGACCAGCTCTTGCGCGTACGGGCCGAAGCCGACAATGTGCGCCGCCGTGCCCAGGAAGACGTGTCCAAGGCGCGCAAGTTCGGCATCGAGTCGTTCGCCGAAAGCCTGGTTCCGGTCAAGGACAGCCTGGAAGCCGCACTGGCCCAGCCTGACCAGACCGTTGAAACGCTGCGCGAAGGCGTCGAAGTCACGCTCAAGCAGCTGACGGCCGCCTTCGAGCGTAATCTGCTCAAGGAAATCGCGCCGGCGCAGGGCGACAAGTTCGACCCGCACCAGCATCAGGCCATTTCGTCGATTCCCGCCGAGCAGCCCGCCAATACCGTGGTGCAGCTGCTGCAAAAGGGCTATGCCATCACCGATCGAACCCTGCGTCCGGCGTTGGTGGTAGTGTCCGCCGGCCAAGGCTGAACCGGCCGCGCGCCATGACAGATCCCCGGTTCGACCCCGCCCAGGTATTCCAGGTGTTCGGCATGCGTCATGTCGACACCCAGGGATTCGACGCGGCGGTGGTCCAGGCGCCGGGGGCGGACCTGCGTTGCGTGTTCCTGTGGGGCCAGGATTGCTACAACTGCAATCTTTTCAAGCAGGCGGCCTTGCTGCATCAGGACACGCTGCTGGGACTGGGCCTGAGCTGGTTCGAGGCCGATGTCTACGCGGATGAAGCGCTGGGCAGGCGTTTTTCCCTGCATGGCGTCCCCACTTTTGTGCTGTACCGGGCCGGCAAGCGGCTGGGCCGTATCACGGGTTGGCCCGGGTTGCCCCAGTTCACGGCGGCCATCCACCGTCTGCAGGACGCGGCTGCGGAAAATTCCAGCCAGGCGTCTTGAAAAACCCCTCGGGCAGCCCCAGTTATGTGGGGACAAGAAGTTTCTCTCTATTTTCACAGATTCAATCAAGGTAACCGACCATGAGCAAGATTATTGGCATCGACCTGGGCACGACCAACAGCTGCGTGGCTGTCATGGACGGCGGGCAGGTCAAAATCATTGAAAACGCTGAAGGCACTCGCACCACCCCCTCCATCGTTGCCTACATGGACGATGGCGAAACCCTGGTGGGCGCGCCGGCCAAGCGTCAGGCTGTGACCAACCCGCGCAACACCCTGTACGCGGTGAAGCGCCTGATCGGCCGCAAGTTTGAAGAAAAGGCTGTGCAGAAGGACATCAACCTGATGCCTTATGCCATCGTCCGCGCCGACAACGGCGACGCCTGGGTGGAAGTGCGCGGCAAGAAGATGGCGCCTCCCCAAGTGTCGGCTGACGTGCTGCGCAAGATGAAGAAGACCGCCGAGGACTACCTGGGCGAAGAAGTGACCGAGGCCGTCATCACCGTGCCCGCCTACTTCAACGACAGCCAGCGCCAGGCCACCAAGGACGCCGGCCGCATCGCCGGCCTGGAAGTCAAGCGCATCATCAACGAACCCACCGCTGCCGCGCTGGCGTTCGGCCTGGACAAGACCGAAAAGGGCGACCGCAAGATCGCCGTCTATGACCTGGGCGGCGGCACGTTCGACGTGTCCATCATCGAAATCGCCGACGTGGATGGCGAAAAGCAGTTCGAAGTGCTGTCGACCAACGGCGACACCTTCCTGGGCGGCGAAGACTTCGACCAGCGCATCATCGACTACATCATTGCCGAGTTCAAGAAGGAACAGGGCGTTGATCTGTCCAAGGACGTGCTGGCCCTGCAGCGCCTGAAGGAAGCTGCCGAAAAGGCCAAGATCGAACTGTCCTCGACGCAGCAGACCGAAATCAACCTGCCGTACATCACGGCGGATGCCTCGGGTCCGAAGCACCTGAACCTGAAGATCACGCGCGCCAAGCTGGAAGCGCTGGTCGAAGAACTGATCGAACGCACGATCGAGCCCTGCCGCGTGGCCATCAAGGACGCCGGCGTGAAGGTTTCCGACATCGACGACGTGATCCTGGTCGGCGGCATGACCCGCATGCCCAAGGTCCAGGAAAAGGTGAAGGAATTCTTCGGCAAGGATCCGCGCAAGGACGTGAACCCCGATGAAGCCGTCGCCGCTGGCGCCGCCATCCAGGGCTCCGTGCTGTCGGGCGACCGCAAGGACGTGCTGCTGCTGGACGTCACTCCCCTGTCCCTGGGCATCGAAACCCTGGGCGGCGTGATGACCAAGATGATCCAGAAGAACACGACCATCCCGACCCGGTTCTCGCAGACCTTCTCGACCGCTGACGACAACCAGCCGGCCGTGACGATCAAGGTGTTCCAGGGCGAGCGCGAAATCGCCGCGGGCAACAAGGCCCTGGGCGAGTTCAACCTCGAAGGGATCCCGCCCTCGCCCCGCGGCATGCCGCAGATCGAAGTCACGTTCGACATCGACGCCAACGGCATCCTGCACGTGTCCGCCAAGGACAAGGGTACCGGCAAGGAAAACAAGATCACCATCAAGGCCAACTCGGGTCTGTCGGAAGACGAGATCCAGCGCATGGTCAAGGATGCCGAGGCCAACGCCGAGGAAGATCACCGCGTCGCCGAACTGGCCCAGGCGCGCAACCAGGCCGATGCGCTGGTGCATGCCACCCGCAAGTCGCTGACCGAGTATGGCGATAAGCTCGAAGCTTCCGAAAAGGAAAGCATCGAAGCCGCCATCAAGGACCTGGAAGACACGCTGAAGGAAGGCGACAAGGCCGCGATCGACGCCAAGGTGGAAGCCCTGTCGACGGTTTCGCAGAAGCTGGGCGAAAAGATGTACGCCGACATGCAGGCGCAACAAGCCGCCGGCCAGCAGCAAGCGGCCGACAACGCGAAGCCGGTGGACGACAATGTCGTCGACGCCGACTTCAAGGAAGTCAAGCGCGACCAATAATGGCCGGGCGCTGACCTGCCTCTGCCGCCCGGTAGCCGGAGAAATCCGCCTACCGGGCGTACTCATTCTGTAGCACTGAAAAGAAGGCTCGTTTTCGAGCCCACGGATCATGGCAAAACGTGACTATTACGAAGTCTTGGGCGTAGCGAAGAACGCCTCGGACGACGACCTCAAGAAGGCCTATCGAAAGCTGGCCATGAAGTACCATCCGGACCGCAATCCGGACAGCAAAGAAGCCGAAGAGAAGTTCAAGGAAGCCAAGGAAGCCTACGAGGTCCTGGGCGATGAACAAAAGCGCGCCGCGTACGATCGCTACGGACACGCGGGCGTCGACCCCAACTCCGCCGGCATGGGCGGCGGCATGGGCGGCGGTTTTGCCGACGCCTTCGGCGATATCTTCGGTGAAATCTTCGGCGGCGCCGGCGGCGGCGGCCGTCGTGGCGGCGGCCCGCAGGTTTACCGCGGCGCCGACCTGAAGTACGCGCTGGAAATCACGCTGGAGCAGGCCGCGGCCGGCTTCGACACCGAGATCCGCGTGCCCAGCTGGGAACACTGCGACACCTGCCACGGCTCGGGCGCCAAGGCCGGCACCTCGCCCAAGACCTGCCGCACCTGCGGCGGCTCGGGCGCCGTGCGCATGCAGCAGGGTTTCTTCAGCGTGCAGCAGACCTGCCCGACCTGCCACGGCAACGGCAAGGAAATCACCGATCCGTGCCCCGCCTGCGACGGCGTGGGCCGTATCCGCCGCAACAAGACCCTGCAGGTCAAGATTCCGGCAGGCATCGACGACGGCATGCGCATCCGCTCCAGCGGCAACGGCGAGCCGGGCATCAACGGCGGCCCTCCGGGCGACCTGTATGTGGAAATCCACATCAAGCAGCATAAGATCTTCCAGCGCGACGGCGACGACCTGCACTGCGAACTGACCATCCCGTTCACCTCGGCGGCGCTGGGCGGCGAGCTTCAGGTGCCGACGCTGGGCGGCAAGGCCGAGATCTCGATCCCCGAAGGCACGCAGTCCGGCAAGACCTTCCGCCTGCGCGGCAAGGGCATCCGCGGCGTGCGCGGCAGCTACCCGGGCGATCTGTACTGCCATGTGGTTGTGGAAACGCCGGTGCGCCTGAGCGAGGACCAGAAGAACATCCTGCGCCAGTTCGAAGCCTCGCTGAACGACGGCGGCGACCGCCATTCACCGCAAAGCAAGTCCTGGACCGACCGGGTGAAGGAATTCTTCAGCTGAATCGCCTGAGCCAAGACGAAAGCCGCGACCATGGTCGCGGCTTTTTTTTGCCCGAGGGCGGATTCGAGGCATGGGCAGGGCGCATACGAAAAGACCGCGGCTTGCGCCGCGGTCCCGTGCTGCTGCTACTGCTACTGCGAGTACTGCAACTGCTGTATCGACTTCGACTTCAAACTTCAGCTTCTACATCTACTGCTACATCTACTGCTACTTCGACCGCCGCTGTTGCCGATAAAAAACCGGCCTCAAACCATGATGCCGTCCGAGGCCGGCCGGGCCACAGCAAGCAGCTCACCGGGTGATCGGCGGGTACTCGAGTTCGCCGAACGTGTATTGGCCGCTGGCCTTGGCTTGCGCCAGTTCCTGCTGGATTTCAGCGCGCGTCTTGGCGCTGGCGGGGGCGGACACGGCCGCCGGGTATTCCAGTTCACCGAAGGTGTACTGGCCGCTGATCTTGGCTTGTTGCAGCTGGGCTTGCACTTCCTGCGAGCTCAGGCTGGTGGTCTGGGGCAGGGCGGGCGGATAGTCCAGCTCGCCGAAGGTGTATTGGCCGCTGGCCTTGGCTTGCTGCAGCTCGGTTGCGACCTGGGCGCTGCTCTTGGCTTGTTCCACGCCGGCGGCTTGGGCGCCAGCGCCAACCAGGGCCAGGGATAGCAACAGGGTGGTGGTTAGGGTTTTCATGGTAGACCTCCAATTCGTCTTGGGTGGGGACCGAATCCGGCGGCCCTCCGTCGTGGTTCGTTGTGTGTTCCCGATGACTGAATTGTGCGCGTTGTTTCACCTAGGATAAACCCTGATATTTTGAAAACATATTTCCAAATAGTCGAGTAATCCAATCAACTAGTCAGATTCCATCCATTTTTGGCATGATCTAGGCATGATTCTGCGAATTTTGGGGAACTGGCTCGGGCCAGCAGCGCAAAAAAAGCCCCGCCGTAGCGGGGCTTTCCAGGGAGACGGCTAAGCTCAGGGCGCCGGCTTCTTCTTGAAGTCGCCGGCTACCGCCGTGCTGAAGCCGTCCGCGCGCAGGGTCTTGCGCAGGGCCGCATTGACCGAGTCGGCCGTCAGCGCGGAGATCTTCTTGTCCATCTCGGCGGACCAGGCGAAGGTGCGGCCGCGCTGCATGTAGTCCAGCCAGGTGCCGGCCAGGATGTCGTCCTGGGCGCGGGCCAGGTTGCGGTAGTTCAGCAAGGCGGTGATGCCGTCCGAGATTTCCTTGTCCGTGAAGCCGTCCTTCAGCACGCGCGCCAGTTCTTCGCCGATGGCCTTTTCCAGGCGCTCGCGGTTTTGCGGCGCGTAGATGGCGTACATGGTCCAGCTGCCGGAGGGCTCGAACGACGAGACCGCCAGCGAGCTGCGCACGTTGTACGACAAGCCCTCGGTTTCGCGCACGCGGTTCCACAGGCGCGAGGTTTCGGAGGCGCCGAACAGATAGTTGGCCAGGTACAGCGCGGCGTAGTCCGCATCCGTGTCCTGCAGCTTCAGCGGCATGCGCGAGATGTAGAACGCATTGGCCTTGTCCGGCGTGTCGATGTCGAACTGCTTGGCGGGAATGTCGCGGTACGGGTTGGACACGCGGGTGTAGGCGGGCGCCTTCTTCCAGCCGGCCAGCCCGGTCTTGAGCGCCTTCTCCACGGCCGCGGGCTCGAAATCGCCGACTGCCGAGTACTCGATGTTGCCGGCGCCGTAGAACTTGGAATGGAACTTGGCCAGGGCGTCGCGGTTCAGGGCGCGCACGCCGGCCAGCGATTCCTCGAAGGTCGGCACGTAGCGCAGGTCATTGGCGGGCCACGGGTTGTCCTGGCGGGCCAGCGCGCGTCCGGCCAGCGCCGAGGGTTCGGTCATGGCGTTCTGGATCGAGGTTTCGAGCTGGCGCTGGTATTCCTCCAGTTGTTCCTTGGGGAAATTGGCGTTGCGGACGATGTCCAGCGCGAGGGCGGTGAGTTCGGGCAGGTTTTCGCCCTTGGTCGACATGGCGATCTTGAGCGTGGTGCCGCCGCCGCTGAAGCCGAGTTCGGCCTGCAGCTTGTCCAGGCGGTCCTGGATGTCCTGGCGCGACAGCTTGGCCGTGCCGCGGGTCAGCAGGTCGGCTACGGCGCTGGAATTCACGCGTTGGCCGAGCAGGTCCTTTTCATTGCCGAACTGGATCAGCATCTGCGCTTGCACCCGGTTGCCGCGCGTGGCCTTGGGCAGCAGCGCCAGCTGCACGGGCCCGTTGGGCAGATCCAGCTTCTTGCGTTGCGTCAGCTTGTCGATGTTCTCGGGCGTGGGATCGAAGGCCGAGGCCGCCTTGAAGTCGGGATCGCCCTTGTAGTCCTTGAATACGGCGGTCAGGTCCACGCGTTGCTGCTGCGGCGCGCGCACGGGCTTCTCGGTGGGGATGTAGCGGCCTTCGATGCTGTTGCTTTGGACCAGGTAGGTGGTCGCGGCGCGCTGCACCTCGGCCAGCGTGGCCTTGCGGGCGCGGTCGCGCTGCAGGAAGAACAGGCGCCAGTCGCCGGCGGCGATGGCCTCGGATAGCGCCACGCCGACCTGTTCTGGGTCGCTGTAGGTCTGCTCCCAGGCGGTCAGCCATTTGCTGCGGGCGCGGTCCAGCTCCTGCTGGGTGAACGGCTTCTTGGAGAGGGACTCCAGCGTGCTGGTCAGCGCCTTCATGGCGGCGTCCAGGCTCTTGCCCGGCGTCAGCTGGGCGGCAAACATCGCCAGGCCCGGGTCCAGGTTTTCCATGGTGAAGCCGAACACGCCGGAGGCCAGCTTGGTCGGGACCAGGGCGTGATAGAGACGGCCCGAGGGCGTGTCGGCCAGGATGGTCGCAGCCAGGTCCAGCGGCACGAAGTCGGCGCTGCCGGCGGCCGGAATGTGGTACATGGCCGCGACCAGCGGCGTGCCGCCCGTGCGGCGCAGGGTCACGGAACGTTCGCCGTCCTGCGCGGGTTCAACCGTGTATTCGGGCGGGAGCTTGCGTTCGGGCTTGGGCAGCTTGCCCAGTGTTTCCTCGATATCGGCCAGCGTCGCCTGCGTGTCGAACTTGCCCGCCACGATCAGCACGGCGTTATCGGGCTGGTAGTACTCGTGATAGAAGGCGCGCAACTGGCCGATGTCCACGTTCTCGACATCGGAGCGGGCGCCGATGGTGTTCTTGCCGTAGCTGTGCCACTGGAAGGCCGCGGACTGCATCTTCTGCATCAGGATGCGGAAGGGGCTGTTTTCGCCGCTTTCCATTTCGTTGCGGACCACGGTCATTTCCGAATCCAGGTCTTCCTTGGCGATCAGGGAATTGACCATGGCGTCGGCCTGCCAGCCGAGGTACCACTTGAGGGTTTCGGGGTTGGAGGCAAAGCTGGCGAAATAGTTGGTGCGGTCGCTGGAGGTCGAGCCGTTGGCCTGCAGGCCGCGGCGCGAGAACTCGCCCATGGCGTTGCGGGTGGTGGAGGTGCCCTTGAACAGCATGTGTTCCAGCAGGTGCGCCATGCCCGTCTGGCCATAGTTCTCGTTGCGCGAGCCCACCAGGTAGGTCATGTTGACGGTGGTGGACGGCTTGGACTCGTCGGGAACCAGCAGCACTCTCAGGCCGTTGGCCAGGCGGTATTCGGTGATGCCTTCAATCGAGGCGGCCTCCGAGACGCCCGCCGGCAAGCTGGCGGCGCCGGCCTGAAAGGCGAGGAAGGAGGAAAACAGCAGCACGCTCAGCGGGCGCGGCAGCTTCGATAGGGACAGGCGCATGGCAGACAATTCCTTTGGCATGGCAGAATCCGTTGGAGTGTATACGTTGGCAATGGTTCAGGGGCGCGGCGCGGTGTTCTCCGCGGCGCGGGGCCCGGGACCGCAAGCAAGGAAGTCCGCCATGTCTCTATCCCTGGAAGTCGAAACGCCGCGCCTGGTGCTGCGCCAATGGCGCGCCGCCGACCGTGAACCTTTCGCGGCGCTGAATCAGGATCCCCGCGTCACCGAGTACCTGCTGCCGCTGAACGCACAGGAAAGCGATGCGCTTGCCGACAGGCTGGCCGCCGGCATCGACGAGCACGGCTGGGGCTTCTGGGCCGTGGAGGCGCCGGGCGTGGCGTCTTTCATCGGCTTTGTCGGCATCAAGCCGCTGGCGCCCACCCTGCCGTTCGCGCCCGGCGTGGAGATAGGCTGGCGCCTGGCTCAGCGGCACTGGGGCAAGGGCTACGCCAGCGAAGCGGCCGAGGCCGCCTTGCGCGCGGGGTTCGAGCAAGTCGGGCTGGACCAGATCGTGGCCTTCACGGCCACGGGCAATCTGCGCTCGCGCGGGGTGATGGACCGCTTGGGCATGAGGCAGGATCCGGAAGGCTTCGACCATCCCGCCGTCCCGCTGGGGCATCCGCTATGCCGGCATGTGTTGTACCGGATCGGGCGCCAGGACTGGCGCGCGCGAGAAAATGGTGACGCAGATGCAGGCGCCGCGCCGGTTGCGGCGGCATAAGGGTCCGAGAGCGCCGTCCAGCCAGGATGCTGCGTCGCAATATGGCGAAACGGCGGGCTGATTTGAGCCCTCCGGGCTTGCGGGTGTAAGCTTTTCAGCAAGCAGTACCAGTTGCAGACGGGATGCGCGACAGCCCGCCCACAGGTTTCCCGTCCAACGCCAGACGCCGCTTCGTGCGCGGCGCCGGTGCTTGTCGTTCGCGCCTTCGCCGCCGGCATCCTGCCGGCGCATTTACCGGAGGAACGACCCATGCTGACCGAGATCGTCACGCGTGCCTTGTCCCAATTGACCGGCAGCTCCTTGAGCGGCGACGGGATCAAAGGACAGTTTCAGTACGCCTATGCCAGTGATGACGGCCAATTCGTGGCCATACTGACCCATGACATGACCACGTATGTGGTGGACTTGAGCACACAGCGTTATTTTGCGGAGTGCGGAGGCTCGCCCCGGGGCTTTGCCGGGCATGTGCTGGAAATGGAAGGCGCGGCGGCGCGCAGCCACCCCTGGCCCGCCGCCAATGATCTGTTCGACCTGGACATGGATGCGGACGAGCTTTCATGGCGCCAGTGTCCCGGCCTGCGCCGCGAGCCGCCCGCCGCCCGATCTGCGGAGAGCCGCGCCGCCTGAGAGTGGCCAGAAGCGGCAACATCCCATATTGAACCGGCGGCTCCGCCGGTTTTTTTTGCCTGAATCCCCCGTAAATCCAAGCGCCGCACGGCCGCGCGGCTCGCTACAATTTGCGCCATGACTACGCACGCCGAAACCCGCGCGCCGGATGGCGCAACCCTGGTCGATTGCACGCATGGCCGCCATGCCGACCAGATATTGGCCATTTTCAACGAAGCCATTGCCACTTCCACCGCGCTGTACGACTACAAGCCGCGGCCGCGCGAGGCGATGCAGGGCTGGTTCCTGGCCAAGCAGCAGGGCGGTTTCCCTGTGCTGGGGTACGAGAACGCAGCCGGTGAATTGATGGCTTTTGCCAGCTACGGCACCTTTCGCGCCTGGCCTGCCTTCAAGTACTCGGTGGAGCATTCCGTGTATGTGGACGGACGCTTTCGCGGACTAGGCTTGGGCGAGGGGCTGATGCGCGAGCTGATCCAGCGGGCGCGCGCCAATCAGGTGCACGTGCTGGTCGGCGGTATCGATGCGAGCAACCAGGGCAGCATCCGCCTGCACGAGAAGCTGGGCTTCAAGCATGCGGGCACCATCCGCGAGGCAGGCTTCAAATTTGGGCGCTGGCTGGATCTGGCGTTCTATCAGCTGACGCTGGATACGCCAGAAAAGCCGGTCGACGGGTGACCGGCCATCCTACTTCGATAGCACCCGCATGGCCTGTTCCAGGCCGGCGACCGTCACGGGGTACATGCGGCCCTGCATGATGTCGCGCATCAGCGCGATGGACTGGCGGTATTGCCAGGACGCGGTGGGCTCTGGATTGAGCCAGACCGATTTGGGCCAGGCGTCCAGCAGGCGGCGCATCCATTCGGCGCCGGGCTCCTTGTTGTAGTGCTCGACGGAGCCGCCCGGCTGCAGGATTTCGTAGGGGCTCATGGTGGCGTCGCCGACGATGATCAGGCGCCAGTCCGGGTTGTACTTGCGCAGCACGTCCCAGGTGTCGAAGCGCTCGTTCTGGCGCCGCCGGTTGCTCTGCCACAGGCTTTCGTACGGGCAGTTGTGGAAGTAGTAAACCTCCAGGTTGCGGAACTCGCTGCGCGCCGCCGAGAACAATTCCTCGACGCGCCCGATGTGGTCGTCCATGCTTCCGCCCACGTCCAGCAGCATCAGCACCTTCACGGTGTTGTGGCGTTCGGGGACCATGCGCAGGTCCAGGTGGCCGGCATTGCGCGCGGTGCTGGCGATGGTATCGTCCAGGTCCAGTTCCATCTCCGCGCCCTGCCTTGCGAAGCGCCGCAGGCGGCGCAGCGCCACCTTGAAGTTGCGCGTGCCCAGCTCGACTTGGTCGTCGTAGTCCTTGAACTGGCGCATGTCCCAGACCTTGACCGCGCTGCGGTTGCCGGCCGAGTCGCCGCCTACGCGGATGCCCTCGGGGTGGTAGCCGCCATTGCCGAAAGGCGAAGTGCCGCCGGTGCCGATCCATTTGCTGCCGCCGGCATGGCGTTCCTTCTGTTCCTCCAGGCGCTCCTTGAAGAGCTCCATCAGCTTGTCCCAGCCGTGCTTCTCGATCGCGGCTTTTTCTTCCGGGGTCAGGCTTTTTTCGAACTGCTTGATGAGCCAGTCCAGCGGGATTTCCTTGCCCGCGGGCAGGGCGGCCGCGATGCCCTTGTAGTAGGCGCCGAAAGCCTTGTCGTAGCGATCGTAGAGCGCCTCGTCCTTGACCAGCGTGGCGCGCGCCAGGAAGTAGAACTCATCCAGCGTGGGCGCCATGAGGTCCTGGCGCAAGGCGTCCACCAGGGTCAGGTATTCCTTGACCGAGACCGGGAGCTTGTGCGCCCTGAGGTGGTAGAAAAAGTCGATCAGCATGGGCGGGCCGCTGGTGGGTGATGGCGGATCAGCGGCGCTGGCCGCCGCGCGTCATGGCCGCCAGGCGTTCCAGCAGGTGCACGTCCTGCTCGTTCTTGAGCAGCGCGCCGGCCATCAGCGGCACGGCGGTAGCCGTGTGCGCGTCGATCTCGGCGGCGGTCGAGCCTTCGGCCAGCAGCAGGCGCAGCCAGTCCAGCAGTTCGGAGGTGGACGGCTTTTTCTTCAGGCCCGGCGCGTCGCGCAGCGCGAAGAAGGTGTCCAGCGCGGCGCGCAGCACCTCTTGCTTCAGGTGCGGATAGTGCACGGCCACGATGTCGCGCATGGTCTCGCGGTCGGGGAAGCGAATGTAGTGGAAGAAGCAGCGGCGCAGGAAAGCGTCCGGCAGATCCTTTTCGTTGTTGGATGTGATGATGACCAGCGGACGGTGCCGCGCCGAGATGGTCTCGCGCGTTTCGTACACGTGGAATTCCATGCGGTCCAGTTCGCGCAGCAGATCGTTCGGGAATTCGATGTCGGCCTTGTCGATTTCGTCGATCAGCAGCACCACCGGTTCCTGCGCCTGGAAGGCCTGCCACAGCGTGCCCTGCACGATGTAGTTGCGGATGTCGCGGACCTTTTCGTCGCCCAGTTGCGAGTCGCGCAGGCGCGACACCGCGTCGTATTCGTACAGGCCCTGATGGGCCTTGGTGGTGGACTTGATGTGCCACTGCAGCAGCGGCCGCCCCAGCGCGCGCGCCACCTCCTCGGCCAGCATGGTCTTGCCGGTGCCGGGTTCGCCCTTGATCAGCAGCGGGCGCTGCAAGGTGAGGGCGGCGTTGACGGCGAGTTTCAGGTCATCGGTGGCGACATAGTTGTCGGTCCCGTCGAAGCGGTCTGGCGAGGCGGAAGTAGCGGACTGGGCTGCGGACATGGTCTGATGGCTTCTGAGATTTGACGGTGATCAATACCATCGTAAGGTATTAATCCTGAGCAATTATCGTACAATCAGGCGGTTTTGCTTTGGGTTCGACCCGCAACGTGTTTGCCGAGGGCCTTTTCGTGTGAGCAGGCCCTAGTCCTTAGCCATACCAAGAAGAGCCATTCCAATGAAGTTGCGAACCTCTCTGAAGTACACGGTATCCGTGTTGGCCGCGTTGGCATCCTGTGCGATCGCCGGCCAGTCTGTTGCTGCAGACGCAGCAGTGGTCGGTAATGTCCAGAATGCCCGCGACAAGGTTTCCATGTGCATCGGTTGCCACGGCATCGAAGGCTACAAGGCAACGTTTCCCGAGCTGTACCACGTGCCGATGATCGCTGGGCAGAATGCCAAGTACATCGAAACCGCCCTCAACGAGTACAAGAAAGGCGCGCGCAGCCATCCCACGATGGACGCCATTGCCGGCAGCCTGTCCGACCAGGACATCGCCGACCTGGCCGCGTACTACTCGAATCTCAAGTAAGGGGGCAAACATATGAATCGCTACATGCTTGCCCTTGCGGGCGCGACCCTGGCCATGACGGGCGTTGCCGCCCAGGCCCAGGACCTGGCGGCTGGCAAGGCCGTCTTCGACAAATTCAATTGCGCTTCCTGCCACGGCGCGGACGCCAAGACGGCCGTGGATCCGGCCTATCCGACCCTGGCCGGCCAGCACGCGGACTACCTGGTCCATGCGCTGAAGGCCTACAAGCGCGGCGCTTCCGGCAGCGCGGCCACGGCCAATGTGCGCAAGAACCCCATCATGGGCGCCTTCGCCACCCAGCTGTCCGACCAGGACATCTCCAACGTGGCGGCGTGGCTGGCGGCGCAGCCCAGCGACCTGGGCGTGCGCAAGTAAGCTATCCAGGCTGGGCCCGGAAACAAGAAAGCCCTCGATCGAGGGCTTTTCTTTGGGCGCGCGCGGCGTTCAGCGGCTGGCGCGCTGGCGGATCAGATCGATGTAGGTATCGCTGTCCAGAGGTGTGCCCAGGCGCTGCGCTTCCCAGACCACCTGGCCCAGGCATTCCATGATTTCATGCGCCGCCCGGTGCGCGTCGCCGCGCGCCACCAGCTGCTGGTAGGCCTGCCGGATGCCGGGCGGATGGTCGATCGACAGCTGTTCGGCGATGGCCAGGTGCATGGACAGGTGCAGAAAGGGGTTGGTGCGGCCCTTTTCCACGGCGTATTCGGCCGTCATGGCCTCGGGGTTTTCCAGGTCGCCGTGGTACTCGGGATGTTCGATGATCCAGTCCAGCGCGATGGCCTCGAGCGGCGTCAGCACGTCGGAAGCGCGGTGTTTGCGCCAGGTTTCGATAAAGAATTCGCGGACTTGGTCGCGGGAGGGATTGAACATCTGAGGGGGCGGAAAGCAGGCTGATGATGCATTATTTTACCGCCGTGCGCGGGCCGTCAGGCCCGCCGGCCCCTTTGCGATATAGAATTGGTTGCTATCGGCCATCCAGTGCGCGGTTCCCGTGGGCGATCTTCCCCGCCGGAACGGACACTTCCCGATGCCGGCGCGTGCAGAAAAACCACTCGGAGCAAATGGAGCATTCATGTCCTATCAACATATCAAGGTTCCCGCTGGCGGCCAGAAGATCACGGTCAATGCTGATTTCTCGCTGAATGTGCCCGATCAGCCCATCGTCCCCTACATCGAAGGCGACGGCACGGGCGCAGACATCACTCCGGTGATGATCAAGGTCGTCGACGCGGCGGTGCAGAAGGCCTATGGCGGCAAGCGCAAGATCCATTGGATGGAAGTCTATGCCGGCGAGAAGGCCACCAAGGTCTACGGCCCGGACGTGTGGCTGCCTGACGAAACCCTGGAAGTCGTCAAGGATTACGTGGTGTCCATCAAGGGCCCGCTGACCACCCCGGTGGGCGGCGGCATCCGTTCGTTGAACGTGGCCCTGCGCCAGCAGCTGGACCTGTACGTCTGCCTGCGCCCGGTGGCGTACTTCAAGGGCGTGCCTTCGCCGGTGCGCGAACCCGAAAAGACCAATATGGTGATCTTCCGCGAGAACTCGGAAGACATCTATGCCGGTATCGAGTACATGGCCGAAAGCGAGCAGGCCAAGGAACTGATCCAGTTCCTGCAGACCAAGCTTGGCGTGAAGAAGATCCGCTTCCCGAACACCTCGTCCATCGGCATCAAGCCGGTCTCGCGCGAAGGCACCGAGCGCCTGGTGCGCAAGGCTGCGCAGTACGTCATCGACAATGACCGCACGTCGCTGACCCTGGTGCACAAGGGCAACATCATGAAGTTCACGGAAGGCGGCTTCCGCGACTGGGGCTACGCGCTGCTGCAGAAGGAATTCGGCGCGACGCTGATCGACGGCGGCCCGTGGTGCAAGTTCAAGAACCCGAGGACGGGCCGCGAGATCATCGTCAAAGACGTGATCGCCGACGCCTTCCTGCAGCAGATCCTGCTGCGTCCGGCCGAATACGACGTGATCGCCACCCTGAACCTGAACGGCGACTACATCTCGGACGCGCTGGCCGCGCAAGTGGGCGGCATCGGCATCGCCCCGGGCGCCAACCTGTCCGACTCGGTCGCCATGTTCGAAGCCACCCACGGCACCGCGCCGAAGTACGCCGGCAAGGACTACGTGAACCCCGGTTCCGAAATCCTCTCGGCTGAAATGATGCTGCGCCATATGGGCTGGACCGAAGCCGCCGACCTGATCATCTCCAGCATGGAAAAATCCATCCTGTCCAAGAAGGTCACGTACGACTTCGCCCGCCTGCTCGAAGGCGCGACCCAGGTGTCGTGCTCGGGCTTTGGCCAGGTGATGATCGATAATATGTAGGCTGCGGCTTGCCGCCAGCAAGTCCCGTAAACCCGCCCGCCGTCACGGCGGGCGGGTTTTGTCTGATTAGCTGACTAATCAAACTGCATGGCGCGCGTCGCGCTTGTTTCGTTTTTACCAGGTTGAGTGTAGTGCCCCGACTGTACGTTTTCTTGGCCACGTCGCTGGTGGTGTTAGTTCCCGCGCTGGCGTTGACCAGCCCCGTGGGTGGACCGGCCATTGCCTATCTGACCGGTTTGATCGCATTGACGGCGCTTGCCGCCAACGCGATCAAACGCTACGAACCGATGGATTTCCGGGCCTTGTGGCCCATGGCGCTGGCGCTGCTGCTGCCGCTGTTGTGCATGTTCATCACAGCCGCCGTGCGAGGCGTATGGAGCGATTCCGAATTGGAGAAGCTGCTCCGGTTCGCGCTGGCGCTGCCGGTGCTCTGGCTGTTGCTGAGAGCGCCGCAAGATTGGCTCAAGCAGATCCAGTGGAGCATCTTGACCGGCGCGCTGGCGGGATCGGCGATGCTGATCGTCACCATGAAGTTGTGGGGCCGCGAGGCGGTAGTCGAGATCGGAGGGCGCTACAACGCCGTTGCCTTCGCGAACATGACTCTGCTGTTCGGCATGATGTCGCTGTTGTCGATCAGATGGGGGCCGAGCAAGCCCTGGCCGCATTTTGCAACCGGCCTCAAGGTGCTGGCTTTCGGGCTGAGCGTGTGGGCGACCTGGCTTTCCCAAACGCGCAGCAGCTGGATGTTGCTCCCCATCCTGGCGCTGGTGTTCCTGCTGGGGTTGCGCGGCTGGAGCCGTCGGCACAAGGCGTACTGTGCGCTGGCGGTCAGCCTGGCCCTGGTCGTCAGCGCGGCCGGGCTATGGCATTTCAGCAGCCGTATGCAGGCGGTCAAGACGGATCTGCAGGATTTCGCCACATCAAGCGACCGGGACTCCTCGCTCGGCATCCGGTTGCAACTGTGGCGGGCATCCATCGAGATGTTCAAGAAGAGTCCTGTCGTGGGCGTGGGGCCGAGCAACTTCCGCAAGGAACTGGCCGAGCTCGAGAAGCGCGGGGTGGTGTCGCGCGAAGTCGTCGAAGGCTACGGCGAACCCCACAACGACCTGCTCGCCGCCCTGTCCGGATACGGGCTGCTGGGCCTGTTGAGCATGCTCGCGCTGTATTTGGTGCCGGCCTACATTTTCCTGCGCCGGCTGGCCAGCGATGATCGTGTCATACGTGTCGGCGCGCAATTGGGCTTGCTGTTCTGTCTGGGCTATTGCGCATTCAGCCTGACTGAAATGATGTTCCGAAATATGCGCAGCGTACCGACGTATTCCTTGATCGTGGTGGCCCTGATCGCGCTGACCACGCCGCGCTCAGCAGGCGCCACACGGGCGCCGGCCTAGGGCAGGGCTGCACGAAAAGCGGAAAGAACCGCTACTACGAAAAAACGCAAGGCAAGTGCGCCTTGCGTTTTTTTTATGGGCCTTGCGCTAGATCAAGCGCCCCGCGCTGACTTGGTGAAAACCCTGGTGCTGTCCCTTATTCTGACGAAACAAATACATAAAACGTCACATTCTGCCTTGATTGGTTTCATGGCCGGATGAACAAGGATAAGAGGACTATGAAAAATTCCAGCTTGCGCAGGGAGCTGCTGTGGTTCGTGTTCGCGGTCGGCGCCGTCGTGCTGGCCTTGGGCGCCTGGGACGCCTGGGAGCGCCGCGCCGAAATGGTGGCCGAGCGCAAGACCGAACTGCGCCACGTCCTCGATCTGGCATCCAGCATCGTGCGCAACGGCAAGCAAAGCGTGCGCGAGGGCATGCCCGCGGAGGAGGCCAAGCGCAATGTGGCGCGCCGGCTGGCGCAACTGCGCTATGGCGAGGACGGTTACGTGGGCGCCTTCGGCGACGGCTACGACCTTCTGGTGCATCCCGATCCCAAGCTGGTCGGCACCAACGTCCGGTCCGTCAAGGACAGCGCAGGGCAGCCGATCTTCGAAAACCTCTACGCCCAGGGCAAGGCTGGCGGCGGCTATACGCGCTACCAATTCCCGCGGCCGGGAACGGAACAGGCGCTGCCCAAGATCAGTTACGCCGCCTACGACGCCGACTGGGGCTGGCTGTTGTTCACGGGCCTGTATGTGGACGACGTCGACCAGGCCTTCTATGGCACTTTGTGGCGGCAGGGCGGCGTGACGCTCGGCCTTCTGGTTCTGCTGTTGGTGGCGGCGCTGCGCTTTTTTCGCAGCCACATCCTCGGCCCGTTGGATCAGGCGGTGGCGGTATGCGAACGCGTGGCCAATGGCGATCTGTCCGGCAGTGTGCCGCGCAACCAGCGCGGCGAGATTGGCCGCCTGTTCGACGGACTGGCGCGGATGCAGGAGCGCCTGGACGGGGCGGTGCGTAGCATCGTGCATTCCACCACCTCGATCGCCGCGGCCTCGCGGCAGATTGCGGCGGGCAGCATGGACCTGTCGGACCGCACCGAAAAGCAGGCCGCCGCGCTGGAGCAGACGGCCGCCAGCGTGGAGCAAATCACCGCGACCGCGCAGCAGAGCGCGCAACACGTGCGCGAGGTCAGCGCGCTGGCCGGCCAGGCGGCGCAACTGGCCCGGCAGGGCAGCGATGAAACCCAGCATGCCATCGACGCCATGCGCGAGATTTCACATAGCTCGCAGCGTATCGACGAGATCATCCGGTTGATCGACGAGATCGCGTTCCAGACCAACATCCTGGCGCTGAATGCCGCGGTGGAAGCGGCGCGGGCCGGAGAGCAGGGCCGGGGCTTCGCGGTGGTGGCGGGCGAGGTGCGCGCGTTGGCTCAGCGCTCGGCCACCGCCGCCAAGGAAATCAAGACGCTGATCGAAGCGTCGGCGGATTCGGTGGCGCGTGGCAGCCAGCGCGTCGAGCAGGCCAGCGCGACGATGGGCAACGTGTTGGAGTCGGCCGCCACCAGCGCGCCGCTGATGGGCGAGATCGCCACGGCCTCGGCCGAGCAGAGCGTGGGTATCGAGCAGATCAACCAGGCCGTGACGCATCTGGACGGCGTGACGCAGCAGAACGCCGCGCTGGTGGAAGAGTTCGCCGCGTCCGCTGCCGCCTTGCGCGATCAGGCGGGCGAACTGGCGAACGCGGTGTCCGTCTTCAGGCTGTCTGCAGCCGGCTAGGCGAGCCTTGCACCACGCTCATGGCCCGTTGCAGGCGCTGTCCAAGCTCGCGGCTGGCGCTGGTCATGGGCATGCGCAGCTCGTCGGCGACGAGCCCTTGCATGGCAAGGGCGCGCTTGATGGGCGCGGGATTGGGTTCGGCAAACAGCAGGCGGATCAGGCCGCGCAGCGGCTCGAACAACTCGCGCGCGGCCTCCGCGTGGCCTTCGCGGGCCAGCTGCATGACCTCGACATAGCGCTCGGGAAAGATATGCGCGGCGGCCGGGATGGCGCCGCCGCCGCCGGCCAGGAAGTGGTCCAGCAGGGCCAGGTCTTCGCCGCACAGCGGGGTCAGCGTGCCGCGCCGGTTCAACGCCGCCAGTACTGATGGGTTGCATTCCTTCACGGTGCTGAAGTTGGGCAGCGCGGCCAGCGCCTCCATGGTTTCGACCGTCATCGTCACGCCGGTGCGCTTGGGGATGTTGTACAGGATGATGGGCCGCTCCGTGGCCCAGGCGATCTGCCGGTAATGCCAAAGAATGCCGGCCTGCGACGGTCCCAGGTAGTAGGGCGGCGGCACCAGGTAGCCGGCCGGCTGGTATTTGTCCAGGCGCCGGATCGCGGTCGCGACGCCGCGCGTGTCCACGCCTCCCGCGCCGAATACCAGCGGCAGCGCATGCGGATCGCTCGATATGGCTTCTATCATGTCGACCTTCTCCGGCACGCTGAGCAGATTGCCTTCGCCGGTGGAGCCGAACAGCACCAGGCCGGCGATGCCCGCGTTGCGGTAGTAGCGGGCCAGCGCCTGCGCGGCGTCCAGGTCTACATAGCCGCCGCGCAGCGGCGTGACCATGGGCAGCCAAAGGCCCTCGAATGCGGTCTTGCGTGGCATGTCCATGGCTTACTGCACCGTCATCGCGTGCGCGGGACGCACCGGGCCGAACTCGGCGCGGGGCAGGCCGGACATCACCGCGTGCATCAGCGCATCCAGTTGGCCGCGTTCGCATTGCAGCTGCAGCACGCTTTGCGCATGCGCGTGATCCACCGACAGCACGTAGACGCCAATGCGCTCGCCCAGCGCGCGGTGCAGCGCCAGCCGCACGTTCAGCGCGTCCAGCGTATCTATCCTGATGGTCAGCGCGACCAGTTCGGCACGGGCTTGGGTGCGCTGCGCGGGCAGGATATCGGGCATGGACGAGTGGCGGGCTTGCAGTCGGGGGATCATGGCGGGTAGCGGGATCGGAGGCGCCGCTGGCGGCGTTCCGGGGATCCGGTTGGTTGATGACGGTTCCACTATAGGAAGCGCGCCGTAAATCCTGCCGATAAAAGCGGACGCGGCGCGTAAAAAACGCGTCAACGTCCGGGGCCTTCAGAACGTCTTGGTCAGCGACAGCAAGCCCGTTGCGCGGCCCATGTCGCGGCCGCGCGTATTGGTGTAGACGGCGCGGTCGGCGTTGGTGTCCAGGTAGGCCAGCGATACCGACAGGCCCTGGCCGAAGTCCTTCGTCAGGCCCAGCTTCCAGTCCGTGTAGTTGGCGTGGTCGACGTTGCGCACCAATTGCCGGCCCACGTGCGCGTTGACGGTCAGGCCCCAGACGCCCGTGTCGAAGTTGCCGGACAGATCGAAGTACTGGCTGTGCTTGCTGTCCGCGAAACCGAACAGGTTGGTCAGGGATAGGGAGTACTTGAACATCAGCGGCCCGTAGCCGATGCCGGCGTACAGTTCGGTGGTGTCGGGGCTGGTGTAGCCGGACGGATAGTCGCCGGGGTAGTAGTACTGCAGGATGCCCAGGTCCACGGGCACGTCTTGCGCGAGATTGCCCTTGTAGCCGCCGTAGAAGTCCATTTCCACGGGGGCGGATACCGCGCTGTTGCTGTCGTTGAGCCAGCTGATGCTGGAGTTCCAGTTGCCCAGGTAAAAGCCGCTGGAGTGGGCCAGGTCGAATCCGCCCTGGATGGCCGGCTTGTTATTGCTTTGCATCAGGCCGCGATAGCGGTATTGGCTGGCCAGGGTGACGTTGGCCGTCAATGTGAGGTCGGAAGCGGCCGGCGCTGCGTCGGCGGGCGCGTCGGCGGCCAGGGTGTTGCCGGCTTGCGTGGCGGCCAGGGTCAGCAGCGCGAACGCGGCCAGGATGTGGCGGGGCATGGGGTGGTTCCTAGAGTGGGATCGGACCGCAACAATAGGAGGAACGGCATAAAGGCCGAGACAAGACTTGCGGGCTGCGCGTAAACGCGGCGTCAACGCGCGCCCGCGGCGCCGGCCTCAGCCCGCGAAGCGGTAGCCCACGCCGATCTCGGTCAGCAGGTAAACGGGCTGGGCGGGATCGGCTTCCAGCTTTTGGCGCAGATGGCCCATGTAGATGCGCAGGTAGTGGTTGCTCTCCACGTGCGAAGGCCCCCACACTTCGCGCAGCAGTTCGCGGTGCGTCATGACCTTGCCGCGATGCGCCAGCAGCGCCGCCAGCAGCCGGTACTCCATCGCGGTCAGGTGCAGGTGCTGGCCGCCGCGTTCGACCACGCGCTTGGCGAAGTCCACGCGCACGTCGCCGAAGCTGATCTCGGACGCATTGCCAGCGCCGCCCCGGGCATGCCGCCGCAGCAGCACGCGCAGGCGCGCCAGCAGTTCGCTGACGCCGAAGGGCTTGGTCAGGTAGTCATCGGCCCCGGCGTCCAGCGCGGCGACCTTGTCGGCCTCGGCGCTGCGGGCGGACAGCACCAGCACCGGCACTTCGGTCCAGCCGCGCAGCTCGCGGATCAAGGTCATGCCGTCTTCGTCGGGCAGGCCCAGGTCCAGCACCACCGCGTCGGGTTGCCGGGTGCCGGCCTCGATCAGGCCGCGCTTGACGGTTTCGGCTTCGTAGACGGCGCAGCCCTCGCTTTCCAGGGCCTGGCGCACGAAGCGCCGGATGTTGGCGTCGTCTTCAATGATGAGGACGGTAGGCTGGTAGTCGAACATGCGTGGCGGCGTTCAAGGGGTTTCGGATTGGATCGGGGGCGGCGTGCCCAGGGGCAGGGTGAAGACGAACTGCGCGCCGGACTCCTGGCCGGGCGCGTGTTCGACCCAGATTTTCCCATGGTGGGCGGCGATGATGGCTTCGCAGACCGCCAGGCCCAGGCCGACGCCCGGCGTGGCGGACTCGCGGTCGCCGCGCGTGAATTTCTCGAAGATGCGGCGCTCCGCGCCCGGCGGCACGCCCGGGCCGTTATCGCTGACCGCCACGCGCAACTGGCCTTCGTGGACGTCGGCATGCACGCGCAGGGCGCTGCCGGCGGGCGTGTACTTGGCCGCGTTTTCCAGCAGATTGCACAGCACGCGCTCTATCAGCACGCCGTCGCATTCCACCAGCGGCAACCGCGACAGGCTGTCCACGGCGACGCGGTGGCCGGCCAGCGGTTCGCGCATGGCGGCAAGCGAGGCGCCAACCAGTTCTTCGATGGATTGCCATTCCAGACGCAGCGGCGTGTCGCGGCTCTGCAACCGCGCCATGTCCAGCAGGTTGACGACCAGCGCGTGCATGCGTTGCGCCTGGTCACGCATGGCGCGGACAGTGTCGTGGATGCCGGGCGGCAGCGTCGCCTGTTGGCGCATCAGCGTGTCCGTCATGCCGACCAGGCTGGTCAGCGGCGTGCGCAGGTCGTGCGACACGGCCGCCAGCAGCGAGTTGCGCAGCTTCTCGGATTCCATGCTGACCAGCGCCTGCTGTGCCACTTCCACGTAGTGCAGGCGCTCCAGCGCGATGGCGATCAAGGTGGCGTAGGCCTCGATCTGGCGGCGCGAGTCGGGATTCAGGAATAGGCTGCGGCGCGGGGCCGCCAGCGCCAGCACGCCACGCGTGCGCATGGGCGCCTTCAGCGGCAGATACAGCAGTTCGCTGTTGGACAGGGTGGCGGTGCCTGCGCCGGCGGGCTGCCCGTGGTCGTAGACCCACTGGGCCAGCGCCGATTCCAGCGGCGGCATGTCGTCCGCGGCCGCGGACGCCAGTTTCAGCCTGTCGTCCATGCCCAGTATGTACAGCGCGCAGCGCGAGCCGAAGGTGGCATGCACGAAGGCGCCGGCCAGGGTGACGATCTGCTCGGGCAGCAGGGCGGATGACAGCTCGCGCGCGAACTCGTAGAGGCTGCGCGCATCGGCCTCCCGCTTGACCGAGGCTTGCGCCTGCAGGCGCAGGCCCGCCGTCAGTTGGCCGATGAGCAGGCCCACCGAGAGCAGCACGCCAAAGGTCAGGAGGTATTGCACGTCCGACACGGCGAAGGATGCCAGCGGCTGCACGAAGAAGAAGTCGAACAGCCCGACGCTGACGACCGAGGCCAGCGCCGCCGGCCCGCGGCCATGGCGCAGCGCCACGGCCACCACCGCCAGCAGGAACAGCATGACGATATTGGTCTGGTGCAGGGCGGGAAAGGCCAGCATGGACAGCGCCGTGGCCGCGGCGCAATAGCACAGCGCCCAGGCATAGCCCGCCAGCGGCCGCGGATTGCGTTCGTCGGCGGCCAGGCGCGCCCGCTGGCCCAGCGTGAGCGGATCGCGTCCGGGCGCCGCGGCGGCGGGCAGCGGCGGCGCGCCCAGGCGGATGATATCGATCTCGGGGCAGCCCGCGGCCAGCATGTCGGCGAAGCTGTGGCGCCGCCACAGCCAGCCCGGCGAGATGGCAGCGGTCAGCAGCGCGGACAGCGACAGGCGCAGGCGTTGCAGGCCGCTGGCGCGGGTGCGGCCGATGATGGCCTTGGTGATGTTGTGGCGGCGCACGTAGCGCACCACGGCGTCGACCATGTCGCCGCCGGCCAGGGTTTCGCTGCGCGCGCCCAGCGAATCCGCCAGGGCCAGGCTGCGCTGGATGCGCTCCTGTTCGGCCTGGGGCGGCGGAGCGGCGCGCGGCGTGTCGATGGTGACCACGTGCAGATCGCATTCCAGTTGCTGGCTCAGGCGGTGCGCACTGCGGATGACGTACTCGGCGTCCACGTCCGGACCGATGCAGGCAACCACGGCTTCGCGCGTGCGCCACACGGGTTCGATGGCGCGGTCGCGGCGATAGGCCTGGACGTCGTCGTCGACGTGGTCGGCGGTGCGGCGCAGCGCCAGCTCGCGCAGCGCGATCAGGTTGCCCTTGCGGAAGAAATTGCGGGTGGCGTGGCGGGCCTGCTCGGGCAGGTAGACCTTGCCTTCCTTCAGGCGGCGCAGCAGCTCGTCGGCCGACAGGTCCACCAGGATGACTTCGTCGGCCGCATCGAAGACCTCGTCGGGCACGGTCTCCCAGACGCGCACGCCGGTGATGCTGCCGACCGCTTCGTTCAGGCTGTCCAGGTGCTGCACGTTCAGCGTGGTCCAGACGTCGATGCCTGCGGTCAGCAATTCATGGATGTCCTGCCAGCGCTTGGCATGGCGCGAGCCGGGCGCGTTCGAATGTGCCAGCTCGTCCACCAGCACCAGGTCCGGGCGCCGCGCGAGCGCGCCGTCCAGGTCGAACTCCTTCAGCACATGGCCGCGGTACGGCACGTCCTTGAGCGGCAGGACGGGCAGGCCTTCCAGCAGCGTGGCGGTTTCGCGCCGGCCGTGGGTTTCGACGATGCCGGCGAGCACGTCGGCGCCCTGGGCGGCTTGGGCGCGCGCCGCCACCAGCATGGCATAGGTCTTGCCCACGCCGGCCGACGACCCGAAGTAGACGCGCAGCTTGCCGCGCACCGCCTGGCGCGCGGCGTCGTCCAGGGTCTTCAAGAGCGCGTCGGGATCGGGACGCTCGCCAGCGATATCAGCCATGAACGCGCAAGAGGAGTGAGGGAACGGCTGGCAATACTATACGCCGCGGCATCAGCGCGCCGGACGCAATTGGTCCAGCGCCAGGTTCAGCGTCAGCACGTTGACGGCGGGGTCGCCCAGCACGCCCAGCCAGGGCTTCTCGGTATGGGCCTGGATCAGGGCGTCGATCTGCGCGCGCGGCAGGTCGCGGGCGCGCGCCACGCGCGCCGCCTGGTAGGCCGCGGCGGCCGGGCTGATGTGCGGATCCAGGCCGCTGCCGGACGCGGTGACCAGGTCCACCGGCACGGGCACAGGGTTGTCGGGATCGGCCGCCTTCAACGCGGCGATGCGGGCCTGGATGGCGTCGGCCAGCGCCGGGTTGCGCGGACCCAGGTTCGAACCGCTGGAGCCGGCGCCGTTGTACGGCATGGGCGCGGTGGCCGACGGCCGGCCCCAGAAGTAGCCGGGCGAGGTGAACGACTGGCCGATCAGCTCCGAGCCCACGACGCGGTCGCCTTGCTTGATCAGCGAGCCGGCGGCTTCGTGCGGGAACACGGCGGCGGCGATGCCCGTGGTCAGAAAGGGGTAGGCCAGGCCGGTGACCAGCGACAGTGCGGCGAAGACGACCAGCGCGGGGCGCAGGATGCCGCCTTGGCGCGGCAGGGGGGTGGAATGTTTCATGATGGGTTCCTTGCGGTTTCGGGGCTCAGGCCCAGCCCAGGGCGGCCAGTACCATGTCGACCAGCTTGATGCCGGCAAACGGCACCAGCAGGCCGCCCAGGCCATAGATGAGCAGATTGCGGCGCAATAGCACGGCCGCGCCCAGCGCCCGGTAGCGCACGCCTTTGAGCGCCAGCGGGATCAGCACCACGATGATCAGCGCGTTGAAGATCACGGCCGACAGGATGGCCGAGGCCGGCGTGGCCAGGCCCATGATGTTCAGCACGTTCAACTGCGGATAGACGGTGGCGAAGGCGGCCGGAATAATGGCGAAGTACTTGGCCACGTCGTTGGCCACGCTGAAGGTCGTGAGCGCGCCGCGGGTCATCAGCATCTGCTTGCCGATCTCGACGATCTCGATGAGCTTGGTGGGGTTGGAATCCAGGTCCACCATATTGCCCGCCTCCTTGGCGGCCTGGGTGCCCGAATTCATCGCCACCGCCACGTCGGCCTGCGCCAGCGCGGGCGCATCGTTGGTGCCGTCGCCGGTCATCGCCACCAGCCGGCCTTCCGCCTGGTAGGCGCGGATCAGCTTGAGCTTGGCCTCGGGCGTGGCTTCGGCCAGGAAGTCGTCCACGCCGGCCTCGGCGGCGATGGACGCGGCCGTGAGCTTGTTGTCGCCCGTGATCATCACGGTCTTGATGCCCATGCGGCGCAGCTCCGCGAAGCGCGACTGGATGTCCGGCTTGACGATGTCCTTCAGCTCGACCACGCCCAACGCGCGGTTGCCGTCGCTGACCATCAGCGGCGTGCTGCCGCGTCGCGCGACGTCTTCGGCCAGGCGCAGGGCCTGTTCCGGCACGGTCGAGTCCTGCGCGGCCAGCCAGGCCTGCACGGCGTCGACCGCGCCTTTGCGGATCATGCGGCCGTTCAGGTTCACGCCGCTCATGCGCGATTGCGCGGTGAAGGGCACGAACTCGGCGTGCGCCATGGGCGCGGCCGGCGCATGGATGGACTTGTCGGCCAGCGCGACGATGCTGCGGCCTTCCGGCGTTTCATCGGCCAGCGAGGCCAGGCGCGCGGCCTCGGCCAGTTCACGCGCCGACACGCCGGGCGCGGGCAGGAAGGTCGAGGCCTGGCGGTTGCCGAAGGTGATGGTGCCGGTCTTGTCCAGCAGCAGCACGTCCACGTCGCCCGCGGCTTCGACCGCGCGGCCCGAGGTGGCGATGACGTTGGCGCCCATCATGCGGCTCATGCCCGCCACGCCGATGGCCGACAGCAGGCCGCCGATGGTGGTGGGGATCAGGCAGACCAGCAGCGCGACCAGCACCGTCACCGTGACGACGGACCCGCCGCCGGCGGCGTTGACCGCGTAGATCGAGAACGGCATCAGGGTCACGACCACCAGCAGGAACACCACGGTCAAGCCCACCAGCAGAATGGTGAGGGCCAGCTCGTTGGGCGTCTTCTGGCGCTTGGCGCCTTCGACCATGGCGATCATGCGGTCCAGGAAACTCTCGCCCGGATCGGCGGCGATGCGCACGAAGATCCAGTCCGACAGCACGCGCGTGCCGCCGGTCACCGACGAGAAGTCGCCGCCGGATTCGCGGATGACGGGAGCGGATTCGCCGGTGATGGCGCTTTCATCGACCGACGCCACGCCGGCGATGACCTGGCCGTCGCCGGGGATGGTTTCGCCCGCTTCGACCAGTACCACGTCGCCCCGGCGCAGCAGGCCCGAAGGCTGCTTGGCGGCCCGGCTGCGCCAGTCGCCCGGCTGCGCCGTGCTGGCGTCGACGTCGCGAAAGCCCTTGAGCAGGCGTGCGTCGATGGTGGTGCGCAGGCCGCGCAGGGTGGCCGCCTGCTGTTTGCCGCGGCCTTCGGCCAGGGCTTCGGCGAAGTTCGCGAACAGCACGGTGAACCACAGCCATACGCTGATCGCCAGGATGAATCCGGCAGGCGCTTCAGCCTGGCCGCGCAAGGCCATGACCCACAGCACCGTGGTCAGGATGCTGCCCACGTAGACCACGAACATCACGGGGTTCTTCAGCTGCGCGGCGGGGGAGAGCTTGCGCAGGCTGTCCAGCACCGCGGGGCCGACCAGGGCGGGCGACCACATGCCGAACTGGCGTTCATGCACGCCGTGCGATGCGGCGCGGGTGGCGCCGCCTCCGGCGCCGGTAGTAGAGGTTTCAATCTTGGCCATTTTCATTCCTAGCCTTTTGTTTGCAGGTGTTCCGCGACCGGGCCGAGGGCCAGCGCAGGCACGTATGTCAGAGCGCCCACCAGCAGCACCGCGCCGATCAGCAGCACCACGAAGAGCGGGCCGGTGGTGGGCATGCTGCCGGGCCCGGCGGGAAGCCGGCGCTTGGCGGCCAGCGAGCCGGCCATCGCCAGGATGGCGATGATGATGGCGAAGCGGCCGAACCACATGGCGATGCCCAGCAGCACGTTGTAGAAGGGCGTGTTGGCGGACAACCCGGCGAAGGCGCTGCCGTTGTTGTTGGCGGCCGACGTCAGGGCGTAGAGGATTTCGGAGAAACCGTGGATGCCCGGGTTCAGCACGCCGGCCTGGCCGGCCGATACCGAGACCGCCAGCGCCGTGCCGCAAAGCACCAGCAGCGGAGTCGCCAGGATGACGATGGAGACCATCTTCATGTCATAGGCTTCGATCTTTTTGCCCAGGTATTCCGGGGTGCGGCCTATCATCAGCCCGGCGATGAAGACGCCCAGGATGGCGAAGGCCAGCATGCCGTACAGGCCCGAGCCCACGCCGCCAAAGACCACCTCGCCCAGCTGCATCAACAGCATCGGCGTCAGCCCGCCCATGGCGTTGAGCGAATCGTGCATGCCGTTGACGGCGCCGCAGGACGCCGCCGTGGTGACGGTGGCGAACAGCGAGGTGGCGGCGATGCCGAAGCGGGTTTCCTTGCCTTCCATGTTGCCGCCCGGCGAGAACGCGCTGAGCGCGCTGTCGGCGCCGGCCTGGGCCGCCATCGGATTGGGCTGCTGCTCGAAGTAGGCGGCGGACAACGCGAATACCGCGAACAGCACGGTCATGGCCGCCAGGATCGCGATGCCCTGGCGCCGGCTGCCCACCATTTCGCCAAACGAGAAGCACAGCGCGGCGGGAATCGCCAGGATGGCCAGCATCTCCAGGAAGTTCGCCAGCGGCGTGGGGTTCTCAAAGGGATGCGCGGAGTTGGCGTTGAAGAAGCCGCCGCCGTTGGTCCCCAGCAGCTTGATCGATTCCTGCGAAGCGACCGGGCCCATGGCCAGGGTCTGGGTCTTGCTGACGGCGGGATCCGTCACGGCCTGTCCCTGGGCGTCCAGCACGGGTTGGCCCTGGGCATCCACGCGGGGTTGCTCATAGTGCACGGCCTCGACGGTCTGGACTTCCTGGTAGGGGTTGAAATTCTGGATCACGCCCTGGCTGACCAACGCCAGCGCCAGCACCAGGGACAGCGGCAGCAGCACATACAGCGTGCTGCGCACCATGTCGGTCCAGAAGTTGCCCACCGTGGCCGAGCAATGGCGCGACAGGCCGCGGATCAGCGCGAACAGCACGGCGATGCCGGTGGCGGCCGAGACGAAGTTCTGCACCGTCAACGCCAGCATCTGCGTCAGGTAGCTCATGGTCGATTCGCCGCCGTAGCCCTGCCAGTTGGTATTGGCCACGAAGCTGATGGCGGTGTTCAGGGCGGAATCCGGCGATACCGCCCCCAGGCCGGCGGGATTGAGCGGCAGCGCGCCCTGCAGACGCTGCAAGGCGTAGACGGCCGCGATGCCGATGATGTTGAAGGCCAGCACCGCCACGGCGTAGCGCTTCCAGCCCATCTCGGCCTGCGGGTCTATGCCCGCCAGGCGGTAGATGCCGCGCTCGATGGGGCGGCCCCAGGCGGTCAGCCGGGACTGCCCGTTTTCCATGGCGATGCGGATGTAGCGCCCGAGCAGGGGCGCGATCGCAAGCAGGACTGCCAGGTACACGACCAGCAATCCGACGAATTCGGCGGTCATCAGAATTTCTCCGGTTTGAACAGCGCGACCAGCAGGTACACGAACAACAGGGCGGCCGTCAGGCCGCTCAGCCAATAGAGCCAGTTCATGGTTGCTCTCCAGCAGACAAGGTTTCGCAGAACCGCAGCAGGGCGAAAGTCAGCCCAGCCATGACGGCAAAGATGGCGATATAGATGGCATCCACGTATTTCCTCCCGGGAGCGGCGCTCCCTTCGAACGACGGGCCTGCGCGGCGAATAGGGATGCGCGCCGGGCAGGCGTAGTGACCAATCAGGACACCGGCAGGTTACGGAGCGGGGGGTAAAAACGGGGTATACGTTTGGGAGGGGGGTATAAATGAAACGTAAACGTGGCCCGCTGCCCGAATACGGGCATGGCACGCACGCGGCTCCGGCCCATCTTGGGGCGGCCCGGCGGTGAGGAATGCAAGGCGGGAGTATGGAAGCTGGAATGGCCGCTGGCTATCCAGAAAAATCCCAATATTTAGAACGCGAAACTCAAATTGCACCAGTGTGGTGCATGGAATATGTAAATGAATGCTCCTTCTTAGGGCATTCCCCTAGTGTGACAATCCCGCATCTGGTGCAGAATCTCATCCCATGCAGGTGAGGAGACAAAGCCCTGCATGGGCAAATACCGGCGGCACCGGTACATAAAAAAAGTAAAGCAGTACCCAAAAAAAGCAAAACGCACAACGGCTGGCACCAGGTAGTGCCAGCCGTTGTCGCATAAAAAGCCAGTATTTCAAGTACAAAGGCTTTTGAAGCGCCGCGTTTCGCGATAATCAGACAGGGTCCGCTCATCCCAGCTATGCCGGAATCGCGCCTTTCATCTTCGAAGCCAGCCACGACTCCCTATTGGCGCCGCAACCTGCGGCTGATCCTGGTGTTGCTCGTCGTCTGGGCCGCGCTGACTTTCATTCCCGCCTTTTTCGCCCGCAGCCTGAACTTCGACTTCATTGGCTGGCCGTTCGCGTTCTGGATGGCGGCCTATGGCGCGCCGCTGGCCTACCTGATCATCATCGGCATCTATGCCCGGGTCATGAACCGCGCCGATGAGCGCTCCGAAGACACCGGAGGGCGCCGCTGATGCCGTTTTTCAGCGGAGACACGCCCCAGCAATTCAGACTCAGGCTGCGCCGCATCTATGTGCTGTACACGGCAGGCTTTGCGCTGATGATCCTGTTGATGGCGCTGGCCGAGATCCTGGGCATGCCGCGCAACTGGATCGGCTATGTGTTCCTGCTGGTCACGGTCAGCCTGTACGCCGGCATCGGCATCGTCTGCCGGACCTCGGATCAGGTCGAGTACTACGTGGCCGGCCGGCGGGTGCCGGCGATCTACAACGGCATGGCCACGGCTGCCGACTGGATGTCGGTAGCCTCCTTCATCGGGGTGGCGGGCACGCTCTACCTGACGGGCTATGGCGGGTTGGCCTACATCATGGGCTGGACCGGCGGCTACGTGCTGGTGGCGATGCTGCTGGCGCCTTACCTGCGGCGCTTCGGCCAATACACCATTCCGGACTTCATGGGCGCGCGCTATGGCGGCAACATGCCGCGCATGGCGGGCGTGGCCTGCGCGATTCTCTGTTCCTTCACCTACCTGGTGGCGCAGATCTATGGCGTGGGCATCATCACCACGCGCATGACCGGCATTTCCTTCGAACTCGGTATTTTCGTGGCGCTCGGGGGCATGCTGGTCTGTTCGTTCCTGGGCGGCATGCGCGCGGTCACCTGGACGCAGGTGGGGCAGTACATCATCCTGGTCATCGCCTATCTGGTGCCGGTGGTCTGGCTGTCCGTCAAGCACACCAACATGCCTGTGCCGCAGCTGTCGGCCGGCGTGGTGCTGCAGCAGGTCACCGAAAAAGAGGTCTACCTGCAGAACGACCCGTCCGAAATCGAGGTGCGCCGGCTTTGGCAGGAGCGCGCCAACGAGATGGGCCGACGGATGGCGGCATTGCCCGAATCCTGGACGCTGGAAAAAGACAAGCTGCGCAGCCGGCTGGCGCAGTTGAACGCCAACGATGCCCCCATGGTCGAGATCCGCTCGGCCGAGCGCGAGCTGGCCGGCTACCCCGGCAGCGTGGAAGAGGCGCGCATCGCATGGGCGCAGGCCAAGGCCACCTTCGAGGCGCGGGCCGCGCCGGCCACGCCGCATGCGGAACCGTTCCCGTCCAAGGATCCAGAAGAGCAGCGCAACATGCGCATCAACTTCCTGGCGCTGGTGCTCTGCCTGATGCTGGGCACCGCCGGCATGCCACACATCCTGATGCGTTCATACACCACGCCCTCGGTCATCGAGGCGCGCAAGTCGGTGTGCTGGTCGCTGCTGTTCATCCTGCTGCTGTATTTCATGGCGCCGGCGCTGGCGCTGCTGGTGAAGTACGAGGTCTATACCCAGGTGGTGGGATCCAGCTTTCTCAGCCTGCCCAACTGGGTGCACGCCTGGAGCGCCGTCGACAGCAATCTGCTGGACGTGACCGACGTCAACCGCGACGGCATCGTGCAATTGAGCGAGATCAGCATGGGCGCCGACGTGGTGGTGCTGGCGATGCCGGAAATCGGCGGCTTGCCCTACGTGATTTCGGCCCTGGTGGCGGCGGGCGGCCTGGCCGCGGCGCTGTCCACCGCCGACGGCCTGTTGCTGACCCTGTCCAACTCCCTGTCGCACGACATGTGGTATCGCATGGTGTCGCCGCGCATGTCGGCCGCGCGCCGCGTGATGGTGTCCAAGATCCTGCTGCTGCTGGTGGCCTTCGGCGCCGCCTGGGTGGCGGCGCGCAAGCCCGCGGACATCCTGTTCATGGTGTCGGCCGCGTTCTCGTTCGCCGCCTCGTCATTCTTCCCCGCGCTGGTCATGGGCGTGTTCTGGCGCCGCGCCAACAAGTGGGGCGCGACCTTGGGCATGGCGGCGGGGCTGGCGGTGACGTTCGCCTATATGACGCACACGCATCCGTGGCTGCGCGAATGGGTGTTGGGCATTTCGCGCACGCAGCCGGTGGATCTGTGGTGGGGCATCCAGCCGATCGCGGCGGGTGTGTTCGGCGCGCCGGTGGCTTTCCTGACGATCATCGTGGTGTCCTTGCTGACGCCGCCGCCCGACCGTGCCACGCTGGCGCTGGTGGACTACTTGCGCCATCCGGGCGCGCCCAAACCGCAGGGCGAGCGCGCCTAAGGCGTTCCGCAGGCGTTGGCGTTCCGGTTTTCCGGGTTGATACAGGAAGCCCATGCCGCTGCGGGCATGGCTTGCAGCAAGGTATAGGTCTGGCCGGGCGCCCATAGCCATTGCACGCCGCCCGGCGTCTGGCCGGCGGCCTCCCAGATTCGCTTGCGTTGCGCGGCAGTCATGATGAATTGTCGCTGGTCGCCACTGTTGCCTTGCGCCAATATCTGCGAGGGATCGCGCTTGGCGGCATAGATGCTGGCAAGCCCCTCGGCCGTCTTCTTGGGTTGCACGATGGCCCAGTCGTAGTTGTACGAGTCCAGCGCGGGCGGTTCCCAAGCGGGGCCGGGCAGCACCAGAGTGGCGTAGGGGTCCGGGCTTGCGCGGTAGGGCGGTCCCAGCACGGGAGGCTCGTCTGCCCATGCGTGCCGTTGGCGCAAGTAGCGTTGCGCCTTGCGGCCCTGGGCGTCACGCGTCACGACTTCAAACGCGTTGCCGGACTTGTCTTGATAGGAAATGGTGCGCAGCAGCCGGCCCGCGGCGTCATGCACGTAGCGGGCCATGGGCCGGGAGGCCACGGCGCAATCGTTGGCGCCAAGCTCGGCGAGCCAGCCGTGGGTGTCGTAGCGCAGACAGCAGCGTGTTGGCCGGTTGGGCCGACCGTCCCATGCGCGCGAGCGTTCCTCGTAGCCAGTCAAGCGGCCGCTGGCGTCATAGTAGAAGCGCGTTTCAGCGTCTGGCGGGGGCAGCGCGGCCTTGCCTGATTCGCGGACCTCGTGGACGGTGCTGGCACTGTAGCGGGCGATGCCGCACAAATGCTGGCGGCCGCCGGGAGCGCTTTCCCAGCGCAGCATGGTGACGCCGATGCGGGCGTCCGGCGCGGCGGCGTAGACGGACCAGTCCACCTGTTCGGCCCAGATGGTGGCGGAGGCACGCCCGCCCGTGTCGATGGCGACGCCAGGCAGCCATGACCGGATACGCGAGCCGTCCAGCGCCAGCAAGGTATTGGTGTCGTCCAGGGAGATGTCCATCACCCCGGTGTGGCGCTTCGCGGACGCGGCTAGCGGTTCGCAGACGGCGCTGGCTAGCCCCGGCGCCGTGGATAGCGCCGCCAGGGCAAGCAGGCGCCGCGCAGATTCAAAGCGCGGCATTGTGCAGGTAGGCGATCAGCCCCCAGAGCTCGCTGCCGACGCCGCCCAAGCGCAAGGCGCTGTTGCGGGTGTCCATCAGCAGGAAGGGATAGGCGTTGCGCTCCAGTTTGCCGGGAGGCGGCAGCCTGTAGGGCGTGAAGTGCTCGCCCGACAGCAGGTAGGTATTGGTCATGTCGCCCACATCCACATGCAGGTACCAGACGGTCAGGTCGGCGACGTTCAGGGCCGCGTCCGTTTCCGGATACAGGCCGCCCTGGCCGGCGGGGATGGCGCTGTCCAGCACGGCCATGAACACGGCGCGTGGGCCGGGTTTGGGAAAGTAGGTCTCTTCACCGCCGCGCTGCGTGAACGCTTGGCGGATGAATCCTGCACCGCGCGTGCCGGGCACCACCGTGCGGGCGAACATCGCGTCCAGCTGGGCCTCCGACAAGGGGCCGGGCGTAGCGGACAACTGGTCCAGGTCCTGCTTGAAAGCGCTCAGCCAGGTCCGGTAACGCGCGAGCTCAGCCGCGCGGTTGAACTCCTGGGCCAGGGCATTGCCGGCCAGCAGGAGGCCCAGACAGCCCAGGCACAGCCAGGCCGCCAGCCAGCGGCGGATCCAGGAACTCGCCGTCGACCCGCCGCGGGGCGTCAATGGGAAACGGACTTCGAGAAGACGTTCATCACCACCACGCCGGCGATGATGAGGCCGATGCCGATGAGAGCGGGCGTGTCCAGGTGCTGCTTGAACAGCACCGCGCCCACGATGGAGATCAGCACGATGCCCACGCCGGACCAGATGGCGTAGGCGATGCCCACGGGGATCTCGCGCAGCGTCAGCGACAGGAAGTAGAACGAGATCAGGTAGCCGACCACCGTGATGATGGATGGCGTCAGGCGGGTGAAGCCTTCGGATCCCTTGAGCGCGCTGGTCGCGAAGATCTCGGCGATGATGGCCACGCCCAGGTAGAGCCACTTCATTTGCGCGTTCCTTCGGATTGCCGCAGCAGTACCAGCAGGGCGCCGGCGCCGCCTTCGCGCTCGGGCGCCTCGGAAAACGCCAGCACGTCGTTCTTCTGCACCAGCCAGGTGCGGGCCTTGTCCTTGAGCACCGGCTCCAGCCCCTGCGAGCCATAGCCCTTGCCGTGCACGATGCGCACGCAGCGGATGCCGTGCTCCTGGCATTCGTCCAGGAACGACAGCAGGGCATGGCGGGCCTGTTCCACGCGCAGTCCGTGCAGATCGAGTTCGGCGCCGGCGCGCCACTGGCCGCGGCGCAGGTTGCGCGCGGTGTCGGGCGCGGCGTCGCTGCGCACGAAGGCCGTGCCAGCTTCGGACAGCAGATGCGTGATTTCGCCGCCGTCGGACACGCCGGTATCGGCGCGCGTGGGCGCTTCGCCCAGCGCGTTGGCCCGGCGCAGTGCGGGCGCGGGTTCCGCCACGGGCTTGTGTTCCACCCGCGCGGCCTGCTTGATCGGCGTGACCGACTGCATCGTGCGCTTGAACGCCGCCATGTCGTCCACGGGGGCGGTTTCGGGCTTTTTCAGCACCGCCACCCGCTGGGCGAGGGCGGCGCGTTCGCGTTCGGCCTGCAGGTCTTTCTTCAGGCGTTTCAGGTCGGCCAGGCCGACCTTACTGCCCCGCATTCTCCAGCCACCGTTGTGCGTCCAGCGCGGCCATGCAGCCGGTGCCGGCGCTGGTGATGGCCTGGCGGTAGACGTGGTCCTGCACGTCGCCGGCGGCGAACACGCCAGGGACCGACGTCATCGTGGCCATGCCGGACAGGCCGCTCTTGGTGACGATGTAGCCGTCCTTCATTTCCAGCTGGCCCTGGAAGATCTCGGTGTTGGGCTGGTGGCCGATGGCGATGAAGGCGCCGGTGACCGCCATGTCTTCGGTGGCGCCGGTGTCCACGTGGCGTACGCGCACGCCGGTAACACCGCTGTCGTCGCCCAGCACTTCTTCCAGGGTATGGAACAGTTTCAGTTCCATATTGCCGGTCTCGACCTTGCTCATGAGCTTGTCGACCAGGATGGGCTCGGCGCGGAACTTGTCGCGGCGATGGATCAGGGTGACCTTGCGGCAGATGTTCGACAGGTACAGCGCTTCTTCCACGGCGGTATTGCCGCCGCCGACCACGACCACGTCCTGGTTGCGGTAGAAGAAGCCGTCGCAGGTGGCGCAGCCGGACACGCCGCGGCCCATGAAGGCCTCTTCCGAGGGCAGGCCGATGTACTTGGCCGAGGCGCCGGTGGCGATGATGAGGGCGTCGCAGGTGTAGATCTTGCCGGTGTCGCCCGTGAGGGTGAAGGGGCGCTTGGACACATCGACGCGGGCGATGTGGTCGAAGATCATTTCGGTGTTGAAACGTTCGGCGTGCTTCTGGAAGCGCTGCATCAGGTCCGGACCCTGCACGCCATCGGCGTCGGCCGGCCAATTGTCGACGTCCGTGGTGGTCATGAGCTGGCCGCCTTGGGCCAGACCTGTAACAAGAACAGGGCTCAAATTGGCGCGTGCCGCATAGACGGCCGCCGTGTAACCGGCAGGGCCGGAACCGAGTATCAAAACTTTAGCGTGCGTAGGCGTGGACATGGGCGGGTATCTTTAGGTTAACGCCCAATTATAATGAGCCGCATGCCGCGTATCTCGACTGCTTCTCCGCGCGCCTCGCGCAACACCCGTAACGGGCCTTCCCCCCTGCAGACGCGCCTTTCCGCGCTGCTGCGTGAAGCCCGTTGGATCCTCTTCGCCGCCCTGGCGGCCTGGCTGACGCTGGTGTTGGCCACCTGGAACGCCGCCGACCCGGGCTGGTCGCATTCCGTCCCCGCCGGCGCCATCCACAACAAGGGCGGGACCCTGGGCGCCTATCTGGCGGATATCCTGCTCTATCTGTTCGGTTTTTCCGCCTGGTGGTGGGTGATCCTGCTGCTGCACCGGGTGCGCGCGGGCTATCGCCGCCTGGCCAGCCATCTTCGCGTTACCAATAGTAAGCAGCCGGAAGTGTTGCCCCGCGTCCACTGGGAAGAGGGCATCGGTTTCTTCCTGTTGCTGGTCGGCTCGCTGGGCATGGAAGCGCTGCGCCTGGCCAGCCGCGGCACGCATTTGCCCGGCGCCTCGGAGAACACCAGCGGCGCCGGCGGCGTGATCGGCCAGACGCTGGCCGACCTGATCGGCCGCAGCATCGGCTTCACCGGCAGCACGCTGGCCTTCCTGGTCATGCTGGCCATCGGCCTGAGCCTGTTCTTCTCGTTCTCGTGGCTGGCCATCGCCGAACGCGTAGGCTCCTGGCTGGAAGGCCTGGTGCGCCGTGTGCGCGATTCCTATGCCGCCCGCGAAGACCGCAAGGTCGGCGAGGTCGCCAAGGCCGTGCGCACCGAACAGGTCGTGGCCAAGCAGGAAAAGCTGGTCCACGAGCAACCGGTGCGGATCGAACCCGCGATCACCGTGGTGCCCAAGTCCGAACGGGTCGAAAAGGAAAAGCAGCAATCGCTGTTCTTCGCGCCCTCGGGCGGCGCCGAAGGCGATCTGCCGGCGCTCAGCCTGCTGGATCCGCCCCTGGCCAACCAGGAAACGGTGTCGGCCGAAACCATTGAATTCACCTCGCGCCTGATCGAAAAGAAGCTGGCCGACTTCGGCGTGTCGGTCACCGTGGTGGCGGCGCAGGCCGGCCCGGTCATCACGCGCTACGAAATCGAGCCCGCCACGGGCGTGAAGGGCAGCCAGATCGTCAACCTGGCCAAGGACCTGGCGCGCGCGCTGAGCCTGGTCAGCATCCGGGTGGTGGAAACCATTCCGGGCAAGAACCTGATGGGCCTGGAACTGCCCAACCCGCGCCGCCAGATGGTGCGTCTGTCCGAGATCCTGGGTTCGCAGACCTATCACGCCAGCCATTCCGTCGTCACCATGGCGCTGGGCAAGGACATCGCCGGCAATCCAGTGGTGGCCGACCTGGCCAAGATGCCTCACCTGCTGGTGGCGGGCACGACCGGTTCGGGCAAGTCGGTAGGGATCAACGCCATGATCCTGTCGCTGCTGTACAAGGCGGACGCGTCCCACACCCGGCTGATCCTGATCGACCCGAAGATGCTCGAAATGAGCGTCTACGAAGGCATTCCGCACCTGCTGGCGCCGGTGGTCACCGACATGCGCCACGCCTCCAACGCGCTGAACTGGTGCGTGGGCGAAATGGAAAAGCGCTACCGCCTGATGAGCAAGATGGGCGTGCGCAACCTGGCGGGCTACAACACCAAGATCCGCGACGCGATCAAGCGCGAGGAACCCATCCCGAATCCGTTCTCGCTGACCCCGGACGCGCCGGAACCCCTGTCGCCGCTGCCCACCATCGTGGTGGTCATCGACGAGCTGGCCGACCTGATGATGGTGGTGGGCAAGAAGATCGAAGAGCTGATCGCCCGCCTGGCGCAGAAGGCGCGCGCCGCCGGCATCCACCTGATTCTGGCCACGCAGCGTCCCAGCGTGGACGTGATCACGGGCCTGATCAAGGCCAACATCCCGACGCGCATCGCGTTCCAGGTGTCGTCCAAGATCGACTCCCGCACCATTCTTGACCAGATGGGCGCCGAAACCCTGCTGGGCCAGGGCGACATGCTCTACATGCCGCCGGGCACCGGCTTGCCGGTGCGTGTGCACGGGGCGTTCTGCAGCGATGACGAAGTGCACCGCGTGGTGGAAAGCCTCAAGGCGCAGGGCGAACCGAATTACATCGAAGGCCTGCTGGAAGGCGGCCTGGACGGCGACGCGGGCGAAGGCGCCAGCAGCGTCACGGGCATCGGCGGCGACGCCGAATCGGATCCGATGTACGACCAGGCTTGCGAAGTGGTGCTCAAGCACCGCCGCGCGTCCATTTCGCTGGTGCAGCGCCACCTGCGCATTGGTTACAACCGTGCTGCCCGGTTACTGGAGCAGATGGAGCAATCGGGTATGGTGTCGGCGATGCAATCCAATGGCAACCGCGAGATCCTCGTTCCCGCAGCCGCCGCCGCCCGAGAGGAAGCTTGATGAAGATGTTCCGTTGCCTGGCCGCCGTCGCGGCCCTGAGCCTGGCGCCCGCCATGGCGTTCGCCGCCAGCGCGCAGGAGCAACTGCGCGCCTTCGTGGCCACGGTGACCTCGGCCACCGGCTCGTTCTCGCAGTACACGGTCAACAACCAGGGCCGCACGCAGCCCGCCCAGACTGGCGTGTTTTCGTTCCAGCGCCCCGGCAAGTTCAAGTGGGCAGTGCAGAAGCCCTATGAGCAACTGGTGATCTCGGACGGCCGCCAGGTATTCCAGTTCGATCCGGACCTGGCCCAGGTGACCGAACGCAAGGTCGATGCCGCCATCGGAACCTCGCCGGCGGCCATCCTGTTCGGCTCGGGTTCGCTGGAGCAGTCGTTCGATGTTTCGGCCTTGCCGGCCAAGGACGGGATCGACTGGCTGCGCGCCAAGCCGCGCACCGCCGATGCGGGCTTTTCGCGCGTTGACATCGGCATGAAGGACAACCTGCCGGTGCGCGTGGAGTTGCTGGATTCGTTCGGCCAGACCACCAGGGTGGACCTGTCTGGCATCGCCGCCAACCCGCAGCTGCCGGCCAAGGAATTTCAGTTCGTCGCGCCCAAGGGCGTGGATGTAGTGAAGATGTGATGAAAAAAGCCCGGCAACGCCGGGCTTTTTTTGGGGGGCAGCTCTGCATCGGGAGGCCTTTCCCCGCCGGGCCGCCCCAAGGGGAAAGCGCCCCCTCGGGGGGCAGCTAGCCCGCCTTAGCGGGCGCGGCGTGGGGGCGTTTATACGCGATGCAGTCGACCTCGACTTTTGCATCCACCACCAGCGACGACTGCACGCAGGCCCGGGCCGGCGGATTCTCGCCGAAGTATTCCTTGAACACCTTGTTGAACGACGCGAAGTCACGCGCGTCGTCCAGCCATACGCCGCAGCGCACGACGTGCTCGGGGCCGTAGCCGGCTTCCTTCAGGATGGCCAGCACCTGCTGGATGGCCTTGTGCGACTGGGTCACGATGCCGCCTTCGACGACTTCGCCGTTTTCCATCGGCACCTGGCCGGACACGTGCAGCCAGCCGTCGGCCGCGACCGCGCGCGAGAAGGGCATGTGCGAGCCGCCCTGGCCGGTGCCGCCGGCGACGCCGTAGCGGGTGATGCCGTTGTTGTCGGCGGTGGGAGCAGTGCTCATGGTTCTCTCCTTGAAATGAGGGTCTGTCTGGCGTCGGGCGCCTATTGGAAGTTCTTGCGCAGGTCGCCGCTGCGCGGCAGCCAGCGGCCGGCGCGGTCGCCGGTGGTTGCGCCCTGGCGATAGGACAGGGCGCCATTGACCCAGACCGCCTCGATGCCGGCCGCGGTCTGCACAGGCTCGGCGAAGGTGGCGCGGTCGATGACCGTGGCGGGGTCGAACAGCACCAGGTCCGCGTGGTAGCCCTCGCGCACCAGGCCGCGCTCGGCCAGGCCGAAGCGGGCGGCGGACAGGCCCGTCATCTTGTGCACGGCCTCGGCCAGCGGGAACAGGCCCACGTCGCGGCTGTAGTGCCCCAGCACGCGCGGGAACGCGCCCCAGAGCCGCGGGTGCGGCATGGGATCGTTGGGCAGGCCGTCGGAGCCCACCATGGTGAGCCGGTGCGACAGCACGCGGCGCACGTCGTCTTCGTGCATGTTGTGATAGACGGCGCCGGCCGGCTGCAGGCGCGCGGCCGTTTCCAGCAAGCTCAAGCCCCAGTCGGCGGCGATGTCGGCCAGCTTGCGGCGGGCCTGCTCCGGATGCGGCACGGACCAGGTGATGTCGATGTCGAATTCGTCCGTGACCTGCTTCAGGTCCAGCGTCGACGAGCTGGCAGAATAGGGATAGCAGTCGCAGCCCACGTGCTGCAGGCGGCCGGCGGTTTCCAGCGTGGCCAGGACTTCCTTCGTGCGGCCCCAGTTGCCGGCGCCGGCGCACTTCAGGTGCGACACCACCACCGGCACGCGGGCATGCCGGGCGATGTCGAAGGCTTCCTGCATGGCGTCCAGGATGGCGGCGAATTCCGAGCGCAGATGGGTGGTGTAGAGCGCGCCGAACTCGTCCAGGGCTTCGGCCAGCAGCTTGACTTCTTCGGTGTCGGCGTCGAAGGCGGAGGCATAGGCCAGCCCGGTGCTCAGGCCGACGGCGCCATGGGCCAGCGCGTCGCGCAGTTGTTCGCGCATCGCCAGGACCTCGTCGCGCGTGGCGGCGCGGTCCAGCCGGTCCATGTGGTTGCTGCGCAAGGCGGTATGGCCGACCAGCGCGGCCACGTTCACGGCAGGCCGCGCGGCTTCGATGGCGCGGGTGTAGTCGGCGAACGTGGGGTAGCTAAAGTCGGCGCGGGCGCCCAGCAGGTTCATCGGGTCCGGCGGTTCGCCGCGCAGGGCCACGGGCGAGGCGCTGATGCCGCAATTGCCCACCACCACGGTAGTCACGCCCTGGGACAGCTTGGGCAGCATGTCCGGCGTGCGGATGACATTGGTGTCGTCATGGGTGTGCACGTCGATGAAACCGGGGGCCAGTGCCAGGCGGGTGCCATCGATGATCTGGCGCGCCGCCGCGCCGGGCAGGTCGCCGATGGCGGCGATGCGGCCGTCGGCCAGCGCCACGCTGGCGCGGTAGGCGGGTTCGCCGGTGCCGTCCAGGACCAGCACATTGCCTATGAGGGTGTCGTACATCTTGTGTTCCAGTTCAATCGCCCAGCGGCAGGCGGTTCGGGCCGCCGCGGTGTTCGTCCAGCGCCAGCTTGATGCGGCGCAGGCGCTCCCGGTTTTCTTCCTGGTTCAACATGGCCAGTTCGGTCGAGAGCAGGTCTATGGCCAGCATCATTGCGTAGCGCGATGCCGATGGCTTGTAGATGAAGTCGGTTTCGTCGGTGCGGATGGGCAGCACCACGTCGGCCAGTTCGGCCAGGGCGGAGGTCGCGTCGGTGATGGCGACGATGCGCGCCTGGTATTGCTTGACGATGCGGGCCGCGCCCACGATTTCAGGCGTGAGGCCCGAGGCCGACAGGATCAGCACCGCATCGCGCTCGTCCAGCGTGGCCGCGACCATGCGCAGCAGCACCGCGTCGCTGTAGACGGCAATGGGATAGCCCAGGCGCACCAGGCGCGACTGCACTTCCTGTGCCAGCACGGCGGACGCTCCGCCCATGCCGAACACGTAGATCATGCGCGCGCCGTCGACGATGCCGGCGGCGGCTTCGAACAGCTGCTCGGTGAAGTTGGGCAGATGCGCGCGCAGCGTGCTTTCGATGTCGGCGTAGATGCGGGCGTAGAAGGTGCTTTCCTCGGGCGGCGCGCTGGGGTCCAGGAAGCGGCTGCCCACGGTGCTGGCCTGGGCCAGCTTTAGCTTCAGATCGCGGGTGTCGTCGCAGCCGACCGTGCGCGCGAAGCGCGAGATGGTGGCGATGCTGACGCCGGCCTTGGCCGCCAACTGGTCGACGGTGGCGCTGGCGCCCCAGATGATGTCGTCCAGGATGGCGTCGGCGACCTTGCGCTCGGTCACGCTCAGCGAGTCCCGCCGACTGCGTATCTGGAAGACGATGTCGCGGATGATGTTCATGTGGGCTTCCTGGGTCTGGTCTGGACAGGGCGGCGTTCAGGCCGCCAGCTCGGCGTCGCCGATGCGCGAACACGCCACATAGTGGCCGGGGCCGACGTTGGCGGCCTGCGCCTCGGTGGTCGCGCAGCTGTCGATGGCGTACGGGCAGCGGGTGCGGAACACGCAGCCGGAGGGCGGATTGACCGGGCTGGGGATATCGCCCTTCAAGAGGATACGCGAGCGCGGCGCGCGCGGGTCCGGCACCGGCGCGGCGGACAGCAGCGCGCGGGTATAGGGATGGCGGGGGCGCGCGTAGACCTCGCTGGTCGGGCCGCGTTCCATGACGCGGCCCAGGTACATCACCACGACCTCGTCGCACAGGTAGTCCACCACCGCGAGGTCGTGGGCCACGAACAGCATGGTCAGGCCCAGGTCGCGCTGCAGGTCCTGCAGCAGGTTCAGCACCTGCGCCTGCACCGATACGTCCAACGCGGACACCGGCTCGTCGGCCACGATGAAGTCGGGTTCGACCGCCAGCGCGCGGGCGATGCCGATGCGCTGGCGCTGGCCGCCGGAGAACTCGTGCGGATAGCGGCGGCTGTGCTCGGCGTTCAGGCCCACGCGTTCCAGCAGTTCGCCGATGCGGGCCATGCGGCGGTTCTGGGCCAGCCGGTGGGTATCCAGCGCCTCGCCCAGGATCTCGGCCACCGTCATGCGGGGGTTGAGGCTGGCGTAGGGATCCTGGAACACGATCTGCATGCGGCGGCGCCAGGGCAGCATCTGCTTTTCGGACAGCTTGGTGATGTCCTGGCCGTCGAACAGGATGCGGCCGGCGGTGGGCGCGAACAGGCGCAGCAGCGCGCGGCCGGTGGTGGTCTTGCCGGAGCCGGATTCTCCGACCAGGCCGACGATGGTGTTGCGCGGCACGTCGAAGCTGACGCCGTCCACGGCCTTCACGACCGGCGCGTGGCGCGCCTGCGAGGTGGGGAAGTGGACTTTCAGGTCCTGGATCCGCACCAGCGGCTCTTCGGCGCGGATGGGAATGGGGCTACTCGTCATATCGGATTCACCTTGATGCAGCGCGCGCGGTGGTCGGTCTGCACCGGCAGGAGTTCGGGCACGGCGGCGCGGCAGTCGTCGGCGGCCAACGGGCAGCGCGGCGCGAAGGTACAGCCGGCCGGCAGCGACAGCACGCTGGGCACGTTGCCGGGAATCGCGCGCAGCCGTTCGCCCGAGGCCAGCAGGGCGGCGGTGGGGATGCAGGACAGCAGGCCGCGGGTGTAGGGGTGCGTGGGCTTCTCGAACAGGTCGTAGACGCCGGCGTCCTCGACCACGCGGCCGGCGTACATGACCGCCACGCGGTGCGCGATCTCGGCCACCACGCCCAGGTTGTGCGTGATGAACAGGATGCTCATGTTCATCTCGGCCTGCAGCCGGCGCAGCAGGTCCAGGATCTGCGCCTGCACGGTCACGTCCAGCGCGGTGGTGGGCTCGTCGGCAATCAGCACGGCGGGGTTGCAGGCCAGGGCCAGCGCGATCATCACGCGCTGGCGCATGCCGCCCGACATCTGGTGCGGGTATTCGTTGACGCGCCGGTCGGCCGCCGGGATCTCCACGCGTTCCAGCATCTCGCGGGCGCGCCGCAAGGCCGACTCGTAGGATCCGCCTTCGTGCTGCTGCACGGCCTCGGCGATCTGGTCGCCCACCGTGTACAGCGGGTTCAGGCTGGTCATGGGCTCCTGGAAGATCATGGCGATTTCGGCGCCGCGGATCTTGCGCAGGGTGGCGGGCGTGGCCTGGGCCAGATCGTGCTGCGCGCCCTGGCGGTCGCGGAACAGGATCTTGCCGGCCTCGATGCGGCCCGCCGGCTTGGGCAGCAGGCCCATGATGGACAGGCTGGTCACGGATTTGCCGGAGCCGGACTCGCCGACGATGGCCAGCGTTTCGCCGCGGGCCAGGTCGAAGGTCACGCCGTCCACGGACTTGGCGATGCCGTCGCGGCTGTGGAACCAGGTCTTGAGCCCTTCCACGGAAAGCACGACGTCTCGGGTGCTTGCGGTCATGATTACAGCTCCTTGCGCAGGCGCGGGTCGAGGACGTCGCGCAGGCCGTCGCCGACCAGTTGCAGCGACAGCACGGACAACACGATGGCGATGCCGGGGAAGATCATGATCCAGTCGGCCGAGCCCATGTATTGCTGGCCGGCGTTGATCATGGTGCCCCAGGTGGGGATGTCGGGCGACACGCCCACGCCCAGGAACGACAGGCCGGCTTCGGCCAGGATCGCGTAGGCGAAGATGAACGTGCCTTGCACCAGGATGGGCGACACCAGGTTGCGCAGCACGTGCACGGTGACGATGCGCCAGGTGGGCACGCCCAGCGCCCGCGCCGCTTCGACGAATGGCAGTTCGCGGATCACCAGGGTCGAGGCGCGCACGATGCGCGCCAGGCGCGGCGTGTAGACGATGCCCAGCGCGATCACCACGTTGACCAGCGAGGGGCCCAGCGCGGCCACCAGCGAGATCGCCAACAGAATGTCGGGGAAGGCCATCATGGCGTCGATCAGGCGCGACACGAACTTGTCCGCCGTGCGGAAGAAGCCCGCGATCAGGCCCAGTGCGATGCCCAGGATGCTGGACACGATCACGACGGAAAAGCCCACCATCAGCGACAGGCGGCCGCCGTGGATGACGCGGCTGAACACGTCGCGGCCGAAGTCGTCGGTGCCGAACCAGTGCGCGGCGCCTGGCGCCTTCAGCCGGTTCATGATGGACAGTTTGAACGGATCGTAGGGGCTGATCCAGGGCGCCAGCAGCGCGGCCAGGACCAGCACGACGATCACGATCAGGCTGATCAGCACGGTCTTGCGCGAGACCAGCAGGCGCAGCACCTGCCAGCGGTCGGCGCCGGCGGCGGAATTTGCGGAAGTTGCGATAGCCATATCAGTAGCGCACTCGTGGGTCGACCAGCAGGTACAGCAGATCGATGATGAGATTGATCAGGACGTAAATGGCCGCGATGATCAGCAGTGCGCCCTGGATGACGGGGTAGTCGCGGCGCAGCACCGCCGACACCACCAGGCTGCCGACGCCGGGCAGGCCGAACACGGTTTCGGTCACGACCGCGCCGCTGATCAACAGCGCAGTGGTCAGACCCAGCACCGTCAGGATCGGGATCAGCGCATTGCGTACGGCGTGCTTCAGGATTACCTTGCTTTCGGGCAGGCCCTTGGCGCGCGCGGTGCGCACGTAGTCGTCGCGCAGTACGTCCAGCATGCTGGCGCGGATGAAGCGGGTGATCAGCGCGGAGTTCACCAGGCCCAGCACCACGGCCGGCAGGATCAGGTGCGACAGCCGGGTCATGAGCGAGGCGTCGGGCCCGCCGTAACCGGCCACGGGCAGCCATCCCAGCTTGACCGAGAACACCTGCATCAGCAGCAGACCCAGCCAGAAGCTGGGCACGCTGGAGGTGAACATCGAGAACGACAGCACCGACTGGTCCAGCGTGGTGCCGCGCTTGACCGCGGACAGTATCCCCACCGGCAGGGCGATGGCGCTGGCGATCAGCAGAGCCATGAGCGTCAGCAGGATGGTGGGTTCGGCGCGGTCGGCCAGCGCCGACAGCACCGGCTTGTTCATGAAGATGGATTGGCCCAGGTCGCCTTGGGCCAGCTTGCCCAGCCACGACAGGTATTGAACGGCCATCGGCTGGTCCAGTCCGAGCTGGGTGCGCAGCGCGGCGATGTCCTGCTGGCTGGCCTGCGGACCCAGCATCACGGCGGCGGGGTCGCCCGGCGTGACGCGGATGATCACGAACACGATGGTCGCGACGATGAACATCACAACCACCAGCCCGACCAGCCGGTTTAAGAGATAACGCAACACGATGGATGTCCTAAAAAAGCGTCGTATCGTGGGGAGAGGGTGGCGCGCTTGTGGGGATGGCGCGCTCCATGCGGGGCATGCGTGATGGGCTGCGCGCGGCAGGCAGGCTCATTAATGCCTTGTCCCTGCCGCGCGGATCCCGCTTACTTGGACTTCCAGGCGTTCCAGAAGTAGGGCCACGGCACGGCCTTGGTGCCTTGCAGCGACGGCGAGCGGGCCGCCTGGGCGTTGAAGTCACCGACCTTGATGAAGGGCACTTCGTCGTACACGGCCTGCTGCACGTCAGCCCAGCGCTTGATGCGTTCTTCCTGGTTGCCGGCCTGGTTGAAGGCGTCCAGCGCCTGGTTGCGGCGCGGCGTGTCCCACCAGCCCGGCGCGTCCTTGGACGGGAAGTCGATCAGGGCGGGCTCGGGCAGGAAGGGGCTGTGCGTGATGAAAATATCCCACACGGCCGGATCCTGGCGGCGCTGCGTCAGCGTGGCCCAGTCCACCACCTGCATGTCGACGGTGAAGCCGGCGGCCTTCAGGTATTCGGCGGCCACCAGGGCCATCTTGTAGTGGAACTCGTACTGCTGGCTGGTCAGGATGCGGACCTTGCGGTCCTGCACGTTGGCGCCGTCCACCAGTTTCTTCGCCGCTGCGGCGTCGGCCTTGTTGTAGACCTTGCCGCCCAGCGACGTGGCCCAGGGGTAGCCCTCGGGATACAGGTCGCCGTTGAGCTTGTAGAAGTTCTTGTCGCCGAAGGCGGCGTACAGCATGTCTTCTTCATTGAGCGCCAACTGCACGGCCTGGCGGACCGCCTGGTTCGACATGATGCCTTGCTTGGTGTTGAGCACCAGGCGCGGCCAGCCGAAGGGCTTGAGCATGACAGGATCGGAGCGGCCGTTCTTGAGCTTGGGCAGCGACTCCACCGGCAGCGAGTCGACGTAGTCGAACTGTCCAGCGACCGCGCTTTCGACGCGGGTGTTGGCATTGCTGACCGGCACGAAGCGGATCTCGTCCAGGTACTGCTTGCGTGCGCCGCCAAAGCCGTCGGGCTCGCCTTCGCGCTGCTTGTAGCCTTCGAAGCGCACCAGCTGGATGTACTGGTCGGGCACGCGCGCCTTCAATTGGTACGGGCCGGTGCCGACGAATTCGGTCAGGGCCGGCGCGATCTTGCCCTTGGGCATGACGACGGCGGCGCTGTTGTTCATGGCCAGCAGCGCCGTCAGCGGCGCATAGGGTTGCTTGAGCGTGATGCGGATGGTGTTGGCGTCCGGCGCTTCGATGCCGGTGATGATCTTGGCGGCCATCTTGCCGCGCGTGGCGGTCTCGGTCCAGCGCTTGAGCGAAGCCAGCACGTCGGACGAATCCATCTTGGAGCCGTCATGGAAGGTGATGCCCTGGCGCAGCGGGATCGTGTAGGTCAGTCCGTCGGCCGAGACTTCCGGCAGCTTGTCGGCCAGCAGCGGGGTCAGGTTCCACTTGCCGTCGAAGGTGTACAGCGTTTCGAAGAAGTGCTGGGTCAGGATGCCCACCAGGTCGGCCGTGCTGGTCATCGGATCCAGCGTGGGCGGCTCGCCTATGGTGGCGACCGAGATCGTGCCTCCCTTGATCGGCGTGGCACAGAGGGCGGGGGTCGACAATGCGGTCAAGCCAATTGCGCCGGCCAGCAGCAGGCTATTGAGCCCACCGCCTCGACGGGAGGTACGGAAGTTCATGATTCTCTCTCCAGAGGGTCAAAAACGGGTTTTGCTTGTAGTTAGATGAGTGCGCCGGGGTTCCGCGATGCTTCCTGCCCCCGTTCCGGCGCGGCGGGCAGGGACGTTCAGAAGAAGGTTTCGGCCACGTCGGTGACGCGGTATTGCTCGTCCACCAGCAGCACCTGGCGCCACTTGTCGAAGGTCAGGCAGGGGTGGGAGATGTCGAAGGCGATCATGTCGCCGACCTGGATGTCGTCGCCTGCGCCGATCTGCATGAAGGCGTGCTGGTCCATCATCGCGCTCAGCTTCCAGTGCGCGGGAGCCTGGCCGGGCGCGGTGTCGCGCCCTGGGCGGTACAGCGCGGCGGGCGTGGGCAGGCCAGCGTCGAAGGCAGCGTCGCGCTTGCCCATGGCGATGATGGCGCGGCCCGCTTCGGGCAGCGACTGCACATAGGCCCAGACCTGCAGGGCGGGCTGCAGGCCGGGTTCCATCTTTTGGGCGACGGGGTTGTGGGCGTTGATGCGCTCGGCGGCGGACCGGTAGATGCCGACGTCGTGCGACAGGTAGCAGCCGGGGCGCAGCACGATTTCCAGCGGCGCGCCGATGTCCAGCTGCGAGAACTCCTCGGCCACCACGTCGAACCAGGCAGAGCCGGCGCCAGAGATCAGCGCCGGGCCATTCTTGCGCAGGCGGCCGGCGGCGGCCAGGCCGCGCAGGGCGTCGGCCGCGCGGCGCAGGAAGGCGCGGATGGCGTCTTCTTCCTGCAGCACGCCCTCGTAGACTTCGATGCCGGCCAGGGCCAGGCCGGGCCATTTGCCGATCTCGTCGACCAGGGCCTGCAACTGGGCGTCGTCGCGCACGCCTGTGCGGCCGCCTTGCGGACCCAGCTCGATCAGCACCGGCAGGGTCAGGCCCTGTTCGCCGAAGTAGGCGCCCAGTTGCGCCGCGTTGACGGGAGAGTCCACGATGCAGAAAAAGGTGAAGGCCGGGTCGCGCAGCAGGCGCGCGATGATGGCCATGTTGGCGCGGCCCACCAGCTGGTTGGCCATCAGTATCCGGCGCACGCCGTGTTGGTAGGCCGCCTGGACCTGCGGCGCGGTCGCCAGCGTGATGCCCCAGGCCCCGCCTGCGATCTGGCGCTGGAACAGCGCCGGGCTCATGGTGGTCTTGCCGTGCGGCGCCAGCTTGACCTTGTACGCTTCCATGAAGCGCTGCATCCATTGCAGGTTGTGGCGCACGCGGGCTTCGTACAGCACCGCCACGGGCAGGCTCACGTCCTCATCGAGCAGGTTCCAGTTCAGCGCGGCCACGCCGGCGGCGGTGGTACAGGACGCCGGAAAGGCGCCCAGGCCTTTGCCGTTCACGTCCAAGGGGGCAGCGGGGAAGGAGGAATTCGTCATGGGGGCGCCTGCTATGGAAAATATTTACGTCAAATCTGATTTTTTTCATTATCGTGAAAAGAATTTACAAGCGGGAGTTAGGAGTTTCCCGTAGTCGGCGCTGGCCGGCGGTTGGCGCGACAATAGGAAAAACCTCCGACACAAGGAAGCGTCATGCTGAAAGTTGCTTTGGGCCAGTTCGCCGTCAGCCGCGTCTGGGAAGAAAACGCCCAGGTCTGCATAGACCTGATGGAACGCGCCCGCGCCGGCGGCGCCGGCCTGCTGGTCTTGCCTGAAGGCATCCTGGCCCGCGACATCACCGATCCGCAGATCGTCCTGAAAGCCGCCCAGCCCCTGGACGGCCCCTTCATGAGCCGCCTGCTGGAAGCCAGCCGCGGCTCGCAACTGGCGACGATGATGTGCGTGCACGTGCCTACCGGGGAAGGGCGGGTCTGGAACACGCTGGTGACGCTGCGCGACGGCCAGATCCTGTCGCAATACCGCAAGCTGCACCTGTACGACGCCTTCAACATGAAGGAATCCACCAACGTCACCCCCGGCGTCGACATTCCGCCCCTGCTGGACATCGGCGGCCTGCGCGTCGGCCTGATGACCTGTTACGACGTACGCTTCCCCGAACTGGCGCGGCGTCTGGCGCTGGATGGCGCGGACCTGCTGGTACTGCCGGCAGCCTGGGTCCGCGGTCCGTTGAAGGAAATGCACTGGGAAGTGCTGGTCACGGCGCGTGCGCTGGAAAACACCTGCTACGTGGCAGCGGCGGGCGAATGCGGCGAACGCAACATCGGCTGCAGCATGGTGGTGGATCCGCTGGGCGTGGTGACGGCGCGCGCGGGCGAGGCCCCGGCGCTGGTGTTCGCCGATATCGACCCCGAACGCCTGGCCCATGCCCGCAAGGTGCTGCCGGTACTCGCGAACCGGCGCTTCGGGCCGCCGGGTCTGGCCTAGCGGTGCGCCGGGCGGGGGAAGGCTTGTGGCCATGGTGTAATGCTGACTTGAATTACTTGCTGTCTTCCCTCATCTCCTGCCAATGAGCAACGATCTCTTCGCGGCCGATCCTGCGCATCGGCCATACGTGCCCCTGGCCGAGCGGCTGCGCCCGCGCACCCTGTCCGACGTGGTCGGCCAGTCGCATCTGCTGGGGCCGGACAAGCCCTTGCGCGTCGCGTTTGAATCGGGCCGTCCGCACTCCATGATCTTCTGGGGGCCGCCCGGCGTGGGCAAGACCACGCTGGCGCGCCTGATGGCCGATGGCTTCGACGCGCAGTTCATCGCCATCTCGGCGGTGCTGGGCGGGGTCAAGGACATCCGCGACGCGGTCACCGTGGCCCAGATTGCGCAAGGCCAGGGACGCCGCACCATCCTTTTCGTCGACGAGGTGCACCGCTTCAACAAGGCGCAGCAGGACGCGTTCCTGCCCTATGTGGAAAGCGGGCTGTTCACCTTCATCGGCGCTACCACCGAGAATCCCTCGTTCGAGGTCAATTCGGCGCTGTTGTCGCGGGCGCGGGTGTATGTGCTGCAATCGCTCACGGCCGAGGAACTCCAGCAGTTGGTCGATCGCGCCGTGCAGGCCCTGAACGACGGACTGGACGAGGGCGAGCGCATCCATGTCGATGCAGACGCGCGTGAACAGCTGGCGGCCTGGGCCGACGGCGATGCGCGCCGCCTGATCAGCGCGGTCGAGGTGGTGGCCGAATCGGCGCAGGCCGCTGGCCGGGACACGGTGGACGCGGCTTGGCTGGAGATCTCGCTGTCGCAGAACCTGCGCCGCTTCGACAAGGGCGGCGACGCGTTCTACGACCAGATCAGCGCGCTACACAAGTCGGTGCGCGGCTCCAACCCCGACGCCGCACTGTACTGGTTCTGCCGCATGGTCGACGGCGGCGCCGATCCAAAATACCTGTCGCGCCGCCTGGTGCGCATGGCCGTGGAGGACATCGGCCTGGCCGATCCCCGCGCCACGGACCTGGCCGTGAACGGCGCCGACATCTACGAGCGCCTGGGCTCGCCGGAAGGCGAGCTGGCGCTGGCGCAGGCCGTGGTCTACATGGCCTGCGCGGCCAAGTCCAATGCCGTCTACAACGCCTACAACCAGGCGCGCAAGTTCGCGGCCGAGCACGGCAGCGCGCCGGTGCCGATTCACCTGCGCAACGCACCGACCAAACTGATGAAACAGCTGGGCCACGGCAAGGCCTACCGCTACGCGCATGACGAGCCCCATGGCTACGCCGCCGCCGAGCAATATTTCCCCGATGGACTCAATCCCTCCTTCTATCGGCCGACCGATCGCGGCCTGGAGGCTAAAATCCAGCAAAAGCTGGCATTCCTGCGCGAGCTGGACACCCAGGAACGTGCCAAGAAACGGTAACGGGCTGCGCCCGTTGCTTCACGCAACCTCACTGACATCACCATGCTAGACCCGATACTGCTGCGCAAAGACCTGCAAACCGTCGTCGACCGCCTCAAGAGCCGTGGCGTGTCCTTCGACACGGAACGGTTCAATGAGCTGGAATCCCGCCGCAAGGCCGTCCAGACCGAAACCGAGTCCCTGCAAGCCCGCCGCAACGCGCTGGCCAAGCAGATCGGCCAGCTCAAGGCCAAGGGCGAGGACGCCAGCGCCGTCATGGCCGAATCCCAGGCCGTGCCCGTGCGCCTGAAGCAGCTGGAAGAAGAGCTGGCCGCCTTGCAGCAGCCGCTCAACGAATTGCTGATGTCGGTGCCCAACCTGCCGCACGCCAGCGTGCCGCTGGGCGAATCCGCCGACGACAACGTCGAAGTGCGCCGTTGGCTGCCCGGGTCGGCTGGCGCCGACGGCAATCCGCCGGCCCTGGCGTTCGAGGCCCGCGACCACGTTGCCATCGGCGAACCGCTGGGACTGGACTTCGACATGGCCGCCAAACTGTCCGGCGCCCGCTTCTCGTTCATGCGCGGCCCGATCGCGCGCTTGCACCGCGCGCTGTCGCAGTTCATGCTGGATCTGCAGACCGGCACGCACGGCTATACCGAGTGCTACACCCCCTACATCGTCAACGCCTCGACGCTGTACGGCACGGGTCAGCTGCCCAAGTTCAAGGACGATATGTTCGCCGTGTCCAAGGGCGGCGGCGACGACGATCCCAAGGTCGACGACCAGGGCAAGCCGTACGTGCGTGAAGACCAGTACCTGATCTCCACCTCGGAAATCACCCTGACCAGCGTGGCGCGCGATACCATCCAGGCCGCCGCCGACTTGCCGCTCAAGCTCACCGCGCATACCCCGTGCTTCCGTTCGGAAGCCGGCAGCGGCGGCCGAGACACCCGCGGCATGATCCGCCAACACCAGTTCGACAAGGTCGAAATGGTCCAGATCACGCAGCCCGAACAGTCCTACGAGGCGCTGGAGGACATGGTCGGCCACGCCGAGCGCGTGTTGCAGCTGCTGGGCCTGCCGTACCGCGTGGTGCTGCTGTGCACGGGCGACATGGGCTTCGGTTCCACCAAGACCTATGACCTGGAAGTGTGGCTGCCGGCGCAGAACACCTGGCGCGAGATCTCGTCGGTGTCGAACTGCGAAACCTTCCAGGCCCGCCGCATGCAGGCGCGTTTCCGCAATGCCCAGGGCAAGCCGGAATACGTGCACACGCTCAACGGTTCCGGTTTGGCCGTGGGCCGCGCACTGGTCGCCGTGCTGGAAAATCACCAGCAAGCCGACGGCAGCGTGCTGATTCCGCAAGCGCTGCAGCCTTATATGGGCGGCCTGACGGTGCTGAATCCGGCGTCGAAAGCCTGACGTTTTCCAGCTGTCCATCCGTCATTTGGCGGAATAGAAGACGGAGCCTCCGGGCTCCGTTTTTTTTTATTATCTGTACATATTCCTGTCGCCTCGGGCCATTAACCTGCCGGCAAGAGAGTGTTTGATTATGATGTGAGCAATTGTGTATTCCAATAAAAGGGCCGGATAGTTACGGCACAATATGCCCCGTGTGCTACACGCTTCATTCACTTAAATAACAAGGAGTTGCCCATGACTTCAAGAATGATTGGAGATTTTCGTGTGAGATGCTCCGTGGCTCAGGAAGACGAGCAGGGTTACCGCGTGCAGATATGGACCCGCCGGGTCGGCGGCACTGCGCCGGAAAAATGCTGGACCGTGCCTGGGCAGGCGCCGTTTTCGAGCCTGGACGAAGCCGAGCAGGAAAGCCGGCAGCTGTTCCAGGGCATTAACGGTGTGCGTTTCAACGGTGAACCGGAGTTTGCTCATGCGTCCGCATAATGGTTGGTGGCGGTCGTCGAGCGAGCCTCGCCGTTGGATCGATCTCGTTCAGGAAACGCCGCGGTGGACGGATGGCAAGGCCAGCAAAACCCCGCAGCAACCGGCCGTGCTGGCCGGCAAACCCGTGCAGGCCCCGGCGGCCTGAGATGCTTTCCGCGCGGCACCGGACATTGCCCCGCAGAAAAAAAAGGCCACTCGCAAGAGTGGCCTTTGTCATTTCCCAGGTCAGCGGGCCTGCGCTTGAAGCGCGGCCTGCCGCTCAATCATCGCGGTCGTGTCCGCGGCCGCGGCCACGGTGATGATCATGCCCGCGTCCGCGGCCATAGTAGTAACCACGGTCATAGTAGCGGCCGCCGCCGCGGTAATAGACCGGCGCCGGGTAGACCACCGGAGGCGCGACATACACCGGGGCGGGGCGGTAATAGACGGGTGGCGGAGGCGCCACGTACACCGGCTGCGGCGCGACGTAGACCGGCGCGGGATACACAACGCCGGGTATGCCAATTGAGATACCGACGTCCACCCGAGCCAGGGCGACGCTGGAGATCAGCAGACCAGCGGCACCAGCACCAGCGATAAGCCATTTTTTCATGTTGCACCTGCCCGCCGCATGACGCAGCAAAGTTGAGTATTCGTTGATGCCATTTTCGGGCTTTTTGGTCAGGCAGAAGTAAGCGCGACGGCGTCAATCGCGACAATCCGCAACCGTCCCCGCAGATGTGGCATGCGGCTTGCTGCCCCGCAGCACCGCGGGTCCGCTCTGGCGCGGCCGCGATTGAAATGGATTGAAATCGCCTGGAATCAGGTGAAGCCGGACCGCCAGGTTACAGGCGGTCACCATCCGCCCCTGTTTCCAGGTAACGGCGTTGCGCGGGCGCACCAGTCTTGCGCGCTGGCGAGGGTGAGGGGCCCTAGGCGTCGTGCCCGTCACCGGCCTGCTGGCGACGGAATTCAACGACCCATACCCAGGGGTTCGCGGCCCAGGCATGCGAGCCGTAACGCTCGCACCAGGTCAAGGCGAAGGCGGTCTGTAGCGGCACGCCCGGCAACAGGGCGGAACTTTGATACAGGGCTTGCGTGCCTTCGGCGCGGGCATCGGCCTCGGACAGCGTCTGCAGGCGTTGGACGCGCACCCCCACGATCACGGCGGTGGCGAAGGTATTGCCGGCTTCGTCGGTCAATTCGATGCTATCGCCCGATTTTCCATAAGGGCATCGGACCCAGCTGGAGGTCTTGCGCAGTTCGGACGGATTATCCAGCGATGGGCCCATGGCCACCCATCTGCCGGAATCCGCTGCGTCCGCGTACCAGACCGTGGTGAGTTTGGTCGGTTGCGGTTTCAGGATGCGCCGGCTCTGTATCTTGTGACCGTCCAAGACAGCTTGTTTAAGCGGTTCGCCGAATTGAAGAGACTGCCTTTTCATACGCTCGCGGTTCCTCTCACGATCAAAGCATATGCGCCAATGCGGCGACAGCCTGGTCGACGCATGCCTACTGTGCGGGCGGTTTGGGCCTGGAATCGAGAAGTATGCCGTCTCAAGCCGATCATGTCAGGCATGGCCTGGATTTCTGTGTCTTTTTGAATACGGCGCGGGGATGTTTGTATACTCGAAACATGACTACGAACCTGCATGATCTCAAGCCGGGTTACTACTGGTACACCATGGCAAACGACCCGCTCGCCATCATTCATATCCATGAGGATGGCGGCGCCACGCTGATGGGCACGGATTACCGCATCGGCGCCGAAGGCGTGGCCGACATGGTCCGCCAGGGCGAACGTTTTTTCTGGATAGAACCGCCTCAAGCCTGAGCTTGACGGCGCGTGCCGCCTGGTCTGCGCAAGGCCGGCCGCCACGCGCGGCGCCTGGACTCCTGCCATGACCAATCTGTTGTTGAAGAATGTCCGCGCGCCGCAAGGCGCCGCGGTGGACCTGCTGGTGCGCGACGGGCGCATCCAGAGCATCGGCCCCGGACTGGTCGCCGAGCCCGGCGTGCCTGTCGAGGACGGCGCGGGCGCCTTGCTGCTGCCCGGCCTGGTCGAAGGCCATACGCACCTGGACAAGACCACCTGGGATTCGCCCTGGTACGTGAATGAAGTGGGGCCGGCCCTGACCGACCGCATCGAGAACGAACGCGCCTGGCGCGCGCGCAGCGGCCATGACGCAGCCAGCCATTCGCGCGCCCTGGCGCTGGCCTTCCTGCGCGAAGGCACGACCCGCATCCGCACCCACGTAGACATCGATACCGACGCCGGGCTGCGCCACCTGGAAGGCGTGCATGCCACGCGCCAGGAGCTGGCCGGACGCGTCGAAATTCAGACCGTCGCCTTTCCCCAGTCGGGCCTGTTGATCCGGCCCGGCACCGCCGAGCTGCTGGACCAGGCCCTGGCGCAGGGGGCGGACGTGCTGGGCGGACTGGATCCCTCGGCCATAGACCGCGATCCGGCGCGGTCGCTCGACGTGTTGTTCGGCATCGCCAGCAAGCACGGCAAGCCCATCGATATCCATCTGCACGAGCCGGGCGAACTGGGCGCCTTCACGCTGGACCTGATCCTGGACCGCGTCCAGGCGCTGGGGATGCAGGGCAAGGCCGTCATCAGCCACGCCTTCTGCCTGGGCGGTGTGGACGCCAAGCGGCTGGACGGCTTGCTGCGGCGGTTGGCCGCGCTGGATGTGGCCTTGCTGACCACCGCGCCGCCGTCGCGGCCGGTGCCGGCCGTGCGCGCCTGCCGCGAGGCGGGAGTGACGATCTTCGGCGGCAATGACGGCATCCGCGACACCTGGACTCCCTACGGCAGCCCCGACATGCTGGCGCGCGCCATGCTGATCGGCCTGCGCAACGACCTGCGGCGCGACGATGAGGTCGAGTGGGCGTTTGACTGCGTGACCGCGGCCGCGGCCCGCGCCTGTGGTTTCGAGGGCTATGGTTTGGCGCCGGGCGCGCGCGCCGACCTGGTGCTGGTCGACGCCAGCTGCATCGCGCAGGCCGTCGCGACGCGGGCGCCGCGCCGCCTGGTCGTTTCCGGTGGGGTGGTCGTGGCCCGAAATGGCCGCGACGCGAGCCCGCAGGGCTGATTCTCGGGGCTCAGTCCAGGCCGAGCTGGGTCTCGGCCATTTCCACGAACGCCTGCATCAGCGCCGCGCGCACGCCGGAGCGCAGCCAGACCGCGCCCACGGTGCGCACCGGGCAGGGCGGCGGCAGGGGCCAGCGCCTGACGCGGGCGGACGGCTCGCCCGTGGTCGCCCAATCGGGCAGCAGCGCCACGCCCAATCCTTCAGAGACCAGCTTGGCGATGGAATCGATTCCATCGAGCTCGAAGCGCACATGCGGCCGCAAGCTGCGCGCGCGCAGATAGTCGTCGGCCATCTTGCCGCCCACCACGCTGCGGTCATAGCAGATGTAGGGTTCGCGCGCGATGACCTCCAGCGGATCGCGCACCTTCATGCCGGCCGGCGTGACCAGCACCAGGGGCTCTTGCCGCAGGTCGCGCCAGGCGCAGGTCTTGGGAATGGCGAACAGCGGATGCACCAGCAGCGCGCCGTCCAGCTCGCCGGACAGCACCTTGCCGTAGAGCAGGGTGGTGGGCGCGGGTTCTATGTAGATCTCGATGTGCGGATGGCACGCAGTCCAGGTGCGCAGCACGGGCGGCATGATGCCGGTCAGCGCGGTGGGGGTGGCGCCCAGGCGCAGCGGTCCGGCAGGCAATTCGGTGTCGGACGCGGCGGAACGCAGATCGCGCACGTCGCGCAGGATGGCGCGGGCGCGCTCGAGGATCCGCATGCCGGCCTGCGTGGGTTTCACGGTGCGGCCGGAACGCGCGATCAGGGCGCTGCCCACGTCTGCTTCCAGCGCGCGCAGGCGTTGCTGCACCGTGGCGGGCGTCAGCCCCTGATGGCGCGCGGCCTGGGCGATGGAGCCCAGTTCCACCACGTGCACATAGGTTTGCAGAAAGCGCGAGTCCACGGGCCGGGTTCTCCTGAAAAGATGTTTTTTCCATATTCTAAAGATGGATGAAGATAATTGTTGTTTTCTTTGGCCACGGCAAGAATACGGTCAGCGCGTTGAGGCCGCGCACGCTGCGCCGGCCCCGCCCGACCATTCCGATTACCAAGGAGCCAGTTGTGCCCATCATTGAATCCATAGACGTGTGCGCCGCCGCGGTGCCCCTGGACAAGGTCACCTCGTTTTCGAACCGCAGCGTGTCCACGCGCCACTACGGACTGGTGAAAGTCCGTTCGACCGACGGCGTGGAAGGCATCGGCTTCTGCTACGTGGGCAGCGCTGGAGGCTCTATTTTCGAGGCCGCGGTGCAGAACCTGTTGGGCCCCGTGCTGCTGGGCAAGGATTCCCATGCCGTCGAAGGCCTGTGGCAGGCCATGTATCAGGAAGCCCTGCTGCAGGGCCGGCAAGGCACGGTGATGCGGGCGCTGAGCGCCCTGGATATCGCGCTGTGGGACCTGAACGCCAAGACCGTCGGCCTGCCGCTGCACAAGTACCTGGGCGCGGTCGAACTCGAAACCGTGCCGGCCTACGCCAGCGGCGGCTACTACCTGGACGGCAAGACGCCCCAGCACCTGGGCGAGGAAATGGCGAGCTACGTGGACAAGGGTTTCCGCGCTGTGAAAATGAAGACCGGCCGCCTGTCCCCGGCCCAGGAAGAGGCGCGCCTGAAGGCGGCGCGCGAAGCCATCGGTCCCGACGTCGAGCTGATGATGGACTGCAACAACGCCTGGCAGGACGTGACCCAGGCCATGCAGTACATCCGCCGCTTCGAACAGTACGATCCGTATTTCATCGAAGAACCCTTCGGCCCCGACGACATCGACAGCCACGCCAAGCTGGCGCGCCTGACGCGCCTGCCCATCGCCACCGCCGAGATCGGCTATGGCCGCTGGTATCACAAGGAGCTGCTGGACAAGGGCGCGGCCGGCATCCTGCAGACCGACGCCGCCGTCTGCGGCGGCATCACCGAATGGAAGCGCATCGCCGCCACCGCCGCCAGCTATGGCGTCGTGGTCTGCCCGCACTGGTTCCACGACGTGCACGCGCCGTTGGTGGCCGCGACGCCCAATGCGCGCTACGTCGAGTTCTTCTGGGACGACCAGGTCCTGAACTTCCGCAGGCTGGTTGACCGTCAGCTCACGCACAAGCAGGGGCGCGTGGTCCTGCACCAGGAGCCCGGCCTGGGCTTCGGCTTCGACGAGCGCATGGTCGAACGCTACGGCAAGTGGAGCCGCGTGGCGGGCTGAGGGCGGCAGCACGGGAGCATCGCAGCCAGGCCGCGTCAGACGGCCGGTTGCGGTGCACGGTGACAGTGTTTGGATAATCAGTCGCCGGCCATCGGACCGGCGCGCGAGGAGACGGCAATGCAACGTAGGCAATTCATGACCGGCGCCGCGGCGTTGGGGGCCGCGCTGGTCCTGCCGGCGGCGGCGCGGGCGCAAGACCTGCCGCAGGGACCGGTGAAGATCGTGGTGGGCTTTCCCGCCGGCGGCGGCACCGATGTGCTGGCGCGCCTGCTGGGGCAGAAGCTGGGCGTGATGTGGAACATCCCCGTCATCGTCGAAAACCGCGCGGGCGCGGCCGGCATCATCGCCGCCGAACAGGTGGCGCGCCAGCCCAATGACGGCAACACGCTGCTGATGGCGCACGTCAACAGCCACGGCATCGCGCCGGGCCTGCAGCCCAAGCTGGCCTATTCGGTGGAGCGCGACTTCACGCCCATCGCCCTGGTTGGCAAGACGCCCACCATCCTGATCGGCGGCGCCTCGCAACCGGCCAAGACGCTGCCCGACCTGGTCGCGCTCTGCAAGGCGCAGCCCGGCAAGATCGTGTTCGGGTCGGCCGGCAGCGGCTCGGCGCAGCATCTGGCGCTGGAAATCTTCAAGGCCCGCGCCGGCATCGACGTGCTGCACGTGCCCTACAAGGGCTCGGCGCCCCTGATGAACGACCTGCTGGGCGGCCATGTGCAGTACTGCTTCGAAGGCATGACCACCGCCACGCCGCTGGTGCAGTCCGGCAAGGTGATTGCGCTGGCGCAGACCCTGCAGCAGCGCTCCAAGAGCCATCCCAATGTGCCCACCGTGGCCGAGCAGGGCTATCCCGGCTTCGAGGCCAGCATCTGGTTCGGCATGGTCGGTCCGGGCAAGATGCCGGCCGCCATGGTCCAGCGCATGAACCAGGACATCGACCGCGTGCTGGCGATGGCGGACGTGCAGGAAAAGCTGGCGCAGGTGGGGGCGGAGGACGGCGGCGGCAGCGTCCAGCGCTTTGCGGACTTCATGAAGCAGGAGCAGCAGAAGTACGCCCAGACCATCCGCGACGCCAAGATCGTCGCTGAAGGCTGAGGCGCCGCTGGCGAGCGGAAATTGATGGAGACACTGGCCCCCCAAAAAGTGTAAAAAGATATAACCTCGCCAGCCGGCGATCCCTGGGGACGGCCTCGATGCCGCGCAAGTTTGTAATCGGCATCGCCATCGCACTCGCTGCCGCCGCGGCGCTGCTGCCCATCGGTTTCGCGCTGCACATGTCCTGGTCCCGCGCCGTCGCGGGCGAACAGCGCTACCTGGACGACCAGGCCCAGCGCATCCTCACGGAAACCCAGGATCTGCTGGACCAGACCGTGGCCACGCTGCGCGACCTGGACCGCCTCGCGTTCGATCCCTGTTCGCCGCAGCACATCCGCCATATGCGGGCCCTGGCCCTGCGGGACCGGGCCGTGGATGACCTGGCCTATGTGGCGGGCGGAGTCGTCCAGTGCACCACCTGGGGCGTGCCCAGCTACGAGGAGCCGTTGGTTCCGGCCCAGGTCGAGCTGGCCAACGGCGCGCGCCTGTTGCTGGACGCGGTGCCTGTCTTGAGCCCCGGCATCAGGATGGTCGCCGTGCGGCACGGCGATTACAGCGCCTTGTTCGAACCGGGCCGGTTCACGGAAAAAGCGCTCACGGACGGCGCGCAGCTCGCCGTGGTGCTGCCGGGCGTGGGCATGCTGGGCACCCGCAACGACCCTGATCTCGTGCTGGTGTCGCAGGCGCTCAATGGCGGCAAGCTGGACATCAACGAAGCCTACCTCAGCGCCGTCGCCCGCAACGCGGACCTGGCCGTCGTCCTGCTGGAGCCGCAAACTGAAGCGTTGGACATGCTGCCGCGGGAACGCCTGTTCTGGCTGCCCATGGGCACGCTGGTCGCGGCCGCCATGATTGCGCTGGTCGTCTGGCTGTCGCGCCGGCGCCTGTCCATCGCGGGCGAACTGGCTGCCGGCATCAGGCGGCGGGAGTTCGTCGTCCACTATCAGCCCATCATCGACCTGCGCACCGGCCGCTGCATTGGCGCGGAGGCGCTGGTCCGTTGGATCCGGCGTTGCGGCAACACGCTGCGGCCCGACCTGTTCATTTCCATCGCCGAGGACAACGGCCTGATGACCCGCATCACCGAAGAGGTGTTCCGATTGGTGATACGGGACATGGAAGACCTGCTGGGCGAGGACCGGGGGGCGCACATCTCGGTCAACCTGAGCGCCAGCGACCTCAAGGACGGCCGGGCGCTGCGCGTGCTGCAGCGCAAGCTGGAAGGCACGGCCATCGATCCCCGGCAGATCTGGCTGGAAGCCACCGAGCGCGGCTTCATGGACGTGGACAAGGCCTGCAGCGTCATCGAGCAGGCCCGTGCGCAAGGCCACGCCGTGGCCATCGACGACTTCGGCACCGGCTACTCCAGTCTGTCGTACCTGCAGCGCCTGCCGCTGGACTCGCTGAAGATCGACAAGTCCTTCGTTGATACCATAGGCACCGATTCCGCCACCCACAAGGTGACGGACCACATCATCGACATGGCGAAGTCGCTGAACCTGCTGACCGTGGCCGAAGGCATCGAACGCCAGGAGCAGGAAGACCACCTGAAATCGCGCCAAGTGGATTTCGGCCAGGGCTGGCTGTACGGCAAGCCCATGCCGGCGCCGGATTTCATTGCCTACTACAAGAAAAACGTGGCCAGCACGCCGCCGCCCAGCAGGCTGCCCGACGCGCGGGCGTAAAGCGAGCGGGGCGGTGATTCCGTCCTGGAGTGCAGCCAGATCCCATGCCGCGCTGCCCCTGACTACGGGAAACCTCGCATTGTTCCCGATCGAGGCATCTCTGAATAATAGAATCAGAATTCAAATTCTAAAAAATAGAGCCACGGCAGCTTGATGGGCGGCGAGGTGGAGGAGGGCCGTTGCAGGCGTTGTCGACATGGCTGGCCACAATAAACCTCAGGAGACACTTGTGGACCAAGAAGTCGCTATTCATCATTGCCAGCCAGCGCGCCGGCCAAGTTCATCAATGCAGCGGGCTTCGCGCCGGCTGTTGCGCTTGAGTACGTGCGCAATCGCGCTGCCGTTGCTGTGTTCGGCCTGGGGGGAGTCCTCGGCGGCTACCGTGCAACTCTATGGCCTCATCGATACCTTCACGATGTACGCCCGCAACGGTGGCAAGTCTTCCGTCAGGATGGGTAGCGACAACGGCAAATATCCGTCCAGCTACTCCGCGTCGGATTCGTACTGGGGCCTACAGGGGGTCGAAGACCTGGGGCAGGGGGTGAGCGTCCAGTTCCGTCTGGAAGGCGGCATGCGCATGAATAACGGCACGTACCGCTATCCCGACACGCTTTTTGACCGTGATGCAAACATTGCCGTCAGTTCGGCCTTCTGGGGCACGCTCAAGTTGGGCAGGCAGTTTCCGGCGGTGGTGTCCCATACCGCGGATCCGTTCTTCTTCTCCGAAGTGTTCTCGCCCGCGGCATCCGCTGCGCTGCTGGTGGATGATCTTGGGCCGGGCGCCGCTGCCATACAGACGCGCGTCAGCGACGCCATTTCATATCAGACGCCGTCGATGAACGGGCTGGTCGTCCACGGGCTATATGCCCGACGGAATCGTCGGGCGCTGATCTCGATGAATAGCAGCGATGGCGGCGGGCCTACCGAGGGCGATAGCGGCGTCCTGGCGACCTACACGAGCGGGCCATGGGTGGTGGGCGGATCCTACAACGCGCTGCGACCGGCACAGGCGGGATCGTTCCGTACCGACCTGTACGTCGCCAGCGCGGCCTATGTGGCAGACGGAATGCAAACGTCCATCGTGTACAGCCTGATGCGGCCCAAGGCGCCGGGCACCATTTCCGCGCAGATCCTGTCCTTGGGGTCCCTATGGCAGTCCGGTTCGCATATGTTTCGCGGCTCGCTGCTTTACCGGGCGCTCAACGGCCGGTCGGACCACACGATCGGCGGGCTGCTTGGCTATGACTACCAGTTGTCCAAGCGATCCAGCGTCTATACGCGGGTGGGCGGATTCAAGAATAGCGCCAAGGCCTACTTCGGTGTCGGCGCCAGCATTCCAACGGAGACGGGCGCCAGTTCCACGGTCCTCGCGCTTGGCGTCATGCACCGGTTCTGACACCGGCTGGCAAGACCATCCGCAGCTTCTGCGCCGCAGCGCCTAGCGCGCCTGCGGCTCAACCCAGCCCGCCGTGGCCGAAATCGAGCGGGCTTTTTCACTGAGCAGCCGCGCGATGCTGGATTGCAGGTCGTCGTCGATGGCGCCCACCGGTCCCATCAGGGTGATGGCCGCCTTCATCTCGCCCAGCATGTCGAAAATGGGCGCCGACAGCGACGTGAAATGCGGCAGCAGCGCGTCGCGGCAGCGGCTCAGGTGGTGTTCGAGCACTTCCTCGCGGATGGCCTGCACGTCCTTCTGCGTATAGGACTTGCCGCCGTATCCGTCGGAACCGGCCGAGGCCATTTCCTGTTCCAGCAGTTCGCGCGTGCTGGCTTCCGGCAGGTGGGCCAGGAAGTTGCGGCCCAGCGCCGAGGAGAGCAGCGGCAGCACGCTGCCCACGCGCAGCTCCAGCAAGGGCCGGCTGCGGGCGCCTTCGACGCGGTAGACAGGCGAGCGGGGCGGTAATTCCGTCCTGGAGTGCAGCCAGATCCCATGCCGCGCTGCCCCTGACTACGGGAAACCTCGCATTGTTCTCGATCCCGGCATCTCTGAATAATAGAATCAGAATTCATATTCTTAAATGGCGGGGCCATGGCAGCTTGATGGGCGGCGAAGGTGGAGGAGGGCCGTTGCAGGCGTAGTCGACATGGCTGGCCACAACAATCCTCAAAGGAAACAACCGTGTGCCAAGAAATAGCTATTCATCAGAGCCAGCCGCCGCGTCGGCCATGTCCGTCAACGCAGCGGGTTTCAGGCGGTCATGCTCCGCCGGTGCGCGACGCCTCTGAATCTCCGTTCCCTGCCGCGACCGGCCTGGCCCGCGCGGTCCTGGCCGTGATGGCCGCTCTTGCCGCGCTGGTGATGGCACCTGTCGCTGCGCTGGTCCGCAGATTTCGTTGCGCCCCGTCGGGCTTCGTCAAGACTCCGCGCCTGCGCTTACGATGGGGCGCGTGCGCACTCGCCCTCCTGTCGTGCGCGACGTGGGAGGACTCCATGGCGGCCACGGTGCAACTCTATGGTCTTCTCGATACCTTCACGATGTACGCCCGCAACGGCGGCCAGTCTATCGCCAGGATGGGCAGCGACAGCGGCAAATTTTCCAACATCCACGCCGCTTCCGATTCGTACTGGGGCCTTCGGGGGGGCGAAGACCTGGGGGACGGGGTAAGCGTCCAATTCCGTTTGGAAAACGCCATGCGCATGAGCAACGGCACAATGCGGCATCCCGGCGCGCTCTTTGACCGCGAGGCAAGCATTGCCGTCAGTTCGGCATCCTGGGGCACGGTCAAGTTGGGCAAGCAGTTTGCCGCGGTGGTGTCCCATACCGCGGATCCGTTCTTCTTCTCCGAAGTGTTCTCGCCTGCGGCCTCCGCTGGTCAATTGGCGGTGGATCAGGGGCCGGGCGCCGCCGTGATACAGACGCGGGTCAGTGATGCCATTTCATGGCAGACACCATCGATGAACGGGTTGGTCGTTCAAGCGCTGTATGCCCGGCGGAATCGCCGGGAGCTGATTTCGATGAATAGCGGCGGCGGGCCTGCCAATGGCGATACTGGCATCCTGGCGACCTATACGAGCGGTCCATGGGTGGTGGCCGGATCCTACAATGCGCTGCGGCCGGCGGCGCCGGGATCGTTCCGTACCGACCTGTACGTCGCCAGCGCGGCCTATGTGGCAGGCGGGCAGCAAACATCCATCTTGTACAGCTTGATGCGGCCCACGGCGCCGGGCACCATTTCCGCCCAGATCCTGTCCTTGGGCTCCCTATGGCAGCAGGGTTCGCACATGTTCCGCGGCTCGCTACTCTACCGGGCGCTCAACGGCATATCGGATCACACGATCGGCGGGATGCTTGGCTATGACTACCAGTTGTCGAAGCGGTCCAGTGTCTATACGCGGGCGGGGGGATTCAAGAACACTCCCAAGGCCTTCTTTGGTATCGGCGCCAGCGTTCCAACGGAGATGGGCGCCAGTTCCACGGTCCTCGCGTTTGGCATGACGCACCGGTTCTGACGCTGGCTGGCAAGACCTGCCGAAGCCTCTGCGCCGCAGCGCCTAGCGCGCCTGCGGTTCCACCCAGCCCGCCGTGGCCGAAATCGAGCGGGCTTTTTCACTGAGCAGCCGCGCGGTGTCGGATTGCAGGTCGTCGTCGATGGCGCCCACCGGTCCCATCAGGGTGATGGCCGCCTTCATCTCGCCCAGCATGTCGAATATGGGCGCCGACAGCGACGTGAAGTGCGGCAGCAACGCGTCGCGGCAGCGGCTCAGGTGGTGTTCGAGCACTTCCTCGCGGATGGCCTGCACGTCTTTTTGCGTGTAGGACTTGCCGCCGTATCCATCGGCACCGGCCGAGGCCATTTCCTGTTCCAGCAGTTCGCGCGTGCTGGCTTCCGGCAGATGGGCCAGGAAGTTGCGGCCCAGCGCCGAGGACAGCAGCGGCAGCACGCTGCCCACGCGCAGCTCCAGCAAGGGCCGGCTGCGGGCGCCTTCGACACGGTAGACGATGGTCGGCCCCTTGTTGCCCCACACGCCCAGGAACACGGTGTGGCCGGTGACCGCGGCCACTTCGGCCATGATGGGCCGGGCGGTGGTGAACACGTCGAACTGCTCCAGGGCCGCCAGCCCCAGCCGCAGAGCGTAGGGACCCAGGCCGTAGTGGCCGGTATCCGCGTGCTGCTGCACCACGCCCACCTTCTGGAAGCTGACCAGGTAGTAATGGACGTTGGGCACCGTCAATTCGCAGGCGTCGGCGATTTCCTTCAGGGGCAGGGGACGGCCGGCCTTGCGGATGACGTCCAGGATCCGGAACCCCACTTCGATCGACTGGATGCCCCTGCGCGCGGCGGTGGGCGCTTGTTCCGCGTTCTTTTCCATCTTGCCGGCGGGCCTTGCCATTGCTGCCTCCACTGATTTTCTGGCGCGAGTGTAGCAGCGGGGGGGGGACCGTTTCCGCGCGGGATGCGGGCGGGTTCGCCGGGTTTCCCCTAGTTTTTCATGTCCATCGTTAAGTTTGATAATAGTTAATGGATACAGCATTATCAATCTAAAGCGATTGGGGAAAGCAGGCATGGAAGCGAATGTGGCAATGCAGCGGATCGACACGGGTCCGACGCTCAGCAGGAAAGAGGAGCGCCAGGTGGTGGTGGCCTCGACCCTGGGCACCTTGTTCGAGTGGTACGACTTTTTCATCTACGGGACCCTGGCCGTCTTCATGAGCCAGGTGCTGTTCCCGCAGGACAACCCCACGGTCGCGCTGCTGGCCGCGCTGGGCGCGCTGGCGGTGGGCTTCATCATCCGGCCGCTGGGCGCGGTGATGTTCGGCTACCTGGGCGACAAGCTCGGCCGCAAGTACACCTTCCTGATCACCGTGGTGATGATGGGCGGGGCAACCGTCCTGATCGGCTGCCTGCCCACCTATGAATCGGCCGGCCACCTGTCGTGGATCCTGCTGCTGACCCTGCGCGTGGTGCAGGGCCTGGCGGTGGGCGGAGAATACGGCGGCGCGGTCATCTACGTGGCCGAACACTGCGAGCCCAAGCGCCGCGGGCTGCTGACGGGCTGGATCCAGATCACCTCGTCGGCGGGCCTGATCCTGTCCCTGATCGTGATCCTGTGCACCCAGGCGTCCATGAGCGCGGAGGACTTCCGCCAGTGGGGCTGGCGCCTGCCGTTCATTCTGTCGATTGTGATGCTGGCGATTTCGATCTACGTGCGCGCCAAGCTGCACGAGTCGCCCGTGTTCACGCGCATGAAGCAGCAGAACCGCCTGTCCAAGAACCCGGTCAAGGAGACATTCGGCCAATGGTCCAGCCTGCGGCTGGTGCTGCTGGCGCTGATCGGCGTCACGGCCGGCCAGGGCGCCACCTATTTCACCGGCCAGTTCTACGTCATGATCTTTCTGCAGCAGGCCGTGCAGCTGGACCAGACCAGCGTCTACACGCTGATCCTGATCGGCTTCATCATCGGCGCGCCGACCTTCGTGCTGTTCGGCTGGCTGTCGGACCACATCGGCCGCAAGTGGATCATGATGGTCGGCCTGTTCGTCGCCGCCATCGGCTACCACTCCATGTTCGACGTGCTGCTCAAGGCGGGCAACCCGGTCTTGGCGCAAGCCATGCAGACCACCCCGGTGCGCGTGCATGCCGACACCAGCGGCGGCGCCTGCGACTTCGGGCTGCAGGCGGCCATGATAGGCAATCACGCCGACCACAAGAAGGTTTGCGTGCAGGCCAAGAAATTCCTGGTGGGCAAGGGCATCAACTTTGAATACGCCGCGCCGCTGCCCGGCCAAAGCATCGCCATGAGCGTGGGCGGCACGACTGTCAACGGCTTTGACCGCGCCGCCTACACCAGCGCGCTGACGGCCGCCGGTTATCCGGAGCGCGCCGATCCCGCGCGCGTCGACCGCACGACCATCATCCTGATCCTGGTGCTGATGACGGCCGTCGTCGCCATGGTCTACGGCCCGGTGGCGTCCTATCTGGTCGAACTGTTTCCGGCCCGCATCCGCTATACGGCGCTATCCTTCCCGTACCACATCGGCGCCGGCATCTTCGGCGGCATCGTGCCCTTTACCGCCACCTACCTGGCCCAGGCCAGCGGCAATATCTTTGGCGGCCTGATGTATCCGGTCGTCGTGACCGCGGTGGTCGGCGTCATCGGCAGCCTGTTCCTGCCGAACACCCGTGCCCGCGCCATCGACGAAGACGCAGCACACTGAGAAAAAAGGAGAGACATGTCCACGCAACAGAGCTTCAAGGCTGCCGTCATCCAGGCGGCGTCCATTCCCACCGACAGCGTCGCCTGCGCCGAGAAGGCGGCCTCCCTGATCCGCCAGGCGGCCGAGCAGGGCGCCCGGGTGCTGGTGTTCCCCGAGGCCTTCCTGGGCGGCTATCCCAAGGGCAACTCCTTCGGCGCGCCCATCGGCATGCGCAAGCCCGAAGGCCGCGACGCCTTCGCCAGCTATCACCGCCAGGCCATCCGCCTGGACGGTGAGGAAGTCGCGCTGGTGGCCCAGGCCGCGGCCGACACCGACAGCTTCGTGGTCATGGGCTGCATCGAGGCCGACGGCGGCACGCTGTACTGCACCGTGCTGTACTTCAACGGCCGCGAAGGGCTGGCGGGCAAGCACCGCAAGCTCATGCCCACCGCCGGCGAACGCCTGATCTGGGGCTTCGGCGACGGTTCCACTATGCCCGTCTTCGACACGCCCTACGGCAAGATCGGCGCCGTCATCTGCTGGGAAAACTACATGCCCATGCTGCGCATGTACATGTACAGCCAGGGCGTGGCGCTGTATTGCGCGCCGACCGCGGACGACCGCGACTCCTGGATACCCAGCATGCGCCACATCGCGCTGGAAGGCCGCTGCTATGTCCTCACGGCCTGCCAGCACCTGCGCCGCGACGCTTATCCCGACGACTTCGAATGCGCACTGGGCGATGCGCCCGACACCGTGCTGATGCGCGGCGGCAGCGCCATCATCGATCCGCTGGGCGAAGTGCTGGCCGGGCCGGATTTTTCAGCCGAGACCATCCTGTACGCCGAGATCAATCCCAACCAGATCCTGCGCGGCAAGTACGACTTCGACGTCTCCGGCCATTACGCCCGGCCCGACGTGTTTCAGCTGCAGGTCGACACCCGTGAAAAGCGCGCCGTCTCGGCGCTGAACGCCGGGGAGGCTTGAACCATGCATTTTGATTTCAGCGCCTTGCCGACGCAGACGGTCTACAACGTGCTGACCTCGACCGTCACCCCGCGCCCGATCGCGTGGCTCACCACCATTTCCAGCAAGGGCGTTGTCAACGCGGCTCCTTTCAGCTTCTTCAACGTCATGGGGCCTCAGCCGCCGACGGTCGCCATCGGCCTGATGCGCCATGCCAGCGGCGAACTGAAGGATTCCGGCGCCAACATCATCGAGAACGGCGAGTTCGTGGTGAACCTGGTGCCGGAGTCGCTGGTCGCGCAGATGAACCAGACCTGCGCCGATTACCCGGCGGACGTGGACGAATTGGCGGCGGCCGGCCTGACCGCGCTGCCGGCGTCCCACGTGCGTCCCCCGCTCATCAAAGGCAGCCCGGTGTCGCTGGAATGCGTCAGCCAGGCGACCATCGTGACCGGCCCGCGCCAGCTCGTGGTGATCGGCCGGGTGTTGGGCGCGCACGTCGACGATGCCTACGTGCAGGACGCCGAGCGCGGCTACATGGACACGCCGGCCATGGGGCTGATTGCGCGCATGCACGGCGGCGGCTGGTACGCGCGCAGCACGGACCTGTTTCAGTTGGCGCGGCCGACGGCGCCGTTGTGACAGTCAGGCGGGGGTGGCCCCGCTTTCGCTTTCTGCAATGGATGCCGAGAGCGTTGTGGCCGGCGGGGCGACGGGAGCGCTCATAGGAAGTCTGAAACCTCGCTCGGCCTGCCAAACAGAAAGCCTTGAAAGGCTGAGCAGCCTATATTCCGTAGGTATGCCCATTGCTCGGCCGTTTCCACTCCCTCGGCGACCACATCCACCTCCAGGGCCTGGGCCAGCATGACGATGGCCCCGACTATGCCCTGATCCTTCTTGCTCACGACAATTTCGTCGATAAAGATCTTGTCGATTTTTATTCGGGAGATCGACAGGTATTTCAGGTAGCCGATCGATGAGAATCCCGTGCCGAAGTCGTCTACGGCAATGCCCACGCCGGCATCGCGAATGCGCTGGAATCCACCCTGTTGCCCGCTTCCTTTCGGGTTCAGGAATACGCTTTCGGTAACTTCAAGAATGAGCCTGTCCGGTGCGATCCGATAGCGCTTCAGCAAGTTGAGGACATCGCCGGCGAAATCCGGCTGGTTGAACTGATGCGCGCTGACATTGACGCTCAGCGTCCATTCGGAGGTCATCGGGCTTGTGGTCCATTGCTTCAGCTGCTGGCAGCCTGCTTCCAGGGCCCAGGCGCCCATGCCCATGATGGCGCCGGTTCGCTCCGCCAGCGGCACGAATTCCGAGGGCGGAATCTGGCCGTATTCCGCCGAGTTCCAGCGCATCAAGGCCTCCATGCCTATGCTCTTCCGTGATCGATCCACAATGGGTTGATATTGCAGAGACAACTCATCGTGCACCAGCGCATTGCTCAACGCATCCTGCAGCGCTTGGAATGCATCAATGGCAGCGTGTTGATTCATGAGCCCTCTCTAGCTGTTGGAGGGATTGCGGGCGCCGAAAGGACAGGGCGTCAGCCTAGATTAGGAGAATGCCGCAGCAGGGTCTTGCCATTCGATGCCAAGTACGAAGCAGCCGTTCTCGCCGGTCTTGAAAACGCATGGGAGACGCCGATCATCCCGTCTTGACAGGTATTTCCTCGCTCTGAATACTCCTGGCGCGCCGATGGGGCGTGCAACCAAATCAGGGCACTCATCTTCATGGCAAGTCACAAATATTCCAAGTATGTCCCACGCCAATTGGCTCATTGCCTGCGGTCGGTCTTGCTGGCGCTTGTCTGCGCGCTGGGTCCGGCGGGCGCAGCCATCGCCGACACCGCGCTCGCGATCCGCAATGATTCCGCACATGCGCTGCAGCATCTTTACGCCGTGGAACCGAGTACCAAGGAGCTAGGCGAGAAGGCGGTGGCAGTGCTTGTTTTCCCCAAGATATACAAGGCGGGCTTTGTCGTTGGCGGAGAGCATGGGCAGGGCACGTTGTTCAAGGGAAAGCAGCCTGCTGGCTACTATGAAATTGCCGCCATGTCGGTGGGGCTGCAGGCTGGAGCCCAGACCTTCGGCTACGCACTTTTCTTCATGAACCAAAAGTCGCTGAGTTATCTCGAGAAGAGCGATGGCTGGGCCCTGGGCAGCGGCCCCAGCCTGGTCGTCTGGGATAAGTCCGCTGCGTCCAGCGTGTCCTCCACCACCTTGTCGCAGGATGTCTTTGCCGTGCCCTTCGGTGCCCAGGGCTTGATGGCGGGCATGGGTCTTGAAGGCTCCAAGATCAGCAACATCACCCCCTGAGGTATTTCCGGAGAATCCCGGCGGCGCGTCAGTTCCCCCTGGCCCGCCGTCTCCTTTTTCAGGGTGTTTTGTCTCACGTGGATGATTTTTCCATTCCTCCCTCATGGGGGGCGTGTAAATTCGTCCACGATTGCCGACGCAAGCATGGCTTGGGTCGGCGCAGTCCTTGAGGGGTGGCGCGTTCGGCGATCTGGCTGACGGTAAAACCTGAATCCATGCCGAACGCCACACCGTCCATAAAGCTCCGAAGCTTCCTGCATATCGGCCCCTACCTGGCCAGCCGGGGCGTATCGCCGCTTGAATTCTTCAAGCGCGTGGGGGTCTGCCCCAATATTTTCCAAACGCCCGATATCTGGCTTCCGCGGGCCCAGTGCTTTCACGTCGCCAACGAGATGGCGGCGATCGCGCAAGATCCTTTTGGCGGCGCCCATGTGGGCCGTCTGATGGAATTGCGTTCGCTCGGCGCATGGGGAGATCTGGTTCTCGGCTCGGAGAACGTGGCGCAGGCGTGTGCGATGGCTGCAGCCCATGCGGCAATGCTGCATCAGGGCGGAGAGGTCCGTATCGTCACGGAAGGCCGAACCACCAAGCTGATTCATCGTTTTACGGGCCGGCTCGAAGCGGACCCACGGCAGTTCATTTTTGGAAGCCTTGCCGTACTGCGAAAGGTGCCCCTCATGGCCGGAGCGCCATCGGCCATACGCGTGCATTTGCAGGCTACAAGAGCGCGGGGCGACGACGCGCTCGAGGAGTGCCTGGGCCCCCATATCGAAACAGGGGCCGAATACAACATGGTCGAGTTCGATCGCGAGTTGCTTGAGGCTCCTCTTCAAGGACTGGCGGACGATTCCCGCAAGATTACGCAGGCCCTGCAGTCAACGATCGATACCGCGGGACTGCTCATAGACCGGATTTCGGATCAAGAGGACATCAACCTCAAATCCGTTGCAAGAGAAATAGGCATGTCGCCCCGTACTCTTCAGCGGCGCCTGAAATGCAGCGGGGTCGATTTCGAAGACTTGAGGGACGAGACGCGGCGCAGCGAGGCGCTGCGGCTGATTCGGCTGGGCAGGTATTCGGCGACCGAGATTGCCTATATGGTCGGCTATAGCGATCCGGCGCATTTCACGCGCGCCTTCAAGCGGTGGACGGGGCGTACCCCATCGCATTTCCGCGCAAACCACTTTGGCACCGAATGGCAAGCCAGGGCGCGGCATGTTCTGTAGCCTCGCAAGGCTGCGCTAGGGCGCGCCTCGTCAGCGACGGTCGGCTTCCCTGTGCAGGCCTACGCAATGCAACAGCACGGTTATCCAGCCAAAGACATGAACGTTTATCCACACTTGGTGGCCTGTGAGCATTGCGACAGCGTGTACCAACGCTGTTCCTTGGCGCCAGGCGAGGTCGCGCGCTGCAGCCGGTGTGAGGCCGTGCTCCAACGCGCCAACCCGCTGGATGTGGACCGGTGGTTGGCATTGACCATCACGACAGCGGTCGTGTTTCTGATCGCGAACGTCTGTCCCGTGGTACGTATCAGCTTGAATGGAACGCGCCGCGATGCAACGCTGTGGGAATTCACATGGGCTCTTGCCCAGGGCAGCGTGGCGCCCCTTGCGATAGTTGCCGCGCTGGTGATCATCCTGGTGCCGTTTGCGCAGATCACCTTGCTTTCATGGGTGCTGATCCATGCGCGCGTCGGCCGCCGCGCGCCGGGCTTTTCCCGGGCTTTGCGGACGCTGGCGCTCTTGCGCCCATGGAGCATGGTCGAGGTGGGCATACTCGGTATCCTGGTGGCGATCATCAAGCTGATCAGCCTGGTGGAAGTGAGTCTGGGTGCTGGCGTCTGGGCCACCGCCGCGTTGATGGTATTGCTCACCGTGATTTCCCAACGCGACCTCTCTTCACTGTGGGAGCAGACCGAAGGCGTTGCCGCATTGCGCAGAGGCAGCGCGGCATGAGCAGACTGCCGTTTGCAAGCGATTTGTCGCTGGTGGGCTGCCATGCATGCGGCCTGGTATGCGAGGACACGCCCGGGCGATCCGTCCAGTGCCCCCGCTGCGGCTCGACGCTGCATCATCGGCGCCCGAACGGCATCGCCCGCGCCTGGGCGCTGCTCCTGACGGCCGTCATCTGCTACATCCCCGCCAATGTCTTGCCCGTCATGCATACCAGTCTGCTGGGCAAGGGCAGCAGCAGCACCATCATGGAGGGGGCGGTGGAGTTCTGGACGTCCGGCTCCTATGGAATTGCGCTGGTGATCTTCATCGCCAGCGTGGCGGTGCCTTGCGCGAAATTCCTGATTCTCGGGCTGCTGCTTGCCACCTCCCAACGGCGTAGCCGATGGGCCACGCGAGAGCGCGCGAAGCTGTATCGCATGGTGGAGTTTGTCGGCTACTGGTCGATGCTTGATGTGCTGGTGGTCGCGGTGGTGGCAGCCTTGGTGCAATTCCAGGGGCTCACCGACATATCGCCGCGCGTTGGCATCCTCTTCTTCGGCATGGTCGTGATTTTCACGATGCTCGCAGCCATGTCGTTCGACCCCAGGAACATTTGGGATGGGGAAATAAATGGGATTGATGAATGAATGATTCTTCCAGAGCGCTCCATGGACCTGGCGCGCCCACGGTGGTCGCACGCAAGAAGTGGCGCATCTCGCTCGTCTGGCTGGTGCCCCTTATTGCCGCCCTGGTCGGTCTTTCCATGCTGGTGCAGACCTGGATGACGCAAGGCCCGGTGATCAACATCACGTTTCGTACCGCCGCCGGTCTGGAAGAAGGCAAGACCCTGGTGAAGTACAAGGATGTGAACGTAGGCACGGTCACGGCTATCGGTCTAAGCGAGGACGGCTCCCACGTGGTGGCGACGGTGTCGCTGGACAAGGACGCGGCGAGCCTGGCGCGTCAGGACTCGCGGTTTTGGGTGGTGCGCCCGCGCATCGGCATCGATGGGGTTTCCGGAGTGGATACCCTGCTGTCGGGGGCGTACATCGGCGTCGATCGAGGGCATTCGACGGAGCCCGCCAAGGAGTTCACGGGCTTGGAAAGTCCTCCCACCGTCATCGGCGACACGCCTGGCCGGTCTTTTGTCCTGCATACCGAAGATCTCGGTTCCCTGGACGTCGGGTCGCCCGTCTATTACCGACGCATTCAAGTCGGCCGTGTCGCGTCATACCAGTTGGGCGAGGATGGCAAGGCGGTCGCCTTGCGGCTCTTCGTCAATGCGCCCTACGACCGTTTTGTCACCACGGCGACGCGCTTCTGGAACGCCAGCGGTGTTGATGTTTCGCTCGGCGCGGATGGGTTCAAGCTGCAAACGCAATCGATTGCCACCATTCTGGCCGGTGGCGTTTCCTTTGGAACCGCTCAGGGCGCATCCGGCGAGCCGGCAGCGGAAGACACTGCGTACGAGTTGGCCAAGAATCAGCAGGCTGCCCTGGCGCCGCGGGACGGGCCGTCGCAGACCGCCTATCTGGTGTTCGAGCAATCCTTGCGGGGCCTGGCCGTAGGCGCGCCCGTGCAGTTCGATGGCATGGATCTGGGCAGGGTTAGCTCCATCAAACCGGATTACGACCCTGTCCGGCGCCGCTTTCAATCCAAGGTCGGCATTGTGGTGTATCCGCAGCGGCTCGGCGAGATCATGGCGAAGATGCCCGCCTCTGAAGGGACCGAGGAAGACCGGCTGGTGCGCATGCTTCAAGAAATGGTGGCGCACGGTCTGAGGGCCCAGGCAAGGACAGGAAGCCTGCTGACGGGCCAGCTTTATATCGCCCTGGACTTCATACCGAATACACCCAAGGTTGCCTTTGATCCGCAACGGCGTCCGATAACGCTGCCCACCGTCAGCGGCAGCTTCGATCAATTGCAGGAGAGGTTCGCCAGCATCGTGGGCAAGATAGACAAGATGCCGTTGGACAGTATCGCGCGAAATCTGGATTCGTCCTTTGCCAACCTGAACAAGGCGCTGCTGCAGGTGAACGGCCAGGTTCTGCCGCAGGCCACGCAGACTTTGCGCCAGGCGCAACAAACCATCGGCGCCGCGCACGGGATGCTCGCCGAGGACGCGACCTTGCGACAGGACCTTGGCCAGGCGCTTCAGGAGGTCCAGCGCGCCGCGCGCTCGGTGCGCACGTTGACCGACCTCTTGAGCCGATATCCGGAGGCGGTGGTGCGAGGCCGCCCCAAGAACGCCACATTCGAGGCTTCCGCAGAGCCGCCAGCCAGCACCATGGAGACTCCCCAACGATGACCCGACCGATCCGCATCTGCTTGCTCGCCCTGACTCTCGGGCTGGCCGCTTGCAGCGCTTCCGCGCCTGTACGCCATTACACCTTGTTGAATCCCCAGGCGGACGTCCGGTCTCAGGGCGTTCCTGCGCGCTTCGTGGTCGAAGTGCTGCCTGTGGCTTTGCCGGAATATCTGAATCAACCCCAGCTGGTCGTGAGACTGGACGACAGTGGCATGCTCGCCGTCCTGGATGACGAGCGATGGCTGGGGCCGTTGGACGAGGAGATACGCAATGCGTTTTCGGCGCAGCTGGTCCAACGCCTGGGCACCCAGGACGTCGCCGGCTTGTCCTGGCCAGGCGATTTGCAGGTGATCAAGGTGAAGTTGCAGATTCGCCGGCTTGACGCATGGCCGGGAAAGCGGGTGCAACTCGAGGCGGGTTGGACCCTGGGGGATGCACGCCAGCCTGGCGATGCCAGGCTGGTCTGCCACGGACGTTTTGAAGAACCCGCGAGCGCCGGTTATCCTGCGCTCGTGCAGGCGCAGCAGCGCCTGATCGCTGCGTTGGCCCAACAGGTCGGGCGGGATGCGACGGCGTGGTCGGCCTCGCGCCAGTCAAAATGCGAACCGCCCCACGTATCCTAGCCGGATCTGCGTCACGTTCGTCCAAGGCCGATGCTTGAGCAACCGAAGCGCGTGCACCAAGCCGCCAGGGTAGGCGTCCATATGATTTCCTCGGAAACATTTATTTCCACCGACGCAATAGAGCATTCGCTGCGCGACGAGTACTGGCGCGATGTCACGCGTCCGTTCTGCGACACGACGCTGGCGTCGACGGACGGGAAGGCAACGTTGGAGGGAACCATGCGCCTGCGCCATGTAGGCGGATTGACGCTGGGGTCGACCACCTTCAACGCGCAGCGCTACAAGCGAGACCGGGCCACCATTGCGCGCAGCGGACTTGACCACTATCTGGTTCATGTTCTGGTTGCGGGCTCCATCCACGGTGATTTCGACAACCGTGACGTCGTGGCCGCCCCAGGGGGCATATGCATCATCGACCTGGCCCGGCCTTACGCATGCAGGGTGGATGCCGGCGAACGATTGGCCACGACCATTCCCCGCGCGGGCATCGACAAGTTGCTGGGCCCGCGCGATGTCCATGGATTCGTGCTGCAGGCCGGGCAGCCAATGACTCGTCTGATCATGGACTACCTACGCGGTTTCCACGCCGTGTCTGGACAACTCTCCGCGAGCGAGGACGTCGCAGTGCAAGACGCCCTGACCACGCTGCTTTCCGCGGGCCTGTCCAACACGGCGCCCATCCAGGATGAGCCGAAATCCGTGCTCGCCCAGGCTTTGCGCGCGCGTGCGCTTGCCTATATCGATCGCCATCTTGCCGACCCCGAACTGGGCCCGGATCTGCTGGTGCAGCGATTCAGGGTCTCACGGGCTCACTTGTACCGCGTCTTTGCCGACCTCGGCGGAATCGCCCATGTGATCAGGAGCAAGCGCCTGGACGCGGCTTACGCCCGCCTGGTCGATCCACGGAGCGCGACGCGCCCGGTGAGCCAGGCCGCGGTGGATTGCGGCTTTCGGAACGCGGGACGATTCCGCCAGGCGTTCATGGCGCGCTTTGGCGTGGCGCCCGACGAAGCCGGCGAATGGGGCCGCAGCGCTTCGCCGCCGGCTGACCGCAGCAGTTTTCTATCGAGCCATTTTGCCGCGCACAGCCGTCTCAGAACCGGTAGGTAAATCCCATGATCGGTCCTTTCTGAATGACGTCGTACTCGAACCCATTCTTCCGATAGTCCACGCCCTGGATCCGGTAACCGGCCACCGCGGACAGCTTGGTGTTTATCTTGTAGCCGACGCCCGCAACCACGTCCCAGTCCAGATCGGCCTGGCCGGCGCCGATGTTTCCCCAACCGGTCAGGTACACGCTGTCGGTAAAGGAATACGTGCCGCGAAAGCCGGCAACCATGTCCACCCAGGTTGCGCTGTCGCGCTGTGTCACATGGTCGAGGATTCCCCCATGAAAACTCAACTTCGTGCTTACGCTCCAGACACGCAAGCCGGCAATCAAGTCCAGATGCGCGCGACCCGTACCGTGGATGGTGTATCCGCCTCCCAGCAGGCCCGAGAACGATTGCGAGGCCACGCCGATTTTTTCCGCCAGGATGCCCTTGGGCGTAGGGTCTTTGACAGAGGTCTTCGTGTACGCAATGTCGGCGAAGACACTGTAGCGGCCGCGACGGCCCTCCAGGATCCCCATGAATGCATAGTCCAGCTCATTGAAAATCTGTCCGAAGTCGGAGTCGAGCCTGGCCGGCGGAGAATCGAATTGCCGGACCGTGCCCTGGACTCCGGCCATCCATAGATAGGGGCTTACGCTGAACTGCCAATCGGACTTGCTTTCCCGTTCGGGCGCCGAGGGCGAATCCGCCATGCGGCCAGTGTCATCCGCTCGCGCGGCCTCTGGCAACGCTGACACGGCCACCAGCAACAGGGTGAACAGCAAGCCGACGCTTCTGCCTCGCTTCGACAGCGGCCAGGCGCGAGGCGGAAACTGTCCCGTCTGCGTTTTTTTGCCAGCGCTTTCCTGCTCATCCGGCCCGTAGGGAACCGTGCTCATGAAGACGCAGCGGTCTCGGCGGCGCAGTCCCTGGGCGCATTGCCTCCCGCCGCCTTGATATTCTTCAGCTCCTGCTTGGCGGCGTCCAGGTCGGCGCGGAAGCCGGCGTCGCTTTGCAGCCTGCTGACCGTTGCCGCGCCCATGACGCGCCCGCCGTCCACATCGCTTTGCCAATGCGCATTGCAGATGACGCGGCTTTGCCCGAACGCCAGGCCGCGCGCCAGCAATTCATTCGCTCGTTGCGGGTTGATTTCGGCCAGGACGAGCGCCCAGGCCCATCCCACAGCGGTGTGGCCCGAAGGATAAGAACCGTCGTTGCGCAGGATTTCGTCATCCTGAGGCGTGCAAGTGCCTTCGTCGTGCAAGGCGAACGGCCGGGTCCGGTTGTACTTTTTCTTGACGCCATAGGTGGAAAGCCCTGCGTCCGTCAATACGCGGTGCATGAGCCGATAGGTTCGGGGCGTGTCTTGCTCGTCGATCCTGACGCCCATGGCGCAAGAGAAATTGTTGGCCGGCGCGGGAAACCTGAGATCGGCATCCCGCCTGGCCATCTCCCAGCGAGCGGTTTCGCGCTGCGCCAGGGCGGCTTTCCTGGCCTCTTCGTCGCGCGCGAACGCGGCGCTGTCTTTCGAGGGCGGAGCGCCCAGGAGTAGCAGGCTATTGGGCAGATCCGCCCGCTGCAGATAGCCGGGGGCCAATTCGAAGGGCGGATTGGTAACTTTTCCCGTTGCGGGGGAAGGCGGTTGCGCGCCGAGCCAGCCGGAAGCCGTCATGGACAGCAGGCCGCCAGCGGCCGCCAGTGCGCGGCCAAGGATGGAAATCTTGTGCATGCGAGGACTCCGGTTTCAGTGAACCACGGGTTGCGGCTGCGGGAAATGCCATTGGCCGCTCAATATCTGCTCATCCGGTTGATACAGCCTTACGGTGTAGTTCCAGTCCGGCATGATGGGCAGGCAATTCGCAATCTTTCCGTCGCAGCCGCCGAATTGGATGTCGATCGATCCGTCGGCGTTCTTCTTGGCGGTGAGATTGTTCAAGGAATAGGCGTCGTAGGGATTCTTCTGGAAGTAGCCCTCGGCGTTGTAGACGGCGATGGACCAGAAACCCTGGACGGGAACGGATCCGACACGGAGCCGGTACACCGTCTTTCCGTCGTTCTGCGGTATCACTCCCGTGAGGTAGGTGGCGTCCTTGCTGGGGTTCCCGCCCCATCCCGCCGCAGTCCCGATCAGATGATGGATGGGATCGACCTGGTCCTTGGAGCCAAACGCGCGGTTGTAGTTGGGTATGGCCGAGGCCAGCACCAGCAAGGCGTCACGCACCTTTTTCTGGCTTGCCTGATCCCATTTCGGAATGACAAAGGTACCGGCCTTGTCCTGGCTGACCCGCATCTCGTCCTGTAGCGCATGCACCTGTTCGAGATCCTTCTTGTCCGCCGGGTCCGCCAAGGTGCGGATGGCGACAAAGACATACCGAGTGCCGATTTGCTCTTTCGTCAGGAGATGGCGGCCCGCGCCATAGAAGACGGCGGGTACGTAGTGGTCTTCGTTGACCACGAGCATCGACATGAACCTTTCGCCCGCGTCGGGCAGCTCGATCATGACGGGACCCGCATCAAGATCGAACACGCCGCTCGAGTAGAGCGTGTCGCGGTTCATCCGGATGACGTTCTGGGCATCGATGGCGACAGGCTCCCGGCTATGGACCAACTTGCCGAAACTGCCGTCCGACACCATCTTGGTCATGTAGAGATCGGACTCGGCACGGGCAAAATTGTCGATGCCCACGGGTATTGCCGTATCGGCGGCGGCGTGTGCATTTGCCATCCCCAAGGTTGCCAAGACCAGGGCGGCCGTGCGCACCGCATATGAATAAGACATTTGACTCTCTAGATCCGATGAAAACCCGCATCCGCCGGCCTCGCATTTGTCCAATGCGCGGTTGCGGTGCGCGGCACGTGCTGGCCGTGCCTTCTGCGGTCGGATTCTATGGAGGTCTTTCGCCTGCGGCTTGCCATATGGCGCCAAAGTGACATTGGTCCATATCTGGCGATGGCGCGCTGTCGGCCTCGCTGCGCACGCCAGCGCAGCTTCCGGGCGCCATGCGCCGATGCTGTGCCCGGCTTCAGGCCCAGGCCGCGGGCCGCTTGTGGCGTTGCTGTCAGTCTGCCGGGGCAGCCTTCCGTCGTTCTGTTTGCGTGGCGTCAAGGCCGCGAACAACGAAGGGTAATCCCCGCCAATTTTAGCGATTGCCAGAAGTAGGAACACTATGCGGCCATGGCTAGCCGCTTTCAGATGTTCCCAAGGTCGACAGCGTGGGAGCGCGGCAGCTCCCATACAAACGAGGATCTTGATGGGGCCGCCATTGATCATTTTGGGAATTCCCCAAGCAGATACTCTTTTGTGGTGGGTAGCAACCGAGCCGTGCCGATGACCGCCCAGCTCTGGTCCAGCGAGAAGATATGGCCTGTCTTGCCCGAGTCAAATTGATCGAACTCTGAATCGGGCGGACAAGGAAGTTTCCAACTCCGGAGTTTTTCGAACACGGCGTGGCGGTATTTTCCATGCTTGGCTAAAGGTCGTTTTCCTGCTCGTCCGTGTACAACTGTTTGAAGCACCATTGCGACCTCCAGTCCGGATCTATATATTGGACCGATAGACTGATCATTATGCAACTACCAATAATGATGGGCCGTAGTAGTCCGAAAAATTCAAGTTCCCCTTTGCATCCGTGCGCATTGTTGCTCAGTTTCCCTTGCGCTCCCTGACGCGTGAGCGTGGCTCACGCCTACTGTCGATCGAGTTGATCCTCGGTTTGAAAAGTCATGGAGCTCTCGTGGCGAAACCTGTGAGTGATGGCTCTAGCAATGGTCTTTTCTTTATCGAGCATCATGCCGGCCTTTTATCATTCATGTGCGGTCAGCGGATAGGCGATTATCTATTGGAGCCAGTTGCGATAGGGCGGGAGGCTACTGTTGGGGGGGGGGG
>Ga0209699_100096_pt1 | contig 105056 bp, 95 predicted proteins | sample SynthPrep_1_END__FD_187204 | JGI IMG/M metagenome (GOLD analysis project Ga0209699, IMG submission 187204) | Synthetic microbial communities from Ohio, USA - SynthPrep_1_END_DS7_MetaG (SPAdes) (version 2) | ecosystem: Engineered > Bioreactor > Aerobic > Activated sludge | place: USA: Ohio...
CCAGCCGGACTGCTCGGCGAAGCCGTTGCCGTCATGGTCGAAGAAGACGCCGTTGGTGAGCGAGGTGGTTTCGACGCCGTCGCCGTCGAGGTCGAGGATCAGGGGGGAGGTGGTGGTTTGGGCTTGGTTGAAAAGGGACTTTACTGAGTCAATAAAATCTCCGAGGTGAGTACGAGCGTCATTAGAAAACTGTTCCCACCATGTTTTTCCTTGACCTCTTGCCTCACGATTGAATTCAGCTCTCGAATAATAATTGTAGAAAGCTTCTCGCAAAAGCTCTTCATTATCTTCTGGGAAAAATTTCCCATCCGTCCAAAACCAAGAAGGAGATTCAATTCCGGCTAAATTAAGTGCTTCCCATGTAAAGTCAACGCAGTTGTTGAAGAAAGTCCAGGCACCGAAGTCTGACAGATGATTGTTGACATTGTTTTCAGCAAATAGGCGGACTTTTTGGGCGTCAGAGTCACTGATTTCAAATGAAAACGATGCGTCTATTTGAATGTAGCGGCTCTTCTCGTCAGGAACCGCCCCTACAGATTGGAATCCCCAAGACTCGTCGTAGGCTCCAGTCTGTCCGGTAATCTCAAAGAACATGTGCCCCTCATAACTGGGGTGGATTATTCCTTGGTCTGCCAAGTAAGGGCTGCCGGAGTAGACGACATAAACTGTTAGAGTAGCCATTTCTTGTCCAATTTCTTATTGGGTAAATAGTTTTTTTAAAAAACGTCCCGCTATGAGGCCTATGGCGGCACTCGGGGTTAGGATGGTTAGGTAAAGTTGAATAATGCTTGAGTTAATTGAACCATATGTGATTTCTGTCATGATGATTATCAAGAAATATATTGATATGCTGAGGGTTAGTAATAAAAATGTCTTTTTTATATTTTCGTCAGGGCTGGTGAATTCCTTTGCCAGCGAGGACAGTAGAGGTATCCATATGCCATAGGTCATTACTGCCTTTAGTAGATGATTTTGATCTATTAAAAGCCCGCAGGCGTTGATTGCTTCGCACCCTCTCGGGTAGCGCATAGGGGAAAAAACAAGCATGTACTGAATCCATAGGGTTGAAAATATAATTGCCTCGAGAAATAAGGGTTTGTGGCTTTTCTTCATTCTTGGAGTTCCTGGTATTTGATTTTTGGTTGTGTGATAAATGGGGGCTTTTTGAATAAGGCTCTCCTATTGAGCGTTAAATATCACCGTTCCCCGAGACTCTCATCGACGGTCTGCAGGACGGGGCTGAGGAAATACTCAATCACGCGCCGGTGTCCGGTCTTGATCTCGGCGGTGACGGCCATGCCGGCGGCCAGATTCACCGTGCGTTCATCCACCTGCAGGGTGGCGCGCTCCAGTTTCAGCCGCACCGGGAACACCAGGCCGCGCTGCTCGTCGGCCACCGCGTCGTTGGAGATGAAGCTCACTTCGGCGGGGAGGGTGCCGTAGCGGGTGAAGGGGAAGGTTTCGACCTTGATCTCGGCGCGCTGGGCCTGTTTGACGAAGCCGACGTCCTTGTTCTCCAGCACGGCTTCGACTTCGGCGGCGTAGTCGTGGGGGACGATGACCATCAGTTGCTGGGCGGGGGTGACGACGCCGCCTTCGGTGTGGATGGCCAGTTGCTGGACGGTGCCGGCCACCGGGGTGGTGAGGCGCATCAGGCGGGATTTGTTCTCGGTCTTGGCGACTTCGGCTTGCAGGCTGGCGGCCTGTTGTTCGGCTTCGGTGCGCTCGGCGCTGATGCCGCGCAGGAATTCGGCTTGCCAGGCGGCCCGGTTGGCGCGGCCCTGGGCGATGGTCTGGTCGAGTTCGAGGAGTTTGGCGCGCTGGTAGGCGAGGTCGCGTTCGATCTCGATGCGGGCTTGTTCCTGTTCGAGGTAGCCGTGCTGGGAGACGAAGGCGCGGTCGACGAGGTTCTTGTAGTCGGCTTCGCGGCGGCGGGCGATGGGGAGGGTGGCGTCCAGTTTGGCGACGAGTTCGCGGGTGGCGGCGTGTTCGGCCTGGGCGCGGGCGATTTCGCCGTCGAAGGCTTGTACCCGGGTGCGGTACTCGGCGAACTGGCGGGCGAGGAGTTGGGTTTCGGCGAGGTGGCGGCTGGCGGGGACGTCGTCCAGTGCCGGGAGCGTGGGCAGGCGGTTGCCGGCGTTCGGGCCTTCGAGGCTGTCGAGCAGGCTGACGGCGCGGGCGGCCTTGAGCCGGGCGGTGGCCCAGGCTTCGCGGGCCTGGGCATCTTCGGCACCGGCGGCGGTGGCGTCGAGTTCGACGAGGAGGTCGCCGGCTTGCACGGTCTGGCCGTCGGTGACGTGGATGCGGCGCACGGCGGCGGTTTCGATGGGCTGGATGATCTGGGCGCGGGTGCTGGGGATGATCTTGCCGGTGGCGGTGGCCACGGTGTCGATGTGGCCGAAGATGGACCACAGCAGCAGCAGGGCGAAGGCGGTGACGAGGAGGCCGATGAGCACGCGCGGCAGCGGACTGGGCGGGGTGTCCTGCAGTTCGAGGGCGGCGGGGAGGAACTGGCGTTCGAGCGGGCCGCGGGCGGTGGGGGCGAGCTGGCTGCGGGCTTGCCAGGCGGCGGCAAGGACGCGCTTGTAGCGACCGAGCAGGTCCAGGGTGGCTTGGACGCGCATGGTTCAGGCCTGCTGCAGGGCGTAGAGCTTGGCGTAGGTGCCGTTGGGGCGTTCCTTGAGTTCGCCGTGGTGGCCTTCTTCGATGAGTTCGCCGTGGTCCATGACGAGGATGCGGTTGGCGTCTTTCACCGCGGAGAGGCGGTGGGCAATGATGATGACGGTGCGGCCGCGGCAGATGTCGCGCATGTTGTCCTGGATGATGCGTTCGGATTCGTAGTCGAGGGCGCTGGTGGCTTCGTCGAGGATGAGGATGCGCGGGTCGGTGAGCAGCGCCCGGGCGATGGCGATGCGCTGGCGCTGGCCGCCGGAGAGGGTGGCGCCGTGTTCGCCCACTGGGGTGTCGTAGGCCTGGGGCAGTTGCATGATGAAGTCGTGGGCGCCGGCGAGTTTGGCGGCGGCGATGACGTTCTCGAGCGGGGCGCCGGGGTCGGTGAGGGCGATGTTGTCGCGGATGGAGCGGGCGAAAAGCATGTTCTCCTGCAATACGACGCCGGTCTGGCGGCGCAGCCAGACCGGGTCGGCGAGCGCGAGATCGACGCCGTCGACGAGTACGCGGCCGCGCTCGGGAACGTAGAGGCGCTGGATGAGCTTGGTGAGGGTGCTCTTGCCGGAGCCGGAGCGGCCGACGATGCCGATGACTTCGCCCGCGGCGATGGTGAAGGAGACGCCCTTGAGGATTTCGGCGCCGTCAGGGCGGTAGCGGAAGCGCACCTGTTCGAATTCGATGCGCCCTTGCATGGCCGGCAGCGCCGCCCGGCTGGCGGGCAGTTCGGTGCGGGTGTTGAGGATGTCGCCCAGGCGGGCCATGGAGATGCCGGTCTGCTGGAAGTCCTGCCACAGGTTGGCGAGCCGCATGATGGGCTGGGAGACGCGGCCGGCGAGCATGTTGAAGGCGATGAGGCCGCCGACGGTGAGGGCGCCGTCGATGACCTGGTAGGCGCCCAGCCAGAGGATGGCGACGGTGGTGAGCTTGCCGATGAGGCCGACGCTTTCAGAGGCCCAGGCGCCCAGGCGGGTCACGCGGAAGCCGGCGGCGACGTAGCCGGCAAGCTGGTTGTCCCAGTGGCGGGTGAATTGGGGTTCGACCGCCATGGCCTTGACGGTGTGGATGTTGGAGACGGATTCGACGAGGAAGGCCTGGTTGTCGGCGCTGCGCTGGAATTTTTCGTTGAGGCGCCCGCGCAGGATGGGGGTGATGCCGATGGAGAGCGCAGCGTAGATCGGCAGGGTGGCGAGCACGACCAGGGTGAGCCAGATCGAGTACCAGGCCATGACGGCGATGAAGACGATGGAGAAGAAGAGGTCCAGCACCAGGGTGAGGGCCTGGCCGGTAAGGAACTGGCGGATGTTCTCGAGTTCGCGCACGCGGGCAACCGAGTCGCCCACCCGCCGGGCTTCGAAGTAGGCGAGCGGCAGGTTGAGGAGGTGGCGGAACAGGCGGGCGCCGAGTTCGACGTCGATGCGGCTGGAGGTGTGGGCGAAGAGGTAGGTGCGCAGCGCCGAGAGGAGGCTCTCGAAGAGGTTGACGGCAACCAGGCCGATGCCGATCACGGTGAGGGTGGCGTAGCCCTTGTGCACCAGCACTTTGTCCATCACCACCTGGAAGAAGAGCGGGGTGACGAGGGCGAAGAGCTGGAGGAAGAAGGAGGCGACCAGGACTTCGCCGAGCAGCCGCCGGTATTTGACGATGGCGGGGATGAACCAGGAGAAGTCGAAGCGGGCGAGTTCGGCGGCGAGCGAGGCGCGCGAGGCCAGCAGAACGAGGGTGCCGTCCCAGCGGGCGAGGAAGTCGGCTTCGGGGAGGATCTGGGGGCGGCCGCTGGCGGGGTCCTGGATGAGGACGCGGCGCTCGGGCGCGGGGGCGACATCGTTGCGGGCGTCGGTGCCGCTGTCGATGCGGGCGAGGATGAAGAAGTCGCCGTTACGGTCGCAGGCGATGGCCGGCAGTGGAGCGGTGGCGAGGGCCTCTGGCCGGAAGCGGCCGTGTTTGGCTTTGAGTCCGAGCTCCTTGGCGGAGAGCAGCAGGGCGGAGAGGGGAAAACTGCCATCCGCTGCGCCATGGCGATGCAGGAGCGCCTCCGTGTCCGCCGCCACGCCGTGCAGCCGCGACAGCATCGCCAGACACGCCAGCCCGGAGGCCGGCTGAAGGGTGTTCATGACTCAGGTCCCGGAATTTACAATTCCGAAACAATATCCTATTCGGGTTGTTTGGGGCGTTATTCAGTGACGAATTAATCCTATTGGTATAAGCGAATTCCATTATCCAGCGGAGAGGTGCAAGAAATCGCTTGCCTTACCTATCAGGCTTCATTTTTAATGACTGACTGGTTAGTAATTAAATCCATGGCGCGGCCAGGGGGATGGTGTGGCGGGCAAGGCGGGGAAGGTCCTTCCGGATGCGGCGGCGAAGGCTGGGGCTGAGGCCAGGCCACGGCGTCGGCGCAAGGATGCGCGGCCGCAGGAGCTGACGGCGGCGGCGCTGGCCTTGTTCGTGGAGAAGGGCTTCGCGGCGACGCGGCTGGACGAGATCGCGGCGCGGGCCGGGGTTTCCAAGGGCACGCTTTATCTCTACTTCGACAGCAAGGAGGCCTTGTTCAAGGCGGCGATCGAGGAGGGCGTGCTGCCGGCGATCGAGGCGGGCGAGGCCTTGCTGGATGAGTACGGCGATGACCCGGTGGGATTGGTGCGCGGCTTCCTGCGCGCCTGGTGGGAGCAGATCGGCAGCACCGCCTATGGCGGTATTCCCAAGCTGATGTTCGCCGAGGCGGCCAATTTCCCCGAGGTAGCGCGCTATTACAACGAGGCGGTGATACAGCGCGGCGTGGCCTTGCTGCGCACGGCGGTGGCGCGGGGCATTGCCAGCGGTGTGTTCCGCCCGGTGGAGCTGAGTGTGATCTCGCCGCTGCTGATTTCTCCGCTGATCCATCTCGCCACCTGGCGCAACTCCATCGCGCCCCTGTGCGGCGCTGGCGTGGACCCCGACTGTTACCTGGAAACCCATATCGATCTGGTGCTGCACGGCCTGTGCGCCGGCAAGAAGCCCGACGGAGAACCACGATGACGATGAAACGACTGCGGCCGTTGCTGCTGCCGCTGGCCCTGGCGATGCTGCTGGCGGGATGTTCCAGGCCACCGGAGGCGGAGGCGCCGCCGCGGGCGGTGCTGGTGCGCACGCTGGACGGTGCTGTCGGCACGGCCGCTGCCGAGGTTTATACCGGCGACGTACGGGCACGTTATGAGACGGACCTGGGTTTCCGCATCGGCGGCAAGATCGTTGCCCGCCTGGTGGATGTCGGCGCCCAGGTGAAGCGTGGTCAGCCCCTGGCCCGGCTTGACCCGCAGGATGCCCGGCTTGCTGCCGGCGCCGCGGCGGCCCAGGTGGCAGCGGCGGAGGCCGACCTGGCGCTGGCGAAGGCGGAGTTCGACCGGGCGACCGGCCTGCGTGCGCAGAACTTCATCAGCGCTTCGGCGCTGGACAGCCGCCGCACCTCGCTGCAGGCGGCGGAGGCGAGAGTGCGCCAGGCGCGCGCGGAAGCCGCTACTGCGAACAACCAGGCCGGCTACACCACGCTGGAGGCGGATGCCGATGGCGTGATCACCAGCGTGACCGCCGAGGCCGGCCAGGTGGTGGCGGCCGGCCAGGCGGTGATGCGGCTGGCGCGGCCGGGTGAGCGGGAGGTGCAGATCTACCTGCCCGAGTCCCGTGTGGGCGCGGTGGCGCCGGGCGCGGAAGTGGAGGTGCGATCCTGGATTTCTCCCGAGCGGCGGTACGCCGGCAAGGTGCGGGAGGTGGCGCCGGCGGCGGACGCGGCAACCCGGACCTACGCGCTGCGGGTGAGCGTGCCCCAGGCGGACGACGCGCTGAAGCTGGGCTCCACCGCCAGCGTCGCGTTCATGCGCGGCAGCGCCGGCCAGATGGTGCTGCCCTCGCCGGCGGTGACCCAGGTGGAGGGCCGCCAGGTGGTGTGGCTGGTGGGCGAGGGCGACGTGGTGCGGCGGGTGCCGGTGGAGGTGGCCAGTTTCCGTGAGGACGGCGTGGTGATCGGCGGCGGCCTGCCGCAGGGCGCGCGGGTGGTAGTGGTCGGCGTGCACAAGCTGATCGAGGGCCAACAGGTGCGGCCGGTGGCGGAAGATGCGCCGGTGGCGCTGGATGTACGTCGATGAGCGGCGGCAAGGCGCCGCTGGAGCGGCGGCATCGCTTCAATGTGTCGGAGTGGGGCTTGTCCCATCCGTCCATGGTGCTTTTCCTGCTGATCGCGCTGACGGTGATCGGCTTGGCGTCCTACACCAAGCTGGGGCAGTCGGAAGATCCGCCCTTCACCTTCAAGGTGATGGTGGTGCGGGCGGAGTGGCCGGGCGCCAGCGCGCGCGAGATGGAGCTGCAGGTCACCGACAAGATCGAGAAGAAGCTGCAGGAGATTCCGCAGCTGGATTTCGTGCGCAGCTTCTCCAAGCCGGGGGTGACGCAGGTCTTCTTCCTGGCGCGGGATTCCACTCCGCCCAGGCAGATGCCGGACGTGTGGTACCAGGTGCGCAAGAAGATAGGCGACATCCGCGGCTCGCTGCCGGAGGGCGTGCAGGGGCCGTATTTCAATGACGAGTTCGGCGACACTTACGGCAACATCTTCGCGCTGGTGGGCGAGGGCGTTTCCCAAGCGGAACTGAAGCGCCACGCCGAGGCCATCCGCAGCGAGCTGCTGCGGGTGCCGGACGTGGCCAAGGTGAGTTTTTTCGGTGAGGAGCCGCAGCGGGTCTTCATCGAGCTCTCCAACACCAAGCTAGCGACCTTCGGCCTGGCGCTGACCGACATCGTCGCCGCGCTGCAGGAGCAGAACGCCAAGGCCGGCGCCGGTTTCTTCGAAACCCGGGAAGAGCGCATCTGGCTGCGCCCCACCGGCCAGTTCGACAGCCTGGAGGCGATCGCCGATACGGTGATCCGCGCCCGCGGCCGCGCCTTCCGCCTGGGCGACGTCGCCGAGGTGAAGCGCGGTTATGCCGATCCGCCGGGCGAGCGCATGCGCTTCATGGGCCAGGAGGCCTTCGGCATCGGCGTCTCCATGCGCGAAGGTGGCGACATCGTCGCCCTCGGCCATCACCTGGACGAGGCGGTGAGTCGGGTGGACCGGCAGCTGCCGGTGGGCATCAAGCTGGAGCGGGTGGCGGATCAGCCGCGGGCGGTGCGCGCCTCGGTGGGCGACTTCGTCAAGGTGCTGATCGAAGCGGTGGTGATCGTGATGGCGGTGAGTCTGCTGTCGCTGGGCCTGCGCACCGGCATCGTGGTGCTCATCATCATTCCGGTGGTGCTGGCGATCACCTTCCTGTTCATGCACTTGTTCGACATCGGCCTGCACAAGATCTCGCTGGGGGCGCTGATCATCGCCCTTGGCCTGCTGGTGGACGACGCCATCATCGCGGTGGAGATGATGGCCACCAAGATGGAGCAGGGCTGGGAGCGGGTGAAGGCGGCGAGCTTCGCCTACACCTCCACCGCCATGCCCATGCTCTCCGGCACGCTGGTGACCGCGGCGGGCTTCCTTCCCATCGCCACCGCCGCCTCGGCCACCGGCGAATACACCCGCTCCATCTTCCAGGTGACGGTGATCGCGCTGCTGGTGTCCTGGGTGGCGGCGGTGCTGTTCGTGCCCTACCTCGGCTACCACCTGCTGCCGGACTTTGCCGCCAACCGCGGCAAGCCTTCCTGGTTCGCCAGGCTGGCAGGGCGTTTCTCGCCACGGCTGGGCCAGCGGCTGGCGGAGCGTTCCGCCCATGCCTTCGACCAGCACGATGAGCATGCCATCTACCACACCGCCTTCTACGTGCGCTTCCGCTCGCTGGTCGACTGGTGCGTCGGCCACCGCTGGATCGTCATCGTGGTGACGCTGCTGCTCTTCGTCGGCTCGCTGGCGGTGTTCGGCCGCTTCGTGCCGCAGCAGTTCTTCCCGGACTCGACCCGGCCGGAACTGCTGGTGGACCTGCGCCTCACCGAAGGCGCCTCCCACCAGGCGACCGACCGGGAGGTGAAGCAACTGGAGCATTTCCTCGACCAGCAGCAGGGCATCGAGAACTATGTCGCCTGGCTGGGCACCGGCAGCCCGCGCTTCTACTTGCCGCTGGATCAGCAACTGCCGCAGACCAACTTCGCCCAGTTCGTCATCCTCACTACCGGCCTGACCGAGCGCGAGGCACTGCGCAGCGCGCTGATCCGCCACTTTGCCGAGCAGCCCGGCGGCGTGCAGGCGGTGATCAACCGGCTGGAGAACGGCCCGCCGGTGGGGTTCCCGGTGCAGTACCGGGTGAGCGGCTTCGATGTGGACAAGATGCGCGAGATTGCCCACCAGGTGGCGACGGTGATGCGGGCGGACAGCCGCCTCTCCAACGTGCAGCTGGACTGGGAGGAGCCATCCAAGACCGTGCGCTTGCGCATCGACCAGGACAAGGCGCGCCTGCTCGGCATCTCCAGCCAGGACATCTCCAACCTGCTGGCGACCTCGCTGCAGGGCACCACGGTGACCCAGTACCGCGAAGGCACCGAGACCATCTCGGTGGTGCTGCGCGGCGCCGAGTCCGAGCGGGTGCATCTGGGCCTGCTGCCCGACCTCGCCATTCCCACGCCTGGTGGCCGCAGCGTGCCGCTGGCGCAGGTGGCGACGCCGGAGTACGGCTTCGAGGACGGTGTGATCTGGCGCCGCAACCGGGTGCCGACGGTGACGGTGCGGGCCACCCTCTACGGCACGGTGCAACCGGCGGTGATCGTCGCCCAGCTGCAACCCCGCATCGACGAAATCGCCAGGGCCACGCCGCTGGGCTTCCATGTGGACGTCGGCGGTTCGGTGGAGGAAAGCAGCAAGGGCGGTTCCTCGGTGGCCGCCGGCGTGCCGCTGTTCATCCTTACCGTGCTCACGGTGCTGATGCTGCAGCTGCAGAGCTTCTCCCGCACCGCCATGGTGGTGCTCACCGCGCCGCTGGGCATGATAGGCGTCACCGCCTTCCTGCTCGCCTTCAACAAGCCCTTCGGCTTCGTCGCCATGCTGGGCACCATTGCGCTGTCGGGCATGATCATGCGCAACTCGGTGATCCTGGTGGACCAGATCCAGCAAGACATGGCCGCCGGCCATACGCCCTGGCATTCCATCGTCGAATCCACCGTGCGCCGCTTCCGCCCCATCATGCTCACCGCGGCGGCGGCCATCCTGGCGATGATCCCGCTGTCGCGCAGCGCCTTCTTCGGGCCGATGGCGGTGGCCATCATGGGCGGGCTGACGGTGGCCACGCTGCTCACCATGCTGTTCCTGCCGGCGCTGTACGCCGCCTGGTACCGGGTGCGCAAGACGCCGGACGACGAGGCCGAGATGCGCGAAGGGGCGACGGCATGAAAGCATGCGCCGGAGGCCGTCGGTGGCAGGGGACTGCGCTAGAATGCGAAGGTTTTTCTTCAGATTCGCTATCGACTAGCGTGTCACCAGCCTGCGACGGGAGCCCAAGATGAATTTCGAGAAAGCGCGCTTCAACATGGTCGAGCAACAGATCCGCCCCTGGGAGGTGCTGGATCCGGATGTGCTGGACCTCCTGATGACCGTAAAGCGCGAGGAATTCGTGCCCGCGGCCGCCCGTTCCCTGGCCTTCGCCGATGTGGAGATCCCCATCGGCTGTGGCCAGGTCATGCTGAAGCCAGTGATCGAAGGCAAGATCCTGCAGGCGCTGCAACTGCATCGCTCCGACTCGGTGCTGGAGATCGGCGCCGGCTCCGGCTACTTCGCCGCCCTGCTGGCCGCGCGTACCGAGTGGGTGCGCACGGTGGAGATCGAGCCGGCGCTGGTCCGCTTCGCCCATGAGAACCTCGCGCGCTACGGCGTGGAGAACGTGATCGTCGAGGAAGGCGATGCGGTGCCGGGCTGGGCCAGCCGGGCGCCCTACGACGTCATCGTCGTCTCCGGCGGCCTGCCGGAGGTGCCGAAATCGCTGCTGGAACAGCTCAAGGTCGGCGGCCGCCTGTTCGCCTTCGTCGGCAGCATGCCGGTGATGAAGGCGCGCCTCATCACCTGCGAGGCCGAAGGCCGCTTCCGCACCGAAGATGTTTTCGAAACCCTGGTGCCCATGCTGCGCAACACGCCGCCGCAGGACACTTTCCGCTTCTGAAGGACGCCATGCGCCAGATCACGCCCGTCGAACTCGCCGACTGGATCGGCAACCCCGAAAAGACCCCGCCCTTGCTGCTGGACGTGCGTGAGCCCTGGGAATTCCAGCTGTGCCACATCGCCGGTTCCGAGCCCATGCCCATGGGCACGGTGCCGGCCCGCATGGCGGAGCTGGACCCGGAGCGGGAAACCGTGGTGATCTGCCACCACGGCGGGCGCAGTGCGCAGGTGTGCATGTACCTGGAGCACCAGGGCTACGGCAAGGTGATCAACCTTGCCGGCGGCGTGGCCGGATGGGCCGCCCGCGTCGATCCCTCCATGCCGCAATACTGAGGCGGAGGCCGCGATGAAACGTGCGCTGGCTATCGGCCTGGCTGCTTTCTTTTCGTCCGGCGCAGATGCGGCGGACCTGATGCAGATCTATCGGGAGGCGGTGGCGAATGATGCCAAGTTCGCCTCCGCGCGGGCGCAGTACGAGGCCGGGCAGGAGAAGGTGATCCAGGGCCGTGCCGGCCTGCTGCCCAATATCGGCGCCTCCGCCAACACCACCTGGAACGACGTCGAGGCCAGCACCGGCGCCGGTTCCGTCAGCCGCAACTACAACAGCAACGGCTACACGGTGCAGCTCACCCAGCCGCTGTTCCGCTGGCAGAACTGGGTGCAGTACAAGCAGGGCGAGCTGCAGACGGCGCTGGCCGAGAGCCAGTTCGGGCAGGCGCGGCAGGATCTGATCCTGCGGGTGGCGGAAGCCTATTTCAATGTGCTCAACGCACAGGACACGCTGGACTCGGTGGTCCAGCTGCGTACCGCCGCCGCGGAGCAGCTGGAGCTGGCGAAGAAGAGCTTCGAGGTTGGCACCGTCACCATCACCGACGTGCATGAAGCGCAGTCGCGCTTCGACCTCGCCTCGGCGCAGGAGATCGCCGCCGGCAACGAGTTGGACGTGCGCCGGCAGACGCTGGCCCAGGTCATCGGCCGCGAGCCGGAGCCGCTGGCCGGTCTGCGCGCCGGCGTCGGCCTGCAGCGGCCGCAGCCGGACGACATCGCCGCCTGGGTGCGGGCGGCCGAGCAGGACAGCTTCGGCGTGCAGGCCCAGCAGCTGAGCCGCGAGATTGCCGGCCGGGAAGTGGAGCGGGCGCGCGCCGGCCATCTGCCCACGGTGGATCTGGTCGCCACCCGCGGCAACAACGCCCGCCCCTCGGTTTCCACCGACCGCAGCGAAGGCACGACCATAGGCCTGCAGCTCACCGTGCCGCTCTACCAGGGCGGCGGCATTTCCTCCCAGGCCAGGGAGGCCGCAGCGCTGAAGGTGAAGGCGGATGCCGACCTGGAAGACGCGCGCCGCAGCGCCGCGCTTGCCGCCCGCCAGTCCTACCTCGGTGTTACCAGCGGCATGGCCCAGGTGCGCGCGCTGGAAGCGGCGCGAGTGTCTTCCACCTCGGCGCTGGAAGCGAACAAGCTGGGCTACGAAGTCGGCGTGCGCATCAACATCGATGTACTGAACGCCCAGACCCAACTGGCGGATACGCTGCAGCAGCTTTCCCGTGCGCGCTACGACACGCTGCTCGCCCAACTCCGCCTGAAAGCCGCCGCCGGCGCATTGGGCGAGGGCGACGTGCAGGCGATCAACGCGCTGCTGGGGCAGTGAGTTTCCCGGCCGGCTGAGTCTGGCTGGCCGCAGTTTTTCCCACGCAGTTTTGCCGATATTCCGCCCCGTTGCATGGGCGGATGCCGCGCAGGCGGTCGGCTCCCGCCTAGGTCAGTTCCGCCTGTTCCAGCATGGCTTGTAGAACCGCCACGGTGCGCGCAGTCGCGCCGCGGTGGGCCAGCGAGAACTGGGCGCCGGCCTGCGCCATGCGAGCGCGGCGATCCGGATCGCCCAGCAGCGCCAGTGCTTCCCTTACCCCTGACTCCGCATCCGGCTGCCGCAGCGCGGCGCCGGCGGCAATCGCCTGCTCCGCCACCTGCAGGAAGTTGTAGGTGTGCGGGCCGAGCAATACCGGCGTGCCCATCGCGCAGGCCTCGATCGGGTTCTGCCCGCCGAAGGGTAGCCAGCTGCCGCCGATGAGGGCGACGTCCGCCGCGGCGTAATAGGCGAACATTTCCCCCATCGAGTCGCCCAGCCATACCCGGGTGTCGGCGGCGACCGGGGCGTTGTCGCTGCGGCGTTGCAGTTTCAGCCCGCGGGACTGGATCAGCCTGGCGACCTCGTCGAAACGCTGGGGGTGGCGGGGCACGAGCGCCAGCAGCACGTCGGCGTTGGCGTGCTGCTTGAAGGCCTCCAGCAGCAGCGCTTCTTCGCCATCGCGGGTGCTGGCGGCTAGCAGCACCGGGCGCTGGTCGAAGCCGCTGCGGAATTGCCGGGCGAGTTCCAGCTGTGCCACAGGCGGAGTGATGTCGAACTTGATGCTGCCGGTGACGGCTGGTTGCGGTGCGCCGAGCGCCTTCAGCCGGCGGGCGTCGTCTTCGGTCTGTGCCGCCACCGCGGACAGCGCCCCCAGCGTGAGTTCGCTCAGTGCGGGCAGGCGGGCGTAGCGCCGGGCGGAGCGCTCGGACAGCCGGGCGTTGACCAGCGCCACCGGCACGCCCTGCCGCCGGCAGGTAGCGAGCAGGTTGGGCCACAGCTCGGTCTCCATGATCACGCCGAAGCGCGGGCGGAAATGGCGCAGGAAGCGCGCCGACAGCCAGCCCAGGTCGTAAGGCAGGTAGGCGCGCAGCACCCGCGGCTCCTTGCCGAACAGCGCTTCCGCCGTCTCCCGGCCAGTGGGCGTCATCTGGGTGAGGAGCACGCCGTGGTCTGGCCACTGCGCCAGCAGCGCCCGCAGCAGCGGTTCTGCCGCGCGGGTTTCGCCCACGGACACGGCGTGCACCCAGATCAGCTTCTCCGGCGGCTTTCCGGCGTAGCGGCCGAAGCGTTCGCCCCAGTGCCTCAGGTAATCCGGTTGTCGGCGTGCCCGCCACAGCAGGCGGAGCAGCACGAAGGGGAGGGCGAGGAGCCAGAGCAGGGTGTAGGGCAGGCGGGCGGACATCGGCAGCGGCGGGAAAGGCGAGCGCAGAGTATAGCGGCGGGTTGGTGGGGCACGTTTGCAGCCGGGCTGGGCTTGCCTCCGCCCGCTGGTCGGAACCATGCGGCAGGCCGTGGGCGGGAGGGGTTGGAAGGCAGAGGCGCGGTGGCATCCCGGTCATGGCACTGTGCGATAATCCCGCGCTTTCAATCTCCTGCGATGAATCGGTCATGAAAGTTCTCGTCACCGGTGCGGCCGGCTTCATCGGCATGCATACCTCGGAACGTCTGCTTGCCCGTGGCGACGAAGTCGTCGGCCTGGACAACCTGAACGATTACTACGATCCGCGCTTGAAAGAGAGCCGGCTCGCCCGCCTGTCGCCGAATCCGGCGTTCCGTTTCGTGCGTATGGACGTGGCCGACCGGGCCGGCATGGAGCAGCTGTTCGCCGACGAAAAATTCGACCGCGTGATCCACCTCGCCGCCCAGGCCGGGGTGCGCTACTCGCTGCAGAACCCGCACGCCTACATCGACAGCAACCTGGTGGGCTTCACCAACATCCTGGAAGGCTGCCGCCACAGCAAGGTGCAGCACCTGGTGTATGCCAGCAGTTCCAGCGTCTATGGCGGCAACACCAAGATGCCCTTCTCCGAGCACGACAGCGTGGACCATCCGGTCAGCCTGTACGCGGCAACGAAGAAGGCCAACGAGCTGATGGCGCACACCTACAGCCATCTCTACGGCCTGCCGACGACCGGTCTGCGCTTCTTCACCGTCTATGGCCCCTGGGGCCGGCCGGACATGGCGCTGTTCCTGTTCACCAAGGCCATCCTGGAAGGGCGTCCGATAGACGTCTTCAACCACGGCAAGATGAAGCGCGACTTCACCTACATCGACGATATCGTCGAAGGTGTGATCCGCACCCTGGACCGCATCGCCGAGCCGGATGCCGGCTTCAACGCCGACCAGCCGGACCCGGGCCGCAGCAACGCGCCTTACCGTGTGTTCAACATCGGCAACAACAATCCGGTGGAGTTGATGGGCTTCATCGAGGCCATCGAGCAGACGCTGGGCAAGACCGCGGAGAAGAACTTCCTGCCGCTGCAGGACGGCGACGTGCCGGCCACCTATGCCGACACCGACGAACTCAACGCCTGGACCGGCTTCGTACCGGCGACTAGCGTGAGCGAGGGCGTGGGGCGCTTCGTGCGCTGGTACCGCGAGTATTACCGGGCTTGAAGCCGTTCTTGAAGCCGTGTTGCCGGGTGTTGACCGGGAGCCCGGGTTGAGCGTCTGCACATGTTGAGTTGGGAAGTCGGCCTCGCCTTGACGGTCGCTTTTCTGGCGACATTGGGTCTGACCGGGATGCTGCGGCGCTATGCACTGGCGCGCAGCCTGCTGGACGTACCGAATGCGCGCAGCTCCCACACGGTTTCGACACCGCGGGGCGGTGGACTCGCCATCGTCGTGGTCTTCCTCGGCGCGCTGGTATGCCTGTATCTGGGTGGCAGGCTGGCCCCTGCACCGGCGCTGGCCATGCTCGGCGCCGGGGGGCTGATCGCCGCCATCGGTTTCTTCGACGACCACGGCCACATTCCCGCGCGCTGGCGCTTGCTGGTCCATTTCTCCGCTGCGGCCTGGGTGCTCTATTGCCTGGGCGGGTCGCCTAGGCTACAGGTGCCCGGGACGGTGCTCGATCTGGGCATCTGGGGCAGCGTGCTGATGGTCTTCGGCCTCGTGTGGCTGACCAACCTCTACAACTTCATGGACGGCATAGACGGCATCGCCAGCGTGGAGGCCATCTGCGTCGGCCTTGGCGGCGCCGTCCTGTTCTGGCTGGTCGACGTGCCCACGCTGCTTGCGCCGGCCCTGCTGCTGGCCGCAGCCGTCGCAGGGTTCCTGTGGTGGAATTTCCCGCCGGCACGCATCTTCATGGGCGATGCAGGCAGCGGCTTCCTTGGCGCGATGCTGGGGACGATGGCGTTGATCGCAGGCCATGCCGCGCCCCAACTGCTATGGGCATGGCTGATCCTGCTGGGCGTCTTCATCGTCGACGCGACCTGGACCCTGCTGCGGCGCCTGTTGCGTGGCGAAAAGGTCTACGAGGCGCACCGCAGCCATGCCTACCAGGCAGCTTCACGGCGCTATGGCCGTCATCTGCCGGTTACGCTGGCAGTGGGCGTGATCAATCTGTTCTGGCTGTTTCCGCTTGCGGCGCTGGTGACGACGGGGCGGCTGGAGGGAGTGCCCGGATTGGGGTTGGCCTATGCGCCCCTGATCGCGCTGGCTGTGTATTGTGATGCGGGCGGCAGGACGGCCGGATGATGTTTCAAGACATGCATCCTGAATGGTTCTGTTCCGGCGTGGGTTAGAATCCCGGGCTTCCGTTTTCCACAACGCACGGCTGCCGCACCATCCATGACCCTGAGCGGTTCAAATCGCATTGCGCTGGTGTTCCTGTTCGATCTGGCCGCGGCTTTGGCGGCCTGGATCGGAGGCTTCTTGCTGCGCTTCAATTTCGAGTGGCCGGCAGGGTATGGGCAGGCGATCGCTCTCGGCGCGGGGGTGTTGTTGCCGGTACATGGGTTTGCGTGCTGGCGGGCGGGGCTTTACCGCGGATTGTGGGTGTTTGCCAGCCTTCCCGATCTCAAGCGCGTGCTTACGGCGGTCGGCTTTTCGACCTGCATCGTCGTGCTCTATACCGCGCTGTACCGGCAGCCGCCGGTGGTTCCCCGCTCTCTGGTCGTGCTTTATCCGCTATTGCTTGTTGCCGTCATGGCCGGCGGCAGGGCCGCTTACCGGATGTGGAAAGAGCACCGCCTCTATGGTGCGCTGATCGCCCAGGGCAAGCCGGTGGTGGTGGTTGGCGCAGGGCGAGGCGGAGCCATGCTGGCCCGGGAGTTGGAGCGCAGCGCCGACTGGCGGGTGGTGGCGCTGGTGGATGACGATACCTCCATGTGGGGGCGCGAACTGGGCGGGCACCGGGTCGCGGGCGGGGTGGATTCCCTGCCGGAGGTGCTGGCGGCGGAGAAGGCGCGGCACGTCATCCTGGCGCTGCCTTCGGCCGCCCGTGAGACCAGCCGGCGCGCGGCAGACCTTGCAGTGCAAGCAGGTGCCCAGGTTTTCACCGTGCCGGGTCTGGAGGACGTCATGAGCGGCAGGGTGGCCTTGTCTGCGATGCGGCCGGTGCAGATCCAGGATCTGCTGGGTCGCGAGCCGGTGAGGATAGATACCGAGCATGTACAGGGCATGCTGGCTGGCCGTAGCGTGCTGGTTACCGGGGCCGGCGGCTCCATCGGCAGCGAGTTGTGCCGCCAGCTGGCCCGCTTTCAGCCCAGGCAGCTTGTGTTGTTCGAGGCGAGCGAGCTCGCGCTGTACACGCTGGAGCAGTGGTTCGCCACCCACCGCAAGGATGTCTCCATCGTGCTGCTGGCCGGGGATGTGAAAGACGCCGCCCGGCTGGAAGAGGTGTTCGCCCAATATGCTCCGGAGGTGGTCTTCCATGCCGCCGCCTACAAGCATGTGCCACTGATGGAGGTGGGCAACGCCTGGCAGGCGGTGCGCAACAACGTGTTCGGCACCTGTCGGGTCGCCGAATGCGCTGCGCGCCATCGGGTGGAGCGCTTCGTGCTGATCTCCACCGACAAGGCGGTCAATCCTACCAACGTCATGGGCGCCACCAAGCGGCTCGCCGAAATGGTCTGCCAGGCCTTCCATGCCCGGGGGGGGAGCACTCGCTTCCAGATGGTGCGCTTCGGCAACGTGCTGGGCAGCACCGGCAGCGTGATTCCCAAGTTCCAGGAGCAGATTGCCCGCGGCGGCCCGGTGACGGTGACCCACCCCGAGATCAACCGCTATTTCATGTCCATCCCGGAGGCAGCCCAACTGGTGCTGCAGGCTGCGGCCATGGGCAGCGGCGGCGAGATCTTCGTGCTCGACATGGGCGAGCCGGTAAAGATCGTGGACCTGGCGCGCAACATGATCCGCCTCTCCGGCTACAGCGAGAGCGAGGTCCGCATCGAGTTCACTGGCTTGCGGCCCGGCGAGAAACTCTACGAAGAGTTGCTCGCCGATGCCGAGGAAACACTGGAGACTCCGCACCCCAAGCTGCGCATCGCCCGGTCGCGGGCGGTGCAGGAGCGTTTCCTCGCAGACCTGCTGGCCTGGCTGGCGCAGGAGGTGCCGGTTCCGGATGAAGGGGTCCGGCAAGCTCTGAAGGCATGGATTCCGGAATATGTCCCCAGCGGCGGAGGCCGGCCGAGCTTGAAGGTGATTGCCAATTCCGAAGCCGGGCGGATGAAGCGGGTGAGCTGAGGCATGGCGACTTACGCGATTGGTGACATCCAGGGCTGCCACCAGCCCTTGCTGGCCCTGCTCGAGCGTTGCGCCTTCGACCCCGTGCGTGATCGCCTGTGGGTGGTGGGAGATCTGGTGAATCGCGGTCCCGACTCCCTACAGGTGCTGCGTTTCCTCCGCGGCCTGGGGCCTGCCGCCACCGTCGTCCTCGGCAACCATGACCTTTACTTGCTGATGGTCGCGGCCGGCTATGCACGCCGGGAGAAGGACGACACCTTGTTCCAGGTGCTGGAGGCGCCGGATCGCGACGCCTTGCTGACCTGGCTGGCATCCTGCCCGCTGATGCACGTGGAGGGCGACTACGCGCTGCTGCATGCGGGTCTCCTGCCCGGCTGGACCGTGGCCCGGGCGCTGGCACTGGCAGAAGAGGTAGGCCAGGCTCTGCGGGGGCCCGAGAGGCTCAAGTTGCTGCAGAGCCTGCCGGGGAACCAGCCGGATGGCTGGCGGGAGAATCTCAAGGGCTGGGATCGCCTCCGGGTGGTCGTCAATGCGCTCACCCGCATGCGCTTCTGCTCCCCGGAGGGCGAGATGACGCTGCGCGCCAAGGGACCGCCGGACAAGGCGCCCCCTGGGGCGGTGCCCTGGTTCCGGGCGCCAGGGCGGCTGTCCCGCACCCATACGGTCGTCTGCGGGCACTGGTCGGCGCTGGGTTTCTATCGCGGCGACGGCGTGATCGCGCTGGATTCAGGCTGTGTCTGGGGGGGCAAGCTGACCGCGGTCCGGTTGGAGGACGGCGAGGTCTTCCAGGTTCAGGGCTGAGCGGCGGCGCTTGCCTCGGGCGCTTCTGCCGCGGCAGCGGATGCTGTGGCGAGCGGGTCGTTCAACGCCGCCATCCGGATGATGTCGGCTCGCGCCGTTTCGGCCAGGTCCCGGCGGTTGCGTGTTGCGGTCTCCATCGGCGCGGCCGCGCATAGATGCGCGGTGAGGCGGCGGTGGGCGAGGATGTTGGCCAGGCAGGCCCCCAGGCTGAGATCGCCATCGTAGGCCGGCGCCGCGGTGCGGCGCCCCTCGCCGTCGAGGTAGGAAATCGCGAGTGCTTGTACCGGCCGCCCGGCGGAGACCGCCGGCTGCAGCAGCGCGGCGTGGAAATGGAGCACCTGGCTGCCATCGGTCGTCGTTCCTTCCGGAAATACCGCGACGTTGCGGCCCATGCCGAGCACGTGGTCTATCTCCTGGTTCACGATGCGGGCATGCCCGCGACTGCCGCGTCGCAGGAAGATGGTGCTGTTGCGTGCCGCCAGCCAGCCGATCAACGGCCAGCCGCGCACTTCTGCCTTGGAGACGAAGGCGCTGGGCGCAACGGCGTTGATGATGTAGATGTCCAGCCAAGAAACATGGTTGGCCACCAGCAGCGCGCCCGGCTGTGGCAGCCCGTCATGGCTGAGCTTGATTCCCAGGATTTTCAGCAGGCGCCGCGACCAGCGCTGCCGTAGCCTGTCCTGCTGCCTCTCGGTGCAGAAGCGATAGCGCAGCGCGATCGTGAGCGCGCCCTGGAGGATGTGCAGGCCGAGGCACAGGCAGCGCCAGCCGCGCAGCAGGGCAGGGCTGGTGCTGGAGGGGGATGGCCGGCGGGAGGAGGAGGCAGTCGGCGCGGTATTCAGTCCTGGCGTCCCATGAAGTGTTTGGCGTAGCGGCCGTCCAGTTGGGCCGTTGGCAGCAGGATGGGCAGGTCGGCAGTGTTGAAGTCCGGATCCCAGGCAGGCTCGCCGCAAACCCAGGCGCCGGCGCGCAGGTAACCCTTGATCAGCGGCGGCGCATCAGTTGGCAGGTCAGCGCGCAGCGAGGCCAGCGGCAGGGGGCAGCGGGGAAAGACGCGGTACTCGAGCGGCGAGAGGTGCGCGTCCTGCAGCCGATTATACAAGCTGGCCGCGGCATGCCCGCCGTCTGCCATGCTCACCGAGGCGCAGCCGATGAGGTAGGTGTAGCCGTTCTCGCGCATGTAGCGGGCGAGGCCGGCCCACAGCAGGGTGATGACCGCGCCGCTACGGTAGTCGGCGTCTATGCAGGAGCGGCCGATTTCTACCAGCTGCGGGCGTAGGTGTTGCAGGCGGGTGAGGTCGAACTCGTTCTCTGAGTAGTAACCGCCGACCTTGCGCGCGGCGGCCGGCGGCAGGATGCGATAGGTGCCGACGATGCGGCCGGCGTCTTCATCGCGCACGATCAGATGATCGCAGTAGGGATCGTAGATGTCGCGATCCACGCCCGGTGTGCGGCTGGGCAGGCGGGCGCCCATCTCTTCGCCGAATACCCGGTAGCGCAGCTTCTGGGCTTCCAGTATCTCGGTCTCGCAGGTAGCGATCCCGACGTGCAGATTGCGTCCGGGGCGTTGTGCGATTGACTGGCTCTTCTGCAGCATGGCGAGGTTCCTTTGCCTCTGTGGGTGCCGGCATTTTCGAAAGCGTGCATTGCGCCGCAGTGACGCGGTGGTTACGCCGATGTGACGCTGCCGGCGCGTGCGGACGTCACCGAAACGTCACTGCGCCGTCATGGTGCTGTCGCCCCTGGCGTTCAGGCTGCGACGCATGGACGATCCGCTCTCCCTGCAGCATCTCTCCAGCGCCGCGAGGCAACTGCGCGTCGCAGTGGTCACCGAGACCTATCCGCCGGAGGTCAACGGCGTGGCGATGACCACCGGCCGGCTGGTCGACGGCCTCCTTGCCCTGGGGCACCGGGTGCAGCTCATCCGGCCGCGCCAGGGCGCAGAGGACAGGGCCGCTGTGGGGGAGAGCTTCGAAGAGGTGCTGGCGCGGGGGCTGCCGATTCCGCGCTATAACCACCTGAGGATGGGATTGCCGGCACGGAGCGCCCTGACCCGCATGTGGTCCTTGCGCCGGCCGGACGTGGTGCAGGTCGTGACGGAAGGCCCCCTGGGCTGGTCCGCGGTGGCCGCCGCGCGCAAGCTGCGGCTGCCGGTGGTGACCGAGTTCCACACCAATTTCCATACCTACAGCCGGTACTACGGCATTGGCTGGCTGAAGCAGCCGGTGGCTGCCTATCTGCGGCGCTTCCACAACAAGGGCTGCTTGTGCCTGGCGCCCACGCCGACGCTGGCCGAGGAACTGAGAGCGGGCGGCATCCGCAGGGTGGAGGTGGTGGCGCGGGGCGTGGATACCGGTTTGTTCACTCCGGCGCGACGCGACGAGGCCCTGAGGCGCAGCTGGGGTGCGAGGCCTGACACGCTGGTGCTGGCAGTGGTGGGCCGGGTGGCGCCGGAAAAGAACCTCGGGCTGGCATTGCGGGCCTATGCCGCACTCCGGGTACGGCAGCCCGACGTGCGCCTGCTCATCGTTGGCGATGGTCCATCGAGGGCGGAACTGGCGCGTGCAGAGCCGGATGCCATCTTTGCCGGCATGCGCAGCGGTGCGGATCTCGCCGCCCATTACGCCAGCGCTGACCTCTTCCTCTTCCCCAGCCTCACCGAGACCTTCGGCAACGTCACCACCGAGGCGCTCGCCAGTGGGCTGCCGGTGGTCGGCTTCGATTATGCCGCCGCCGGGGAGCGAGTACGCAATGGCGTAAACGGCTGGCTGGCCGCGCCGGAGGACGAGGGCGCCTTCATCGCTGCCGTCTGCCGCCTGGGGCTGGACCGGCATGCCTGCCAGGAGATGGCGAGGGCCGCCCGGGCCAGCGTGATGGATGCCGATTGGGCTGCGGTGAGCGGCCGCCTGGCGAGCCTGCTTGAGGGCGAAGTGGACGCCCACGAGGGCAGGACGGCGGCTGGTGGGCGGGTGGCGACGGCCTGAAGGCGCGGGCCGCGCGGCAAGCGCCGTTTTCCGGCCGCCGCCTATAATGCCGGATCTTCACCTCAGCAAGGTCCGACATGTCCATCCTCGTCTGCGGCTCGATGGCTTATGACTCGATCATGGTTTTCCATGATCGCTTCAAGAACCACATCCTGCCCGAGCAGATCCACATCCTGAACCTCTCCTTCCTGGTGCCGGAGATGCGACGGGAGTTTGGCGGCTGCGCCGGCAACATCGCCTACAACCTCCGCCTGCTCGGCGCCGATCCGCTGATCGTGGCGACGGTGGGCGACGATGCCGCTCCCTACTTCAAGCACCTGGACGAGCTTGGCCTGCGGCGCAACCACGTGCGCCAGGTGGAGGGCAGCTTCACCGCCCAGGCCTTCATCACTACCGATCTGGACGACAACCAGATCACCGCCTTTCACCCGGGCGCGATGATGCATTCCCAACTCAACCAGGTGGCCGATATTCCCGGCGCTAGCCTGGGCATCGTCTCGCCCGACGGACCGGAGGGCATGCTGGCCCATGTCGAGGGCTTTGCTGCCGGCGGTGTGCCCTTCGTCTTCGACCCGGGTCAGGCCCTGCCCATTCTCAGCGGCGAGCAGCTGCTGCGCTGCCTGAAACTGGCCCGGTACTGCACGGTCAACGATTACGAAGCCCGCCTGATGAGCGAGAAGACCGGTCGCTCCATCGCCGAGATGGCCGCGGAGGTGAAAGCGCTGGTGGTGACCTTGGGTGGCGACGGTTCGCAGATCTACGTGGACGGCGAATGCATCCAGATCCCGGCGGTGAAGGCGGATGCGATTGCCGACCCCACCGGCTGCGGTGACGCCTACCGCGCTGGTCTGCTCTACGGGCTGGCTCAAGGTTGGGACTGGACGCGGACGGGTCGCCTGGCAGCGGTGATGGGGGCGATCAAGATCGCCAGCCGCGGGCCGCAGAACCATCGTCCCTCGCGGGAAGACATTGCCGAGCGTTACCGCTCGGCCTTCGGAGAATTGCCATGGTAGTCGGGAAATCCCTCAGGAGCCGCGCCTTGCTGGGCGCCTTGATCGCAGTGCTGACGCTCTCGGGCTGCGCTTCCGGCCTGGGGGGCGGAACCTATTCGCGCGGCGAGGCGCGGCGGACGATGGTGGTGCAGTTCGGCACCATCGAGTCGGTGCGCATGGTGCAGCTGGAAGGCACCAAGACGCCGGTGGGCACTGTCGCTGGCGCGGCGGTTGGCGGTATCGCTGGCAGCTCGGTGGGCGGCAACCGCGGCTCGGCCATCGGTGCGGTGCTGGGTGCGGTAGCCGGCGGTCTGGCCGGCTCGGCCATCGAGGAAGGCGTGACGCGCACCCAGGGCGTCGAGGTGACGGTGCAGCTGGAAAGCGGCCAGTACCTCGCGGTGGTGCAGGAGGATGGCGGCGAGCAGTTCCGCCCCGGCGAGCGGGTGCGCATCCTGCGTGACGCCGGTACCACGCGGGTCACCCGCTGAAGCTGCCGCTGCGGCCGGGCATGGTTGTCCGGCCGCAGTGTTTTTCCGCGGGGCTCCTCGACCCGTCCGGTCCCTGGTCTCAGCCGAACAGGACCAGTCCCCACACCAGTGTCAGATTGAGCAGCGCCAGCAGCACAGCAGCGCTGCCGATGTCTTTTGCCCGTTTGGCCAATTGGTGACGCTCCAGCGACACCCGGTCTACCGTCGCCTCCACCGCAGAGTTCAGCAACTCCACGATCAGCATCAGCAGCGTGCTGCCGATCAGCAGCGCCTTGCCGGTGCCGTCGGTGGGCATGAAGAAGGCGAGGGGAATCAGCACCGCTGCCAGCAGGCATTCCTGGCGGAACGCGTCTTCATGCCGCAGGGCGGCGCGCAGTCCGGCGAGGGAGTAATGGAAGGCGTTCCAGATCCGCTTGATTCCCGTTTTTCCCTTGAAGGGGCTTTCTGGCGGGAGAGGGGCGTGAGGGTCCATTGAGTGTGTTCTGTCGGGGGTAGGGCGTGGGCCGTGCAGTATCGGCCCTGGTGATTACGGCGGCTTGACGCTGGAGGGCTCACGCGTCGGGGGAGAGAAAGGGCCGGCCTCGCTCAGGGGTAGAAGAGATAGACCCGGTAGCCGGTAGGAACCAAGCCGGGGGCGTCAAAGGGCAGGCGCAGGCTGATGTCGCCCCGGCCGGGGAGGCCGCTGGGCAGGCGCTCCGGCGGCGCCCATTCTTCGGGGGCCAGCACCCGCCGGACCATGGGGTTGTCGGCGGCGTCGGTCAAGGTGAGCTCCAGGTGCGGCCATGCCTGGGTGTAGGCCGCGTGGTTCTTCACCGTGGCATAGAGGATGTAGCGCCCCGGGCGGCCGGGTTCGGACTGAAGTTCGGCGTTGATGTTGAGCTTGTCGGCGGCCTGGGGCAGCGGCATGGCGCATTCCAGGTGCTGGCAGGCGGCGACCAGCAGAGGGCGCAGGCCCGGCAGTTCGCGGGCGATGTCGAGGCGGAAAATGTAGATCGCCTGGGCGGCGAGCCCTATCGCCAGCGCGCTGGAGAGGAAGCTGAGCACCGTGCGCTGCACCCGTTGGCTGCCGGGGGCCGGGCCGTAGGCCTTGTCCAGGCGGTCGAGGTCCGGGCCAGAGTCCGCGGGGGCGCCGTGCTCGGCTTCCGCTTGCTCCAGCAGGGGCTCGTCGTCTGCCCCAGCGGCTGGCGTTCTGTCCTCAGGCGTTTCCGCCGGAGCGGCTTCGCCGGGCTCGGCGCGCGGGGCGTTGCGGCGCCCGGGGTAGGGGCGGCGTTCGCTACGGATGACTTCCGGCGCCGCCGGCGGTAGCGCCGCTGAGGATTCTGCTGGCAGGGCAGGCGCGGCCTCTCCGAAGGTCGGCTCGATGAAATCCTGGAGAGGGGGAAAAGGCGGCGCTTGATTGGGCACGGGGCCCCGGAAGGCTGGCGGCTCCTCCTGTGGTTCGGCAGGAAGGTCCACCGGCTCCAGGCGCAAGGCCTCGGGCTGATTCGTCCGCGTGTGGGCCGGCGGGGCGTCAGGAGCCGGCATGGCGGGTTGCCAGGGGGCGAAGGATGGCTCCTCCTCATGGCGTGGCGCGGCCTGCGTCCACACCGGCTCCTGGCGCTCTGGCAGCAGAGACTCCGGAACCTCGAAATCCAGATCGTTGAACGAGGTCTCGGCCGGCGCAGAGAGCGGCGTCGGCGGGGGCGTTTCGGGAGCCGTGCCTTCGACCTTCACTTCTGCCGCTACGTCTGACGGTGTTTCGGCGCTATCGCCGATACGATGGGCGAGGGCGTTGAAAGGGTTGAAGCAATGGCCGCAGCGGACTTCGCCTCGCCGCGCCTGCACCTGCTCCGGGCGCAGCCGGAACACCGTCTGGCAGGCCGGGCAGCGCGTGAGCATCATGGTCGGCCGGCCCTTACCGCTGTCCTTCCAGGCGGACCCAGCCGTCCAGGCTGGCGCCGACTTTCAGTGCGATGTAGGGCGCCCAGGCGGCGATGACCTGGCCGGCCTGAGGTTCCAGCACACCGGAGAGGGCAACCCGCCCGCCCGGCGCCACATGGGCCGCGATCGCCGGCGCGAGCACGCACAGCGGATTGGTGAGGATATTGGCGACGACGATATCGAAGGCGGTATCCAGCGGCTGGCGGGAGTGCTGCAGGCGCATCGTCACCTGGTTGCGGCTGGCGTTATCCGCCGCCGCCTCGATGGCCTTATCGTCGATGTCGATGCCGAGTACATCGGCCGCGCCCAGCCGGGCGGCGGCGATGCCGAGAATGCCGGAGCCGCAGCCATAGTCCAGCACGGTCTGGCCGGGCTGCACCGCGTCGCACAGCCACTCCAGGCACAAACGGGTGGTGGGGTGGGAGCCGGTGCCGAAGGCCATGCCGGGGTCCAGTTCGATATTGATCGCATCGCTGTCGGGGGCTTCATGCCAGGACGGCACGATCCACATCCGGTCGGTGATCCGTATCGGTTCGAACTGGCTCTGGGTGAGTTGCACCCAGTTCTGCTCGGCCACGGTCTCGGTGGTATAGGGCGGCACGCTGGCCAGCCCGGTGGCGGTCGAGGCCGCCGCCAGCAGAGCGGGCAGATCGGCATCCGCATCCAGCAGCGCGATGACGCGGCTGTGGTCCCACAGCGCGGTGGGCAGATGTCCGGGCTCGCCGAACTGAGGTTTCTCGGCCTCGGTTCCCGCGTCCGCATCCTCGATGGAAACCGACAGCGCGCCGGCCTCCATCAAGGCGTCGGAGAGGGCTTCGGCCTTGGCGGCTTCCGCCTGCAGGGTTACCGAGATCCACATGGTGCCAGGTCAGCTCTTCTTGACTTCGTTGCGGTCGGCGAGCTTGTGCTCCAGGTAATGGATACTGGTGCCGCCCTCGATGAAGCGGGCGTCCAGCATCAATTCCTGGTGCAGCGGAATGTTGGTCTTGATGCCGCCGACCGCCATTTCCGACAGCGCGATCCGCATGCGGCGGATGGCTTGCTCGCGGGTGTCGCCGTAGGTGATCAGCTTGCCGATCATCGAATCATAGTGCGGCGGCACGGTGTAGCCGTTGTACACATGCGAGTCCACCCGCACGCCCGGGCCGCCCGGCGTATGCCAGTTGGTGATCTTGCCGGGGGAGGGAGTGAACTTGAACGGGTCTTCGGCGTTCACCCGGCACTCGATCGCATGGCCGCGGAACTCGAGGTCGCGCTGCTTGAACCAGAGCTTTTCGCCTGCGGCGACGCGGATCTGCGTCTGCACGATGTCGATGCCGGTGATCATCTCGGTGACCGGGTGCTCGACCTGCACCCGGGTGTTCATCTCGATGAAGTAGAACTCGCCGTTCTCGTACAGAAACTCGAAAGTGCCTGCGCCGCGGTAGCCGATCTTGCGGCAGGCTTCGGCGCAGCGTTCGCCGATCTTCGCGATCAGCTTGCGGTCTATGCCAGGCGCCGGTGCTTCTTCGATCACCTTCTGGTGCCGGCGCTGCATGGAGCAGTCGCGCTCGCCCAGGTAGACCGCGTTGCCGTGCTGGTCCGCCATCACCTGGATCTCCACGTGACGTGGATTCTCCAGGAATTTTTCCATGTAGACGGTCGGGTTTCCGAAGGCCGCGCCGGCCTCGGAGCGGGTGGTGGTCACCGCGTTGATCAACGCAGCCTCGGTGTGTACAACCCGCATGCCGCGGCCGCCACCGCCACCGGCGGCCTTGATGATCACCGGATAGCCGATGCCGCGGGCGATCTTGACGATCTCCTTCGGATCGTCCGGCAGGGCACCGTCGGAGCCGGGTACGCAGGGCACGCCGGCAGCCTTCATTGCATCCTTGGCGGAAACCTTGTCGCCCATCAGGCGGATGGTGTCTGGCCGGGGGCCGATGAAGACGAAGCCGGATTGCTCTACCCGCTCGGCGAAGTCGGCGTTCTCGGAGAGGAAGCCGTAGCCCGGGTGGATGGCCTCGGAGTCGGTAACTTCGGCGGCGGAGATGATGGCCGGCACGTTGAGGTAGCTCAGGCCGGAGGGCGCCGGGCCGATGCAGACGGACTCGTCGGCCAGCTTGACGTACTTGGCCTCGGTATCGGCCTCGGAATGGACCGCGACGGTCTTGATGCCGAGCTCCCGGCAGGCGCGCAGCACGCGGAGCGCGATCTCTCCGCGGTTGGCGATCAGGATCTTCTCGAACATGGCGGATCAGCCGATGACGAACAGCGGCTGGCCGTATTCCACCGGCTGGCCGTTTTCGACCAGGATGGCCTTGATCGTGCCGCTGGCGTCGGACTCGATCTCGTTCATCAGCTTCATCGCTTCGATGATGCACAGCGCCTCGCCTTCGGACACGCTCTGGCCGACATCGACGAAGGGCTTGGCGCCGGGGGCGGAGGAGCGATAGAAGGTGCCCACCATGGGCGACTTGACGACATGGCCGCTGGGCAGCGCATCGGCAGCGCTTTCCGCCGGCGCTGCTGCAGCCACGCTGGCTGCCGGGGCCGCCATCGCCTGCATCGGGGGCGGGGCATAGCTAACCGGGGCGGGAGCGGCGAGATGTTTGGCGATGCGTACTTTCTCCTCGCCTTCGGTAACCTCCAGTTCGGAGATACCCGACTCCTGGACGAGGTCAATCAGTTTCTTGAGCTTACGCAGATCCATGCTGTTCTCCGGACATGACGGGCCGCTGTTGCCGGCGGCCGTCTTGGACGACTAGTTTTTGTGTTCCCGCAGCCGCGGGAGTAGGAATTCGAGGGCCGCCATATAGCCATATGCACCCAATCCGCAGATCACACCCAGGGCCTTGTCCGAGAAATACGAGTGGTGGCGGAAGGGCTCACGGGTATGGATGTTGGAAAGGTGCACTTCCACGTAGGGAATGCTGACAGCGGCCAGTGCGTCGCGCAGCGCCACGCTGGTGTGCGTGTAGGCGGCGGGATTGATGATGATGTAGTTCACCCCTTCCGCGGCTGCCGCCTGGGCGCGATCGATCAACTGGCCTTCGTGGTTGCTCTGGAACGATTCGAGGACGACGCCTTCCACGCGAGCGCGTGACTCCATTGCGGAATGGATGTCTGCGAGGGTGGTGTGACCGTAGATATCAGGTTCACGGCTGCCGAGGAGGTTCAGGTTCGGGCCGTGGAGAGTGAGGATCCGGCCCTGGGGTGGTGGGGGCGGTTCCGTCTTTTGGCTGCGTTTTGGGCGCGTCATGGCGGCGAGTTTGCCGCAAATCGCAACAATCTGTCCAGCAGCGATTGGTACGCCGGAAGCGCTAGCTTGCCAGCAGCGGGCGGATTTTGCCTTCCAGTTCGCTGCGCTTCAAGACCCCCAGCTTTATGTTCGAAACCTTGCCTTGGCGGTCGATGATCACGGTGAAAGGCAGGGCCTGGGCTGTATTGCCGAAGAGGCTCGCAAGCCCGAGCGCCTGCGGGCCGGCGACCAGGAGAGGGTAAGGCATGGGCGTCGCTTGTTCGAACTTGAGGATGTTCGCGGCGGAGTCGATGCCGATGCCGATGAACTGCACGCCTGCGCCGGCATATTGCTGACTGACCTCGGCGAACTCCGGCATTTCCACCCGGCATGGGGCGCACCAGGTAGCCCAGAAATTCACCACCAGGACTTTGCCGCGCCACTGCTCCAGGGCTTGTTCATTGCCGTGGGCGTCCGGGAAGCGCTGCCTGAACAGCGCTTCGGAGGCTGCATCGAGGTCGGCTGGCGCCACGGCGACGCTGGACGGCTTGTCGGCTTCCGGTGCGAGCAGCGAGCGGCGCGCGAAGTCGCCGGCGATGGCCAGGGCGATGGCGGCACAGGCGATCCCGGCCCAAAGTGCGGTCTTCTTCATCAGGCGGGCTCGCTGGGGCGGGAGGTGTTGAGCAGGGCCTCGACCTGGCTGAGGCGCGCTCTCTCCTGGCTGCGGCGGCCGCTGCGCTCGGCGCCGGCGGAATACAGGGAGAGGCGCACCGGCACCTCGTTCCAGTCGAAGCTCAGTATCGCTTCCGGCGTATTCGGCGCGGGGCGCCGCGGCTCCCGGTGCTCATAGGGGAAATCCTGGTTCAGGAAGAAGATCTCGACTTCCTTGGCGCTCTCAGGGTAGGCCTCGATCTCCAACTCGGAATAGCGGCCGGCAGTACCGTCCAGCGCGCCGCCGGTCAAATAGGGGCGGAAGGGGGTGAGCAGACGCATGATCTCCACTGCCGCACTGCGCATCTCGAGCAACCGCTCGGCCTGTTCCTCGTCCTGGTATAGCGCTTGCCAGGCACGTAGCTCGGCCTCGATTTCGGCGTTGTTCGGCAGCGCCTCGGACTCGGTGGCGCCGAGTTGCCGCGCCGCCTTGCGCTTGGCGAAGCCGAAGTCGGCGATGCCGTCTTCGGCCATCATGCGGGCGGCCAGGGCTGCGATCTCGCGGCGGAGATTTCCGGTGCGGGGAGAGGCGGGGCGCGAAGGCATGGCTTGGGGGAGGCCGGATCGCCATCGGGTAGAATGGCGGCCATTCTACACGGGCCGGTTCGAAACGCATCCAGGCCTATCCGGAGTCTCCATGCACATCCATATCCTGGGTATTTGCGGCACCTTCATGGGCGGGGTGGCGCTGCTGGCGCGTGCGGCGGGCCATACCGTCAGCGGCTGCGATGCCAACGTCTATCCCCCGATGAGCACCCAACTGCAGGAGCAGGGCATCGGTCTGACCGAAGGTTATGACCCGGCGCAGCTTGAGCGTGGTGCGGACGTGTATGTGGTGGGCAATGCGATTTCTCGCGGCAACCCGCTGCTGGAGGCCATCCTGGACCGCGGTCTGCCTTATGTCTCCGGGCCGCAGTGGCTGGCCGAGCATGTACTCGCCGGCAAATGGGTGCTGGCGGTGGCCGGCACCCACGGCAAGACGACGACCACTTCGCTGCTGGCATGGATGCTGGAGGACGCCGGGCTTAATCCGGGTTTCCTGGTGGGCGGCGTGCCGAAGAATTTCGGCGTGTCGGCGCGGCTTACCGACTCATCCTTCTTCGTCATCGAGGCGGATGAATACGACACTGCCTTCTGCGACAAGCGTTCCAAGTTCGTCCATTACCGGCCGCGCACCGCCATCCTCAACAACCTTGAGTTCGATCACGCAGACATCTTTGCCGACCTTGCCGCCATCGAAACCCAGTTCCATCATCTCGTGCGCACCCTGCCGCGCAGCGGGCGCATCGTCGCCAATGCGCGGGAAGAGAGCCTCAAGCGGGTGCTGGCGCGTGGCTGCTGGTCCGAGCTGGAATGGTTCAACGACGCGGAGGGCTGGTCCGCCGCCGCGGGGGCGGACGAGGCGGAGGCGGTGTTCTCGCTGGCGGGGTGCGAGGTGGGGCGGGCCGGTTTTGCCCTGGCGGGCAGCCACAACCGGGAGAACGCGCTTGCCGCCATGGCCGCGGCTCGCCATGTCGGCATCACGCCGGCTCAGGCTGCGGTCAGCCTGGGGCGCTTCGAGGGCATCAAGCGCCGGTTGGAGCTGCGCGGCGAGGTAAGGGGCGTCAGCGTGTACGACGACTTCGCTCACCATCCGACCGCGATCGCGCTGACGCTGGATGGCCTGCGCCGCCGCCAGCCGCGCGGGCGCATCCTGGCGGTGCTGGAGCCGCGCTCGAACACGATGAAGCTGGGGGTGATGAAGGCGCAGCTGCCCGGCAGCCTGGCGGTTGCGGACGAGGTCTATTGCTATGCGGGCGGCCTGGGCTGGGACGCCGCGGAAACGCTGGCTCCGCTGGGAACTAAGGCGAGGGTGTTCGAGGATCTGGGCGCGTTGGTGGCCGCGGTGGCGGCGTCAGCCAGGGCGGATGATCATGTGCTGGTAATGAGCAACGGTGGCTTCGGCGGGGTGCATGGCAAGCTGCTGAGCGCGCTTGCCGGGTGAGACGCGGTTGCAGCGGGGCGGCAGGCGCCGCCCCGGCGGAGCTCAGCGGCTTTCGGTGTCGCTGCGCAGGCCGCGGTCGATCCGGCGGGCCTCGTCGTCACTGATGTACTCGAACACGCGTACCACCTTGCGCACGCCTTGGCTGGTACGGGCGATTTCGGAAGCGGCGTCGGCTTCGGCGCGGGTCACGAGGCCGAGCAGGAACACCACGTTGGCCTCGGTGACGACCTTGACGTGATTGGCCGAGAAGCGCTGGCTGTCAACGAAGCGGGCCTTCACGTTGGAAGTGATGAGCGTGTCGTTGCCGCGCGCGGTGAGCGAGGAATTCCCGGCGACGACCGCCTCATTGATGATGCCGCGCACGTTCTCGACGCCGGCTGCGATGCGCTCGATCTCCGCGCGCACGGAGTCGTTCGGAACTTCCCCGGTCAGCAGGACGTTGCGGTTGTACGAGGTGACGTTGATGTGGATGGCGTCGCCGAAGCGTTCCTTGAGGCGGCTGGAGGCCTTCCACTCGATGCCCTGGTCTTCCACGTAGGCGCCGCTGGTGCGGCGGTCTGTGGCAATCGCCGCGCCGGCCACCGCGCCGCCGGCCACCACCGGGAAGCAACCCTGCAGCAAGGGCAGCGAGCCTACGGCCAGCAGGCCGAGCATCAGGGTGCGGCGGCTGTTGGCGGGTCTCAGGCTAGTTTCCATCATCAGTCTTCCACTCCGAGTAAGAGGCAATCGATGCCGTCGCACAGGCAGTGCAGGGCCAGCAGATGAACCTCCTGGATGCGTGCCGTGCGGTCGGCGGGAACGCAGATGTGGATGTCGTTCTCGCCGAGTAGTTCGTTCATTTTGCCGCCGCCCTTGCCGGTCAGCGCCACCACCCGCATCTCGCGCTCATGGGCGGCGCTGATCGCGTCGATCACGTTGGGCGAATTGCCGCTGGTGGAGATCGCCAGCAGTACGTCGCCCGGTTGCCCCAGCGCCCGCACCTGCTTGGAGAACACCTGTACGTAGTCGTAATCGTTGGCGATCGAGGTCAGCGTAGAGGTGTCGGTGGTGAGCGCGACGGCGGCCAGCGGCGGGCGCTCCATCTCGAAACGGTTGACCAGTTCCGCTGCGAAGTGCTGCGCATCCGCCGCCGAGCCGCCGTTGCCGCAGGCGAGGATCTTGCCGTTGTTGAGTAGGCTGCCGGTCATCGCCTCAACCGCCTGGGCAATCGGCCCGGCCAGCCACTCGATGGCGGCGAGCTTGGTTTGGGCGCTGTCTTCAAACTGGCGGGAGATGCGGTCGATGAGGTCCATGGTCGGGGACGGTGGTGCGATCGGGGGCGAAAGTCTAGCACGCAGGGCGAGGTCGGCTCGGCAGCCTGCCGGGCCCCGGCGAATAGGTAGTGTGCCTCCTCCGCGCCGGGAGGCTGCGGGAATTACCGCAGCTTACGCTTTGTGCGCCTTGGTGATCGTCGGTGGGCCTGGGGAGGGCGCCCGGCCCGGCTCAACCGGCGTCGAAGGCGGCACGCAACCACACTGGCGCGGGTGGCGCCAGCGTATCCAGCAGCACCGCGTCGAAGCGGCAGGGGCGGTGGGCATGCTTGCGGCCCATGCCCTGCAGCCAGTGCTGGGCGGCCAGGATGACGCGGCGCTGCTTGGTCGGTGTGATGCTCTCGGCGGCGCCGCCGAAGCGGTTGTTGCCGCGCAGTCGTACCTCGATGAAGACCAGGGTGTCGCCATCGAGTCCGATGAGGTCCACTTCGCCGCCCCGGCAATGCACATTGCGCTCCAGCAGGCGCAGGCCCTGCTTGCCCAGGAAGGCGGCGGCGATTTCCTCCGCCGCGCGGCCGCGGGCTTGCGCGGGCGTCGGCTGGGCGCCCACAATCGGCGCCCGCTCCCCCTTTCGGCTGCTGCTCATGACTTTCCCCTCCGCCACCGGCGCATCGCCGCTTTCCAGGACGCCGTCATTGTATGTGGTGGCCACGCCACTCGGAAACCTGCAGGACATCACGCTGCGGGCGCTGGCGGTGCTGCGAGAGGTGGACATGATTGCCGCCGAGGACACCCGTCACAGCCAGCGCCTGCTGGACGCCTGCGGTATCAAGACGCGCCTGCTGGCGCTGCATGAACACAACGAGCAGCGGGCGGCGACGCAACTGATCGAACGCCTGGAGGCCGGCAAGCACATTGCACTGATCACCGATGCCGGTACGCCGGCGGTCTCCGACCCGGGGGCCAGGGCGGTGGCGCAAGTGCGCGCCGCCGGGCATCCGGTAGTGCCGGTGCCGGGGCCGAGCGCGGTGGCGGCGGCGCTGTCGGTTGCCGGTTTCGTTGCCGAGGCAGGCTTCCGCTTCGTCGGCTTCCTGCCGGCCAAGCAGGCGGCGCGGCGGGCGCAGATCGCCTCCCTGCGGGATGATGCCGCTGTGCTTGTTTTCTACGAGGCACCTCACCGCGTTTGCGAATGCGTGGCCGATCTTGCTGCGGAACTCGGCGCGGAGCGCGAGTTGCTAGTGGCGCGGGAGATGACCAAGCTGCACGAAGAAATCGCCCGTATGCCGCTGGGCGACGCGGCGGCCTGGTTTGCGGCGGACAGCAACCGGGTGCGCGGCGAGTTTGTGCTGGCGGTGGCCGGGGCGCCCAAGCGCGAAGGCGTGCATGGCGAGGCCGAGCGGGTGCTGAGCCTGCTGCTGGCCGAACTGCCGTTGAAGACGGCGGCCAAGCTTGCGGCCGAGATCACGGGAGCGTCGCGAAACGCGCTCTACAGCCGTGCGCTCGAACTCAAGCAGGGCTGAAGCCCGCCTATAATCCGGCTTTGCCAAGCTGAACGCCTCGAGAGATGTCCGCATGAACACCCTGACCCTGACCCGCCCCGATGACTGGCATTTGCATGTGCGCGACGGCGCCGCCCTGGCTGCAGTGGTGCCGCACACTGCGGAGCGTTTCGGCAGGGCGCTGATCATGCCTAACCTGAAGCCGCCGGTTGTCACTACTACCCAAGCACTGGCCTATCGAGATCGCATCCTGGCGGCGGTGCCGGCGGGCAGCAGCTTCCAGCCGCTGATGAGCTTGTATCTCACCGATAACATGCCGGCGGACGAGATCGACCGCGCCAAGGACAGCGGCCACATCATCGCCGCCAAGCTCTACCCGGCCGGGGCAACGACCAATTCCGACGCCGGCGTCACCGCCATCGAGAAGATCTACCCGGTGCTGGAGCGGATGGAAGCGCGTGGCCTGGTGCTCTGCGTGCATGGCGAAGTGGCAGGCGATGTGGATACCTTCGACCGCGAGCGGGTGTTCATCGAGAAGGTGTTGTCGCCGCTGGTGCGCCGCTTCCCTGCTCTGAAGGTGGTGTTCGAGCACATCACCACCGCGGAGGCGGCGCAGTTCGTCCGCGCTGCGGGCGGTAACGTTGCTGCCAGCGTTACCCCGCAGCATCTGCTGTTCAATCGGAATGCGCTTTTCGCCGGTGGTATCCGGCCGCACCATTACTGCCTGCCGGTACTCAAGCGCGAGACTCACCGGCTGGCGCTGGTCGAGGCGGTCGCCTCGGGCAGCAGCCGCTTCTTCCTGGGTACCGATTCCGCGCCCCACGCCCGTAGCACCAAGGAGACGAGTTGCGGCTGTGCCGGGTGCTACTCCTCGCACGCCGGCATCGAGTTGTATGCGGAACTGTTCGATTCGGTGGGGGTGCTGGACCGTCTCGAAGCCTTCGCCAGCCTCAACGGCGCGGCCTTCTATGGACTGCAGCCGAACCCGGACAAGATCACCTTGCGGCGCGAGAGCTGGACGGTGCCTGCCGCCTACGATTACCTGCCGGGCGATCCGTTGGTGCCGCTGCGTGCTGGCGAGTCGCTGGGCTGGAAGCTGGCCGCCTGAGGCTGCCCCGGTTTACGCCGCGACCCTGCCGAGACCTTCCATGACTTCCCCTCTGCCGCGCATCCTGTTCGCTCTGGCCGCCCTGCCGCTGCTGGCGGCCTGCGAGAACAACGCCACCGCTTATTCCATCGACGGCAGCCAGCATGCGCTGATCCTGGTGCGCGAGCAGCGCTGGCTGTGGGACAGCAGCGTGGAGCAGGCGGTGGTGGCGTCCCGTCTCCCGGATTGCCAGCGCAAGGTCACCATACATCCGGGGCCGACGGTGATGGAGGAGATGCAGGTGTATGAGGCGGGTGACCGTCTGTGGGCACTGCACCAGGGCAATCGCTGGTACCTGGCTGGGACCGATCGCTGCCTGGTGCAGGATTGGGATAATCCCGGCGGCCAGCCGCCGGGGCCGCTGGTGGGGCGCTTTCAGCTGCGTGACGGCGCCCCCGCCTTTACCCGGGAGCAAACGCCCGCCGCACAATGAAGACCCGGATTTGCGCCTGCGCCGCGTATAATCCGTCGCGGGAAGTTCGCCAGGCAGTCGCTGCGTACCTCGGTGCGTGGAGGAAAGTCCGGGCCCCGTAGAGCAGGATGCCGGCTAACGGCCGGGCGCCGTGAGGCGACGGAAAGTGCAACAGAAAGCAAACCGCCGATGGCCAGATCTGCCGCCGCAAGGCGGCAGCGTCTTTTGGAGTGCAAGCTCCGGCACAGGTAAGGGTGAAACGGTGGGGTAAGAGCCCACCGCAGGACTGGCAACAGGACCTGGCACGGTAAACCCCATCCGGGGCAAGGCCAAATAGGGGAGCATTGGCGTGGCTCGCGTCGCTCCCGGGTAGGCTGCTAGAGCGGCGCGGTAACGCGTCGCCCAGAGGAATGACTGCCCGACGCCGTTGGTGCAAGCCGCGGCGTTCGACAGAACCCGGCTTATCGGCGAACTTCCCAATTCGCTTTCTCTTCCCTTCGTTCGAAGGCGCTGCTTCCGGCGCCACCGGGGCCGTTTCTGGCCTCGTTTCCCACTTTTCTCCACTTTGGCGTTCCGGCTCGCGTGCGCATTGCCCAGGCTGCGCCGCTTTGTCCTATTTGCCTTGTTTTTCAGGGGTTTCGACGCACTTCTGAAGGTGGCGTTAAGTCATTGTGTAACAACGGAAAACCCCGGGCGTCTCGCTTGACCGTGCACTGGCTTTGCTCTAGAGTGGGGCTTAGTGGTGAAAAGTGGGTGAACGTGGACAAAACCGCGTCACCCTTCCGGTTCAGGGGGGAAAATGTTCCAGGGAGCCAGCGCGCTCAGTCTCGATGCGAAGGGTCGCCTTGCGATTCCGGCGCGGCATCGTGACGCGCTGACGCCGGACGGCGCTCCGCTGGTGATGACGGTGCACCCGCACCGCTGCCTGCTGGTCTATCCCCTGGCCGCCTGGGAGCCCATTCGCGACCAGATCACGCGCATGCCCGGCATGGACCAGGGCACGCTCACCTTCAAACGCATGCTGATCGGTTTTGCCCAGGAAGAAGTCCTGGACGGCGCCGGCCGGGTGCTGGTTGCCCCCTCGCTGCGCAAGTTCGCCGAGTTAGACAAGCAGGTCTGGTTGGTTGGCCAGGGCAGTCATTTCGAACTGTGGTCCGACGAAGGCTGGCAGCGTCAGCAGGACGCCATGCTGGCGCTGGCTGGCGGCGAGTTGCCGCCGGGCCTCGAGAGCCTCGTTCTGTGAGTGGCCCGCTCTCCCATGTCACCGTTCTGCTGGCCGAGGCTGTGGAGGCGCTCGCCGTGAAGCCTGACGGTATCTACGTAGATGGCACCTTCGGCCGGGGTGGGCACAGCCGCGCGCTGCTCGCCCGCCTGGGCGAGCATGGCCGTCTCATCGCTTTCGACCGCGACCCCGCCGCCATCGAGGCCGGCAAGGCGCTGGCCGACGCCAGGCTGACCCTGGTGCATGCACCTTTCAGTGCGCTGGACGAGGAACTGAGTCGGCTGGGCGTGGCGCAGGTGGATGGCGTGCTGCTCGACCTGGGGGTGTCTTCGCCGCAACTGGACGATGCCAGCCGGGGGATGAGTTTTCGCTTCGATGCGCCGCTGGACATGCGCATGGATACCAGCCGCGGGCAGACCGCGGCGGAGTGGCTGGCGGAAGCCTCCGTCGCCGAGATTACGGAGGTGCTGAGAGATTATGGGGAAGAACGGTTTGCTTATGCGATTGCAAAGGCGCTTGCAGCTGCTCGGGCAGGGGGGGCTGTTGCGACCACTGGACAACTTGCCGCGATCGTGGAGAAAACGGTCCGGACACGCGAGCCGGGGCAGCATCCAGCGACGCGCAGCTTCCAGGCTCTACGGATTTTCATCAATCAAGAGCTCGAAGAGCTGAGTAAGGTGTTGCCGGCTTGCGTGGAGCGCTTGCGGGCGAGCGGCCGGCTGGTGGTCATCAGTTTCCATTCGCTGGAAGACCGCATCGTGAAGCGCTTCATGCGTGACGAAGCCCGGCCGCCGCAACTGCCCTCTCGCCTGCCGGTGCGGGCGAGCGAGTTGCCGCAGCCGCGGCTGTTGCTGGTGGGCAGGGCGGTGCGCCCGGGCGAAGCCGAGGTCGCTGCCAATCCGCGCGCGCGCAGCGCGGTGATGCGGGTTGCCGAACGCGCGGAGGCCGCATGATCCGTTTCGATGCCCTGCTCGTGGCCCTGGTGGTTGCCAGTGCGCTCGGCGTGGTTGCCGCCCAGCACCAAGCGCGCAAGCTCTTCACCGAGCTGGAGCGCCAGCAGGCGCGTTCGCATGGCCTGGAGGTGGAGTGGGGGCAGCTGCAACTGGAGCAGAGCACCTGGGCGGCGCACGCCCGGGTGGAAAAGCTGGCGCGTGAAAAGCTCGGCATGCGGCCGCCGGTTTCGGCGCAGGTCATCGTGGTGGAGCCGCAGTCGTGAGCAAGCAGCGTCCTGTCACCTTCAACCACAATCCGCTGCTGAAGCGCGAGTTGCCGGCCTGGCGTCCCCGCTTCGTGCTGCTCGCCCTGCTGGGTTGCTCGCTGGCCCTGGTAGGCCGCGCGGCCTACCTGCAGGGCATCAACAACGCCTTTCTGCAAGCCAAGGGCGAGTCGCGCTATGCGCGAGTGATCGAGGTTCCGGCCACTCGCGGCCGCATCACTGACCGCAATGGCGACATGCTGGCGGTCAGCACGCCAGTGCGTTCCGTGTGGGCGATTCCCGCCGACGCCAAGCTGGAGCCGGCGGATGCGCGCAGGCTCGCGGCGCTGCTGGAGATGAACGTTGCGGAACTGAACGACAGGCTGTCCAGCGGTCGTGATTTCGTCTATCTGAAGCGCCAGCTGTCGCCGGACCTGGCGGAGCGGATTGCCGCACTGAAATTGCCAGGCATCCATCAGCAGCAGGAATACCGCCGGTATTACCCGGGCGGCGAGGTGACCGCCCACATGTTGGGTTTCACCGGCGTCGAGGACAAAGGCCAGGAAGGCATCGAGCTGGCCTACGAGAAGATCCTGGCCGGCGCGCCGGGCTCGCGCCGGGTGATCAAGGACAGGCGCGGCCAGATCGTGGAGGACGTCGAGTCCATCCGCCCGCCGCGCGAGGGCGAAGACGTAGTGCTGTCCATGGACGGCAAGATCCAGTATCTCGCCTACACCGCGCTGCGCGACGCCATGCAAGAGCACAAAGCGAAGGCCGGTGCCGCGGTGGTGCTGGACGCCCGCACCGGCGAGGTACTGGCGCTGGCGAACGCGCCCACCTTCAACCCGAACAACCGCAGCAACCTCACCGGCGCGCAGCTGCGCAACCGCGCTTTCACCGATGCCTTCGAGCCCGGCTCGGTAATGAAGCCCTTCATCGTCGGCATGGCGCTGGAGCGCGGCAAGGTGAAGCCGACCACGGTGATCGATACCGCCCCGGGCCGGATGACCATAGGTACCGCCACCATCTCCGACTCGCACCGCATGGGTGCGCTGACCGTGGCCGAGGTGATCCAGAAGTCGTCCAACATCGGCACGGTGAAGATTGCGCTGCAGTTCTCGCCGGACGAGATGTGGCACCTGTTCGAGCAGCTGGGTTTCGGCGCGCCGTTGAACCTCGGCTTTCCCGGCGAAACCGGCGGCCGTGTGCGGCCGGCCAAAACCTGGCGGCCGATCGAGCAGGCCACCATGTCCTATGGCCATGGCATTTCGATGAGCCTGATCCAGATCGCGCGTGCCTATATGGTCTTCGCTCGCGATGGCGAACTCATTCCGCTGTCCCTGACCAAGCTGGACGGTCTGCCCTCCAATGGCCGCCGCGTGTTCTCGCCGCAGACGGTGAAGGAGATGCGCGCCATGCTGGAGACGGTGACCGAGGCGGGCGGCACTGCTACCCGCGCCAACGTCGCGGGTTACCGCGTGGGCGGCAAGACCGGTACCGCGCTCAAGATCGAGGGGGGCGTCTACACCAAGAAGTACGTGGCGTCCTTCGTCGGTTTTGCCCCGGCTTCCAACCCGCGGCTGGTCGTGGCGGTGATGATCGACGAGCCCACCGCCGGCGGCTACTACGCCGGCACGGTGGCCGGCCCGGTGTTCTCACGCATCATGGAAGGTTCGCTGCGCACGCTGGGCATTGCGCCGGACAAGCCGCTGGCGCCGTTGCAACTGGCGCGCAAGCCGGGCGAGGCCATCACCGCCACCCAGGCGCGGGAGAACATGTGAGCACGCCCGCCCTCATGCTCCTCGACGAGTTGCGCAAGGCCGGGGTGACGCCGACTGGCATTACCGCCGATTCCCGGCGCGTCGGTGCTGGCGACGTCTTCGCCGCCTGGCCCGGTTTCACCACCGATGGCCGTCGCTATCTGCGCGCCGCGGTGGAGAAGGGCGCCGCCGCGGTGCTGTGGGAGAACGGCGACGGCTTCCAGGCTGAAACGCTGCCGGTGCCCTCGCTGCCGGTCACCGGGCTGCGCGAGTTGTCCGGCCATGTGGCGGACGAAATCTATGGCCGCCCCTCCGCCCACCTGTGGCTGGCGGGCGTCACCGGCACCAATGGCAAGACCACGGTGAGCCAGTGGCTGGCGCGAGCGCTGGAAGACCTGGGTACCCGCTGCGGCATCGTCGGCACCCTGGGCTGCGGTTTTCCCGGTCAGCTGGAGGCGGGCGCCAACACCACGCCGGATGCGCTGGAATTGCACCGCATGCTGGCCGGCTTCCTGGTCGCCGGTGCCGGTGCCGCGGCGATGGAGGTGTCCTCCATCGGCCTGGACCAGGGACGGGTGAACGGTGCGCGCTTCGACGTCGCCATCTTCACCAACCTCACCCGCGACCATCTGGACTACCACGGCACCATGGAGGCCTACGCGGCGGCCAAGGCCAGGTTGTTCGCGCTGCCGGGCATCTCCACTGCGGTCATCAACTTCGATGACGGCTTCGGCCTCTACCAAGCCCGCCGCCTGGCGGATGCAGGGACCGAAGTCATCGGCTACACCCAGGTCGCCTCCAACGCCTCCGCGGTGGCCGGTGCCCGGGTGCTGGTGGCGGATCGGGTGCAGACCTCGGCCGCCGGCCTGCGCTTTGCCCTGCTATGGGAGGGTGAAAGCGCCGAGATGCAGGTGCGCATGGTCGCGCCCTTCAACGTCTCCAACCTGCTGGCGGTCATCGGCGCCTTGCTCGCCCGTGGCATTCCACTGCCGGAAGTGCTGGCGGTAGCCGGCCGGCTCACGCCGCCGGAAGGCCGCATGCAGCTGGTCGGCGGTGTCGGCGAGCCGCTGGTGGTCATCGACTACGCCCACTCGCCGGATGCGCTGGCCAAGGTGCTCGAGGCGGTGCGGGAAACCGCCCACGCCCGCGGTGGCCGGCTTACCTGCGTGTTCGGCTGCGGTGGCGACCGCGACCCCGGCAAGCGGCCGATGATGGGCGAGGTGGCGCGACAGCTCGCCGACCGCATCGTCGTCACCAGCGACAACCCGCGCAGCGAAGACCCGGCGGCGATCGTCGAGGCGGTGGCGGGCGGTGCCGGCGCCGCTGCCGAACGCATCATCGACCGTGCCGAGGCGATACGCGCGGCCATCGGTGCAGCCGGCGCGGATGACGTCATCGTTGTTGCCGGCAAGGGGCACGAGCCCTACCAGGAAATTCACGGCAAGCGCCTGCCGTTCTCCGATCTGGAGCAGGCCCGGGCGGCGCTCGCAGCATGGAACACCACGGGGCCGACGTCATGATGACGCTGCAGGAAGCTGCAAAGGAACTCTCCAGCCGGGCCGCGCAGGCGCAGGGCGACCCGCGCTTTGACAGCGTGGGCACGGACAGCCGGGCGATTCAGCCGGGCCAGCTCTTCGTCGCGCTGCGCGGCGAACGTTTCGACGGCCATGATTTCGTGCTGGCCGCGCTACAGGCGGGCGCCGCTGCCGCCATGGTGGACAGCGCCTGGCGCGCGGAAGGCGATTACGCCGCGCTGCCGCTGCTGGTGGTGGACGACACCCGGCTGGCGCTGGGGGCCCTGGCAGCAGGCTGGAGGGCGCGTTTCGCCATTCCGCTGCTGGGTATTACCGGCAGCAACGGCAAGACCACCGTCAAGGAAATGTGCGCCGCCATCTTCCGCGCCCAGGCGTGCCTGGAGGGCTACGGTGATGAGGCGGTGCACGCCACCCGTGGCAACTTCAACAACGACATCGGCCTGCCGCTGACGCTGCTGGCGCTGGCGCCGGTGCATCGCGCCGCAGTGATCGAGATGGGGATGAACCATCCGGGCGAAATCGGCTATCTGACCCGCCTCGCGCGTCCGACCGCCGCATTGGTGAACAACGCCCAGCGTGCCCATCTGCTCGGACTGGGCAACCTGGCCGAAGTCGCGCGCGAGAAGGGCACGATCTACGACGGCCTGGGCGAGGACGGGGTCGCGGTGGTGAATGCCGACGACGCCCATGCCGCTTACTGGCGCACGCTCAATGCCGGCCGGCGGATTGTGACATTCGGTATCGATGCGGCGGCGGAGGTACAGGGCCGGTGTACCCTCCACGGCCTCGGCTCGCGGCTCGAAATCGACACGCCGCAGGGAAAGATAGACATCTCGCTCCAGGTTCCCGGTTTGCATAACGCGCGCAATGCAGTTGGCGCGGCGGCGCTCTGCCTCGCCGCCGGAGCCACGCCGGAAGCCATCGCCGCCGGGCTGGCCGCTTATGCCGGCACCGGCGGCCGCCTGCAGCGCCGCCCCGGCCCCAAGGGCTCCACCGTGCTGGATGACAGCTACAACGCCAACCCGGACTCCATGCGAGCCGGCATCGACGTGCTGGCGTCCACGCCGGGTCGCAAGGTGCTGGTGCTCGGCGACATGGGCGAGGTCGGGGATGCCAGCGCACAGGTCCATGACGAAATCGGCGGCTATGCTAAGAGCAAGGGCGTCGACCTGCTGTACGCCCTGGGCGACATGAGCGCGGTGGCCGTGAGCAACTTTGGCGACGGCGGCCAGCATTTCGCCGATCCGGAAGCACTGGTCCAGGCCCTGCTGGGATACCTGGATACGGACACCGTGGTGTTGGTGAAAGGCTCGCGTTTCATGCGTATGGAGCGGGTGGCGGACCGACTTGCGGCGCTGCACAATGGCGCCCCCCAAAAGGACTCGGATTCGTAAATGCTGCTCGAACTCGCCCTCTGGCTTGGCCAGGACATCCGTGGTTTCAACGTCTTCGGCTACATCACGCTGCGCACGGTGCTGGCCGCGCTGACCGCGCTGGTGATCTCCCTGGTGGCCGGCCCTGGCGTCATCCGCTGGCTGGCGGCGAAGAAGATCGGCCAGGCGGTGCGCGACGACGGCCCCAAGTCGCACCTGACCAAGGCCGGAACGCCCACCATGGGCGGCGCGCTCATCCTCATCGCCATCGCCATCACCATCCTGCTGTGGGGCGACCTGCGCAACGCCTACGTCTGGGTCACCCTGCTGGTCACACTGGGCTTCGGTGCGGTGGGCTGGGTGGATGACTGGCGCAAGGTGGTGCACCGCGACCCCAAGGGCCTGCCGAGCCGCTGGAAGTACCTGTGGACCTCGCTGATCGCGCTGGCTGCGGCGATCTTCCTCGGGATGACCGCCGACACCCCCAGCCACACCGAGCTGATCGTGCCCTTCTTCAAGGCAATAGCTTATCCGTTGGGCATTTTCGGTTTCATCGCACTGACCTATTTCGTCATCAATGGCACCAGCCACGCGGTGAACCTCACCGACGGCCTGGATGGCCTGGCCATCATGCCCACGGTGATGGTGGCCGGCGCACTGGCCATCTTCGCCTACGTCGCCGGCCACGCCGGTTTCTCCAAGTACCTGGGCGTGCCCTACATCGCCGGTGCGGGCGAGCTGGCGGTGTTCTGCGGCGCGATCTGCGGCGCCGGCCTTGGCTTCCTGTGGTTCAACGCCTATCCGGCGGAAGTCTTCATGGGCGATGTCGGCGCGCTGGCGCTGGGCGCCGCGCTGGGGACGATGGCGGTCATCGTCCGCCAGGAGATCGTGCTCTTCATCATGGGTGGCTTGTTCGTGGCCGAGACCCTGTCGGTGATGGTGCAGGTGCTGTACTTCAAGGCTTCCGGCGGCAAGCGCATCTTCCGCATGGCGCCGCTGCATCACCACTACGAATTGAGCGGCTGGAAGGAAACGCAGGTGGTGGTCCGCTTCTGGATCATCACCCTGATGCTGGTGCTGTTCGGGCTGTCGACGCTGAAACTGAGATGAGCTCTCTCGCGGGCAAACACGTTCTGATCCTGGGGCTGGGTGAATCCGGCTTGGCGATGGCGCGCTGGTGCGCCAGGCAGGGCGCATGCCTGCGCGTGGCCGACAGCCGCGCCCAGCCGCCCGGGCTGGACGTGCTGCGGGCGGAAGTGCCGGGTGCCGAGATCATCACTGGCGCTTTCGACGTCGCGGTGTTGAACGGAATCGAGCTGGTGGCCGTCAGCCCCGGCCTGGATACCCGCGCCGGCGTGGTGCCGGAAGCGCGTCGCCGTTGCATTGAAGTCACCGGCGAGATGAGCTTGTTCGCGCAGGCGCTGGACGAAGCGGGCGTACGCGGACAGACGCGCATCCTCGCCATCACCGGCACCAATGGCAAGACCACCACCACTGCGCTCACCGCCGCGCTGGCCGCGTCCGCCGGCCTGGACGCGGTGGCTGCTGGCAATATCAGCCCGGCAGCGCTGGATGTGCTGATGAGCCGGCAGGACACCAGCCGGCCGTGGCCGCAGTGCTGGGTACTGGAGCTCTCCAGCTTCCAGATCGAGACCCTGCACGGCCTGAATCCGGAGGCGGCGACGGTGCTGAACGTGACCGACGACCATCTCGACCGCTACGCCGATCTCGCCGACTACGGCCGCACCAAGGCCCGAATCTTCCAGGGCCAGGGCGTGCAGGTGCTGAACGCCGATGACGACCATGTGGTTTCCATGCAGCTGCCCGGGCGCAAGGCCATCCGTTTCGGCCGCGGAGCTCCGGCTGCCGGCGATTACGGTCTGCTCGACAAGGGCGGCCAGACCTGGCTGGCCCGCGGCGACGATGCGCTGATCCCGCTGGATGCGCTGCCGCTGGCCGGCCTGCACAACGCGGTGAACGCGTTGGCCGCGCTGGCCCTTTGCGAGGCCGGCCTCGGTCTGGCGCCGGCCAGCCTGCTGTCGGCGCTGCGCTCTTTCCACGGCCTGCCGCACCGGGTTGAACTGATCGCCGAGCGCGCGGACGGCGTGCGTTTCTACGACGACTCCAAGGGAACCAACGTCGGCGCCACCGTTGCCGCGCTGGAAGGCCTGGGCCGCAAGGTGGTGCTGATCGCCGGCGGCGACGGCAAGGGGCAGGACTTCTCGCCGCTGAAGCCGGTGCTGGCCCGGCATGCCCGCGCCGTGCTGCTCATCGGCCGCGATGCCGCGCTGATTGAGAAGGCGGTGGCTGGCAGTGGCGCAGCGTTGGAGCATGCGGCCGACCTGCCGACCGCGGTACGGCGTGCCAATACCCTGGCCCAGCCGGGCGATGCAGTGCTGCTGTCGCCGGCCTGCGCCAGCCTGGACATGTTCCGCAACTACGCCCACCGCGCCCAGGTCTTCATCGACGCGGCGCGGGCGCTGCCGCAAGTGAGCCCGCGATGAAGCTCGGTGCCCTCTCCGGCTTTTTCGCTTCCCGCAGCGCGCCGATCGGCAGCGAGACCAGTCGCGCGGTCAATCGCCTGATGCCGCCGGGCGCGGCGGTGCGCGAGCTGGACCTGCTGCTGATCTGGTCCGCCGTCGGCCTGCTGCTGCTCGGCCTGGTGATGGTGTATTCCGCCTCCATCGCCATTGCCGAAGGCAGCCGCTTCACCAATTACCAGTCGCATTACTTCCTGATGCGGCACTCGGTGTTCCTCGCAGTCGGCATCGGCTTCGGGCTGGTCGCCTTCCAGCTGCCGATGACGCAGTGGCAGCGTCTGGCCTTGCCGCTCTTCGTCGGCGGCGTGGTGCTGCTGATCGTGGTGCTGATTCCCGGCATCGGCCGCGAGGTAAACGGCGCCCAGCGCTGGCTCTCGCTCGGGCCGGTGAACCTGCAGCCTTCCGAGTTGATGAAGATCTTCGCCGCGCTGTACGCCGCCGACTACACGGTGCGCAAGCTAGACGCGATGAGCAGCTTCAAGCGTGGTTTCCTGCCGATGATGGCGGTGATCCTGTTCGTCGGCTTCCTGCTGCTGCGGGAGCCGGACTTCGGCGCCTTCGTTGTCATCACCACCATCGCCTTCGGCGTTCTCTTCCTTGGCGGAGTGAACGTGCGGGTGTTCGCGCTGCTGGCAGTGTTCGCGATCATCGGTTTCATCATCCTCATCTGGACCTCGCCCTACCGGCGCGAGCGCATCTTCGGCTTCATGGACCCCTGGCAGGACGCCTTCGGCAAGGGCTATCAGCTCTCCCACGCATTGATCGCCTTCGGCCGTGGCGAGTGGTTCGGCGTCGGCCTGGGCGCCAGCGTGGAGAAGCTCTTCTACCTGCCGGAGGCGCACACCGACTTCCTGCTGGCGGTGATCGCCGAGGAGCTGGGTTTCGCCGGCGTGGTGCTGGTGGTCGGGTTGTTCGCCATGCTGGTGCAGCGCGCCTTCGTCATCGGCCGCGAGGCGATCAAGCTGGAGCGCTACTTCTCCGGCCTCGTCGCCCAGGGCATCGGTCTGTGGATGGGCGTGCAGTCCTTCATCAACATGGGCGTGAACATGGGCTTGCTGCCCACCAAGGGCCTGACGCTGCCGATGATGAGCTTCGGCGGTTCCGGCATCGTCGCCAACTGCGTTGCCCTGGCGATCCTGCTGCGCATCGACTGGGAGGTGCGGCAGATGAAGCGGGGGGCGGGCTCGTGAAGACGCTGATGGTCATGGCCGGCGGCACCGGTGGCCACATCTTCCCCGGCATCGCGGTGGCCGAGGCGCTGCGCGAGAAGGGCTGGCGCATCGTCTGGATGGGCAACCCGGACGGCATGGAAGCGCGCATCGTGCCGGCGCGCGGTTACGACACCGCCTGGGTGCGCTTTGGCGCGCTGCGCGGCAAGGGCCTGGTGCGCAAGCTGCTGCTGCCGCTGAACCTGCTGTCCGGTTTCTGGCAGGCGCTGCGCGAGCTACGCCGGGTGAAGCCGGACGTGGTGCTGGGCATGGGCGGCTACATCACCTTTCCTGGCGGCATGATGGCGGCGCTCGCCGGCCGGCCGCTGGTGCTGCACGAACAGAACTCGGTGGCCGGGCTGGCCAACCGGGTGCTCGCCGGCGTCGCCGACCGGGTGCTGTCCGGTTTCCCTGGCGTGCTGAAGAAAGCCGGCTGGGTGGGCAATCCGGTGCGCGCCGAGATCGCCGCGGTGGCGACGCCGGAGGCGCGCTTCGCTGGCCGCGAAGGCCCGCTCAAGGTGCTGGTGGTCGGCGGCAGCCTGGGCGCGGCAGTGCTAAATGAAACCGTGCCGCAGGCGCTGGCCCGTCTGCCGCGGGAGCAGCGTCCGCAGGTGGTGCACCAGGCGGGCGAGAAGCAGATCGAAGCGCTGCGGGCGGCTTACGCCGGCGCCGGCGTGGAGGGCGAGCTGCGCCCCTTCATCGACGACATGGCAGCGGCCTATGCGGAGGCGGATCTGGTGATCTGCCGCGCCGGCGCGCTCACCGTGGCGGAGCTGGCGGCAGTCGGCGCCGCCAGCCTGCTGGTGCCTTTCCCGCACGCGGTGGACGACCACCAGTCGGGCAACGCCCGCTTCCTGGCCGACCGCGGCGCGGCCTACCTGCTGCCGCAAACTGAACTCAACGCCGAACGACTGGCCGGCATTCTCGCCAGTCTCGACCGTCCGCGCCTGCTGCAGATGGCGGTCCATGCCCGGGCGCAGGCCAAGCCGCGCGCAACCGAGGCGGTGGCCCGCATCTGCGAGGAACTGGCTGCGGGGGGAAAAGCATGAAGAAGCACAGCAACAGCCAAGGTCCTATTTCTCGCCGGGCGGTATCTGCCGCGCGGCCCTCGCTTTGCGGGAGCTGCCGTGAAGCATAAGGTCAGACACATCCATTTCGTCGGCATCGGCGGCTCCGGCATGAGCGGCATCGCCGAAGTGCTGGTGAACCAGGGTTTCACCGTCAGCGGTTCCGACCTCGGCGACAACGCCGCGGTACGCCGGCTGAAGGCCATGGGCGCGCGGGTGGTGCTTGGCCACGATGCCGGCAACGTCACCGGCGCGGACGCGGTTGTGGTGTCCACCGCGGTGAAGGAAGACAACCCGGAAGTGATGGCGGCGCGCGAGGCGCGGGTGCCGGTGGTGCCGCGGGCGCAGATGTTGGCCGAGCTGATGCGGCTCAAGCAGGGCATCGCCATCGCCGGCACCCACGGCAAGACGACCACCACTTCGCTGGTCGCCAGCATCCTCGCCGAAGGCGCGATGGACCCCACCTTCGTCATCGGTGGTCGGCTGAACGCCGCCGGCGCCAATGCGCGCCTGGGCAAGGGCGACTTCCTGGTGGCGGAGGCGGACGAGTCCGATGCCTCATTCCTGATGCTGAGCCCGGTGATCTCGGTGGTGACCAACATCGATGCCGACCACATGGACACCTACGGCCACGACTTCGGCCGCCTCAAGCAGGCCTTCGTCGACTTCCTGCAGCGCCTGCCCTTCTACGGCGTGGCGGTGCTGTGCGACGACGATCCGCAGGTGCGCGAGATCATCCCGCAGGTTTCCAAGCAGGTGGTGCGCTACGGTTTCGGCGAAGGCGTGAATTTCCGCGCCGAGAACGTCCGCGCCGAGGGCAGCCGCATGCTGTTCGACGCGGTGCGCATCAACGGCACCACCACCCGGCTGCCGATCAGCCTGAACCTGCCGGGTCGGCACAACGTGCTCAATGCCCTGGCCGCCATCGCGGTGGCCACCGAAGTGCAGGTGCCGGACGCAGCCATCGTCAAGGCGCTGGCGGAGTTCCGCGGCGTCGGCCGGCGCTTCCAGCGCTACGGCGAGGTGGCGGCCAGCAGTGGCGGCAGCTTCACCCTGATCGACGATTACGGCCACCACCCGGTGGAGATGGCGGCCACCATCGCCGCCGCCCGCGGCGCCTTCCCCGGTCGCCGGCTGGTGCTGGCCTTCCAGCCGCACCGCTACACCCGCACGCGCGACTGCTTCGAAGACTTCGTCAAGGTGCTGTCCTCGGTGGATGCGCTGCTGCTGGGCGAGGTCTATGCCGCCGGCGAGCAGCCGGTGGTGGCGGCGGACTCCCGTTCCCTGGCGCGCGCGCTGCGCGTGGCCGGCAAGGTGGAGCCGGTGTTCGTCGAGGATATCGCGACGATGCCGCAGGCGATTCTGGACGCCGCGCGCGACGGCGACGTAGTGATGACCATGGGTGCGGGCAGCATCGGCGCGGTGCCGGGCAAGCTCGCCAGCAGCGAGGAACTGGTGTGAGCGCGCACTTCGGCAAGGTAGCGGTTCTGTTCGGCGGCGCGTCCGCCGAGCGCGAGGTGTCCCTGATGTCCGGGAAGGCGGTGCTCGCCGCGCTGCAGGGCGTCGGCGTGGATGCGCACGCCTTCGATCCGGCCGAGCGCGACCTGCACATCCTGAAGGAAGAAGGTTACGACCGCGTGTTCATCGCCCTGCATGGCCGTGGCGGCGAGGATGGCACAGTGCAGGGCGCGCTGGAGCTGATGGGCGTCCCCTACACTGGCAGCGGCGTGATGGCCTCGGCGCTGTCCATGGACAAGTGGCGGACCAAGATGGTGTGGCTGGCCAACGGCTTGCCCACTCCGCGCTACGCCATCCTGGAAGAGGATACCGACTGGGACGCGGTGGTGCGCGAGCTTGGCCTGCCCATCTTCGTCAAGCCGGTGCATGAAGGCTCCAGCATGGGCGCGACCAAGGTCACCGAAGCCGGCCAACTGCGTGCGGCCTGGGAACTGGCGGCGCGCTATGACAGCCTGGTGATCGCCGAGGAGTTCATCACCGGCGCCGAGCTGACCGCGCCCTTCCTGGACGACCGCGCCCTGCCGCTGGTGCGCATCGTCGCGCCCGACGGCAACTACGACTACCAGCACAAGTACTTCACCGACGACACCCGCTACGACTGCCCCTGCGGCCTGCCGGAGGCGGAAGAGCAGGCGCTGCAGGCGCTGGTGATGAAGAGCGCGCGGGTGCTGGGCTGCCGCGGCTGGGGCCGGGCCGACCTGATCCTGACCGAGGACGGCCGCCCCTACCTGCTTGAGATGAATACCTCGCCGGGCATGACCGGCCATTCGCTGGTGCCGATGTCGGCCCGCGTCGCCGGAATGTCTTTCGAGGCGCTGTGCCTCGCCATCCTCGCGGAGAGCCGCCTTGGCTGAAGTCCGTTCCCGCTCCGCCAACGCTGCAGCACGCCCCGCCGGGCGTGCCGCGGCCGCGCGCGCGAAGGAAAACGGCATCTGGCACCGGCCGGCGTTGCTCAACCTCTTCTCCGACCTGCTGATGCTGTTCGCCGCTATCGGCCTCGGCTGGGCGCTGGTGACCTGGTTCGTTACCCGCCCGCTGTTCCCGCTGCGCGAGGTGGTGGTCACCAGCGAGCTGGAGCAGGTCACCGCCTCGCAGCTGGAGTACGTCGCCCGCACCGCGATCCACGGCAATTTCTTCACCGTCGACCTGGAAACGGTGCGCTCCGCCTTCGAGAAGCTGCCCTGGGTGCGCCGCGCCGAAGTCCGCCGCCGCTGGCCGGACGGGCTGGAGCTGAAGATCGAGGAACACCAGGCAGTCGCCTACTGGACGGTCTCCGACAGCGGCGACAGCCGCTTGGTGAACCGCCAGGGCGAGGTCTTCACCGCCGCCAGCAATGCACCGATGCCGCAGTTCTCCGGCCCGCAAGGGTCGGCCGGCTGGCTGCTGGCGCGCCATGCCGAATTTTCCGCCGCGGTGCAGCCGCTGGGCGCCAAGCTGGTCGGCCTCGCCCTGTCTGCCCGCGAAGCCTGGCAACTGACGCTGGATAACGGCCTGGTGATCATGCTCGGCCGCGAGCAGGACAAGTCGCCGCTGGACAAGCGCCTGGCCCGCTTTGTCGCCGCCTGGCCGCGGGTCAAGGACAACATCGGCGTACAGGTCGCGGTTGCAGACCTGCGCTACCCGAACGGATTCGCTTTGACCCCCACCGACGCCACACCCGCTGCGAAAGGCAAGAAATGAGCAAGGAATACAAGGACCTGATCGTCGGTCTCGACATCGGCACCGCCAAGATCACCTGCATGGTGGCGGAGCTGCGGCCCGATGGGCGGCTGAACGTGGTCGGCCTGGGTACCCAGCCCACCAACGGCCTGAAGCGCGGCGTGGTGGTGAACATCGAGGCGACGGTGGATGCGATCTCCCGGGTGATCCAGGAGGTCGAGCTGATGGCCGACTGCAAGATCCACGATGTCTATACCGGCATCGCCGGCAGCCACATCAAGAGCTTCAACTCCAACGGCATGGTGGCGATCAAGGACAAGGAGGTCACCCCGCTGGACGTGGAGCGGGTGATAGAGGTTGCCCGCGCGATGCCCATCCCGGCGGAGCAGCAGATCCTGCACATCCTCACCCAGGAATTCATCATCGACGGCCAGGGCGGTGTGCGCGAACCCATCGGCATGAGCGGGGTGAAGCTGGAGGTGAAGGTGCACATCGTCACCGGCGCGGTGTCCGCTGCGCAGAACGTGATCAAGTGCGTGCGCCGCTGCGGGCTGGAGGTGATGGACCTGATCCTGCAGCCGCTGGCCTCCAGCTACGCGGTGCTGACCGAGGATGAGAAGGAGCTGGGCGTGTGCCTGGTGGACATCGGCGGCGGCACCACCGACATCGCGGTGTTCACCCAGGGCGCCATCCGCCATACCGCGGTGATCCCGGTCGCTGGCGACCAGATCACCAACGATATCGCCATGGCGCTGCGCACGCCGACGGCCGAGGCCGAGGAAATCAAGATCCACCAGGGCGTGGCCATGCATCAGCTGGCCGACCCGGAAGACATGATCGAAGTGCCCGGTGTGGGCGATCGGCCGCCGCGCAAGCTGTCGCGCCAGGCGCTGGCTGATGTGATCGAGCCGCGGGTGTCGGAGCTGTTCGAGCTGGTGCAGGCGGAACTGCGCCGCAGCGGCTACGAAGAGCTGCTGTCGTCCGGCATCGTGCTGACCGGCGGTTCATCCGTCATGCGCGGCATGGTCGAACTGGGCGAAGAGGTGTTCCACATGCCGGTGCGCGTCGGTTCGCCGCAGTACGACGGTGGCCTGGCCGACGTGGTCTGCCAACCGCGCTACGCCACCGCCATGGGGCTAGTGATGGAAGGTGCCGCACAGCGCCGCCGCGGCATACAGGCGCGGGAGACGCGTTCGGTGCGGCAGATCTTCGGCCGCATGAAGTCCTGGTTTGAAAAGAATTTCTGATCCGGCGGAGGGCCGTCGGGTCATTTGAATGACTACCTGTTGCTGATGCCGTATTTAGTAGTAGACTTTTCTGCTAGTACTAGATCTGGGTCGGTCGGGTATTCGAAGCGTAGCAGGGCCGTTTATCAAGGAGGCGAGGCATATGTTTGAAATCGTTGAGAAGGAACCGACCGGAACCGTGATCAAGGTGATCGGCGTCGGCGGCGCGGGTGGCAACGCGGTGGATCACATGATCCGCGAGGGCGTGCAGGGCGTGCAGTTCATCGCCGCCAACACCGATGCGCAGGCGCTGAGCCGCTGCCTGGCGCCGACCAAGCTGCAGCTGGGTTCGAGCGGCCTGGGCGCCGGCTCCAAGCCGGAAGCCGGCCGCGCCGCGGCGCAGGATTCGCGCGAAGCCATCATGGAGGCCCTGGATGGCGCCCACATGTGCTTCATCACCGGCGGCATGGGCGGCGGCACCGGCACCGGCGCCGCGCCCGTGGTGGCCGAGGTGGCGAAGGAGATGGGCGTGCTGACGGTAGCCGTGGTCACCAAGCCCTTCGACTTCGAGAACCGTCTGCGCGTGGCCGAGAGCGGCGTCGAGGAGCTGACCCGCAACGTCGACTCCCTGATCGTGGTGCTCAACGACAAGCTGCTGGAAGTGTTCGGCGACGACGCCGGCTTCGAGGAGTGCTTCCGCTCCGCCGACAACGTGCTGCGTTCCGCGGTCGGTGGCATCGCCGAGATCATCAACGTGCCTGGCCTGGTTAATGTGGACTTCCAGGACGTGCGCACCGCGATGGCCGAGATGGGCCGCGCGATGATGGGCTCCGCCGAAGCCTCCGGCATGGACCGCGCCCGCATCGCCGCCGAGCAGGCCGCGGTGTCCCCGCTGCTGGAAGGCACAGAGCTGTCCGGCGCGCGCTGCGTGCTGATCAACATCACCGCCAGCAAGTCGCTGAAGATGTCCGAAGTGCGTGACGCGGTGAAGACTGTGCAGGCGTTCGCCGCGCCGGAAGCCTTCGTCAAGTACGGCACCGTGTTCGACGAGTCCATGGACGACCGCATCCGCATCACCGTGGTCGCCACTGGCCTGGGCACGCCGCGCTCCGCCCGCCAGCCGGTCATGCAGGTGGTGCAGGGTACCGGTACCTACGGGCCGGCGGTCGGCGGTGTGGACATGAACAACCTGGACGTGCCGGCGGTGATCCGCAGCGGCCGCCGTACCACGGTTGAGGCGATGAGCACGAACGGCATGGGAACCTACGATATCCCGGCCTTCTTGCGTCGCCAGGCCGACTGAGCCTTTTCCGCGACGGCCTGTCCGACGACGGGCGTTTGCAGGAGCCGCTGCCTCCGGTTCCTGCGAACGCCCGTCTCCGCTTTTCCCGCGCCTTTCGTGATCGGCTGGGCGTCTGCCGGTCCTGGTGCGGCGTTGCATCAAAGGTCGCGTGTTAGAATCGCGCCCTTACAGGACGGCAACAAAATGATCAAGCAGCGCACCCTCAAATCGGTAGTCAAGGCGACTGGCGTCGGTCTGCATGGCGGCAGAAAGGTCAATCTGACCCTGCGCCCGGCCGCGCCGGATACCGGCATCGTGTTCCATCGGGTGGATCTCGATCCGCCGCTGGACCTGCCGGCCGATCCCTACTCGGTGTGCGACACCCGTATGTGCTCCGGCCTGGAGAAGGGCGGCGAAAAGGTGGGCACAGTAGAACACCTGATGTCCGCGCTGGCCGGCCTGGGGATCGACAACCTGCATGTCGACGTCGATGCACCGGAAATTCCCATCCTGGATGGCAGCTCGGGCCCTTTCGTCTTCCTGCTGCAGTCCGCCGGCATCGAGGAGCAACCCAAGCCCAAGCGTTTCATGCGGGTGAAGAAGGCGGTCGAGTACCGCGAGGGCGACAAGTGGGTGCGCCTGGAGCCTTACGAAGGCTTCCGCCTGGATTTTTCCATCGTCTTCAACCATCCGGCCATTGAAAGCACCGCGACTTCGGTGACAGTCGACTTCGCCGAACACTCCTACGTGCGCGACGTTGCCCGCGCCCGCACCTTCGGTTTCATGCAGGACGTGGAGTTCATGCGTGCCAACGGTCTCGCGCTGGGCGGCAGCCTGGACAACGCCATCGTGATGGATGAGTACCGTGTGCTCAATGCCGATGGTCTTCGCTATGCGGATGAGTTCGTCAAGCACAAGGTGCTGGACGCCATCGGCGACCTCTACCTCTGCCGCCATCCGCTGCTGGCCGCCTACTCGGCGCACAAGGCCGGTCACGCGCTGAACAACCAGATTCTCCGCGTACTGCTGGAGGATGCTTCGGCCTGGGAACTGGTGAGTTTCGAGCAGGAAGCGGCAACGCCCGCTGCGGTGGCGCACCAGTTCGCGCCGGCGGCCCTGGCGGCCTGAGCGGACCGGCGTGTTGATCCTGCGCCTGTGTGCAGTGCTGGTGGCGCTGGGCATCGGTGGTTCGCTGCTGCTGTGGCTGTTCACCGGTAATCCCCGCTACCGGCGCTGGGCCTGGAACATGTTCCGCGCCGGCGTCGTCGTGCTCTTCGTCTTTCTTGCCTTGTTTGCACTGGAGCGGGTACTGGCACCCATGCTCTGAAGCTACCGGCGGTACGCCGGTTGCGGAGTTCAGCCTTCCTTGCTGCGCCTGGCCAGCCGCTCCAGCGAGATACGCAGTGGCGAATCCGGCGGTAGCGTGGCTGCGAAGTCGGTGAGGGTGTTGCGGGCTTCGACGGAGATCCGGCGGTCCACCGGCGGCTTCACCCACGGTTGCTGCTGGGGCGTGGCCACCTTCACCTTGATGTCGCTGATTACATGGCCGGCGCGAGCCAGATGTTCGATCAGGCTGGGTGCCATCTGTTTCAGCCTCACGGCGACCGCGCCACCGTCGGCGCTTATCACCAGAGTCTGATCCTTGAGGTTGGCGACCCTGCAGGCGGCGGCCAACTGTGGCGGCAGGCCGCGGGCGAGCGCGTTCTGCAGGCGCAGCAGCCGGGCTGCATGATCCTGCAGCCGCGCCAGGGCGTCACCGCTGCCCAGGTAGCCTTGAAGAAGTCGCGTCATCGGATGGGTATCGGAAGGAAGGTCGCTCAGAGAGCGGATTTGCCCGACATGATAAACTCGCCGCTTTGCCGAATCGACGACGAACGTCACTCCCACACATGATCTCCGGTCTGCTCAAGAAAATCTTCGGTAGTCGCAATGACCGCCTGGTCCGCCAGTATTCCCAGAAAGTGCGGCGGATCAACGAACTGGAGCCGGAAATCTCTGCGCTTTCTGACGAAGCGCTGCGGGGGAAGACCGACGAATTCCGCCAGCGCCTGGCCCAGGGCGAGACGCTGGACGCGCTGCTGCCGGAAGCCTTCGCCGTGGTCCGCGAGGCCGGCAAGCGGGTGCACGGCATGCGCCACTTCGACGTCCAGCTGATCGGCGGCATGGTGCTGCACGACGGCAAGATCTCCGAAATGCGTACCGGCGAAGGCAAGACGCTGATGGCGACCTTGCCCGCCTACCTGAACGCGCTGGCCGGCAAGGGCGTGCACGTCATCACGGTGAATGATTACCTCGCTTCCCGCGATGCCGACTGGATGGGCCGCATCTACGGCTTCCTCGGCCTCACCACTGGCTGCAACCTGTCGCGCATGGCGCATGCCGAGAAGCAGGCCGCCTACGCGGCGGACATCACCTACGGCACCAACAACGAGTTCGGCTTCGACTACCTGCGCGACAACATGGTCTATGCGCTGTCGGAGAGGGTGCAGCGCGGTCTGAACTTCGCCATCGTCGATGAGGTGGACTCCATCCTGATCGACGAAGCACGCACGCCGCTGATCATCTCCGGCCAAGCCGAGGATCACACCGAGCTCTATCTGAAGATGAACCAGGTGGCGCCGCTGTTGAAGAAGCAGGAAGGCGAGGGCGACAACGTCACCGATCCGGGCGACTACACGGTAGACCTGAAGGCGCACCAGGTGCTGCTGACCGAGCAGGGCCACGAGAACGCCGAGCAGATCATGGTGCGCATGGGCCTGCTGGCCGAAGGGGCCGGTCTGTACGAGCCCGGCAACATCCTGCTGGTGCATCACCTCTATGCCTCCCTGCGGGCGCATGCGCTGTACCACAAGGATCAGCACTACGTGGTCCAGAACGGCGAAGTCATCATCGTCGACGAATTCACCGGCCGCCTGATGGCTGGCCGCCGCTGGTCCGACGGTCTGCACCAGGCGGTGGAGGCCAAGGAAGGTGTGCGCATCCAGGCTGAGAACCAGACGCTGGCTTCCATTACCTTCCAGAACTACTTCCGCATGTACGCCAAGCTGGCGGGTATGACCGGCACGGCGGATACCGAGGCCTTCGAGTTCCACTCGATCTACAGCCTGGAAACGGTGGTCATCCCGACCAATCGGCCGACGCAGCGCAAGGATGAGAACGACAAGGTCTACCGCACCGCGAAGGAAAAGTGGGACGCGGTGATCGCTGACATCCAGGACTGCGTCAAGCGCGGCCAGCCGGTGCTGGTGGGCACCACTTCCATTGAAACCAACGAATACCTGTCCGCGCTGCTGAAGAAGGCCAAGGTCGAGCACCAGGTGCTCAACGCCAAGCAGCACGATCGCGAGGCGGAAATCATCACCGAGGCCGGCCGCCCGGGCGTGGTCACCATCGCCACCAACATGGCCGGGCGGGGTACCGACATCGTGCTCGGCGGCAACATCGACAAACTGGTGAGCGCGGTGCGTGAAGACGCCAGCCTGTCGAGCGATAGCAAGGAAGCGCGCATCGCCGAACTGCGCGGCGAGTGGAAGAAGGTGCACGACCAGGTGCTGGCCGCCGGCGGCCTGCACATCATAGGCACCGAGCGCCACGAATCCCGCCGCATCGACAACCAGCTGCGTGGCCGTTCCGGTCGCCAGGGCGATCCGGGTTCCAGCCGCTTCTACCTGTCGCTGGAAGATCCGTTGATGAAGATCTTCGCCGGCGAGCGTCTCAACGCCATCATGGTGCGGCTGAAGATGCCCGAGGGCGAGGCCATCGAACACGGCATGGTCACCCGCTCGCTGGAGTCGGCCCAGCGCAAGGTGGAGCAGCGCAACTTCGACATCCGCAAGCAGCTGCTGGAATACGACGATGTCGCCAACGACCAGCGCAAGGTCATCTATCAGCAGCGCAACGAACTGCTGGAAAGCGAGAACATTTCCGAGACCATCAACGCCATGCGCCACGGCGTGCTCAACGATGTGTTCCGCACCTATGTGCCGCAGGAAAGCGTCGAGGAGCAGTGGGATGTGGCGGGGCTGGAGCAGGCGCTGGCCTCGGATTTCAGCCTCAAGCTGCCGCTGACCGAACTGGTCAAGGCCGAGCAGGACCTGGACGACGAATCGCTGCTGAAGCGCATCATCGATGCGGCCGAGGAAAGCTACGCTGCCAAGGTCGCCCAGGTGGACGCCACCGCCTGGCAGCAGTTCGAGCGCAATGTCATGCTGCAGAGCCTGGACACGCACTGGCGTGAGCACCTGGCGGCGCTGGATCATCTACGCCAGGGCATCCACCTGCGCGGCTACGCGCAGAAAAACCCCAAGCAGGAGTACAAGCGCGAGGCCTTCGAGCTGTTCGAGAGCCTGCTCGACATGGTGCGCAACGACGTCACCAAGCTGCTGATGACGGTGCAGATCCGCACCGAGAGCCAGCTGGAAGAGGTGGAGCCGCCGGCCGAGATGGAGAACGTGCAATACCATCACGCTGACTACGACGAAGCCTTGGCGGCGGCGAATGCCGATACTGGCGCCCAGCCCGCTTTGTCAGGGCCGAAGGTGGGGCGCAACGACCCCTGCCCCTGCGGCTCTGGCAAGAAATACAAGCACTGCCACGGCAAGCTGAATTGATACCGCGGACGGCCCTTCGGGGCCGTCCTGCATTGGGCGTTCCAGCGGCCTCTTCCTGTGGGCCGCGACCGGAATCCGCTATCATCCTCGACCCCATTCCGGCACGCCTTTGCTGCGTCCCCTTGTTGCGTCTTTTTCACCGGAGAATCGCATGGCCGTCAATCTGAGCACCCCGAATCCCGCCGATCTGCTGCCTGTTCCCGGCGTTCGCCTCGGCGTCGCCGAAGCGGGCATCCGCAAGGCCAATCGACGCGACTTGACGGTGCTCGAACTGGCTGAGGGCAGCCGGGTGGCCGGCGTTTTCACCAAGAACCGCTTCTGCGCCGCGCCGGTGCAACTGTGCAAGGAGCACCTGCCCCAGGGCGGCATCCGCGCGCTGGTGATCAACACCGGTGTGGCGAATGCAGGCACCGGCGAAAGCGGCCTGAGCCACGCACGCGAAACCTGCGCCGCGCTGGCCGCCGCGCTGGGCGTGGCGCCGCAGCAGGTGCTGCCTTTCTCAACCGGTGTCATTCTGGAGCCGCTGCCGGTGGAGCGGCTGGTGGCCGGGCTGCCCAAGGCCGTCGGCGCGCTGAAGGCGGATGGCTGGTTCGACGCGGCGCACGCCATCATGACCACCGACACGCTGGCGAAGGCCGTGTCCGCCCAGGTCCAGATCGGTGGCCGTAGCGTCACGCTGACCGGCATGAGCAAGGGCGCCGGCATGATCAGGCCCAACATGGCCACCATGCTGGGCTACCTGGCTTGCGACGCGGCGGTGAGCCAGCCGCTGCTGGACGAACTGGTGAAGGAGGCCGCTGATCTGTCCTTCAACAGCATCACGGTGGATGGCGATACCTCCACCAACGACTCTTTCATCCTCATCGCCACCGGTCAGGCGGGCAACGCGGAGATCGTCGATGCCGCGGGGGCGGACTACAAGGCGCTGCGCGACGCGGTGGTATCGGTCGCGATCCGCCTCGCCCAGGCCATCGTGCGTGATGGCGAGGGCGCGACCAAGTTCATGACCATCGCGGTGGAGGGCGGCCGCAGCCGCGAGGAATGCCGCCAGGTTGCATACGCGGTGGCGCAGTCGCCGCTGGTGAAGACTGCCTTCTTCGCTTCCGATCCCAACCTCGGCCGCATTCTGGCTGCCGTCGGCTACGCCGGTGTGGATGACCTGGACGTTTCCGCCCTGCGGGTCTGGCTGGGCAATCCGGACGAGTCGGTGCTGGTGGCGGAGCAGGGCGGCCGCGCCGGCAGTTACAGGGAAGAAGCCGGCGCGCGCATCATGGCGCACGCCGAACTCACGGTGCGCATCGATCTCGCGCGCGGCGACAGCGCCGCCACCGTGTGGACCTGCGATTTTTCCTACGACTACGTGAAGATCAACGCCGACTACCGTTCCTGAGCGCGAAACTGCGCCGGCCGCGCCCGCTGCCTCAGTGCAGCACGCGCGGCATCGCCAGCATGAAGGTCGGGATCTCGGCGTTGAAGCGGTGGCCGTCTGCAGCGGTCATCTGGTAGCTGCCGTGCATGGTGCCTACCGCGGTTTCCAGCACGCAGCCGCTGGTGTATTCGAAAGTCTCGCCCGGCGCCAGCGTTGGCTGCTCGCCCACCACGCCCTGGCCGTGTACTTCCTGTACGTGTCCGGTACCGTCGGTGATGATCCAGTGGCGGCTCAGCAACTGGGCGCCAAGCTTGCCAACGTTGCGGATGGTGATGTGGTAGGCGAAGACATAATGATCGTCGTCCGGGTTGGACTGCTCTTCCACGAACTCGGCGACGGCTTCGACTTCGATCCTGTAGTTGTCCGATGTACTCACTCGCTTGCCTGTGTCTTGATGAAGGGGAGTGCCGGGAAGCAGGCCGGGCCTGCCAGCCTGGGCGTCCTTCTCCAGCAAGAAATCTGCCCGCCGACGCCCGGTCTGTTTTTTTGCCCGCCGCGTGGCGGAGCCTCGGCGGTAAAATAGCATTTTGTCCGGAAGTTCTGTCATGTCCCTCGCTGTGCCCTCCGCCCTTACCGCACTGTCTCCGCTCGATGGCCGCTACCACGGCAAGGTTTCGAGCCTGAGGGACCATTTTTCCGAGCACGGCTTGATCCGCAACCGTGTCCGCGTCGAAGTCGAGTGGCTGAAGGCGCTGGCCGCCGAGCCGGCGCTGGCGGAGATCGCGCCTTTTTCCGCGGCCACCATCGCCGAACTGGACGAAGTGGTGGCCACTTTCGCGCCGGCGGACGGTGAGGCGGTCAAGGCCATCGAGGCCACGACCAACCACGACGTGAAAGCGATGGAGTATTGGCTCAAGAAGCGCCTGGGCCACAACGCCGAAGTGATGAAGGTGTCGGAATTCATCCATTTCGCCTGCACCTCGGAGGACATCAACAACACCTCCCACGCGCTGATGCTGAAGGCCGGCCGCGACGAGGTGTTGCTGCCGGCGCTGGATGCGGTGATTGCCCGCTTCCGTGAGCTTGCGCACCAGCATGCGGCGCTGCCCATGCTGTCGCGCACTCACGGTCAGCCGGCCAGCCCGACCACGCTGGGCAAGGAGATGGCCAACATTGCTGCCCGCCTGCTGCGTGTCCGCGCCAGCATCGCCGCGGTGGCGCTCACCGCCAAGTTCAACGGCGCGGTCGGCAACTACAACGCCCACCTCTCCGCCTGGCCCGAGTTCGACTGGGAAGGTTTCAACCGCCGTTTCGTCGAGTCCCTCGGCCTGAGCTTTAACGCCTACACCATCCAGATCGAGCCGCACGACACCATGGCCGAACTGTTCGACGCCATCGCGCGCCTGAACACCATCCTGATCGACGCCTGCCGCGACATCTGGATGTACATCTCCTTCGGCTACTTCAAGCAGCGCCTGAAGGAGGGTGAGGTCGGCTCCTCCACCATGCCGCACAAGGTCAATCCGATCGACTTCGAGAACGCCGAGGGCAACCTCGGCATCTCTACCGCCATCCTGCGCCACTTCTCCGACAAGCTGCCGATTTCCCGCATGCAGCGCGACCTCACCGACTCCACCGTGCTGCGCAACATGGGCATCGGTTTCGGCCACACCGTGCTGGCGCTGGACAGCGCGCTGCGCGGCCTGGGCAAGCTGGAGGCAGACCCGCAGCGCCTGGCGTCCGACCTGGACGAATGCTGGGAGGTGCTGGCCGAGCCGGTACAGACGGTAATGCGCCGCTTCGCCATCGAGAACCCCTACGAACAGCTGAAGGCGATGACCCGGGGCAAGGGCATTACCCGCGACGCCCTGCATGAGTTCATCCGCAGCCTGGCCATCCCCGAGGCTGACCGCGAGCGCCTGCTGGCGATGACGCCGGCCAGCTATATCGGCAAGGCAATCGAACTCGCCCGCGCTATCTGATCCGCCGGCCGCCGGCGTCCCCGCCGCGCGGCCCCTGCACACCGGCGCCCCGCCGTGATAGCCGGGCGCCGTTTCCATTCCGACGAGGAACATCCATGGCCTTTGCCGAAAACCTCAAGCAGCTGCCCGGCGTTTCCCACCTGGCGGCGATCAACCTGCTCAACGATGCTGGCGAAGTGCTGGCGACGATAGAGAACAAGCCTGGCCAGGCCGGCTCCCTGGCGGTGTACAACCACCTGGCGCAACTGCATGGCGCGATCACGCCGGAAGCCGCGCGCAAGGGGTTGGAACTGTATGCCGAGCACACGGAGGATGCTCGCCTGAATCCTGGCAAGCATCCCAACATCGACCGCCTGATCGGCCTGATGGAGCGTGGCGAGACGATGAAGGTGAAGCAGGTTTTCGCCATCTGAGCGCTCATCGTTTGCCGCTCCAGGCGGGGCGGCAGGCAAACAAAAAGGGGCGCCGTGGCGCCCCTTTTTCTCGTCCAGAGAATCTGCTGGGTCAGACCACCGCCTCTTCCTTCTCTTTTTTCACTTTGACGAACTGCTCGCGGGAAATGCCCAGCCACATCGCCAGCGGACTAGCGACCAGCACCGAGGAGTAGATGCCGAAGCAGATGCCGATGGTTAGCGCCATGGCGAAGTAGTGCAGCGTCTCACCGCCGAACAGCAGCATGGAGAGCACCATCATCTGGGTGCTGCCGTGGGTGATCACGGTACGCGAGATGGTGCTGGTGATGGCGTGGTTGAGCACTTCCGGCGTGCTCATGTTGCGCTTCTTGCGGAAGGTTTCCCGCACGCGGTCGAATACCACTACCGATTCGTTCACCGAATAGCCGAGCACCGCCAGTGTCGCCGCCAGCACCGCCAGTGAGAACTCCCACTGGAAGAAGGCGAAGAAGCCCAGGATGATCACCACGTCGTGCAGGTTGGCGATGATGGTGGCCACGCCCAGGCGCCACTCGAAGCGCATCGCCAGGTAGATCACGATGCCGAAGATCACCAGCAGCAGCGCCATCGCACCGTCGCTGGCGAGCTCCTTGCCCACCTGTGGACCGACGAACTCTACACGGCGCAGCTCTGGCGGCTGGGTGGATGCCTTCTGCAGCGTGCCCATGACGCGCTCGGCCAGGCCGTTGCTGTCGGCGCCTTCCTTGTTCGGCAGCCGAATCATGATGTCGCGGGCGCTGCCGAAGTTCTGCACCAGGGTGTCGGTGTAGCCATCGGCGGCAAGCGCCTCGCGCAGCGGCTCCAGCGGCTGGGCCTCGGCATAGGTCACCTCCAGCACGGTACCGCCGGTGAACTCCACCGACAGGTGCAGGCCGCGGGTGGCCAGGAAGAACACAGCCAGCAGGAAGGTGAGCAACGAGATGACGTTGAACACCAGCGCATGGCGCATGAAGGGGTAATCTTTCTTGATGCGGAAAAATTCCATGATTGCTTGTCCTCTTTTCCGCGATCAGTTGCCCGGCTTCCAGACCTGGCCGATGGAGAGTTTGTCGATCTTGCGGCGGCGGCCGTAGATCACGTTGATCAGCATCCGCGACACCAGGATCGCGCTGAACATGGAAGTCAGCAGGCCCAGGCAGTGCACCACCGCGAAGCCGCGCACCGGACCGGAGCCGAACACCAGCAGCGCGATGCCGGCGATCAGGCTGGTGACGTTGGAGTCCAGGATGGTGCCGAAGGCGCGGTCGTAGCCGGCGGCGATGGCCGCTTGCGGGCTGGATCCGTTGCGCAGTTCCTCGCGGATGCGTTCGTTGATCAGCACGTTGGCGTCGATCGCCATGCCTAGCGTCAGCGCCATGGCGGCGATGCCCGGCAGCGTAAGCGTTGCCTGCAGCAAGGACAGCAGCGCAACCAGCAGCAGCAGGTTGGCTGCCAGCGCGATGGTGGAGACTACGCCGAACAGCGCGTAGTAGATGCACATGAACACCGCGATGGCGATGAAGCCCCATAGCGTGGAGTGGAAGCCCTTGGAGATATTGTCCGCCCCCAGGCTGGGGCCGACGGTGCGCTCCTCGATGATCTCCATCGGCGCTGCCAGGCTGCCGGCGCGCAGCAGCAGGGCGACGTCAGTGGCTTCGGTCGTGCTCATGCGGCCAGAGATCTGCACCCGGCCGCCGCCGATCTCGGTGCGGATCACCGGCGCGGTCACCACTTCGCCCTTGCCCTTCTCGATCAGCAGGATGGCCATGCGCTTACCCACGTTCTCGCGGGTCAGGTCGCGGAAGATGCGGGCGCCGGCGGCGTCCAGGGTGAGATGCACCGCCGGCTCGTGGGTCTGGCCGTCGAAGCCGGGCTGGGCATCGGTGAGGCGGTCGCCGGTCAGCACCACCTGCTTCTTCACCAGTAGCGGCAGGCCGCCACGTTCGGTGTAGAGCTCGGTGCCGAAGGGAACGTTGCCGGCCATCGCCTGCTCCAGCGCGCCCGGGGTGTCGTCCACCATGCGCACTTCCAGGGTGGCGGTGCGGCCGAGGATGTCCTTGGCCTTGGCCACGTCCTGCACGCCGGGCAGTTGCACCACGATGCGTTCCGCGCCCTGTTGCTGGATCACTGGCTCGGCGACGCCCAGTTCGTTGATACGGTTGTGCAGGGTGCCGATGTTCTGCTTGATGGCGAAGTCGCGCATCGTCTGCAGCGCCTGCGGCGTCAGCGTGGCGACGAGGCGGAAGTCGCCGGCACCGTCGTCGCGGTTGGTGAGCTGCAGGTCGGCGGTGGACGCCTGGATCGCGCTGCGCGCGGCGTCGCGCTCGGCTTCGCTGCGGAAGCGGATATGCACGCTTTCGCCTTCACGGTTGATGCCGGCATGGCGGACGTTCTTGTCGCGCAGCACGGTGCGCAGATCGCCGCTCAAGGAGTCCAGGCGCTTGGCCAGCGCGCCCGGCATGTCCACCTGCAGCAGGAAGTGCACGCCACCGCGCAGGTCGAGGCCGAGGTACATCGGCAGCGCATGGATGGCGGTGAGCCAGGAGGGCGAGGCCGGCAGCAGGTTCAGCGCGACGACGTAGCCGGGATCCTGCGGATCCGGGTTCAGCGCACGCTCGATGGCGTCCTTGGCGCGGATCTGCTCGTCGGTGCCGGCGAAGCGGGCACGCACGCTGGTGGCGTCGGAGAAGATGCCCTGGTTGTCGATGCCGGCTTCGCGCAGGGCGTTGGCGACGCGATCGGTCGCGGCGGCCGGGTCCAGCTTGACGGTGGCCTTGGCGCTGGAAACTTGGACTGCGGGTACCTCGCCATAGAAATTCGGCAGGGTGTAGATCAGGCCCCAAAGGAGAATCAGGCCGATCAGTAGGTTCTTCCAGAGTGGATAGCGATTCATCGTAGACGAGGTAGGCAGGCTTGGAGCTGTTCGGGAGGACCACGGCTGGCCGCGGAAACGGGCGCTCCGGCCCGCTTCCGCCCGGCGGATTACAGCGCCTTCAGCGTGCCTTTCGGCAGCACGGTGGCGACGGCTTGTTTCTGGACGATGATGTTGACCTTCTCGGCGACTTCGAGGTGAACGAAGCCGTCGCCGATCTCGGCAACGCGGCCGGCGATGCCACCCTGGGTCACGACTTCGTCGCCCTTGGACAGCGCTTCCACCATGGCCTTGTGCTCTTTGGCGCGCTTCATCTGCGGACGGATCATCAGGAACCAGAGCACCACGAACATCAGGATCAGCGGCAGGATGCCCATCAGGCCTCCGGTCGGATCCTGGCCGGCGGCCTGGGCGTAAGCGTTGGAAATCAGCACGGTCTACTCCAGAGTTTGCAAAAAGCGGTCGATTATAGCAGCAGCGTTTTTTCCCTTGCCCTGAGCGGCCTGCAGCCGCGCTTGAGGCGAGGGCGGAATGCTCCGACAATGTGCGCTGCAATATGTTCGGAGCACGCGTGGTGATCGACGAGGAGAAGGCGCTGGAGGAACTGGTGGGGCGGGGAATCCGCATACCGCCCCAGCCTGACATTTTGGTTGAGCTGAGCGCGCGCCTGCAGGATGGGGATTACGACGCCGCCTCCCTGGCCGCCCTGATTTCACGCGACGCCGCAATTGCCGCGATGCTGTTCAAGGTAGCGCGCAGCCCGCTTTTCTCCCGCGGCCGGGCGCCGGACAACCTGGAGCAGGTGCTGGTGCGGCTGGGGCTGAAGCAGACGATCAACCTGGCGCGTGCGGTCGCCCTGTCGGCCAGGGTCCCCGAGGGCAGCAAGGCCATCCTGCACCGCTTCTGGACCCGCTCCCGCGAGATCGCCCAACTGGCGGCGCTGGTTGCGGAAGACCGGGTGTCGGTGTGCAACGTTTTCCCCGACCAGGCCTATATGGCGGGGATCTTCCTGGAATGCGGGGTGCCGGTGCTGATGCAGCGCTTTCCGGACTACGCTGCCGGGTTGCTCAGCAGCGGGAGCTTCGATCTGCCCAGCGTCAAGGACGAAGATCAGCGCTTCAACGTGGATCACTGCACCATCGGCTATCTGGTGGCGCGGCATTGGCGGCTGCCGGATTTCGTCGCCCAGGCCATCCTGCACCACTACGATATTCCGCGTGAAGAGCTGGGGGCGGTACGTACCGTGGTGGCCATCCTGCAACTGGCCATCCACTGCCACCACGGCATCAATGGCACCGAGAACAGGGTGTGGTACCGCGTCGGCGCCGAAGCCCTGAACGAACTCGGCCTGCACCCGGATGGCCTGAGCGAGTTCCTGGACGAGATCCGCGAGGCCTTCCACGCCCGCGGCGTGTAGGAGGCTCGCGGCTCAGGCGGTGCCGCGGGCGCGGTCCGCCGCGAAGCGCTGGCGGAGGCCGGCGAAGTCGCCGGCAGCGATGGCTTCCCGGATTTCCGCAGTCAGGACCTGGTAATAGCGCAGGTTGTGGATCGTGTTCAGCATGCTGCCGAGGATTTCCCCGGTGCGATGCAGGTGGTGCAGGTAGGCGCGGCTGAAGTTGCGGCAGGCATAGCAGTCGCAGCTCGGGTCCAGCGGGCGCGGATCGGCCTTGTGGATCGCGTTCTTGATCTTCAGGTCGCCGTAGCGGGTGAACAGCCAGCCGTTGCGGGCGTTGCGGGTGGGCATCACGCAGTCGAACATGTCGATGCCCGCCGCCACGCCGGCGACGATGTCTTCCGGCGTACCGACGCCCATCAGGTAGCGTGGCTTCTCCTGCGGCAGGCGCGGCGCGGTGTGCGCCAGGATGCGTGCCATGTCCTCCTTGGGTTCGCCCACCGAGAGGCCGCCGATGGCAAAGCCGTGGAAGCCGATTTCCTGCAGTGCCGCCAGCGATTCGTCCCGCAGATCCTCATACATCCCGCCCTGCACGATGCCGAAGAGGGCATTGGTGTTGCCGAGCCGGTCGAACTCGTCGCGGGAGCGGCGCGCCCAGCGCTGGGACAGGCGCATCGACTTGGCCGCTTCGTCCCGGCTGGCGGGGTAGGGCGTGCATTCGTCGAAGATCATCACCACGTCGGAATTCAGCGTGTGCTGGATCTGCATGGAGATTTCCGGCGTCAGGAACAGGCGGGCACCGTCTATCGGGCTGGCGAATTTCACGCCTTCCTCGTTGATCTTGCGCAGCGCGCCCAGGCTGAATACCTGGAAGCCGCCGGAGTCGGTGAGAATCGGCTTGTCCCAGCCCATGAAGCGATGCAGGCCGCCATGTGCGGCGACCACTTCCAGCCCCGGGCGCAGCCACAGGTGGAAGGTGTTGCCCAGGCAGATGCTGGCGCCGATGTCGTTCAGCGCGGCGGGCGTCATCGCCTTCACCGTGCCATAGGTACCCACCGGCATGAAAACCGGTGTTTCCACCGTGCCATGGGCGAGGGTGAGGCGGCCGCGGCGGGCGCTGCCGTCGCTGGCGAGGAGATCAAAGTTCATCGTTGCGGCTCAGGAACATGGCGTCGCCATAGCTGAAGAAGCGGTAGCGCTGGGCGACGGCGTGGGCGTAGGCGCGGCGGATGGGCGCCATGCCGGCAAAGGCCGAAACCAGCATCAGTAGGGTGGACTTCGGCAGGTGGAAATTGGTGATCAGCGCATCGGCAACCCGGAAGCGGAAGCCGGGCAGGATGAAGATCTCGGTTTCGGCCGCTCCCGCGCGCAACTCGCCGCCCTGCGCCGCGCCTTCCAGGGCGCGCAGCGAGGTGGTGCCCACTGCGATCACCCGTCCGCCAGCGGCGCGGGTGCGGGCGATGGCGTCGGCGGTTTCCTGCGGGATCAGGTAGTGCTCGCGGTGCATGCGGTGCTCGGAGAGGTCGTCCACCCGCACCGGCTGGAAGGTGCCGGCGCCCACATGCAGCGTCAGCCAGGCGAAGTCCGCCCCCTTGGCCTTCAATTCGGCCATCACCGCATCGTCGAAATGCAGGCCGGCGGTGGGGGCGGCGACCGAGCCGGGGTGGCGGGCGAAGACCGTCTGGTAGCGGGCCTCGTCGTCGCCCCCCGGCTTGCGCTCTATATAGGGCGGCAGCGGCAGGCTGCCATGCTGCTCCAGCAGGTCGAAGAGCGCCCGCTCCGCCGGGAAGCGCAGGTGGTAGAACTCGCCGCTGCGGCCGAGCACTTGGACATCGAAGGCCCCCGCCAGGCGCAGCCGGCTGCCGGGCTTGGGGGATTTGCTGGCGCGTACCTGCGCCAGCGCCTCATGCGGGCCCACTGCCCGTTCTATCAGGACTTCGACTTGCCCTCCGGTTGTCTTGACGCCGTGCAGGCGCGCATGGATGACGCGGGTGTCGTTGAATACGAAGAGGTCGCCGGGGCGGACCAGCGCAGGCAAGTCCGAGAAGCTGCGGTCCACCAGGTTCCCGCGCTGGACTTCCAGCAGACGGCTGGCGCTGCGCGTGGGCAGGGGTGCCTGTGCGATCAGGTCGGACGGAAGGAAATAATCGAAGTCGTTGAGCGTCAGAGACATCTTGCTTGCTGCAGAAGGGGGGATTCGAGGATAATGCGCGCCTTCGCATCCGGCGGCACTTCCTGCGGCCACCCCGGGCGGAACCGGCAATTCTAGCATTGCCGGCTTTGCAGCGAAAACAAGGCCAGGGCGCGAGAGCCCCGGCCAGCCTCCACGGCAAGCTTTCCGGCTTGTCGATCCCGTGCCGGGATGGCGGAATCGGTAGACGCAGCGGACTCAAAATCCGCCGCTGGCGACAGTGTGAGGGTTCGAGTCCCTCTCCCGGCACCATTTCCCTGCTTGTCCCTCGGCGTTGTTGTGCCCTCAGCCCGCGTTCCGCTTGGTCATGCGGTGCTGTTGTTCGCTGCTGGCCGGTTTTCCTTCCAGCTTTGGTGTGGCGGTGCCGATCGCGACAACTGCCGGATGCGTCAGCCGGCGCTCGACGGAGATCGCATAGAAGGATTCGGTGACCTCGTCTGCCTCCCCGAGGCGTTGCAGGCCATGCTTGCCGCAGATCTGCTCGGCGAGCAGCGAGGCGGTGGGGAAGAGACCGACGCCGGCTTCGCCGAAGGCCAGCATCAGAGCACTGTCGTCGAATTCACCGACGATGCGTGGCCTGACCCGCTGGGTTTCCAGCCAGCGCATCAGCGGGCCGCGCACCGCCGCCTCCATTCCGGGAAGCAGAATGGGCGCGCCCTCAAGGCAGGCGGGGAAGGCGCCGTTCAAGGTTGCGGCCAGTCCTGGCGCAGCGAAGAAGCTGAGGGAGGATTCGCCCAGGCGGTGGCTGTAGCCGCGCACGTCGGCATTGGTAGGCATCGGTGAGTCTGCCAGCACGACGTCCAGCTTGTGGACGGCGAGTTCACCCAGCAGTCCGTCCAGTTTGCCCTCCCGGCAGATGATGCGCAGCGGGTCGGCCAGCGCCATGGAAGGGGCCAGCAGGAGATAGGCGATGGCCTTGGGAACCACGTCCGCAATGCCGACACGAAAGGGAGTGGCGCGGCCGGTGGAGCGGTTGCTCAGCGCTTCCTCAAGTTCGCTGCCGAGCCTGAAAATCTCCTCTGCGTAGCCGAGCACCATCTGGCCGGTTTCGGTGAGTGCGAGCCGCCGGCCCTGGCGGCGGAAGAGCGTAATGCCCAGAGCGCTCTCAAGGGCTGCGATCTGGCCGGAAAGTGTTTGCGGCGCGAGGCCGGTACGTTCGCTCGCGCGCACGATGCCACCGGCCCGGGCCACATTCCAGAAATGGTGAAGCTGCTTGTAGTTGAGCAATTTCTTAAAGTTCTATAAAAACGGATAAAGATTCTGTTGAACCTGGGTTTTGCCGAACAGTCTGAGACCCTAGCATCCGACAGGTTTTTCGGCCTGTTGGCAACTGCATCAGACATATAGGAGCTTCCCATGCGAATCGATCTGCGCTGTGACGGTTTCGACGAAACCTCCGGAATGCGGGATTATGTGGCGCGGCGGATGCGTTTTGCCATCGGCCGCTTTCGCGATCACATCCAGTGGGCCCGCATCAAGGTGGCCGATGTGAACGGTCCGCGCGGCGGCGCAGACAAGCGTTGCGTGGTTCAATTGCGGCTGCGCAATCTGCCAGATGTGGTTTTTGCCATCACCCAGATCGACGTGCGTTCGGCGGTGGACGAGGCGGCCGACCGTGTGGCCCGGGTCCTGGCCCAGCGCTTGCGGCGGCATCAGCGGAGTGAGCGCCCACGGGCGCCGGCCTTGGCTTCCAGCGGCGCCTGAGTGTTTTTTTTATGTTTCCTGAATCATATTTCCCGACCGGGGCGTCTCAGCTAGACTGAGGGCCTCAAATTCGAACAGGAGGTATTCCCGCCATGGAAAACCGTATGGCAACTCCGATGACCCGCAGCGAAGCCGCCGTCGTTTCGACGAACAAGGTCATCCGCAACACCTATATGCTGCTGGCGGCGACGCTGGCGTTCTCGGCTGTGGTTGCCGGCGCCTCGCTGGCCCTGCAGTTGCCGCATCCGGGGTTGATCATCACGCTGGTCGGTTACTTCGGCCTGCTGTTCCTGACGACCAAGTTCCGCAACAGCAGCCTCGGCGTGCTGTGCGTGTTCGCGCTCACCGGCTTCATGGGTTACACCCTCGGGCCGATCCTGTCCGCCTATCTGTCCCTGCCCAACGGCAGCATGGTCGTGATGCAGGCGATGGGCGGCACCGCTGCGATCTTCCTGGGCCTGTCCGCCTATGCGCTGACCACCCGCAAGGATTTCTCCTTCATGGGCGGCTTCCTGATGGTGGGCATCCTGGTGGCCTTCCTGGCTGGCCTGGGCGCGGTGTTCTTCAACATGCCGGGTCTTTCCCTCGCGGTGTCGGCGATGTTCGTGCTGCTGATGTCCGGCCTGATCCTGTATGAGACCAGCAACATCATCCATGGTGGCGAAACCAACTACATCATGGCGACGGTGACGCTGTACGTCTCGATCTACAACCTCTTCACCAGCCTGCTGCACCTGCTCGGCGTCTTCAACAACGATTGATGCCGGCGTTCAGCCTTGCTGGATGAAAAAAGGCGGAGGCCCCAGGGCTTCCGCCTTTTTGTTTGACCGGGCGGAGAAGTTGCGCCGCCCGTTTGCAGCGCGGCGATATCTCATCCGCGCTGTCTGGTTCGCCTGAAGCAATTTTTGTGCGAACCATTTTCGGGGTGATATTGTCAGGAAACCATCGCCAGGATGCATGAGGCGCGTTGCCATGGCCGGGGGAAGGCCGGTCAGGGCGGGCGGCTTGATCCACGTAGCGTCGATAGGCGATTCGAGCGGCATGAAGCCAGGTCTTCGGACTCGCTTCTCGTCAGGCTGGGCCGGGCTCTTTCCGTGCCGAGGTGCCGCGTTTGTTCTCCCCTGCCATCCGATATTCCGGCTTCCGGCAATGTCGCTGTGGCAGTGATGGGAACCCAGAATTTGGTCCTATGGGAGTTTGGCTCTCCCGCGGCATGGATGCCGATTTGGCATTCATGCTCTCGTCGTGTCCTGGCGTAGGTAATCACAACATTGGGGAAGCGACTGAATGGAACACAACATATCCCTGATCACCACGCTGGCTGCGGGTTTTGGCCTTGCGTTGATCCTTGGGTTCGTGGCCGAGAGGCTGAAACTTCCGGCCCTGGTCGGTTACTTGATGGCCGGCATCTGCATTGGACCGGCGACGCCGGGTTTCGTGGCCGATGTCGGTATCGCTTCGCAGTTGTCGGAAATCGGCGTGATGTTGCTGATGTTCGGCGTTGGCCTGCATTTTTCGCTGGACGACTTGCTGGCAGTGCGGCGTATCGCCTTGCCGGGCGCAGTGGTGCAGATGGCGGTGGCAACCGTGCTCGGCATGGGCATGGCCTGGTGGTGGGACTGGAGCCTTGGGGCCGGGCTGGTGTTCGGCCTCTCTCTGTCGGTGGCCAGTACGGTGGTGCTGCTGAAAGCGCTGGAGGCGCGTGGCGTGCTGGAGTCGATGAACGGGCGCATCGCCGTCGGCTGGCTGGTGGTCGAGGATCTGGCGATGGTGCTGGTGCTGGTGCTGCTGCCGCCGCTGGCTGGTGTGCTCGGCGGACACTCGGCCGGGGCGGCGGATGTTCCGCTGTGGCGCACCATCGGTCAGACGCTGCTGCAGGTGGCGGCCTTCATCGCCTTGATGCTGCTGGCGGGACGCCGCATCCTGCCATGGCTGTTGTGGCAGGTGGCGCGTACCGGGTCGCGCGAGCTATTCACGCTGTCGGTCGTGGCGGCGGCAGTCAGCATCGCTTTCGGTGCGGCCGAACTGTTCGGCGTGTCTTTCGCGCTGGGCGCCTTCTTCGCAGGCATGGTGATGCGGGAGTCGGAGTTCAGCCACCGGGCGGCGGAAGAGTCGCTGCCGCTGCGCGATGCTTTCGCGGTGCTGTTTTTCGTCTCGGTGGGGATGTTGTTCGACCCCAAGGTGCTGGTCGAGGAGCCGGTGCACGTGCTGGGCGTGGTGGCGATCATCATCGTCGGCAAGTCGATCGCGGCGGCGCTGCTGGTGCTGGCTTTCCGCTATCCGTTGAACACGGCCTTCACCGTGGCGGCCAGCCTGGCGCAGATCGGCGAGTTTTCCTTCATCCTGGCCGGCCTGGGAATGCACCTGGGGCTGCTGCCGGCGGAAGGACAGAGCCTGATCCTGGCCGGGGCGCTGATCTCGATTGCGGTCAATCCCTTCGTCTTCGCCGCGGTTTCGCCCCTGCGCAGTTGGGTGTTGAAGCGCTCGGAGCTGGCGCGCAAGCTGGAGCAGCGTCAGGACCCGCTGGCCGAGCTGCCTATGAGCACCGAGCGCAAGTACCTGGAAGGGCAGGTGGTGCTGGTCGGTTACGGCCGGGTGGGGCGACGCATTGCCCAGGCGCTGGACGCGCGCAGCATCCCGTATGTGATCGTCGAGCAGAACCGTGAGCGGGTGGAGGACTTGCGCAAGCAGGGTGCCATCGCGGTGTCGGGCGATGCGGCGGAGCCGGCGGTGTTGATCCAGGCGCACATCGCCCATGCGGCGATGCTGGTGGTGGCGACGCCGGACACGCTTAACGTCCGCCAGATGGCGGAAACCGCAAAGACGCTGAATCCCGGCATCGAGGTGGTGCTGCGCACCCACAACGAGGAAGAGGCGGTGCTGCTGGTGAAGGAGAAGATAGGCCAGGTGTTCTTCGGCGAAGAGGAACTCGCCAAGGGCATGACCGGCTACGTGCTGCAGCGTTTCGCGCCGCCGATTCCGGCGCATACCGGACGTTCCGGGCACAGCTGAGCAGGGGACTGGATCAGCGATAGCAAAAAGGGAGGCTCAGCCTCCCTTTCTGTTTCCGGCCAGGCGTTATCGGCTCAGCTTTCCTTGGGCTCGCGCACGATCAGGGTGTCGCAGGGCAGCCATTCGAGCAGGCGTTCCGCGGCGCTGCCGAGCAGGAGTGCGGTGAGGCCGCTGCTGCCGTGGGTGCCGAGCACCACGAGGTCCGCCGATTGAGCGCGAACGTAGTGGGCGAGACCGGTTTCCAGCGGCTGGTGTTCTATGGTGACGTCCAGCCGTGCGCGGTCCTCGGTCGTCAGCCCGCAGCTGTCCAGGAACCGGGCGCAGGAACCGCCTTCAATCTCGCGGGCCAGCTCCCGGTAGTCGATGCGGTCGGCGATGGCGCTCATCGGCACCTGGAAGGCGTGGTAGAGCGTCAGCGGCGTGCCCGGGAACAGGCGCAGCGCGGCGAGCAGCGCGTGGCGGGAGGAGTTGGAGAAGTCGCTCGCCACGACGATGCGTTGATAGGCCACATGCGGCCGCTCCCGCACCACCAGCAGTGGCGGAGTGGTCTTGCGCGCCAGGCGCTGCACGGTGGAGCCGAGCAGGAAGCGGCCGAAGGTTTCGTTGCGGGCGAGTCCGGTGACGATGAGGCCGCAGCCTTCCTGTTCGGCGGTGGCATGGATGGCATCCAGCGCATCGCCGCGGGCAATGCGGATGCGCAGGCGCACGTTGCCTTGGCCGAGGTCCTGTTTGAGCTGGCGATAAGCCGCCTGCTCGCGCCCGGTGTCGCTCTCATCTTCCTGCGGCCGCAGCAGCAGGTCCGGCGCCTGCTGGGGTTCCAGCACGTTGAGGGCGATGAGTTCCGCGTCCCAGAGCCGGGAAAGGAGGGCGGCGCGGTCCAGCGCGCGGTCACAGCGGGCGCTGAGGTCGGTGCAGAGCAGCAGCCGCGTCGGCAGGCCGGTGGGCCGGTCTTGTTGTGGGTTCATGGTGTTCTCCTGGGTCCAGGTTGTCAGTGGTGAGAGAGGCGGGCGGCGAGGCCGTTTCTGCGCAGTATCAATTTCTCCAGTTCGGCAACGCAGAAGATCAGCATGCCGGCGGCGATGACCTTGCTCCATTCCTGCAGGCCGAGGCTGGCCGAGCCGAAGGTGGCCTGCATGGGTGCGGCATGCGTATAGAGTAGCTGCAGGGGGATGCAGGCGACGATGGCGAGCAGCACGTAGGGATTGCCGAAGAGGCCGTTGCGCGTCAGCACCGGGGCGAAGATGAAGCAGCTGTTGAGCAGGTAGAACATCTCGCTGACGACGATGGCGTTGACCGCCATGGTGCGCGCCGTCTCGATACTGGTGCCGCTTTCCAGTTCCCACAGGAAGAGGCCCAGCGCGCCGGTCATCATCAGGGTGTAGACCAGCGCCACGCGCCAGATGAAGAAGCCGGACAGCAGGGCCTCCCCCGGCGGGCGGGGATGGCGGCGCATCAGGCCTTTCTCCCCTGGCTCGAAGGCGAGCGCCAGGCCAAGGCAGCTGGAGGTGACCATATTCACCCACAGCACCTGCGCCGGTGTCAGCGGCAAGGTGAGTTCGAACAGGATGGCGGCGATGACGACCAGGGGCTGGCCGCCATTGGGGCCGAGGGCGGTCAAGGGCCGCCACGGCTATCCCAGCCGCTCGCAGGCGCCGAAGACAAGGAGCGGGCGGATTCGGTGCGGAACAGGGCTGAATGGGCTGGGTCCGGTGTTGTCCTTGGGGGGGGGCGGGCCCGCAGTGTAATTTGTTTGCCCAAAACTATACCGCGGGGATGACGGCTGCGTCATCCCTGTTTTAAGAAACCACTAAGGTTTTGGGCGCGTCAGCCCTAGTTTTCTCGCGCCGGACCGGGGTTTTCCGCGGAGGCCTCCAGATCCGGCAGGCGGGTGGCCAGGATCTTGTCGATGCGCTTGCCGTCCATGTCCACCACCTCTAGGCGCCATTGCTCCCAGATGGTGATGTCGCCGGTTCGTGGCAGGCGGCCGAGCAGCCACAGGACCATGCCCGACAGGGTGTGGTAGCGGCCCTTCTCCTCCTCCGGCACCGTCTTCAGTTCCAGCCGGTCCTTGAGTTCCGGTAGCGGAATCAAACCATCCAGTAGCCAGGAGCCGTCTTCGCGCTGCACCGCCCAGGCGTCTTCCAGGTTGTGCGGTCGGAATTCGCCGGTCACCGCCTCCAGCACGTCCTGCAGCGTCACCATGCCCAGCACCTCGCCGTATTCGTCGATGACGAACATCATGTGGGTACCAGAGGTGCGGAACTGGTCCAGCAACTCCATGCCGGTTAGCGATTCCGGCACGTATACCGCCGGCTGAAGCTGGGAGGACAGGTCGATGGAGCCGCCGCGCAGGGTCTGGTTGAACAGTTGCTTGGCGGCGACCACGCCGACGATGTTGTCCAGGCCGCCCCGGCAGACGGGGAAGCGGGAGTGCTCGGACTCGGCGACCCGCGCCAAGTTGGCATCCAGCGGATGGTTGAGGTCCAGCCACAGGATGTCGGCGCGCGGCACCATCAGCGAGCCGATCTGGCGGTCGTCCAGGCGGAACACATTGCGCACCATTTCATGCTCGTGCTTCTCGATCACGCCAGCCTCCGAGCCCTCTTCCAGCATGGCGTGGATCTCTTCCTCGGTCACGCTGGGGCCACCTAGGTCGCGCTTGCCGAGCAGGCGCAGCAGGGTGTCGGTGGAGATGGAGAGCAGGATCACGAAGGGCCGGGAGACGATGGCCAGCGCGTTCATCGGACGCGCCACCAGGCGGGCGATGCCTTCCGGCGAGATCTGGCCGATGCGCTTGGGCACCAGCTCGCCGACGACGATGGAGATGTAGGTGATTACCAGCACGACCAGGATGGTCGAGCCGATTTCGCTCGGGCGCTGGGGCAGCCCCAGCTCCTGCAGCCAGATCGCCAGCGGTTTGGCGAGCGCGGCCTCGCCGACGATGCCGTTGAGGATGCCGATGGAGGTGATGCCGATCTGGATGGTGGACAGGAAGCGGGTTGGGTCTTCGCCCAGCTTCATCGCGACAGCGGCGGCGGTATCCCCTTCCTCCGCCCGTTTTGCCAGCCGTGCCCGGCGCGCGGTGACCAGCGCGATCTCGGACATGGCGAAGACCCCATTCAGGATGACGAGGACGACGAGAAACACGATTTCCATCTGTGATTATCCGAAGAAAGGCTTCTGGGCATGGCTGGCCGCAGGCGCAGCAGGAGTGCGGCTGAGGGCTGGGGCGCGATGCGTGGCGGGAGCGCCGACGGCTAGAGGCGGCCGTGCACCGGCGGGCACTGGCCGGAGGCCGTCGCAGGAAAGAATCGCAGAGGACTTGCGGGGGCTACATCGCCCCGGCGTGTCGGAATCGGAGAATTCCGCAGAGGCCGCGATGGGGGCGGGAGGGACGTCGGAAACTGCCTTGACGCTGGCCACGGAGGGGGCCGGAGAGTATGCCGCCGAGGGCGAACTTCGACTACTCATGGGGCGGGATCGGTGTATCCCGCGGCTCCTTTGCGTTGTTAAAGGTGCAAGCATCATGCCGTATCCGCTTTTCTCTGTCACCGTTCGGGGAGGATAGTCCTTGACGGCGCCCAGGGCCGCGGCGCTACACTTCCGACCGTTCAAGGGGAGTAGCTTTTCGCTGCAGTATCGTCATCACGGTGGCGCCGCACCAGTTTCGCGGTCCCCCGGTACTGTGGGCAACGTGGTTGGTTGCGAGCAAGACCTTGCCGTAGGGCAAGGTGCGCGCGTCGATCCGTAACTCCTTCGACGAAAACGGCCTGTGTCCTCCGGACCCGGCCGTTTTTTCTTTCGTCGAGGTGTGTTGCATGGAATCGATAGGAACGTGGTGGATGTGGGCGGTGTTCGCCGCCGTGGTGCTGGTGATGCTGGCGGTGGATCTTTTCCTCTTCAAGGGCGGGCATCAGCACAAGGTGTCCTTGAAAGAAGCGGCGGGCTGGTCCATTGCCTGGGTGTGCGTGGCCCTGCTCTTCAATGCCGGACTGTGGTGGTATCTGGATGCCGAAGCCGGCCGCGCGCTGGCCAACCAGAAGGCGATGGAGTTCTTCACCGGCTATCTGCTGGAGAAGTCGCTGGCGGTGGACAACGTCTTCGTCTGGATGCTGATCTTCGGCTTCTTCTCGGTGCCGATCGAACTGCAGCGCCGTGTGCTGCTGTACGGCATCGTCGGCGCCATCGTGCTGCGCACCGGCATGATCTTCGCGGGCAGCTGGCTGATCAGCGAGTTCCACTGGATCCTTTACATCTTCGGTGCTTTCCTGGTGGTAACCGGGGCGAAGATGCTGTGGCTGGCCGACCACGATCCCGATCTGGCGAGCAATCCCGTCGTCCGCTTCATCCGCAACCACTATCCGGTGACGCCGACGCTGGAAGGCGAGCGCTTCTTCGTGATGCGCGACGGAGTGCGCTACGCCACGCCGCTATTGCTGGCGCTGGTGCTGGTCGAGATCTCGGACGTGGTGTTCGCGGTGGACAGCATTCCGGCGATCTTCGCCATCACCGCCGACCCCTTCATCGTGCTGACGTCCAACATTTTCGCCATTCTCGGCCTGCGGGCGATGTACTTCCTGCTGGCTGACCTGGGCAACCGCTTCTCGCTGCTCAAGTACGGCCTGGCGGTGATCCTGATCTTCATCGGCGTGAAGATGCTGATCGTGGAGTGGTTCAAGATCCCGATCTTCGTCTCCCTGGGGGTGGTCGCGGCAATCCTCGCCGTGTCGGTCTGGCTCAGCCTTCGCCGCAGCGCGGACGAGGCGGCGCACTAAGGGCCAGGGCCGTCATGCCGCGCGCCAGGCGAGTTACACCGGTGCGCGGCAACGGCAGGTTACAATGGCCGACTTTCTTGCTGGGAAAGGTCAGATGAAGACCACCTTTCTGGATTTCGAACAACCGATCGCCGAGCTCGAGGGAAAGATCGAGCAGCTGCGTTTCGTGCAGGACGATTCCGCTGTCGATATCTCCGAAGAGATCGCGCGCCTGGAGGCCAAGAGCCAGGTGCTGACCAAGGAGCTGTACGCCAAGCTCACGCCGTGGCAGATCGCCCAGGTGGCGCGCCATCCGCAGCGTCCCTACACGCTGGACTACGTGCAGCACATCTTCACCGACTTCGAGGAACTGCATGGCGACCGCGCCTTCGCCGATGACAAAGCTATCGTCGGCGGTCTGGCGCGCTTCAACGGCCAGAGCTGCGTGGTGATCGGTCACCAGAAAGGCCGGGATACCAAGGAAAAGATCGCCCGCAATTTCGGCATGCCGCGCCCCGAGGGCTATCGCAAGGCGATGCGCCTGATGAAGCTGGCGGAGAAGTTCGGCCTGCCGGTGTTCACCTTCGTCGATACGCCGGGCGCCTATCCGGGGATCGGTGCCGAGGAGCGCGGCCAGTCGGAAGCGATCGGCCACAACCTCTACGTGATGGCCGAGCTCAAGGTGCCGCTGATCTGCACGGTGATCGGCGAAGGCGGTTCCGGCGGCGCGCTGGCGATCGCGGTGGGCGACCAGACGATGATGCTGCAGTACTCCACCTATTCGGTGATTTCACCGGAAGGTTGCGCGTCCATCCTGTGGAAGAGTGCGGAGAAGGCTTCCGAGGCGGCCGAAACCATGGGCATCACCGCGGCGCGGCTCAAGTCGCTGGGGCTGATCGACAAGATCATCAACGAGCCGGTGGGCGGTGCCCATCGCGATCATCGTGCCATGGCCCAAAGCCTGAAGCGGGCATTGGGCGAAGCGCTGCGCCAGGTCGACTCACTGTCGCCGGCCGAGCTGATCGAGCAGCGCCTGGAGCGCTTGATGGGTTACGGGCGCTTCAAGGAACAGCAGGCAGCCTGACCGCAGCCGGGACGATGGCTGTGGTTTCTCCTCTGCCTGCGCAGGTGCTGAGGGCGCTGGTGCAGGCGGATGTCACCGAAGGAAGCAGGCTGTGCTGCGCCTTGTCCGGCGGGGTGGATTCCCGCGTTCTGCTCCATATCCTGACGGGCCTGCGGGCCCGTTTGTCTTTCCGGCTGACCGCGGTGCATGTGCATCATGGCCTCAGCCCGCATGCCGATGCCTGGGCCGCGTTCTGCCGTGAACTATGCGCCGCTGCCGGGGTGCCGCTGACAGTGCATCGGGTCGATGTAGCGCGCGACGATCCGGCCGGGCTGGAGGCGGCGGCAAGGCGAGCCCGGCACCGGGTGCTGCTGGCCAGCGAGTGCGACTGGCTGGTCTTCGGCCATCATGCGGATGATCAGGCGGAAACCGTGCTGTTCCGCCTGCTGCGGGGTGCAGGGGTGCGCGGCGCCGCCGGCATGGCGGAGCGGGAAGCCCCCGCCGGGCAGCAGCCGGGCCGCCTGCGCCCGCTCCTGGACAGCCGCCGTGCGGAGATCGAGGCCTATGCTCGCGAGCATGGGCTGCAATGGGTCGAGGACGAGAGCAACGAGGATAGGCGCTACACGCGCAACGATCTGCGGCACCGTCTGCTTCCGGCGATGGAGGAGGGTTTTCCCGGTGCCGCCCGTACGCTGGCGCGCGCTGCTGCCAACTTTCGTGAAGCGAGCGCGCTGCTGGATGAGCTTGCCGCGATGGACGAGGCCGCATGTGGAGGCCAGTCCCTGGAGAGGGCGCAACTGCTCCGGCTCAGCGAAGCGCGCTGCGCCAATCTGCTGCGCTGGCAGGCGGGCCGCCTGGGCGCGGAGATGCCGGCGCGGGCGCGCTTGCTGGAGGTGATCCGCCAGTTGCACGGCGTTGAGGCTGCGCGGGGCTTCCGGGTGGCGCTGGGGGCGCTTGATTGTTGCTGCTACCGCGGCAAGGTCTGGCTGGAGCCGGCGGCTTCGCTGGCGGGTGCGGCAGCCAGAGCGTGGGCAGGCGAAGCTGAGGTGCCGTGGCTGGGCGGGGTGCTGCGGTTCTCGTCGGCCCGGGGCGAGGGGCTTTCCGCTGCGCGCTTGCAGGCCGCCCACGCTTTGCGACTGTTGCCTCGCTGGCCGGGGATGCGCCTGCGCCTCGTTGCCGGCCGGCCGAGCAGGAGTTTCAAGAACCTGTGCCAGGAGGCGGGTATTCCCGCCTGGCAGCGGGAGCGATTGCCGGTGTTGCAGGTGGACGGCTGTGCCGCCTGGGTGGGTGGCATCGGCACCGCGGCGGAATTCGCCGCGGCGGCGGACGAAGACGCCGTGGCCGTCGAATGGCTGCCGCTTGTTCCGCCTGCGGGGGAGCCCTAAGCCTTAAGCCCTGGACCTCAGCGCAGGGCAGTCAGCATCTGCGCAAGCTCCACCGCCGAGCGCACCTTCATCTTGTCGAACACGCGGGAGCGGTGGGCTTCCACCGTGCGCATGGAAATCGCCAGTTCGTCGGCGATTACCTTGTTGAATTTGCCTTCCAGGATCAGATCCATCACTTCGCGCTCGCGTGCCGTCAGTGTGGCCAGCCGGGCTTCGACGGTGCCGCGGTCGGCGGCGGCCTGGCGGTTCTCGTCGTCATGCGCGATGGCCTGCTCGACCAGGTCGACCAGGTCGTTGTCGTTGAAAGGCTTCTCAATGAAGTGATAGGCCCCCTTCTTCAAGGCGGCCACCGCCATCGGCACGTCGCCGTGACCGGTGACGAAGATGACCGGCAGGCGGTTGCCTCGCGTAAGCAATGCCTCGAAGCACTCCAGGCCGCTCATGCCGTCCATGCGGATGTCCAGCACGATGCAACCGGGCCAGTCTGTCTGCCAGGCTTCCAGGAAAGCCTCGGCGCTGGGCCACAGCCGGGTGGCGACGCCGCGGGTCTTGAACAGCCATTGCAGGGCATCGCGGATGGCTTCATCGTCATCGATGATGTGCGCGCAAGCTTGGGTCATGTGGGGTCTATGGGAAGCGACAGGGTGAAGATGGTACCGCCCTCCGGGTTAGGCTCAAAAGCCAGGCGGCCATGGTGGAGTTCGGCGATGGAGCGACAAATGTTCAGCCCCATGCCCATTCCTTCCTGCTTGGTGGTGAAAAAGGGCTGGAACAGGTGGCTGGCGGTTTCACTGTCGATGCCGCTGCCGCGGTCGGACACCCGGACGCTGACCATGCCGTTGGCGGCATGAGTGGAGACGGTAACGACGCGTTTGCCGGCGGGTGTTTCCCGCATTGCATCCATGCCGTTGCGGACGAGATTGACGATGATCTGCTCGATCATCACCGGGTCGGCGGCGACCTGGGGCAGCCGTGGTGCCAGTTCGGTCGCGATGCGCATGCGCCGCTTGCGCGCGTCCGCTTCGATGAGGCCGACCGCATCGCGGATCACCGCATTGAGGTCCAGCTGCTCGCGTTTGGGCTCCGAGCGGCGGACGAAATCGTGCACCCGGCGGATGATCTCGCCCGCCCGCCGCGCCTGCCGGCCGAGCTTCTCGTGGATGTCGCGCAGCTCGCCTCGGTCCACCTCGCCGGCGGCGAGGCGGTTGATGCAGCCGCTGTTGTAGCTGGCGATGGCGGCCAGTGGCTGATTGAGCTCGTGGGCCAGCGTGGAGGCCATCTCGCCCATGGTGACCAGGCGGGAGGTGGCCTGCAGGCGCTCTTCCTGCTGGTGGGCGAGGGCGTGGGCGCGCTTCTGCTCGGTGATGTCCAGCACCGAGCCCATCCAGCCGGTGTGGCGGCCCTGGGCGTCGATCAGCGGCGCCTCGAACAGCAGCACGTCCAGGCGCTCGCCATTCTTGCGCCGGAACTTGATCTCGACGCCGTCCGGGGTCGAGCCCTTGTTCTGGATGCGCTCGTAGAGTTCGCGCCGTCGCTCGATGTGGTCTGGCTCCCAGTACGGCATCGGCGGTGGCCGGCCCAGCAGCTCGCCCGCGTCGTAGCCGGTCATGCGGCAGAAGGCGGAGTTGACATAGGTGAGGCGGCCTTCGAGGTCGCGGGCGCGCAGGCCGGTGATCAGCGAATCCTCCATCGCCTTGCGGTAGGCGGATTCCTCCAGCAGCGCCTGTTCCGCCGCCTGGCGTTTGGTGAGCTGGCGGCGTACCTGCCAGAAGCTCCAGACCACGATGCCGCCGAGCAGCGCAATGGACGCTGTCAGCAGCACCGGAATCCAGCGGGTCTCCGCCTTGTAGGGGGTGATCTGCAGTGTCAGCCCATGGCCGGGCGGGTCGAAGTTCATGCTGTAGCTGCGGCGGGCTTCCAGCGGCGCGATCTTGGACTTGGCGGCGATCTCGCGGCCGTCCGCATCCAGCACCGCTACCCGGTAGCGCTCGGAGAACCACCAGGGCAGTTCGCGTACCACCAGGTCGGAGAGCGAATACACGCCCACCACCATGCCGAGGAAGGCTTCGTCGGACCAGGCGGGCACATCCACCTCGAAATGCGTCTTGTCGCCCATCACCGTGTAGGCGGGGCCATATACCGGGCGACCGACCGCGCGGGCGAGGCGGAAGATGGTTTCGGAGGACATGGCGCCCGCGGCTTCGCCGACCAGGTGCTCGTCCGCCGCCGGCGGCAAGGCGCCGCGCACCTTGCCATCCTGGTCCAGCCACAGGATGCGTACGAGCCCGCGCTCCTGACTGAGCAACTGGCGCAGCTGCGCCTCGGTCTGCGCCGACATTCGTTCCTCGCGCAGCAGCTCCGGGCCCAACTGCTGCAGCTGCGCCTCGTTGCGGTCGAGCTGGAAGCGCAGGTTCTGCTCCATCCACAGGGCGTCGTTGATGAGGATGGCCTGCTGCTCGTCCGCGTCATATTCCCGCGTCAGCCATACCAGCACGGCGAGCGCCGCGAGGAACAGGGCGAGGCTGAGGATGGGCAGGATGTGCAGCCATTTCCCCCGGACTGGCGGCAAGGGCTGCTGCGCGGCGTCGGGATGGTTCATTCGGGTGAGTGCCGGACGGGGGCGATCTTGCGGTATTCCACAATAGCGACGCTTACAAAGCTGAAAGGATACTCGAACGATGCCTGCGCGTTGTTCGTCCGCCCAGGTTGTCCGGCGCCCGCAGCCTACCGCGGTGCGGGGCCAAAAAAGTAGTCAATAGCAAAAAGCGAACATTTCATTAATTGGAGGAGAGTTCATGAGACTCCGTGCACTTCTGCTCGGACTGGTCGCTGTCGGCCTTTCCGCTGGCGCCCTGGCCGCCGACCCTGTCGTTATCAAGTTCAGCCACGTTGTCGCCCAGGACACCCCGAAGGGCAAGGCGGCAGAGCGATTCAAGGAACTTGCCGAGAAATACACCAGTGGTGCGGTGAAGGTCGAGGTCTATCCGAACAGCACGCTGTACAAGGACAAGGAAGAGATGGAGGCCCTGCAGCTGGGCGCCGTCCAGATGCTCGCCCCCTCGCTGGCCAAGTTCGGCCCCCTCGGCGTGCGCGAGTTCGAAGCTTTCGATCTGCCCTTCATCTTCGACAACTATGATGCGCTGCACAAGGTGACCTACGGTCCGGTCGGCCAGCAGCTGTTTGCCAAGCTCGAGCCCAAGGGCATCAAGGGTCTGGCTTACTGGGACAACGGCTTCAAGTCCTTCTCCGCCAACACCCCGATCAAGAAGCCGGACGACCTGCGCGGCAAGAAGATGCGCATCCAGTCCTCCAAGGTGCTGGAAGAGCAGATGCGTGAGTTGAAGTCGCTGCCGCAGGTGATGGCCTTCTCCGAGGTCTACCAGGCGCTGCAGACGGGCGTGGTGGACGGGACCGAGAACCCGATCTCCAACCTCTACACCCAGAAGATGCATGAGGTGCAGAAATACCTCACCATCACCGATCACGGTTACCTGGGTTACGCGGTCATCGTGAACAAGAAGTTCTGGGACGGCCTGCCGACCGAGCTCCGCACCCAGCTCGACAAGGCGATGAAGGAGTCCACCGAGTACGCCAACAAGATCGCCAAGGAAGAGAACGACCAGGCGCTCGAGCTGGTGAAGAAGTCCGGCAAGACCGAGGTCTATGTGCCCACGACCGAAGAACGCCTGGCCTTCAAGAAAGCGCTGGTCCCGGTGCACAAGAAGATGGAGTCCCGCATCGGCGGCGATCTGATCAAGTCCATCTACGAAGCCACCAGCTTCGATCCGAACAAGCTCTGATCCGCCATCCCTTGAACGCCCGCCGGCCCTCAATCCGGCGGGCGTTTTCGTGACGGGAGAATTCCATGCTCAAAGTACTCGACCACCTCGAGGAGTGGCTCATCGCCTTCCTCATGGGGGCGGCGACGGTCATCATCTTCGTCTCCGTATTGCATCGCTATGGCACCGGCATCGACTACCCTGCGCTGCAGGATGTGCTGCTGTCCATCAACCTGGGCTGGGCCCAGGAACTGACGATCATCATGTTCGTGTGGATGGCGAAGTTCGGCGCCGCCTACGGTGTCCGCACCGGCATCCACGTCGGTGTCGACGTGCTCATCAATCGCCTGAGCACCGAAAACCGCGGCCGTTTCATCCTCCTTGGTCTTGGGGCTGGCGCCTTGTTCACCGCGATCGTCGGCACCCTGGGCGCGACCTTCGTCTGGGAGAACGGCGCTCATTACCAGATCTATCACTGGTTCGGCATCACTCAGGATGGCTTGTATGAGGGCCCCGTCACGCCTGACCTGGAATGGCCGACCTGGATGGTCTACGCCGCGGTGCCGCTGGGTTCTTATCTGATGTGCTTCCGCTTCCTTCAAGTCATGTGGAGCTTCTGGAAGACCGGCGAGCTGCCGCACCACGACCACGGTCATGTGGATGGCATCGACGAGGAGCACCTGCCGGCCGACGCCAATCCCTATGACATGAGCGACAACCTGCACCCGCACGACCTCAAGCACAAGCAGATCGGCGAAGACAAGGATGCCGGCAAGGGAGACAAGCAATGAGCGCCGCCATCATCTTCATCATCCTCCTGGTGCTGATGCTCACCGGGATGCCGATCTCGATCTCGCTCGGCCTCACGGTGCTGACCTTCCTCTTCACCATGACGCAGGTGCCGATCGAGTCGGTGGCCCTGAAGCTTTTCACCGGTATCGAGAAGTTCGAGATCATGGCGATCCCGTTCTTCATCCTGGCGGGTAACTTCCTGACGCATGGCGGCGTGGCGCGGCGGATGATCAACTTCGCCACTTCCATGGTCGGCCACTGGCATGGCGGCCTTGGCCTGGGCGGCGTGGTGGCTTGCGCCTTGTTCGCGGCGGTGTCCGGCTCCAGTCCGGCAACCGTCGTGGCGATTGGCGCCATCATTCTGCCGGCCATGGTGAAGCAGGGTTTCCCGAACAAGTTCGGCGCGGGGGTGATTACCACCTCCGGCGCGTTGGGCATCCTGATTCCGCCGTCCATCGTCATGGTGATGTACTCGGTTTCCACCAACACCTCGGTGGGCGCCCTGTTCATGGCGGGCGTGATTCCGGGTCTGATGCTGGCCGCCTTCCTAGGCTTCACCACTTGGAACCGGGCGCGCCGCTTCGGCTATCCGCGGCTGCCGAAGGCGAGCTGGGGTGAGAGGGCGAAGGCTTTCAAGGATTCCGCTTGGGGGCTCTTCCTCATTGTCGTGGTGATGGGCGGGATCTACACCGGCATCTTCACGCCGACCGAGGCGGCCGCGATGAGCGCGGTGTATGCCTTCATCGTCGCGGTGTTCATCTACAAGGACCTGAGGCTTTCGGATGTGCCCAAGGTCCTGCTGAACTCCGCGAACATGAGCGCGATGCTGCTGTACATCATTACCAACGCCACCCTGTTCTCCTTTCTGCTGACGCACGAGAACATTCCGCAGGCGATGACGGATTTCATGATGAGTACCGGCGTGGGCATGATCGGCTTCCTGATCATGGCCAACATCCTGATGCTGGTGATGGGCAACTTCATGGAGCCCTCGTCCATCGTGCTGATCCTGGCGCCTATCCTGTTCCCGATCGCGATCGCGCTGGGCATCGATCCGGTCCACTTCGGCATCATCATGGTGGTGAACATGGAAGTCGGTCTGTGCCATCCGCCGGTGGGTCTGAACCTGTACGTAGCGAGCGGCATCACCAAGATGGGGATTACCGAGCTGACCGTGGCGGTGTGGCCTTGGCTGCTCTCCATGCTGGTGTTCCTCGTACTGGTGACTTATGTGCCGGCAATCTCCCTCTGGCTGCCGAGGACTCTGGGGATGATTTCTTAAATAGGCCTGAATGCCTGAGCAAGCCCGGCCCTGTGCCGGGCTTTTTCTTTTCCGGGGCGATACGTTCGGAGAGACATGTGGTAGCAGGGCGTCGGGGCTGTTGGGATATGATCAGCCAAATTTTTCATCGGCCCCCTTCATGGAAATCGTCACTTTCTTCATCGATCTCCTGCTCCATCTGGACGATTATCTGGTCATGTTGCTGGAGCAGTATGGCGTCTGGCTCTACGGCATCCTGTTCCTGATCGTTTTCTGCGAAACCGGCCTGGTGGTGACTCCCTTCCTGCCGGGGGATTCCCTCTTGTTCATGGCAGGCGCACTGGCGGCCGGCGGCGGACTGGATCCGGCGCTGCTGATTCCCCTGCTGTTCGTTGCCGCGGTGCTGGGCGATACCCTCAACTACACAATAGGCAAGCACTTCGGTTCGCGGATGTCGAAGTGGGAGAACAGCCGCTTCTTCAACAGAAAGGCGCTTGAGCGCACCCAGGCCTTCTATGCGAGACACGGCGGCAAGACCATCGTGATCGCGCGCTTCATGCCCATCGTGCGCACTTTTGCGCCCTTCGTTGCCGGCATGGCGCGCATGCAGTACCGCCGCTTCGTCATGTTCAACGTGTTGGGCGCGGCGCTGTGGGTGGGGCCGCTGGTGATGATCGGCTATTGGTTCGGGAACATCCCGGTAATCAAGAACAACCTCTCCACCGTCGTGATCGGAATTGTCGTCCTATCCATCCTGCCGGTGGTGATTGCCTGGCTGAAGGAACGCAACGCCCCGGCTGAAGGGCGGGCCTGAGGGCGGGCCTGGCCCGGCCGGGCGCTGGCATCGGGCGGAAATCTGCTAAAATTCCGCGTTTTGTCAAACACCCCGGAGTTTTACATGGCCATCGAACGCACCCTCTCCATCATCAAGCCCGACGCCGTCGCCAAGAACGTCATCGGCAAGATCTATCAGCGCTTCGAAGACGCCGGGCTGAAGGTCGTGGCCGCCAAGCTGGTGCAGCTGTCCGAGCTGGAAGCCGGCCAGTTTTACGCTGTGCACAAGGAGCGCCCCTTCTTCAAGGACCTGGTGTCCTTCATGATCTCCGGTCCGGTGATGATCCAGGTGCTGGAAGGCGAAAACGCCATCGCCAAGAACCGTGAGTTGATGGGCGCCACTGATCCGAAGAAGGCTGCCCCGGGCACCATCCGGGCCGACTTCGCCGACTCTATCGACGCCAATGCGGTGCATGGCTCCGACGCCCCCGAAACCGCTGCTGTGGAAGTGTCCTTCTTCTTCCCCGGCATGAACGTCTATTCCCGCTAAGCGATCCATTCCGGCGGCCCGTCTCGGCTCCAGCGTGGAGCGCGAACGGGCCGTTTGCGTTGGGGTCACAAGGTGCTGACGAAGATGAATACCCCGGTCAATCTCCTCGACTTCGACGTGGATGGTCTGATCGCCTGGTTCGCAGAACGGGGCGAGAAGCCCTTTCGTGCGCGCCAGGTGATGCGCTGGATGCACCGCGAGGGCTGCAATGACTTCGCTGCGATGACCGACGTCGCCAAGGCGCTGCGAGCCCGCCTCGCCGAAGAGGCCTGCATTCGCCCGCCGGTGCCGGTGCGCGACTCGGTTTCCGCCGACGGTACCCGCAAATGGCTGTTGGACGTCGGTAACAGCAATGCGGTGGAAACGGTCTTCATTCCGGAGACCAACCGCGGCACCCTGTGCATTTCCTCGCAGGCTGGCTGTGCGCTGGACTGCGCTTTCTGCTCTACCGGCAAGCAAGGTTTCAACCGCAATCTCTCGGCAGGTGAAATCATCGGTCAGCTGTGGCTTGCCAATCACCTCCTGGGCGCCGCTCGCGTGGCGGAGGCCGGCCTCGAGGCTGGTGATAAGGACAACGGCCGCATCATCAGCAATGTGGTGATGATGGGCATGGGCGAACCGCTGGCGAACTTCGACAACGTGGTGACCGCCCTGCGTTTGATGCTGGATGACCATGCCTACGGGCTGTCGCGCCGCCGTGTCACGGTTTCCACTTCCGGCATCGTCCCGGCAATGGACAGGCTGCGCGATGAATGCCCGGTCGCGCTCGCGGTGTCGCTGCACGCATCGAACGATGCGCTGCGCGACCGGCTGGTGCCGATCAACGTCAAGTACCCGCTGGTCGAACTGATGGCGGCCTGCCGACGTTATCTCGACAAGGCGCCCAGGGATTTCGTCACCTTCGAATACGTGATGCTCGACGGCGTGAACGACGACCCTGCCCATGCCAGGGAACTGATCGAGCTCGTGCGCGAGGTGCCGTGCAAATTCAATCTGATCCCTTTCAACCCTTTCCCGAACTCTGGCTTCCAGCGCTCTGCGCCGGAACGCATACGGCGCTTTGCGGGTATCCTGATTGACGCCGGCATCGTTACCACGACGCGCAAGACGCGGGGTGACGATGTCGATGCCGCCTGTGGCCAGCTGGCCGGCCAGGTTCAGGACAAAACCCGGCGCACCGTGCGCCTCAAACAGACGCTGGAGGTCCGTTCATGACGCGCTTTGCCGCGATCGTGTCAATCGCTGCTGCCGCCTTGCTGGCGGGGTGTGCCACTGCGCCCGGGCAACCGGGTGATTCTGCTGCGGCGCCCTCCCGGCCGATGGCCGATACTTCGCCGGCCAACCAAGCGGAGGCGCGCGCGCGGGCTCATGTGGAGCTTGGGCTGGCCTATATCGAGATCGCGCGCTACGACGTCGCATTGGACGAGGCCAAGACCGCCCTCTCCGATAGCCCGGGCTATGGGCCGGCCTATCACCTGATGGGCCTGATCTACATGCTGCTGGATGAGCGTGCTCTGGCGCAGGACAACTTCGAACGGGCGCTGCGGGCAGCCCCGGGCGATCCGGATTTCAGCAACAGCTATGGCTGGTTTCTCTGCCAGTACGGCCGCGAGAGCGAGGGTTTGAGCTATTTCAATCGCGCCGCACGCAACCCCTATTACCGGTATCCTACCCGGCCCTATACCAACGCTGGCCTGTGCCTGCTGCGCGTGAAGAACGACAGTGCGGCCGAGGCTCAATTCGCGTCGGCGGTGGAGGCTGATCCCGCGAATGGGCGGGCGATGTACGAGTTGGCGGGCATTGCCTATCGCCGGGGGGATTACGAGCAGGCGCGCAACCGGTTGATTCGGCTCCACCAGGCCCTGGAGCCGACGGCTGCGTCTGCTTGGCTGGGGCTGCGCACTGAACGCCGCCTCGGCCACCGCGATGCCGAGGCGAGCTACGCCGCGCAACTGCGGAGCCGCTTTGCCGATTCACCCGAATATCAGTTGATGTTGCAAGGGAAGTACGAGTGAGTGCCATGCAGTCTCCGCCCGAGCCCTCGGGCGTTACGTCCGAGATGACGCCAGCCGAGTTTGCCGGAGCGCAGCTGCGGCAAGCGCGTGAGGCGCGCGGCGAAACCCTGTCCGACGTTGCTCAGGTGCTGAAGCTGTCCCGCAGGCAGGTGGAGGCGCTGGAGAGCGGCCGTCATGATGCGCTGCCCGGCCCGGCTTTCGCGCGGGGTTTCCTGCGCAATTACGCCCGTTACCTAGGCCTGGATCCGGCGCCCCTGCTGGGTGCTGTGGAGCAGCGCGGGGCGGCGGGTACAGTGGAGCTGGCGCCGGTCTCGAACGCGACCGGCGAAATGCCGGTTGGGATGGGGCGGCGCACCAGCAGCAAGCCGGTAACGGCGCTGTTCTTCATCTTGCTCGCCGGAGTGCTCGCGGGCTGGTATTTCGACTGGTTCCAGACCGAGCCACCGGCTGAAATGCCGGGGTCTGAATCGACCGAGACGGCGCCCATCGAAGGCGGGGTGGCGATCGAGCCACTGGAGGCGCCGGCCGCGGAGGCGCCGGCGGCAGCGGCTCCCGCGCCGCAGGCTCCGGGGGCGGCGGCTGTGCAGCCGGCCATGACGCCTTCGGCGGACCAGGGCGCGGGTGCGGTTGTTGCAACTCCGGCGCCCGCTACGCCGGTGCCTGCTCCGGCGACGGACGGCGCCAGCCTCGTTTTCAGTTTCACTGGCGAGTCCTGGATAGAGGTCAGGGATGCTGCTGGTGCGGTGGTCTATTCCGGCACCAATTCCGCGGGCGCCACTCGCACGGTACAGGGCAAGGCGCCTTTCACGCTGGTGGTGGGCAACGCCAAGGATGTCCGCCTCGAATATCAGGGCAAGGTGGTCGACCTCGCTCCCCATACCCGGGTCACGGTTGCCCGCCTGACGGTTCAATAAGATGACGCATCAGATTTTCCAGGCCGGCGCCGAGCCGCGCCGGGCTACCCGCCAGGTCCGCATCGGCCGTGTCATCGTCGGTTCGGACGCGCCGGTGGTGGTGCAGTCCATGACCAACACCGACACCGCCGACGTGTTGGGAACCGCGATGCAGATCGCCGAACTGGCCCGAGCTGGTTCCGAGCTGGTACGGATCACGGTGAACAATGAAGCGGCCGCCAAGGCGGTGCCGCACATCCGCGACCGGCTGCTGGCGCTGAACATGGATGTTCCTCTGGTGGGCGACTTCCATTACAACGGCCACAAGCTGCTGTCCGACCACCCGGCCTGCGCCGAGGCGCTGGCCAAGCTGCGGATCAATCCGGGCAACGTGGGGGCGGGCAGCAAGCGCGATCCGCAGTTCGCCGCCATCGTCGACATCGCTTGCCGCTACGACAAGCCGGTGCGCATCGGCGTGAACTGGGGCAGCCTGGATCAGTCGGTGCTGGCCCGCATCATGGACGAGAACGCCACGCGCGCAGAGCCTCGCGACGCTGGCGCCGTCATGCGCGAAGCGCTGGTGGTGTCGGCGCTGGAGTCCGCAGCCAAGGCCGAGGAGTACGGCCTGGGGGGCGACCGCATCATCCTGTCCGCCAAGGTTTCCAGCGTGCAGGATTTGATCGCGGTGTATCGCGACCTCGCCCAGCGCTGTGATTACCCGCTGCATCTCGGCCTCACCGAGGCCGGCATGGGCAGCAAGGGCATCGTCGCCTCCACCGCGGCGCTGTCGGTGCTGCTGCAGGAGGGGATAGGCGACACCATCCGGATCTCGCTGACGCCGGAGCCGGACGGCAGCCGGACGCAGGAGGTGGTCGTTGCCCAGGAGATCCTGCAGACCATGGGCCTGCGGGCATTCACCCCGATGGTGACCGCCTGTCCCGGCTGTGGCCGCACTACCAGCACCTTCTTCCAGGAACTGGCCTCCGGCATCCAGACCTATGTGCGCGAGCAGATGCCGGTGTGGCGCGAACAGTATGACGGCGTCGAGAACATGACGCTTGCGGTGATGGGCTGCGTGGTGAATGGCCCGGGCGAGAGCAAGCATGCCAACATCGGCATCTCGCTGCCCGGCACCGGCGAAAGTCCGGCGGCACCGGTGTTCGTCGACGGCGAGAAGACGGTGACCTTGCGCGGCGACAACATCGCCGCCGAGTTCAAGGCCATCGTCGATGACTATGTGAGCACGCGATACGCGAAAAAGGCGGGCTGAGGCCCCCGGCAACGAACAGAGCGAAACGGATACAGATGAGCCAGACCTTGCAGGCGCTGCGCGGGATGAACGACATCCTGCCGGACGAGGCCGAAACCTGGGAACACTTCGAAGACATCGTGCGGGACTGGCTGAAGAGCTATGGCTACCGGCCCATCCGCATGCCTATCGTCGAGCCGACGCCGTTGTTCAAGCGCGCCATCGGTGAAGTGACCGACATCGTCGAAAAGGAGATGTATTCCTTCGAGGACGCGTTGAACGGCGAGCGTCTGACGCTGCGCCCGGAAGGCACCGCTTCCTGCGTGCGTGCCGCCATCCAGCACAACCTCATCGCCGGCTCCGGCCCGCAGCGGCTTTACTACCACGGCCCGATGTTCCGCCATGAGCGGCCGCAGAAAGGCCGCTATCGCCAGTTCCACCAGATCGGTGTCGAAGCACTGGGCTTTGCCGGCCCGGACATCGATGCCGAGCTCATCATCATGTGCGCCCGGCTGTGGGACGACCTCGGGCTGGAAGATGTGTCGCTGGAACTCAACTCCCTGGGCTCGGCGGAAGAGCGCGCCTTGCACCGGGCGGCGTTGATCGCCTACCTGGAACAGCATGTGGACCGCTTGGACGAGGATGGCAAGCGCCGCCTCTACTCCAATCCGCTGCGCATCCTGGACACCAAGAACCCCGAGCTGCAGCAGATCGTCGAACAGGCGCCCAAGCTGGCCGACTATCTCGGCGAAGAAAGCCTGTTGCATTTCACCGCGGTGCAGACTCTGGTCAAGGATGCTGGCATCCCCTACCGGGTGAACCATCGGCTGGTGCGCGGGCTGGACTACTACAACCGTACCGTCTTCGAATGGGTCACCACCCGCCTGGGCGCGCAGGGCACCGTCTGTGCGGGTGGGCGCTACGACGGACTGGTCGCGCAACTGGGTGGCAAGCCACAGCCTGCCGCGGGGTTCGCGATGGGGGTAGAGCGCCTGCTTGCACTGTGGCAGGAGAGCGGCGGCGAGGCGGAGAAGGTGCGGCCGGACGTCTATCTGGTGCACCAGGGCGAAGCCGCGATGCGCCTGGCCTTCCGTGCGGCCGAGGCGCTGCGTGGCCATGGCTTTGCGGCATTGCTCCATTGCGGTGGCGGCAGCTTCAAGTCGCAGATGAAGAAGGCCGACGCCAGTGCGGCAGCGGTGGCGGTGGTCATCGGCGAGGACGAAGCGGCGGCGGGCGAAGTCGGCGTCAAGCCGCTGCGCGGCGCTGGCGCCCAGCAGCGGGTTTCCCTGGAAGGTCTGCCGGAAGCGGTTGCTGACCTGCTTTTTACCGACGAATCGACGAACGAAGAGGGTAACGATGGCGGTGTATGACCTCGAGGAGCAGGAGCAGATCTCCGCGCTCAAGGGTTGGTGGGAAGACTACGGCAACTGGGTGACTGGTCTCATCGCCGTGGCGGCGTTGGCGGCGGTCGGCTGGCAGGGTTGGCAGTGGTACCAGGGCAAGCAGGCGGGCGAAGCCGGCGTGCTCTACTTCGCGGTGCAGCAGGCGGTGGAGCAGGATGACGCGCAGAAGGCGCGCGACGCCGCCGGCCAGCTGATTGGCCAGTATCCCGGCACCACCCATGCCCAGATGGGCGCCTTGCTCTCCGCCGGTGTGCAGTTCCACAAGGGGGAACTGGACAACGCCAAGGCGCAACTGGCGTGGGCGGCCGATAAGGGCGCTGATCCGTCGCTGCGCGATCTTGCGCGCCTGCGTCTGGCGACAGTGCTGCAGCAGCAGGGGGCGCTGGATGAGGCGCTGGCCCGGTTGCAGCCGGTACCCGCCGGCCAGTACAAGGCCCGCTTCGAAGATCTGAAGGGCGATGTGCTGGCTGCCCAAGGCAAGTCTGCCGATGCCCGCGCCGCCTATCAGGCCGCAATGGATGCCATCGGTCAGGATGACGAACGGGCCGCTACCCTGCGCGAAGTCGTGCGCGTGAAACTCGAATCGCTGGAAGGTTGATCGATGCTCCCCGTCTCTCTGCGTTCCCTTTCCCTGGCGGTGCCGGTGGCACTGCTGACCGCCTGCTCCTCGCTGAACCCATTTTCCAGCGATGGCCCCAAGCCTGCGCCGCTGGTGGATTTCACCCAGTCGGCCCAACTGGCGAAGACCTGGAGCGTGGACATCGGCAAGTCCAAGAACTATGTGTTCCAGCCCGCCGTGGTGGGCTTCGCGGTCTACGCCGCGGCCGAAGGCGGCGACCTTGCTCGTTATGAAGACGGGCGCGCGGTGTGGAAGGCGAGCACGAAGACGCCGCTGTCCGCTGGTGTGGGCAGCGACGGCAAGCTGGCCGTAGTAGTAACGGTCAACGGCACGGTCATTGCCTACGATGCCACCAACGGTTCGGAGCGCTGGCGTTCGCAGGTCGGGGCCGAAGTGCTGGCGCCGCCGGCGGTCAATGATGATGTCGTAGTGGTGCGCTCCTCGGACCACCGCTTGATTGCCCTGTCGGCCAAGGACGGCGTGCGGCGCTGGGTCTACCAACGCAACAATCCGCCGCTGGGTCTGCGGACCTACGCGGGGGTGTTGCTGGAGAGTGGCGTTGCGCTGGCTGGCTTTCCCGGCGGCAAGCTGGTCGCGATCAGCCTCGCGAACGGCGGTGCGTTGTGGGAGCTGACGGTGGCGACGCCCAAGGGTTCGACCGAGCTGGAGCGGGTTGCTGACATCGTCGGCCCGCCGGTTATCGGGCGCCGCGAGGTGTGCGCCGTGGCTTACCAGGGCCGCGCGGCTTGCTTCGACGCGTCCAATGGCAATTCGCTGTGGTCTCGCGAAATGTCGAGCAGCGTAGGCATGGACAGAGACACCCGCTTCGCTGTGATCACCGATGACAAGGACGCGGTGAACGCGCTGGATGTCTATAGTGGTGCGAGCATCTGGAAGCAGGACGCGCTGGCGCGTCGTACGGTGGGGCGCCCGCTGATCGTGGGTGACTATGTTGCGGTGGGCGATCTGGAAGGTTATGTCCACCTGTTGAAGCGCGAAGACGGCGCCTTCGCCGCGCGCGTGCGGGTTGACAGCAGCGCGGTGACCGCGGATCTGCGTCCCTACGGCAATGGGTTCATCGCCCAGAGCCGTGACGGTGAAATCGCCGCCTACGAGCTGCGCTGAGCGGAAACGGATACAAGAACGTGAAACCTACCATCGTCCTGGTCGGGCGCCCCAACGTCGGCAAGTCCACCCTCTTCAATCGGCTGACGAAAACGCGTGACGCCTTGGTCGCTGACCAACCCGGCCTTACCCGCGACCGCCACTATGGCGTCGGGCGTGTCGGTGACCGGGATTACCTGGTGGTAGACACCGCAGGTTTCGACCCGGTGGCCAAGGACGGCATCATGCACGAGATGGCTCGGCAGGCTGAGCAGGCCATCGCCGAGGCGGACGTCCTGCTGTTTCTCGTGGATGGCCGGGCGGGGCGGACGCCGCACGATGAACAGATCGCTGCTCGACTACGGCGCGCGGGGCGGCCCGTTCACCTGGTGGTGAACAAGGCGGAAGGGTTGGACCGGGCCATCGTCTCGGCGGATTTCCATGCGCTCGGCCTGGGCGCACCGCTGCCGGTCTCCGCGGCTCATGGCGACGGGATCAAGCAGGTGGTTGAACTCGTGCTGGCGCCCTTCCCGGAGGACGAAGACGCCGAAGACGACGCCGAGAAGGGGCCCAAGGTGGCCATCGTCGGCCGTCCGAATGTCGGCAAGTCCACGCTGGTCAATACCTTGCTGGGCGAGGAGCGGGTCATTGCCTTCGACATGCCTGGAACGACCCGTGACGCCATTGCGATTCCCTTCGAGCGTGGCGGACGGCCCTATACGCTGATCGACACCGCAGGCCTGCGCCGCCGTGGGAAGGTCTTCGAAGCCGTCGAGAAATTCTCGGTGATCAAGACCCTGCAGGCTATCCAGGAGTCCAACGTCGTCGTGCTCGTGCTGGATGCGGCGCAAGACATTTCCGACCAGGACGCGCACATCGCCGGTTTCGTGCTGGATACTGGCCGCGCGCTGGTGGTGGCAGTCAACAAGTGGGATGCGGTGGATGACTACCGGCGGGAGCGCTTGAAAGAGGACATGACGCGCAAGCTCGGTTTCCTGTCATTTGCGCGCTTCCATCAGATTTCCGCGCTCAAGGCCGAAGGCATCAATGGTCTTCTGAAGTCGGTGGACGGTGCTTATGCGGCGGCGATGGCCAACCTGTCCACGCCCCGGCTTACCCGCACCATGCAGGCTGCGGTGGCCAAACAGGCGCCGCCACGTCACGGCAGCGCTCGTCCAAAGCTGCGATACGCTCACCAGGGCGGCATGAACCCGCCAGTGATCGTCATCCACGGTAATGCTTTGGAGAATATTCCGAACTCGTATGTGCGTTTTCTGGAGCGCACCTTCATGGAGGCTTTCAAGCTCCAGGGTACGCCCTTGCGGATACAGTTCCGGACCGCGCACAATCCCTACGCGACCAAGAATTGATTGCGGAAAAACCCGATTCCCACACCGGGATTTCGATGCATACTGGCATGTGGCAGTGCAGCACGAAATCCGATACATTCATATAAACACAAAATAAAGAGGTTCAACGATGAGCAATAAAGGGCAACTTCTACAAGACCCCTTTCTGAACACCTTGCGCCGGGAGCATGTCCCGGTATCGATCTATCTGGTCAACGGAATCAAGCTGCAGGGTCAGATCGAATCCTTCGACCAGTACGTCGTGCTGCTCAAGAACACTGTGACGCAGATGGTCTACAAGCATGCCATCTCCACCGTCGTGCCTGCCCGCCCGGTAACGATCCAGCAGCAGGAGCCGGGCGAGGGCGGCAACTGATCTCCCGCTCCCAAGCTCGTGGCCGACCGCCAGCGTCGGCCGGGATTCTCTCCCATGTTTGAGCGCCCGGCATCCGGGGAGCGCGCGGTTCTCGTTCAACTGGACTTCGGTCAAGGGGCCGTCGACGAGCGTCTGTCCGAACTCAAATTGCTCGCTGCCAGCGCGGGGGCGAGCGTCGAGGCGGTGGTCCAGGGGCGGCGCTCCGCACCTGATCCGGCTTTGTTCGCCGGTCGCGGCAAGGTGGCAGAGGTGGGCGAAGTCCTGCGCGCCAATGCCGCGGACCTCGTCATCTTCAATCATGCTTTGTCGCCGGCGCAGCAGCGTAATCTTGAGCGTGAGCTGAACTGCCACGTCATTGACCGCACTGCGCTGATCTTGGACATCTTCGCGCTCCGCGCGCGCAGCCATGAAGGCAAGCTTCAGGTCGAACTGGCGCAGTTGGACCATCTTTCCACCCGCCTAGTAAGGGGCTGGACTCACTTGGAGCGGCAAAAAGGCGGTATCGGTCTGCGGGGGCCGGGCGAGACCCAGCTGGAGACGGACCGCCGCTTGCTGGGCAACCGGGTCAAATTACTGAAATCCCGTTTGCAGCAGATGGAGAAGCAGCGCAAGGTGCGTCGCCGAGCGCGGGAGCGGCGCGACGTCCTGTCTGTATCCCTCGTCGGCTATACCAACGCCGGCAAGTCCACGCTGTTCAACGCACTGACCAAGGCTGGCAGCTATGCAGCCGACCAGCTTTTCGCCACCCTCGATACAACATCGCGCCGACTTTATGTTGGCGGGGGGAACGTTGTGTTGTCGGACACGGTCGGATTCATCCGTGATCTGCCTCATGCCCTCGTGGCGGCTTTCCGCGCGACGTTGGAAGAAACCGCGCATGCTGATCTGCTGCTACATGTGGTGGATTCTGCCAGCGAGGACAGAGATGCACAGATCGCCGCGGTGAACCAGGTGCTGGCCGAAATCGGCGCGGCCGAGGTTCCGCAGATCATGGTGTGGAACAAGATAGACCTCACTCATGCCAGCGCGGCGGTCGAGAGGGGCGACTGTGATAGAATCAGGCGCGTTTTTTTAAGCGCAAGAACCGGCGAAGGGCTTGATCTGCTTCGAGAAGCGCTGGCCGAGACGGCTAGCCAGGCATCTGGTCCAAATGCGGGCGACATGCCGGGGACTGCGCCAGACATTCCATTACAACAGTGATAACAGGCATTCTCATGTCCCTAAACGACCCGCGTTGGGGGGGCCAGGGCAACAACGGCGATCGCGGAGAAGGCAATCGCGGTAACAATCAAGGCCCTCCGGATCTCGAAGAAGTGTGGCGTGATTTCAACCAGCGCCTCTCCAGTCTGTTTGGTGGCAAGCGGCAGGGGCGCGATGGTGGATCCGGTGGCGGCCGCGATGGCGGTGGCCCGCAGGGTCCCGGCTTCTCCTTCAGGCAGTTCGGCGGCGGCATCACTGCGCTGGTTGCCCTTGTACTGGTCGTTTGGCTGGCCAGCGGTTTCTACACGGTGGATGCCAACCAGCGGGGCGTTGTATTGCGTCTCGGCAAGTTCATCGAAGTGACAGAGCCTGGTCTGCGCTGGCGTTTGCCCTATCCCTTCGAGAGCCATGAGTTGGTGGACTTGACCGGCGTTCGTACCGTCGAAGTGGGCTATCGCGGCTCCGAGCGGAACAAGGTCCTGCGCGAGTCGCTGATGCTGACTGATGACGAGAACATCATCAACATCCAGTTCGCCGTGCAGTACGTGCTGAACAGCCCGGAGAGTTACATCTTCAATAACCGCTATCCGGATGAGTCCGTCGCCCAGGTGGCGGAGACCGCGATGCGCGAGATCGTGGGTAAAAGCCGGATGGACTTCGTGCTCTACGAAGGGCGTGAAGAAATAGCCGCCACGGCCCATGAACTGATGCAGCGCATCCTGGACCGCTACCAGACTGGTATCCAGATCAGCCGGGTGACCATGCAGAATGCGCAGCCGCCCGAGCAGGTTCAGGCCGCGTTCGACGACGCGGTGAAGGCGGGGCAGGACCGCGAGCGGCAGAAGAACGAAGGCGAGGCCTACGCCAATGACGTCATCCCGAGGGCGCGTGGTACGGCCTCCCGCCTGATCGAGGAAGCGCAGGCTTACCGTGACCGTGTAGTCGCGAACGCAGAGGGCGAGGCGAGCCGCTTCAATCAGATCTACACGGAATATCGGCGTGCCCCGGATGTGACGCGTGAGCGCCTGTATATCGAGACCATGCAGCAAGTGCTGTCCAATACGTCCAAGGTGATGATCGACGCGAAGGGCAATGGCAATCTGCTGTTCCTACCGTTGGATAAATTGATCCAGGCTGCAGGAAGCAGTCCCGGTTCCACGCCCACACCGCAGAATGAGGCGGCAACTCCGGCCTCGAGTTCGTCGTCGGCGCAGTCCGGCATGTTCGATCCGCGTAGCCGCGAGCTCATGCGTAACCGCGAACGGGGAGATCGTTAATGCGCGACAAGCTTTCCTTGATTGCCGGCGTTGTCCTGTTCCTGCTGGTGCTGGCCTCTATGTCGCTGTTTACCGTGGACCAGCGCCAGTACGCGGTGGTATTCCAGCTGGGGGAGGTAAAGGAGGTCATCGAGACCCCGGGCCTCAATGTCAAGCTGCCGCTGATCCAGAACGTGCGTTATTTTGACAAGCGTATTCTCACAATGGATACGCCGGAGCCGGAGCGTTTCATCACCTCCGAGAAGAAGAATGTGCTGGTCGATCATTTCGTGAAGTGGCGCATCGTCGATCCGCGCTTGTATTACGAGTCCGTCGCGGGTGATGAAGCCCGGGCTCGTACCCGCCTGAATCAGACGGTGAACGCGGGGCTGCGCGAAGAGTTCGGTCGCCGTACGGTGCACGATGTGGTTTCGGGCGCGCGAGACCAGATCATGGAGGATATGCGTACCAAGGCCGACCAGGATGCGCGCAAGATTGGCGTCCAGATTGTGGACGTTCGCCTGAAGCGCGTCGATCTGCCTACCGAGGTGTCCGAGTCGGTCTATCGCCGGATGGAGGCCGAGCGTAAGCGGGTGGCCAATGAACTGCGCTCCCAGGGTGGAGCTGAAGCCGAGAAGATCCGGGCGGACGCGGATCGCCAGCGGGAGGTTCTGATCGCCGAAGCCTATCGCTCTGCGCAAGAGGTCAAGGGTGAAGGCGACGCGAAGGCAACGGCGATTTATGCCCAGGCTTTTGGCCAGAACCCGGAGTTCTATTCTTTCTATCGCAGTCTCGAGGCCTATCGCTCGAGCTTCGACGGCAAGGATGATGTGCTCGTGATCGATCCCAGTTCGGACTTCTTCAAGTTCATGAAGAGCTCCGGAGGCCCTCGCCGGAACTGAGTTTCTTCATGGGTAACACCCTGTTGACTGCCTTCGCGCTGATGTTGATCATCGAAGGCATTCTTCCCTTTGTCGCGCCAGCTGCCTGGCGCGAAACTTTTTTGCGTCTGGCAAGCATGGCGGATGGGCAGATCCGGTTTATCGGGCTGTCCTCCATGCTGCTGGGCGTTGCCCTTCTCCTGATTTTCAACTGAAGTCCCTCATGCGCTGGGTATTGCCCGACTACATACAGGACGCCTTGCCGTCCGAGGCTGAACAGCTGGAATCCCTGCGGCGCAAGCTGCTGGATGCCTTCCGGGTTCGGGGTTACCAGTTGGTTGCCCCGCCGATGCTTGAATACCTGGACTCGCTCATCACCGGGGCGGGACAGGATCTTGATCTGCGTACTTTCAAGCTGGTCGACCAACTGTCTGGCCGGACCATGGGGGTTCGGGCGGACATGACGCCGCAGGTAACGCGCATCGACGCCCATCTGCTCAACCGGACGGGGGTGTCGCGGCTTTGTTACTGCGGCAGCGTGCTTCACACCCTGCCTTCCTCGGTCACCGCAACCCGGGAGCCGCTGCAACTCGGCGCGGAGTTGTACGGCCACGGCGGAATCGAGGCGGATGTGGAGATCCTGCGCCTGCTGGCAGAGGTGTTGCGTCTTGCCGATGTGCCGGCGAGCCGGATCGATATCGGCCACATGGGCCTGTTCCATGCATTGGCGGCGCGCGCGGGGTTGGTACCGGGGCGCGAGGAAGAGCTGTTTGGCTTGCTCCAGGCCAAGGATGTGCCTGGCTTGCGGGCCTTGGTTGCCGATGTGCCTGAGCCGGTGAGGGCTGCGCTCTTGCTGCTGCCCGAGCTATATGGTGGGGCAGAAGTCATCGAGAGGGCCGCGGCGCTGCTGCCGCAGGACGAAGAGATTGCCGCTGCGCTCAAGGATCTGCGGGCGCTGGCGAAAAGTTTGTCCGGTCTGCCGATCAGCTTCGACTTGGCGGACCTGCGCGGCTACCACTACCACAGTGGCGTGGTGTTCGCCGCCTATGGCGGCGGCTCGCCAGCAGCACTTGCGCTGGGCGGTCGCTACGATCGTGTCGGCGCTGCATTCGGGCGGGCGCGTCCGGCGACTGGCTTCAGCCTGGATCTCAGGGAACTGGTCTTGCATCTGCCCGGACAGCAGGTCAACGGCGCGATCTTGGCGCCGATTTCCGGGGACGCTGGCCTCGTTGCGGAAATAGATGCGCTGCGCGGGCGCGGCGAGATCGTCATGGATGCCTTGCCAGGGCATGAAGGAACATGGAACGAAGCCGGTTGCGACCGGCAACTGGTGCTGCGGGGCGGCCGTTGGACGGTTGAGCCGCTTCAGGGAGAGTAAGGAATGGCAAAGAATGTTGTGGTTGTCGGTACCCAGTGGGGCGACGAGGGCAAAGGCAAGATCGTCGACTGGCTGACCGACCACGCGCGAGGCGTAGTGCGTTTCCAGGGTGGGCACAACGCCGGTCACACCTTGGTGATCGGTCAGACCGAGTACAAGCTGAACCTGGTGCCGTCCGGTATCGTGCGCGAGGGCGTGGCCTGCTACATCGGCAACGGCGTTGTGCTGGATGCGCATCATCTACTGAGCGAAATCCGCAAGCTCGAAGAGGGTGGCCTGAAGGTGCGAGACCGCCTGCGGATCAGTCCGGGGTGTCCGCTAATTCTGGGCTATCACGCTGCGCTGGATCGTGCGCGGGAGGCGGCCAAGGCTGCCGGCGACAAGATCGGCACCACCGGCAAGGGTATCGGCCCGACCTACGAGGACAAGGTGGCGCGGCGTGCGTTGCGCGTCTATGACCTGTTCGACCGGGAGCGCTTTGCAGAGAAGCTCAAGGCCAACTTGGAGTATCACAATTTCGTCCTGACCCAGCACCTGGGTGCAGAAGCGATTGAATTCCAGGCGGTGTTCGACGAGGCCATGGCTGACGCCGCGGAGATTCTGCCGATGGTGGCAGATGTCTCGGCTGAGCTGTATGCCGTCAACAAGGCTGGCGGCAGCTTGTTGTTCGAGGGTGCCCAAGGCACGTTGCTCGACATCGATCACGGTACTTACCCGTTCGTGACTTCCAGCAACTGCGTTGCCGGGCAGGCGGCTGCGGGCTCGGGTGTTGGTCCGGGGCGCCTGCACTACGTGCTGGGGATTACCAAGGCCTACTGCACCCGCGTCGGGGGTGGGCCGTTCCCGACCGAGTTGGATATTGAGACGGCAGGTACGCCGGGTCAGCAGATGTCTTCCAAGGGGCGTGAGTTCGGCGTAGTGACCGGCCGCAAGCGGCGTTGTGGCTGGCTGGATCTGGCGGCGCTGAAGCGTTCCATCATCATCAACGGCGTGACTGGCCTGTGTATCACCAAGCTGGATGTGCTGGATGGTTTGAAGGAGCTCAAGCTCTGCACGGGTTATCAGCTCGATGGCAAGCGCATTGATCTGCTGCCGATGGGGGCTGAAGAGGTGACTCGGTGCGAACCGATCTACGAGACCATGCCGGGTTGGGGAGGCAGCACCTTCGGGGCGCAGACCTGGGATGCGTTACCCCAGGAGGCGAGGGCCTATCTGCACCGCATCGAGGAAATCTGCGAGATCCCCATTGATGTGATTTCCACTGGACCCGAGCGGGATGAAACCATCCTGCGGCGCCATCCTTTTGGCGCTTGATTGCTGCTTCGTTGGAGCCGGCCGCAAGGCCGGTTCCTTTGCCGGGCGCGTCCGGGTTGCGAACGTGGGTGGTGTGTGCTCGGGTGGAAAACGGCCGTCCAATGCAAAAAGCCGACTCAAGGTCGGCTTTTGCTTGAAACTGGTGCCCAGAAGAGGACTCGAACCTCCACGCCTCGCGGCGCTAGTACCTGAAACTAGTGCGTCTACCAATTCCGCCATCTGGGCAAGGACCGCGATTATAGGGGGCTTCCAGCTGGTTGGGAAGTCGCCGAGCAAAAAAAATGCGTCGTCGTATCTCGACTGCGCAGGCGCGATGCCGACGCTCGGTCAAGCGATGGTGTCTGCTGTCCGCGCCGCAGCATCGGTAATACCGAATGCGGCCGGAAAACAAAAAAGCCGCTCCGAAGAGCGGCTTTCCTGCGAAACTGGTGCCCAGAAGAGGACTCGAACCTCCACGCCTCGCGGCGCTAGTACCTGAAACTAGTGCGTCTACCAATTCCGCCATCTGGGCAAGAGCCGCGCATTATAAGCACGAAAAGAAGAATGTCAATGAGTCGAAACACGAAAAAGCGAAACGATAGAAATAAACCGCATGGTCAGGCTCCCACCCGTTCCAGGCACGCCGCAGAGCGGCGGCCGCCGGCCAAGAGCGGCCCCAAGAGCAATATCCAGATGAGCTCGGTTCGCCGGGCGGACCCTTTCTTCGAGCGGGAGTCGGCCAAGTACGACTATCCCTTGCCTAGCCGGGAGTATGTGGAACAGGTGCTGGCCGAACGCGGCGTGCCGCTTTCCTTCCCGGCGTTGGTCGACGCGCTGGATATCCACAGCTCCGAGATTGAGCATTTCGAGCGCCGTCTGCGGGCTATGGAACGGGATGGGCAGTTGCTGCGCAACCGGCGTGACGCCTATCTGCTGCCGGACAAGGCGGATCTCATCCGTGGCCGGGTGGAGGGGCATCCGGATGGCTATGGTTTCCTGGTGCGTGACGACGGCGGGCAGGACGTCTTCCTCGGCCCGAAGGAGATGCGGGAAGTGTTGCACGGCGACCGTGCCATTGTGCGCATCGCCGGGCAGGATCGCCGGGGCCGGCCGGAAGGCAAACTCGTCGAAGTGCTGGAGCGTGCCAACCGGCGTGTGGTGGGGCGTGTACTGAACGAACACGGCGTACTGCTGGTGGTGCCGGAGAATCGCCGCCTGGCGCAGGATATCCTGATCGCGCCCGGTGGCAAGAAGCCGGAACCCGGTCAGATCGTTACCGTGGAATTGGTGGAGCAGCCGACGCGCTATGCGCAACCGATAGGGCGTGTCGTGGAGGTGCTCGGCAACTATGCCGACCCCGGCATGGAGATCGAGATCGCGCTGCGCAAGCACGAATTGCCCTTCGATTTCAGCCCGGAGGCGCTGGCTGAGACCCGTAAGCTCCCGAGCACTGTGCGCAAGAAGGATTGGGCTGGCCGGGAAGACCTTACCGCTCTGCCGCTGGTCACCATAGACGGCGAAACGGCGAAGGACTTCGACGATGCGGTGTATTGCGAGCGCCAGGGCAACGGGTATCGGCTGATCGTCGCCATCGCTGACGTATCTCACTACGTCATTGCGGGAAAGGGGTTGGACCAGGATGCCTACGAGCGGGGCAACTCGGTGTATTTCCCGCGGCGGGTGATCCCGATGCTGCCGGAGAAGCTCTCGAACGGACTATGTTCGCTCAACCCGCAGGTCGAGCGCCTGGCAATGGTCGCGGACATGAACATCTCCGGCAATGGCGCTGTTGCCAATTACCGCTTTTATCCAGCGGTGATCTTCTCGCATGCCCGTCTGACCTATACGAAGGTTGCGGCTGCGCTGTATGAGAAAGATCCGGCGGTGCGTGACGAACTCCAGGCCCTGCTGCCGCAGTTGGAGAACCTCGACCAGTTGTTCCGGGTGCTGCTCAAGGCGCGGGCTAAGCGCGGCGCGATCGATTTCGAGACTACCGAAACGCGGATGATCTTCGATGACAAGGGCAAGATCGAGCGCATCGTGCCGGAGGTCCGCAACGACGCCCACCGCCTGATCGAAGAGTGCATGCTGGCGGCCAACGTCTGCGCATCCGATTTTCTCGCCAAGAACGAGCATCCCGCGCTTTACCGCATCCACGAAGGGCCCACCCCCGAGAAACTGGAGAAACTGCGTGGTTTCCTCGCTGAGTTCGGCCTCGGCCTGGGGGGCGGCGACGAGCCGCGTGCCGCTGATTACGCCAAGCTGTTGGACAAGGTAAAAGACAGGCCGGACGCGCAACTGCTTCAGACGGTGATGCTGCGCTCCCTGCGCCAGGCGGTCTATAGCCCGGACAACGTGGGCCACTTCGGTCTCGCCTACGAGGCTTATACCCACTTCACTTCCCCGATCCGCCGGTATCCGGATCTGCTGGTCCATCGCGCGATCAAGGCGGTGCTGGCACGCTCCGAATACCGCCCGGGAGACTGGGAAGACATCGGCCTGCACTGCTCGATGACCGAGCGGCGGGCAGACGATGCTACCCGCGACGTTGTGGCATGGCTAAAGTGCTACTTCATGCAGGATCGCGTTGGCGAGGAATTCACCGGCAGCGTCTCGGCAGCAGTACCTTTCGGGCTCTTTGTGGCACTGGACGACATTTTCATCGAAGGTCTGGTGCATATCTCGGAGCTTGGCAGCGACTATTTCAATTACGACGAAACCCGGCACGCGCTGGTGGGGCAACGGACTGGCAAGCAATTCAGGCTTTCCGACCGGGTGCGGATACAGCTGATGCGTGTGGACATGCAAACGACGAAAATCGACTTCCGCCTTGTGGAAGGTCCCTTGCTCGCTCAGGAGAAAGCTGAAGTGGCACAGCAAGAAAAAGGAACGCAGAAAGCCGTCGCCGCCGTGGGCGGCAAGGCGGCCACCAAGCCCGCGGCCACCAAGCCCGCGGCCACCAAGCCCGCGGCCACCAAGCCCGCGGCCACCAAGCCCGCGGCCACCAAGCCCGCGGCCACCAAGCCCGCGGCCACCAAGCCCGCGGCC
>Ga0209699_100098_pt1 | contig 104799 bp, 98 predicted proteins | sample SynthPrep_1_END__FD_187204 | JGI IMG/M metagenome (GOLD analysis project Ga0209699, IMG submission 187204) | Synthetic microbial communities from Ohio, USA - SynthPrep_1_END_DS7_MetaG (SPAdes) (version 2) | ecosystem: Engineered > Bioreactor > Aerobic > Activated sludge | place: USA: Ohio...
GTTCGGGATGGGGCAGGGGATCGCGGCGGGGGGATGTACGACGGGCACGGCAGGGTCCGGGCGAAGAGTTGCGGGATTATCCCAGATCGCCCCCATCCCCGGCGACCCCGCTCCCCGTAGGGCTGCAATGCGGGGCTGCCGCGCGAGGCCCCGCGTATCGCGGCCGCTCGTTACCGGTGAACACATTTCGATACGTTGCTTGCGCCCTACATGTCGCTTGTCGACAATGCCCGCACTGGGTCGTTGAATCCAGACCAAAGGAGGAGGACTCCCGTCATGACGCAAGTCGTGATCGTATCTTTCGGCGCAGACCGGGAATACGAATTCGCCGTCGCTGCGGCGGACATGGCGGGGATGGGCAAGGAGGATGCGAGAACCTGGCTGGCGGACGAATTCGATGCACTGGAGTGCACGCCGTCCAACCCGATGGGCAAGGTCCTGGTGCTCGACATGATCCTGAACGTGGCCAAGTACGGGGGCGAGGCGCGTTTCCGGGATCCGGGCGAGTGGGCGCGGCGCTTCGCCGTCGCGGCTGCGGTGGCTTTGCCACGACCGGTCATCCGTATCGACGTGCCCAATTTCATCGTCGGCTGAAGCGCGCTCCGCGGCACGGCCGGCGGCGCGTGGCGATCACGGGGGCGATCGCCACGCGCAACGTCTTTTCAGACTTCCCGGTTCCAGACTTTCCATGCGTTGAAACCGAGCGCGGCTGCCGAGCGGCAGCCAGTAGCCGTTTCGCGTCCGCAGGCTTTCCGGTCCGTCGCCGCTCAGTCCCGTCCCAGCCGATACACCGCCGCACTGGCCAGGAAGTTGGGCTCGTCCAGCACCAGCTTGCCTTCGTCGAAGGCGAGGCGCTCGCGGATGGCGATGCCGTTGCGCTCGCACAGCGCCTCGAAGTCGGCGATGGTGAAGAAGCGGATGTTGGGCGTGTTGAACCACTGGTGCGGCAGGCTCTCCGACACCGGCATGCGGCCGTTGAGGATGCTCTGGCGGTGGCGCCAGTAGCCGAAGTTGGGAAAGCTCACCACCGCCTCCCGGCCTACCCGCAGCATCTCCGCCAGCACGCCTTGGGTGTTGTGCACCGCCTGCAGCGAGAAGCTCATGATGACGTGGTCGAAGAAGCCGTCCTCGAAGCCTTCCAATTCCTTGTCCAGGTCCATCTGGATCACGTTCACCCCGTTCTTCACGCAGGCGAGCAGCTTCTCCGGATCGTTCTCCACGCCGTAGCCGCAGATCTGCCGCACTTCGGCCAGGTGGCGCAGCAGGCTGCCGTCGCCGCAGCCCAGGTCCAGCACCTTCTCCCCCGGCGCGATCCACTCGGCGATCACTTCATAGTCGTAGCGCATGCTCACACCTCGATGCGGTCGAACCAGGCGGTGAGCACCGCGTGGTACTGCTGGTCGTCCAGCAGGAAGGAGTCGTGGCCGGCGGGGCAGTCGATCTCGGTGTAGCTCACGCGGCGGCCGTTATGCATCAGCGCGTAGGCGATCTCCCGCGAGCGCGCCGGCGAGAAGCGCCAGTCGGTGGTGAAGGAGACCACCAGGAAGTCCGCTTGCGCCCGCGCCAGGGCGGCGGTGAGGTCGCCGCCGTGGGAGAAGGCGGGGTCGAAATAGTCCAGCGCCTTGGTCGTCAGCAGGTAGGTGTTGGCGTCGAAATGGCCGGCGAACTTGTCCCCCTGGTAGCGCAGGTAGGACTCTATCTCGAATTCGACGTCATAGCTGTACACCGCCTTGCCGTGGCGCAGGCTGCGGCCGAATTTCTCCGCCATCGCGTCATCGGACAGATAGGTGATGTGGCCCACCATGCGCGCCAGCTTCAGCCCGCGCGCCGGCACCACGCCATGCTCGTAGTAGTGGCCGCCGTGGAAGTCCGGATCGCTGAGGATGGCCTGGCGCGCCACCTCGTTGAAGGCGATGTTCTGCGCGGTGAGCTTGGGCGCCGAGGCGATCACCGCCGCATGGCCCACCCGTTCCGGGTATTGCAGCGTCCAGGAAAGCGCCTGCATGCCGCCCAGGCTGCCGCCGATCACCGCAGCGAAGCGGGCGATGCCGAGGCGGTCCGCCAGCCGCGCCTGGGCATCCACCCAGTCTTCCACGGTGACGAAGGGAAAGTCCGCGCCCCAGGGCCGGCCGGTTGCCGGATTGAGCGCACATGGCCCGGCGCTGCCATTGCAGCCGCCGAGGTTGTTCACCCCGATGACGAAGAACTTGCGGGTATCCAGTGGCTTGCCCGGCCCCACCAGGTTGTCCCACCAGCCCACGTTCTGCGGCTCGTCCGCATAGACGCCGGCCACATGGTGGGAGCCCGACAGCGCATGGCACACCAGCACCGCGTTGCTGCGGTCTGCATTGAGCGTGCCGTAGGTTTCATAGACCAGGTCGTAGCCGGCCAGGGTGCCGCCGCTGCGCAAGGGCAGCGGCTCGGCGAAGTGCGCCGTCTGCGGCGCGACGATCCCGACGGATTGGGGTGCGGTCATGTTCGGCTTCAGAAAACAAAAAACCCAGCCGGCTAGGAAACGCGGACTGGGTCGCCCTCGCTTTAGCCGGATTTATTGAGCGCCCGCAAGCTGTGGTTCAAATCGGCGCTAAGTGGCGGGACGTTAGCGCGGGGGGGCGGAAAAGTCAAACCAGCGCGGGCCGCGGCAGCGCGTTATGCCGCGCGTGACAAAAAACACGCATCAATTTCCGCAAACGGTTAATGCGTTGACATATGTCATGGGGCTTTTGTCTCTGTGCTGTAAGCATGCGCACCTCGTAAGCGCTCACTTTCCCCAAGCCTGTCATCGAGTCCCCGCGGGCGACGAGTCATGGCCCCTGCTGCTGGATTCTGCTGACGTGCCGTCTTTCATTTCTCATCATCTTCCCGTCATCCACGCGACCGCGAAGCGCTGCTTTGCGGCTCTGGGGCTTTGCCTCGCAGGCCTTAGCTCTTTGCATGCCCAGGCGCTGCTCCCCGGCGAGCTGGATATGAGCCGTGAAAGGCAGGAGCGCTTGCTCGAGGAGCAGGAGCGCAGGCTGCGGGAACTGCGGCAATTGCCGGGGGCCGCGCCGGCGCCGGCGGAGCCGACCGCGCCCGCCCCGACGCAGTGTTTCGACATCCGCCGCATCGAATTGAAAGGCGCCACCCTGCCGGACGCAGAGGCGCGGAGGCGGCTGATTGCGCCTTTCGAGGGGCGCTGCCTGGCCGCGGGCGATCTCAACGAGTTGCTGCGCAACATCACCGATTTCTATATCGACCGCGGCTACGTGACCTCCCGCGCCTATCTGCCCGAGCAGGACCTGGGCAGCGGTACGCTGGAAGTGGTGGTGGTCGAAGGGCGCCTCGAAGGGGTGGCGCCGGGAGACGGGAGTGGACTGAGCGGACTTGAACTGGAGATGGCCTTCCCGGGCAGGGCGGGCGAATTCCTCAATCTCCGCGAGCTGGAGCAACTGGTCGATCAGCTGAACCGCCTGCCCTCCAACCGTGCGGCCGTGGAGCTGACACCCGGTGAAACCGTGGGCGGGAGCAAGGCCGTCATCGCCAACCAGCCGGACAAGCCCTGGCGGCTTTCCTTCACCCGCCACAACGACGGTCAGCGCAGCACCGGGCAGCAGCAGTGGGCGGTGGGGCTGGAGCTGGATTCGCCGCTGGGGCTGGCAGACCAGCTCATGGCCCGGGCCGGTGCCAACGCCCGGGAGGACCGCGCCCGCGCATCCGACAACGCCATGTTGTACTACGGCCTGCCCTGGGGCTGGTGGACCTTCTCCTACACCTACAGCCAGAGCTACTACCGCAGCCCCAACGAGGCCACCGGCTTCGTCTTCGAGATGTCGGGCGTCAGCCGCAACCACGAGCTGCGCGCGGAGCGCCTGCTCCACCGCGACGCCGTCGGCAAGACCTCGGTGAACGCCGTCCTCAACCAGGTCGAATCCCGCAACTACATCGAAGGCAGCTTGCTGGACACCAGCAGCCAGCGCCTCACCGAGGCCGGGCTGGGGCTGAACCACGGCCGGCGGCTGGGCTCGGCCTTCGTCAACCTCGACCTCGGCTGGCAGCAGGGCATTACCGCGCTCGGCGGGCGTACCGACCACCATCCCGCTGGCGACGAGGCGCACGCCCAGTACAACAAGTACACCTTCACCGCCAGCGTGCTGCAGCCCTTCGACCTGGCCGGGCAGGCGTTTTCCTTCGACAGCCTGGCCTATGTGCAGAAAAGCGAAGACGTGCTCTACGGTCCTCGCCGTCTCAGCGTTGGTGGCCCCGGCTCCGTGCGGGGGTACAAGGACCAGGCCTTGGCGGGCGACAGCGGCGGCTACTGGCGCAACCAGCTGCGCTGGCGCCGCCCGGTTCCGCCGGACCTGTTCGGTGAGCAGGCCGCGAACTGGCTGCCCGCCGTGCTGGGCGAGTTCGCCGTCACCCTGGCCTGGGACGTCGGCCTGATAGACCGCGACCGCTACAACGAAGCCAGCGGCCAGCACGGCCGCCTCAGCGGCCGCGCCATCGAGTTCTCCACCCGCGGCCGGCGCATGCGCGCCAGCCTGATGTTCGCCCAATCCCTCGCCCGTCCGGATGCCCTGCAGAAGCGCGAGCACCCGGTGCATTTCCGCCTCGAATTCTTTCTCTGACCCCTCCCGCCATGAAAGACGCCTGCCGCCGAATTGCCGCCCGCCCGCTTGAGGAACCGATGAACCTGCGAACGCCCTTCGCACGGGTGCTGGCCTGGACGCTGATGACCACGCTGGCGCTGAATCCCCTGGGGCCGGCGATGGCGCAGATCTCGGTCGCCAGCGGCGCCACCACGATGGGGCAGGCGGGCAATGGCGTACCGGTGGTGAACATCGCCGCGCCGAACGAGCGGGGGCTGTCCCACAACCGCTTCAACGACTACAACGTCGGCACGCAGGGCCTCATCCTCAACAACGCCAACGGGGCCTACCAGAGCACCCAGCTCGGCGGCTACATCGTCGGCAACCCGAATCTCCAGGGGAAGGAGGCCGCCCGCCTGATCCTCAACGAAGTCACCGGCGGGCGGCCGAGCTCGCTGGCGGGCTATACCGAGATCGCCGGCCAGGCGGCGCGGCTGGTCGTCGCCAACCCCTGGGGCATCAGCTGCAACGGCTGCGGCTTCCTGAACACACCGCGGGTCACCCTCAGCACCGGCACGCCGCGCATCGAGGACGGCCGGCTGGCCGGCTTCCGTGTTGACGGCGGCGAGATCGCCATCGACGGCGCCGGACTCAACGCCAGCAACATCGACCAGTTCGACCTCATCACCCGCAGCGCCAAGATCAACGCCGAGCTCTACGCGCAGCGCCTGAACATCATCGCCGGCCGCAACGATGTCGCCGCCGATGACCTTTCCGCCACCGCGCTGGCGGCAGACGGCGCCGCCCCGCTGCTCGCCATCGACAGCGCCGCGCTGGGCGGCATGTACGCGAACAGCATCATGCTGCTGGGTACGGAGGCAGGCGTAGGCGTGCGGCTGGCTGGCGATCTTGCCGCCAGCGCGGGGGATATCCGCATCGATTCGGCCGGGCGCCTGACGCTGAACCGGGCTGTGGCGGCGCGGGATGTGGCGCTAGCCGCCAAGGATGTGACGCTGGGACAGGCGGTGCACGCCGGCGGCGCGGCTGAGGTTACAGCGGAGAACCGCCTGGCGGTGGAAGGCGAGCTTCTGGCCGGCGGCGCAATGGCCTTGGCTGCACGAGAGATCGACAACGCGGGTCAGGTGCAGAGCGGTGGAGCCCTGGCTGTAAGCGCGGAGAGCACGACAAACCACGGCAGGATGCATGCCCTGGACAAGCTGGAGCTTGTCGGCGGCGCAGTGGACAACCGGGGCGGGGAACTGCTGGCCGGTGGCGAGATGCGCATCGAGGTGGCCTCGCTGGACAACCGCGATGGCGGTTTGCTCGCCAGCGTGGGAGGGCTCTGGCTCAGTACCGTCGACGATCTGAGCAACGGCGGCGGATTGGTCAGCGCAGGGGGGAGTCTCGTCGCCAGTTTCGATCGCTGGCACAACGATGGCGGTGAAGTCTATGCCGGTGCGGGGATGAAGCTTACTGGCGCCGAGCTGAGCAACCAGGGCGGTGTATTTGCCGCGGTGGGGCTGCTCGAACTCGATCTCACCCAGAGCCTGTTCAACCACGGCGGGCAGCTTGCAGGCGGCGAATTGCGCCTGACCGCAGGCGATATCGACAACACCGGTGGCGTTCTCGCCAGCGATACCGCTGCGGGCATCACCGCCATCAGCCTGGACAACAGTGCCTCTGGTTCCGTGGTAAGCGGCGGGGCGCTGAGCCTCTCTCTTTCCGGCCTGCTCGACAACCATAGCGATGGCGTGGTGTACAGCCGTGGCGAGACGCTCGAGTTGCAGGCGGCCGAACTGGACAACCAGAGCGGCGTGGTGCAGAGCGATGGGAAGGCCGCCATGGTGCTCGCCGGGCAGCTGAACAATGCGGAGGGCAGCGTCATTGCTGCCGGGGATCTCGATATCCAGGCCGCAGAGGTGAGCAATGGCCTCGGCACGATAGCGAGCACGGACGGTGCGCTGAGCCTTGAGCTTGCCGGTCAGATGGACAACGCCGGTGGCGTGCTGCAAGGGCAGCGTCTGACCGTCTCGGCGGGCGGTCTGCTGGATAACAACGCCGGCCGCATGGCCGCGCTCGCCGGACCGCTTCATCTTGAGACGGCATCGCTCCTGAACCGTGCAGGCAGTGTTTATGCGGCCGGCGACCTTGATGCCGTGCTCGGTAGCCTGGATAACCGCGGCGGGACGCTGGGTGCAGCCAACATCGGGATCGATGCGGGGGCCAGTCTGGACAACCGGGAAGGGCTGATCGAGAGCAGCGGAGACCTCGTCCTGAGCGCCGACGCGATCGATAACGGCCACGGTGCCTTGCGTGCGGTCGGCAGCCACGATGCAACCGAGATCGTCGCCGCTACGATGGATAACCGCGGTGGCAAGGTCGAGAGTGCAAACAAGGCCTTGCGCGTGGCCACGGCTTCCCTGCAGAACGAGAACGGCAGCTTCGTCCACGCGGGTGATGGCGATTTCCAGGTCACCAGCCAGACTGCCGCCGGCGTTGGCGGCAGCTTTGCCAGCGGCGGCACTCTCGCCCTTAGCGCTGATGAGTGGACCAACAGCAGTGTCCTGCAGGCAGGCAAGCTCATCCTCAATATCGGCAAGCTCACCCTGACGGCCGACGGTGCCTTGATCGCCACCGAATCCTTCGAAGGCAATGGCGACGACTGGCACAACGATGGCCTGCTTGCCAGCGATGGCCTGTTCTCGCTCACCCTCACCGGCACCTACTCGGGCGCTGGCCGTCTCGCCACCGGTGGCAACCTGGAACTGAACGCCGCCGCGGTGCAACTGGGCAGCACCGCGGTCGTTGCCGCGGGCGGCGACGCCACCGTGGAGGTAGCCGGTAGCCTGAGCAATCAAGGGCGGCTCACCGCCGGCGGCGATCTGGCACTCCGGGCGGGGAGTGTGGACAACCGCGGCACCCTGGGCAGCGCGGGCGATCTGGAACTGCGCGCCAGCGCCATTTCCAACAGCTACGGCCTGATCTTCAGCGGCGGCGACATGAGCCTGCGCTTCGCCAGCCTGGAGAACCGCTACGCCGATATCTACAGCTTGGGCGCCCTCGGCCTGGCGGGCATGGCTGACGGGAGCTCCGCCACCCTCGTCGACAACGCGTCCTCCTCGATAGAGGCGGCCGGCGTTCTGACGATGGCCACCCAGTCCTTGGTCAATCGCAAGAGCGCCTTCGCCATGACCAGCGAGCAAGTGGCCGGCTCGATGTGGTGGGTGTGCTACGACTGCGGCGGCGATCACCACAACGTGGATTACGTCGCCGCCGAGACCTTCGAAAGCCGCATCGTGGAAGACTCTCCCGCTGCGCTCATCCAGGGTGGCGCAGGTCTGACGATCACCGCGAATACCGTCGAGAACCGCTACAGCACCATCGCATCCGGCGCAGGCCTCAGCATCCAGGCGGGCTCCCTCGCCAACATCGGTGCCGCCACCGGGACGACGGTGCGCACCCGCACCTGGAATAGCGGCTGGGTTACCGACGGGACCAACGAACACTTCATCGGCGCCTACATTCATCCCTACAACGCGGCATCTCTGCCCAAAGAGGTGCCGATTGCGGCTTACTTCGCCGACAAACTGGTGTCGGACATCACCGTTACCACACCCTCAGGCGTGGCGGCGTCGGCGGTCATCCAGGCGGCTGGCAGCGCAACGGTGGAGGTCGCGGGCTCCTTGCTCAACGACGTGGCTGTCCCCGGAGCAGTCAGCAGCAGCAGCCACAGCGCGGACACCAGCGTGGGCAATAGCGCCGCGGTAGCGATCGTTACCTTGAATGCTCAACTGCCGCCTGACTTGTCGCAGCAGCGGGTCGATCCCCTGGCGCTGCCCGGCTTCAATCTGCCCACCGGAGAAAACGGCCTGTTCCACTGGGCCGATGGCAACGACGGCGTGGGGGCGCTGGCCGTTCCCGCCGGTACGTCCTCCTCCAGCCACCGCTACCTGATCGAGACCAATCCAGCGCTCACCAGCCTCTCCAGCTTCCTCAGTTCGGACTACCTGCTGGGCCTGCTCGGCTACGACACCGATGACGCCCAGCGTCGCCTCGGCGACGGCTTCTACGAGCAAAAGCTGATCCAGCAGGCGGTGTTGGCCCGCACCGGCCAGCGTTACCTGGACGGGTTGAACTCCGACGAAGCGACGTTCCGCTACCTGATGGACAACGCCGTCGCCTCCAAGGATGCGCTGCGGCTCTCCGTGGGGGTGAGCCTGACCGCCGAACAGGTGGCGGCGCTGACCCATGACATCGTCTGGATGGAAGAGCAGGAGGTTGCTGGCGAGAAAGTCCTGGTGCCGGTGCTCTACCTCGCCCAGGGCGAAGGCCGGCTGGCGCCCACCGGTGCGCTGATCCAGGGCCGCGACCTCACGCTGATCACCGGCGGAACGCTGGCCAACAGCGGCACGCTGCGCGCCACCGAGAACCTCTCGGCGGCGGCCACCACGGTGGTCAATGCCGGGCTGATGCAGGCGGGCGAGCGCCTGTCGGTGCTCGCCGCCGACAGTCTGGTCAATACCCGCGGTGGCATCCTGAGCGGGCGCAACGTCGACCTCACCACGCTGGCGGGCGACCTCATCAACGAACGCGCGGTGACCACCTACGCCGGCAGCGGCGCCGGCTTCGCCATCACCGGCAGCCTGGTCGATGCAGCCTCGCGCATCGAGGCGGCACAGAGCCTGTCGCTGTCGGCCGGGCAGGACCTGCTCAACCTCGGCAGCGTGCTGAGCGCGGGCACCGACATGCAGCTCTCTGCCGGGCGCGACCTGCTCATCGCCTCGGTGGAAGAGAGCAACAGCCGCTTCACCCAGGACAAGCGTCACACCTGGTCCAACGCCAGCACCACCCAGCTGGGCGCCGAAGTCAGCGCCGGCGGCAGCCTGACGGCGGTGGCCGGCAACGACCTCACGTTGATCGCCAGCCGGGTGCAGGCCGGCGGCGACGTCGCACTGCTGGCCGGCAACGACCTGACGCTGGCCGCCGCGGCCGACGTATCGCAAAGCGAATACCACTACAAGAGCAGCCGCAAGAAGATCAATGCCGAAACCCTCACGGTGCGCCAGCAGGCGGCCGAAGTGGAGGCGGGCGGCAGCCTGACGCTGGCCGCCGGGCAGGACCTCACCCTGGTGGCGAGCGCCGCACAGGCCGGCGACGAAGCCTATCTCTACGCCGGACGCGACCTCGCGCTGCTGGCGGCCGAGAACCAGGACTACTTCCTCTACGACAAGAAGAAGAAAGGCAGCCTGGGGGCGAAAAAGACCCAGCGCGACGAGATCACCACCCTCACCCAGGTGGGCAGCCGCGTCGAAGCCGGCGGCAGCCTCACCCTGGAAAGCGGAGAAGACCAGCGCTACCAGGTCGCCAAACTGAGCAGCGGGGCGGACCTGACGCTGGATGCCGGCGGCGACATCAGTTTCGAAGGGGTGAAGGACCTCAAGCAGGAAAGCCACGAGAAGAGCAGCAGCAGCTGGGCGTGGACCTCGGCCAAGGGCAAGGGCACGACCGACGAGACGCTGCGCCAGAGCGAGCTGGTGGCCGCGGGCAACCTGGTGATCGAGGCGGCGGGGAAGATCCGGATCGACATCCCGGAGGTCAATGCGCAGACGGTCACCCAGACCATCGATGCGCTGGTGGAGGCGGAGCCCAAGCTGGCGTGGCTGAAGGAGATGGAAAACCGGGGCGACATCGACTGGCAGCGGGTGAAGGAAGTCCACGACCAGTGGAAGTACAGCCACTCGGGCATGGGCGCGGGGCTGGCGATCATCGTGGCCATCGTCATCGCCATCGTGACCTACGGGGCGGCCAGCGGAGCGATCGGAACCGCCGCTACGACCACCACCACCACGGCAGCCGGTGCAGGCGCAGCTGCTGGCACGGCCAGCACCGCTTCGGCCTGGGCGGTTGGCGGCTGGGCCAATGCGGCAGCCTCGGCGAGCCTGGCCGGCATGGCGAGCAACACCGCGGTGCAATTGGGCACAACCGGCAAGGTCGACTGGGGCCAAGTGCTCAAGACCGGCGCTGTTTCGGCGATCACGGCCGGGGTGAGCAACTACGGCTTCTTCGAAGGCGGTCAAAGCCTCAACAGCCTGGCGGGCCTCTCCGCTGCGCCGGGCGCGGCGGGCTCCACCACCGCTACCAGCGGGCTCTCCTTCTCGTGGGATCAGGTCTATGGCGTGATGGGACGCGGTGTGGTCAATGCCAGCGTATCGAGTGCGATCCAGGGAACCGACTTCAAGGACGGCTTCATCAACAGCGTGGTGGGTGACTACGCGGCGCTGGGCGCGAACTCCATCGGCAGCCTGTGGGGCAACGGCCAGAATCCGGTGATGCAAACGCTGGCCCATGCCGCGCTGGGGGCAGGCGCCGCAGGGCTGACGGGTCGGGACGCGGTGGCGGGGGCGATCGGAGGGCTGGTCGAATCCGGCCTGGACAACACCCTGGGGCAGTCCCTGCGGGAGTCGGGCACCGAGCTCGGCAAGTGGGACAAGCTTGCCTACATGGTCGCCGCGATGGTCGCAGGGGGTGTGGCGGCGGAGGCGGCCGGGCATGACGGGGTGACGGCTGCTCAGACTGCGCAGAATGCGGCATTGAATAATTTCTTAGGCCCCAAAAGTCAGAAGCGGCTTGAAGAGCTGAGAGCGAAGGAACTGGCTCAAGGCCTATCGGCCTCCGAATCGGCAGAACTCGTGGGGCTGGACAGGCTGGACCAGATGAGCGATGCAATACTCAGGTCGGTCAGGGCCAACCCGGATCAAGTACCTCCGGATGTGCAGGACTGGCTATCCGGCTATCTGAGAATCTATGCGAACGAACTGATAGCAGCAGGTTATACGCCGCAGCAAGTTGCTGATGATGTACTCAGCCTCGTCGGTGGGAGCGCCTCTGTTCGGCCGATAAACTACACCTATCCTTTTGCCCTGGATGCGGATCAGCAAAGCCAATACATCCAGAAAATGCAGGAGTCCGGGAATTGGGCCTGGTGGCAGGATTATCTGGGCCATCCGAAAGAGGCAGGTGAAGTAGCGTACAACCAGGCTTCTGGGCGGCTCACGATTGGTGATGACCATAAGTACTGGGCACAGATCGGAGATCCCGTACTGGGATTTATCGCATGGCCTGTTTCTGTTGCCCATGGCGCATACACATTAGGGTATGGCGTAGGAGCAACTATAGATGGGCAGTATAGTGAAGGGCTTGGCAATATGCTGCTGGGCGTCCTTGAGTCTGTCGGAGCGGGAGCGTATGGCGCCGTGCGGATGGGGCTGATTGGAGCGAATAATGCTGCTAAATCTGTCAGTTGGTCTGGGTCAGGCCCTGCTTCTGGAGTATTGGGTTTAGAGCCGGGCTCTTTATCTTCAAAGGCAATAAGTAACTATTATCCTAGCACCGCGTCGGGATCGATTGAGTTTGTTTTTGATCCTATAACGAAAACCTTCCTCGTAGGAAAGCCTGCCACGAATCTGGGAGGATCGCCGCATCAGCAACTTGCTGCCTCAATTAATGCAAACTCAACATCCCTCGTTGGGGGAATGTTTAGGCGGGGAGAGAATGGAGAGATTATTACTAATGAGTTTAGCGGCCATTATTGGATGAACTGGAACCCTGAGGTTAGAGCAAGTTTTGCGGATACTCTTAGGCGCCATGGTCTTAATGTAAAACACTACCCTGGGATGTAATTAGGGGGGCGTGATGATTAGCTTGGATTTTGGTAATAGTCTTCGAATTTTTCAGGATAACGGGGAGTGGAGATTGAATGGATGTGGTCGTATTTATCCTCTTGTTGTCAAGAGTGATTTCAAACGAGTGGTTTCTCTCCTAGAGTCTCCATATCAAGTTATTAGAGAGATCCTAGGTGATGGTTTTCCTTATGTTAGAGTGGTCGAAGCCGGATTAAATTCTGGGTCTGACTATTGGGTGGAGTTAGCGCTTTGTTGGATGAAGAAGATGCCTCAGAAAGACTTAAATGAGTTGAGAGTTGGTGTGAATGGATTATTGGCAGAGAGACTTATTTCAAAAGAAAATAGTGAGATTTTAAGAAAAATATACGATCAAAATAAATAGGTTCATTGTAGGGATAATTTTTTGGCGTATGCATTCATCAAAATTAGGGGATTGAAGGTCATAGGAGAAAGCTAATCCCTTTCTTTCACAGGTCGAAAGCCGGTTAATAGTGCTGCGGTGTTGCTGGCGGCCGAGAATCAGGACTACTTCCTCTACGACAAGAAGAAGAAAGGCAGCCTGGACGCCGGCGGCGACATCGACTTCGAAGGGGTGAAGGACCTCAAGCAGGAAAGCCACGAGAAGAGCAGCAGCAGCTGGGCGTGGACCTCGGCCAAGGGCAAGGGCAGGACCGACGAGACGCTGCGCCAGAGCGAACTGGTGGCCGCGGGCAACCTGGTGATCGAGGCGGCGGGGAAGATCCGGATCGACATCCCGGAGGTCAATGCGCAGACGGTCACCCAGACCATCGATGCGCTGGTGGAGGCGGAGCCCAAGCTGGCGTGGCTGAAGGAGATGGAAAACCGGGGCGACATCGACTGGCAGCGGGTGAAGGAAGTCCACGACCAGTGGAAGTACAGCCACTCGGGCATGGGCGCGGGGCTGGCGATCATCGTGGCCATCGTGGTGACGGTGCTCACCTGGGGGGCGGGCTCAAGCGTTGCTGCATCGGCCTCCGCCTGGGCGGGTGGTGGAGCCGCTGGGGCCATTGCGGGCACTGCGGCACAGGCGGCGTTCCAGGCGATGGTAAGCAATGCGGCGATCAACACGATCAACAGTGGTGGCGATCTGGGTAAGGCTTTGGAGGCGACTTTCTCGGAAGAAGCACTCAAGGGCTATGTTGTTGCAGCAGCTGCAGCGGGTTTGACAACGGGGCTGATTGGTAATCCAGGTACTTCCAGTTTCGATCTGAATTCGATCCAGGGAATGGGTGAGTTCGCCGCTTATCAGGCCGGCAAGGCTGTCATCACCTCCAGTGTTGATGCCGCGATCAATGGGGGAGCTTCGAGGAGAAGCTGGCGGCCTCCCTGGTCTCCGCGGCCGTCCATGTGGTCTCGGCAGGCGCTTTTAACCAAGTGGGAAATCTCGGGCTTGAAGACGGCTCCCTCGAAAAAATTGCCGTCAAAGCGCTAGTGGGAGGCTTAATCAGTCAGGCAGCCACTGGGGATTTTGCGACGGGGGCGCTGGCGGCTGGAGCGAATGAAGCGCTCGTAAAGCACCTGGATACGCTCGTTCAAGGGGATAAAGATCTGCTGACAATGGCTTCACAGTTGGTGGGGGCTGTGTCATCGGCGGTGTCTGGAGGTGATCCTGGACTCAGCACCGATATTGCCGGATACGACACTCAGTACAATTATTTGAACCATAACCGGCCAAATATGATGTCTCTATCTGAGAAAGAGAAGTATGAAAATGCGGTGACAGCCTGCTCGGGAGTGGATCAAGTTGCCTGCACGACGCGAAATGAGTTGGCTGTTATGTCCGCTCAGAGAGATTAAGATCTTCAGAGTGCTTGTTCTGGGGCTACGCCAGTACTCTGCAATGCCCTCGCGAGCGAGGCAAGAGAGATGGGCAACATCGTTTATCGGGATGGGGCATGGGTCTACGCCAATAGCGCAGAAAGTGGACTAATTCGCTATTTGAATACAGCAAGTATTGGTTCCTCAGAGTTAAGCGCCGCCTATGAAAATTCCTACCATTATCTGCAATCGGAAAGCGTCTCATATGGACTACCCATTCTTTGAGTGGCTGCAGCCGGTTCGCTTGGGAGTCAATGGCTCTTAGGACAGATGTCTATCTCGCCTTTAGGTAGCTCAGGAGGGGCTCAATTAATAAAGGGGGTCGGGGTAAGTGGGGCGATGTCTACCTTGATTTATGGCGCAATGAAAAGAGAAGAAATGACGCAGGCAGGGTTGGCAACGGCTTTCACCGCCGGTGCAATTGGGGGAGGGCTTGTAAAGCAAGGGCTAAACTACGGGGCTGGACTGGCTAATACGGCTATTCCCCTTACTGGGTCGAGTCTAATCACGCAAGGCACGGGGGCGGTCTTGGGGTTTAGCACAATTGGTTGGATAAATTGGAGTGGTACTGCATCAGGCGGCAATTCTTGGTGGACTTTGCCGTTGTTTGGTTCAAATGCGGCTCCATCAAATAAGGAAGGGGGCAATTAAGTATGGAGTGCAAGAAAAATATTCTGTGGGAGAAGTGTGGTAGACACCTTCTTGCAAGCTTCACGGGAGAAGGTGGATGTCGAGATTTGGCCCGGGATTTTTATAGAAAGGAAAATATTTGGGATCCAGAAATAGAGGTTCCGTATCGGTGGGCTAAATTGGCTTGGGTTAACTTTGCGGCGGCGGTAACTCAGCTATTGATTCCGGGCATTATTGTGTTTCTTTTTAGTTATTTTATTAAGGGGCCTTTCCCGTTGCAGATTGGTGTTTATGTGGTAGGAGGTATGTTTCTGGTTGTTTTTATTTTTTTAATGACAGTTCAGTTTTTTGAATATAGGGCTGAAGAAGAAAAAATATCGAGGCGTTCCGGGCGTCAGTGATTGATTGTGGATAGAGTAAATTTAATGTTCATGGGGTGAAATGGATCCAAAGGCCAATTTCTATTGAGGGTTTGAAGTCTTGTCGCAGTATTTTGCGACTCTGATATGGTCTATTTGAATCGGGTTTGTTCATGAGATGGCTTGGGTTGTTTGTATTCTCTATTTTTGTAGTTGCTGGATGTCATACGACCCCTATAGATCGAGCCACCGTTTTCTACGAGCGCAGTAGTTTTTTGTCACGGATTAAAAAGGATCTTGACCTGGATGCCGCGGAAGTCCTGGCGCATCGCCGATGTGCCCTGCAACTAACGACTCCCGGCTCGAATCAAGCTCCTAGCCGGTTCTGCGTTTACTTTCTTGAAAAGGGCGCGCTTAACGTACTGAAATGGAGCGCAGCTTCCTTGAGCTACGAGCGAGAGGTTCGTCTGGACTTTTCTGCCATCCGAAGTGCGGGCGTCTCTTCTTTCCTGGGGCGCTCGGTTCAGCTGCAGTTGGTGGAGGATGCACGCCTGACAGGTTTCCGCGCCGTAATCGACGATGGGGGTTATTACGATAATGACGCGACGAATACCGTCTATAAGACCATTCTGGATTTTGGCGTTCCTTTGTCTGAGGCGAGCGGCTTGATCAAGGAACCGACGGCTGGTTATCCAGTAGCAGTACCCATTATTCTGCATAGGTAGCAGTCTCCTCCAATATCTTCCGTGACGTTGCCTAGAGGGAAGGCGTAATTTAGCCCCTCGGCGTGTAGATGCCTTGGTAAGCCAGGATCCATAAGTAATGTTCCGTTCTTGATGGACGACACGGTCACTCCAAGAATGCCTGCCGCTTTGGGTGGGCGCAGGCTTGGTGGCCGAAGAGGTAGTAGTGCTCTACCTCGCTCAAGGGCAGCCTTGGCCCGCTTACCCCGCGTGTTAAAATCCACCCTCGCAAAAGTTCCAGGTCGCCGCATGATCCAGGTCACTCTCAACGGCCAGCCAGAAGTGCTGGACGACGGTATTACCGTGCTCGCGCTGCTCGAGCGGCGTCAGCTTGCGGGCAAGCGGCTGGCAGTCGAGCGCAATGGCGAGATCGTGCCCAAAGCGCGGCATGGCGAGACGGCGCTGGCCGAAGGCGACAGGCTGGAGATCGTCGTCGCCGTTGGCGGCGGCTGACGGCCGCGACGCCTTTCGCCCAGCGGGTGCTGCCCGCCCCTCAAAACTCCACAGACAGGTTTCCCCATCATGAACGAGCCCTTGGTGATTGCCGGTAAGGCCTATGCCTCCCGGCTGCTGGTCGGGACTGGCAAGTACAAGGATTTCGCCGAGACGCAGGCGGCGATCGAGGCCAGCGGCGCGGAGATCGTCACCGTGGCGATCCGCCGCACCAACATCGGCCAGAACCCGGGCGAGCCCAATCTGCTCGACGTGCTGCCGCCGGAGCGCTACACCATCCTGCCGAACACCGCCGGCTGCTACTCCGCGGACGAGGCGGTGCGCACGCTGCGGCTGGCGCGGGAGCTGCTGGACGGCCATTCCCTGGTGAAGCTGGAGGTGCTGGGCAATGCGCAGAATCTCTTCCCCAACATGCCGGAGACGCTGAAGGCGGCCGAAACGCTGGTGAAGGAAGGCTTCCAGGTGATGGTGTACTGCGCCGATGATCCCATCCAGGCAAAGATGCTGGAAGAGATCGGCTGTGTGGCGGTGATGCCGCTGGCGTCGCTGATCGGCTCCGGCCTGGGCATCATCAATCCGTGGAACCTGCGGCTCATCATCGACAACGCCAAGGTGCCGGTGCTGGTGGATGCCGGCGTGGGCACCGCGTCCGACGCGGCCATCGCGATGGAACTGGGTTGCGACGGCGTGCTGATGAACACCGCCATCGCCAAGGCCGGTAATCCGGTGCTGATGGCGAGCGCGATGAAGAAGGCGGTGGAAGCCGGCCGCGAGGCCTTCCTTGCCGGCCGCATGCCGCGCAAGTTCTACACAGCCGACCCCAGCTCGCCCACCAGCGGACTCATAGGCTCGTGAGCGTTGAGCATGAAAAGGTCGAGTTGATCGGCCAGGACAGCCCGGAGCAGCGCTTCTCCAGCCGCAGCATCCGCAGCTTCGTGCTGCGCCAGGGGCGGATGTCGGTGGCGCAGCAGCGCTGCCTGGAAGAGGTGCTGCCGCGAATCGGGCTGAAGTACAGCACAAGCGAGAAGCTGGACCTGGACGCCGCTTTCGGCCGCCAGGCGCCGCACATCGTTGAGATCGGTTTCGGCATGGGCGAGACCACGGCGAAGATCGCCGCTTCCATGCCGGACAAGGATTTCGTCGGCATCGAGGTGCATGGCCCCGGCGTCGGCAGCCTGTGCAAGCTGGTGGCGGATGGCGACCTGCAGAACGTGCGCATCATGCAGCACGACGCGGTGGAGGTGCTGCGCGACATGGTGCCGGACGGCTCGCTCGCCGGCGTGCATCTGTTCTTCCCCGATCCCTGGCACAAGAAGCGTCACCACAAGCGGCGCATCGTGCAGCCGGACTTTGTTGCCCTGATCGCTGCCAAGCTGGCGCCGGGCGGCTATTTCCACTGCGCCACTGACTGGGAAGAATACGCAGTCTGGATGTTGGAGGTGCTGTCGGCGGAACCCTTGCTGCAGAACTCCGCCGACGGCTATGCCCCGCGGCCGGACTACCGGCCGCTGACCAAATTCGAGAACCGCGGCCTGAAGCTGGGCCATGGCGTCTGGGACCTGGTGTTCCGCCGCCGCTGAAACAGGCGCGCCCTCCCCGGTGCGCTTTACGTAGGGAGAGGAAAGCTTGTTTCGATTGATAGGTCGTCTATTCAAGGGCCTGTGGTGGGCCCTGGATCTGGTGCGCCGCACCGCTCTCAACCTGGTGCTGCTGGCGGTGCTGGTGGCGGTGGTCGCGGTGCTGATGCGGCCGGCGCCGGGCGTGCCGCAGGGCGCCGCGCTGGTGCTGCGGCCCGCCGGCGCGCTGGTGGAGCAGGCGGCGCTGGTCGAGCCGCTGAACGTGCTGCGCGACGGCGGCGTTTCCACCGAGCAGGCGGTGCTGCCGGATCTGCTGGAAGCCATCAATGCCGCCCGCGACGATGAGCGCATCACCGGTCTGGTCATCGAGACCGACGGCCTGAGTGGAGGCGGCCTGTCCAAGCTGGCCGAGCTGCGCGCGGCCGTGCTCGCCTTCAAGGGCGCCGGCAAGCCGGTGCTGGTGCGCGGCGAGCGCTACACCCAGGCCCAGTACTACCTCGCTTCCGCCGCCGACGAAGTGCGCATGTCGTCCGATGGCTTCGTGCTGCTGCGCGGTCTGGCGCGCTACAACACCTACTTCAAGGGCGCGCTGGATACGCTGGGCGTGAAGGTGCATGTGTTCCGCGTCGGCGAGTACAAGTCCTTCTCTGAGCCCTTCACCCGCAGCGACATGTCCGAAGAGGACCGCGAATCCTCCCGCGACTTGCTGGATGCCCTGTGGAATGCCTTCCGCACCGACGTGGCCGCCACCCGCAGGTTCTCCCCGGACGTGCTGGACGGCTATGTGACCGGCTATCGCGACGTGCTGGCTGCGGCCGGCGGCGACGCCGCCAAGGCGGCGAAGACAGTTGGCCTGGTGGACAAGCTGGACTCCCGCGACGAATGGCAGGCAGACCTCATCGCCCGCTTCGGCGCTGATGGCAGCGGCAAGGACTATCGCCAGATCGACACCGGCGGCTACCTGGCGGCGGTGCGCAGCGGCTTGTCGCGCCCGCCGGCCAAGGTGGCGGTGCTGGTGGCGCAGGGGGCCATCGTCGATGGCGAGCAGCCCGGCGGCTCGGTGGGTGGCGACACCTTCGCCCGCATGATCCGCGAGGCGCGGGAGAGCGACGCGGTGAAGGCGCTGGTGCTGCGCATCGACAGCCCGGGGGGCAGCGCCTGGGCTTCCGAGCTGATCCGCCGCGAGCTGGAGCTTACCCGCCGCGCGGGCAAGCCGGTGATCGCCTCCATGAGCTCGGTGGCCGCTTCCGGCGGCTACTGGATCGCCACCGGCGCCGACGAAATCTGGGCGGCGCCGACCACGCTCACCGGTTCCATCGGCATCTTCGGCATCTTCCCCGAGTTCGCCGAGCCGATGAAGCGCCTGGGGCTGACGGTGGATGGCGTGGCCACCGCGCCGCTGGCCGGTGCCTTCGACCCGCGCCGCCCGCTGGACGAAGCGGCTGCCGAGGCGATGCAGCTCGGCATCGAACACGGCTATCGCCGCTTTCTGGAAACCGTGGGCACCGCGCGCAACATGCAGCCGGAGGAAGTGGACAAGGTTGCCCGCGGCCGGGTGTGGACTGGCGAGGCAGCCGCCAAGCTGGGACTGGTCGATTCCCTGGGCGGGCTGGATGCGGCGGTGGATGCGGCGGCCAAGCGCGCCAAGCTGACCGAGTACGAGGTGGTGTGGCCCATGGTGGGCGCTTCGACCAGCCAGGTGCTGCTGCAGCGCCTGCTGACCAGCGTCGGCCTGGAGGCGCCGGCCGCGCCCGCTGGTTCCGCCCTTGGCCAGATGCTGGACGGGCTGCAGGCGCAGGCGGCCGAGCTGCTGCGCTGGAATGATCCGCAGAACCTCTACACCCACTGCTTCTGCGAAGCGCCCTGAGGCGGTTTGCAGCATGGGGCGCTGCCGCAGGCTGTGGCAGCGCCGTCACCGGGCCGTTTTCAGCGCGGCCCTTGCGCCGGGTGGTCATCAACCCGGCCATCAGACAAGAGATGTAGTTCGCCCCGGGTTTGCCTAAGGACCTCGCGAGGGCGGGCTTCGACACGGCCAGCCCGAACGGCTGTCGGCTGCCGGGCCACTCGCCCCGGGCGCGCTCAATCCTTCAGGAACAGCTGTAGCAGATCGTTGAGGAAGCGGCGGCCGCGCTCGGTCGGGCGGATGAAATCGTTGCCGACCTCCAGCAGGCCCTGGGCTTGCGCCTGCTTCAGTTCGGCCGCTACCGCCGCCAGCGGCAGGCCGGTGCGGCTGGCGAACAGGCTGCTCTGGAAGCCGCCGGTGAGGCGCAGCGTGTTCATCATGAATTCGAAGGGCAGCTCTGCCACGCTCACCTCCCGCCTTTCCTGCACGAAATCGCCCTTGGCGGCGCCTTCGAGGTAGCGCGCGGGGTGCTTGTGCCGCATCTCGCGCACGATGCCTTCGTGGCTTGAGAGCTTGCCGTGGGCGCCGGGGCCTATGCCCAGGTAGTCGCCGAAACTCCAGTAGTTGAGGTTGTGGCGGCTGTGCTGGTGGGGGCGGGCGAAGGCGGAGGTTTCGTAATGCTCGAAGCCGGCCGCGGCCAGCCGGCTTTCGATCGCGTCCTGCATGTCGGCGGCGGCGTCTTCGTCCGGCACCGGCGGCGGGCTGTGGCCGAAGGGCGTGTTCGGCTCCATCGTCAGGTGATAACAGGAGAGGTGGCCGGTGCCGAAGGCCAGCGCCGTCTCCAGGTCGGCCAGCGCCTGCGCCAGGCTCTGCTCCGGCAAGGCGTACATGAGGTCGAGATTGACGCGCTCGAAGCTGGCCTGGGCGATCTCTATCGCCCGCCTGGCCTCGTCGCCGCCGTGGATGCGGCCGAGGCGGACGAGCATGGCGTCGTCGAAGCTCTGGATGCCGAGGGAGAGACGGTTGATGCCGGCGGCGCGGTAGTCGCGGAAGCGTGCCGCCTCCACCGTTCCGGGGTTGGCCTCCAGCGTGATTTCCGCCAGCGGGTCCAGCGGCAGGCGCATGCGGATGGCGGTCAGCAGCGTGTCCAGGCCGGCGGCGGAGAGCAGGCTGGGCGTGCCGCCGCCGATGAAGATGCTGTGTACCCGCCGCCCCCACACCTGCGGCAGCGAGGCTTCCAGATCGGCCACCACCGCCTGCAGCCATTCGGCCTCCGGCAAGGTGCTGCCCTCGCCGCGCACCGTGTGCGAATTGAAGTCGCAATACGGGCATTTGCGCACGCACCAGGGGAAGTGCACATACAGGGCCAGGGGTGGAGGGGCGCTGAGCTGGGGGCGTTGCGGCAGCGGAAGGGGGGAATCCAGCCCCCGTCCGGCCGGGGCGATGGGGATGATGCGGCGTTCGTTCACAAGGGGTGGTACTTGAGGCGGTCCAGCAGGTGGCGCATGGCGGCGCCGCGATGGCTCAGGGTGTTCTTGAGCGCGGCGTCCAGTTCAGCCGCGCTCTGTTCCAGGTCGGGCAGCCAGAACAGCGGGTCGTAGCCGAAGCCGCCTTCGCCGCGGGCGGCGTGCAGGATGGTGCCGTGCCATTCGCCGTCGGCGATCAGCGGGCGCGGATCGTCGGCATGGCGCACCAGCACCACCGCCGAGTAGAAGTAGGCGCGGCGCTCGTCGGCTTCCTCGTAGGCGGCCAGCTGTTCCAGCAGCAGGGCGTTGTTGCGCGCGTCCGACTTGGGTTCGCCGGCGAAGCGGGCCGACAGCACGCCGGGCGCGCCGCCCAGGGCGGCGACGCAGAGGCCCGAGTCGTCCGCCACCGCCGGCAGGCCGGACAGCGCGGAAGCGTGGCGGGCCTTGGCCAGCGCGTTCTCGACGAAGGTGGGATGCGGCTCCTCCGCTTCCGGGATGCCCAGTGTGGCCTGCGCCACCACCTCGATGCCGAGCGGCGCCAGCAGGGCCTGCATCTCCAGCGCCTTCTTGGCGTTGTTGCTGGCGAGGACAAGGCGTTTGGCGTTCACTGCGGCTTCCTCCGGGTGCGCTGGGTTGGCAGGGGGCGGCGATGGCTCATGCGGACGCCCCGGTCAGCGCGGCCTTCTGCAGCTCGATCAGCCGGGCGATGCCGTTTTCGGCCAGGCCGAGCAGGGCGTCGAGTTCGGCGCGGGAGAAGGGGGCGCCTTCCGCCGTGCCCTGGACTTCGACCAGCCCGCCGGAACCGGTCATGACCACGTTCATGTCGGTCTCGCAGTCCGAATCTTCAGGATAGTCCAGGTCCAGCACCGGTACGCCGCGATAGATGCCGACAGACACCGCGGCAACGAAATCCTTCATCGGGTTCGCCGCCAGCAGGCCCTTGGCGACGAGCTGGCTCAGCGCGTCATGCACCGCCACGCAGGCGCCGGTGATGGCGGCGGTGCGGGTGCCGCCGTCGGCCTGCAGCACGTCGCAGTCGATGGTGATCTGGCGCTCGCCCAGCGCGGCCATGTCCACCACCGCGCGCAGGCTGCGGCCGATCAGGCGCTGGATCTCCTGGGTGCGGCCGCTCTGCTTGCCCTTGGCCGCCTCGCGGGCGCTGCGGGTGTGGGTGGCACGCGGCAGCATGCCGTACTCGGCGGTGAGCCAGCCCTGGCCCTTGCCGCGCAGGAAGGGCGGCACGCTCTCTTCCACGCTGGCGGTGACGAGGACGCGGGTGTCGCCGAACTCCACCAGCACCGAGCCTTCGGCGTGGCGGGTGTAGCCCCGGGTGAAGCGGATGGGGCGGAGTTCGTCGGCTTGGCGCTTGCTGGGTCGCATCGGGGATTTCCTGCTCAGTTGCGGTTGAATTTCTGGATGGTCGAGTTGATCTCGGCGATGGTGCGCTCGATTTCGTCGTCGCTGAGGTCGATGTCCGGCGCGCCGGAGGCACTGCCGCGGCCGCGCTGGAAGGTGTCCATGCGGGTGTTGAAGTCATCCAGCGCCATGGTCTGGGTGGACACCGCGGCCGGCGTCGGCTGGCCGGCGTCCTCATGCCAGGCCATGGCGATCATGGAGAGATTGTCGCAGCCGTCGCCGGCGATGGTTTCCGCCCGGCTCATCATCTTGGGCACCGCGCTCATCACGTTGCCGCCGAGCAGGCCGAGCACCACGCCCTCGTTGCCCAGCGGCCCCCACAGGCCGTCGGTACACAGCGCGATGAGGTCGCCGTCCTGCAGCGGGGTTCGGCGTGAGAACTCGATCTGCGGCAGGTGCGAGCCGCCGAGGCAGGAGTAGATGCGGTTGCGCCCCGGGTGGCGGGCGGCGCCTTCGGCATCCAGCAGACCCTGGTCCATCATCAGCTGCACGCGGGAATGGTCGCGCGTCTGCGCGGCGACGCGGCCCTGGCGCAACAGGTAGAGGCGGGAATCGCCGGCGTGCGCCCAGGTGGCGCAATTCTCCTGGACCACGCAGGCGACGATTGTGGTGCGCGGAGCCTCGGGCAGGTTCTTGTCGAAGGCGTAGTCGAGGATGGCGCTGTGGGCGCGGCTCAGGGTGCGCGACAGGAACAGCGCCGGGTCCAGCAGCGCCGGCTGGGCCTCGCGCTGGAAAGCCTGGGTGATGAACTGTACCGACAGATGGGCGGCGACCTCGCCGTGCAGATGGCCGCCCATGCCGTCGGCGATCAGCATCAGCAGCGCGTCGCGCGAATAGCAGTAGGCGATGCGGTCCTGATTGGTCTTGCGCCGGCCTATCCGGCTTTCCTGGTAGATGGTGAATCGCAAGGGCGCGCTCCTAACGCTTGCCGATGAAGGACTTCAGACGCGAGCCCAGATCGGTGAACCAGCTCGCCGGCATCGCTTCGCCGGCCTCTTTCTGCATCAGTGCCTTCTGCAAGGTATACACGCTCTGCGGCCGTGCCAGCGGGTCCAGCCGCAGGCACCAGTCCACCAGCTCCAGCAGCTGCGGGCTGTAGCGGGAGGCGTGCTGGCGGGTGATGGGCTGCAGGGTATCCTGCTTGACGCGCTCGTCCGAGCGCGGCGGCGCGGTGCCGACGATACAGGCGTACATGCTGGCGCCGACGCTGTAGATGTCGCTCCACGGGCCCAGTGCCTCGCGGTTGGCGAACTGCTCCGGTGAGGCGAAGCCGGGGGTGTACATCGGCTTCAGCATCGGCTGGTCCAGCGCCAGCGTCTGCCGGGCGGCGCCGAAGTCCAGCAGCACTGGCGTGCCGTCGTTGCGCAGGTAGATGTTGGAAGGCTTGATGTCCAGGTGCAGCAGCTTGTGCGCATGCACCTCGCGCAGGCCGTTCAGCATGCGGGTGAAGATGGCGCGGATGAAACGCTCCTTCACCTCGCCCTTGTGCTTCTGGATGTAGTCGTGCAGCGTGCGGCCGCGCTCGAACTGCATCACCATGTACACCGTGTTGTTGGCGCGGAAGAAATTCAGCACCCGCACGACATTGGGGTGCATCAGCTTGGCCAGCGAGCGGCCTTCCTCGAAGAAGCACTTCATGCCGTAGCGGAAGGCCGGCATGTTCTCGTCCGGAACCCGCGGCTCCACCTCGCCATCCTTGCGCAGGGCAAGGGAGTTCGGCAGGTATTCCTTGATCGCGACGGGGATGCCGTCCTGGTCGAAAGCCAGGTAAACGATGGAGAAGCCCCCCAGCGACAATTGCCGCTCGATACGGTACTGGTCGAGCTGAAAGCCGTGGGGCAGGGCGCAGTTGGCTTGAGGCGGCATCTTGGGGGGCGCTAAGATTCGGCTTTCCGCGGCACATTTATCCTGAATGGGGCCTGCAGTGTAAACGATCGCAGGTCCCCGGAGACCCTTACCCATGATCCATAGCATGACCGGCTTCGCGGTGCAGACCCGCGATCTGGGGCCTGTCAGCCTCCATCTCGAGCTGCGCAGCGTCAATTCCCGCTACCTGGACCTCACCTTCCGCATCGTCGAGGACCTGCGCCAGGCCGAGCCGGCCATCCGCGAGCAGCTTTCCGCCCGGCTCACCCGTGGCAAGGTGGAGTGCCGCCTCAACCTGCACACCAGCGATGCCGCGCCGCGCAGCCTGGCGCTGAATGGCGCGCTGCTGGCCCAACTGGTGGATGCGCAGGCCGCGGTGAAGGCGCAGTTCGCCGATGCTGCGCCGTTGTCGGTGGCCGAGGTCATGCGCTGGCCCGGCATGCTGGCTGATGACAGCATGGCCTTCGAGCAGATGCAGCCGGCCATCGCCGCGCTGGCCAAGGCCGCGCTGGACGAACTAGTGGCCACCCGCCGGCGCGAGGGCGAGAAGCTGGCCGACATGATCCGCGAGCGCGTCACCCGCATGCGCGAACTGGTCGCCCAGGTGGAGCCGCGCATGCCCGCCATCATCGGCGAGTACCAGGACAAGCTCACCGCCCGCCTGCGCGACGCGGTCGCCTCGCTGGACGAGGACCGCATCCGCCAGGAAGTCGCGTTGTTTGCCCAGCGCATCGACGTCGCCGAGGAACTGTCGCGGCTGTCCACCCACCTCGACGAGGTGGAGCGCATCCTCAAGGCCGGCGGCGCCGCCGGCAAGCGGCTGGACTTCCTGATGCAGGAGCTCAACCGCGAGGCCAACACCCTGGCCTCCAAGTCCGCCGCCACCGACGTCACCGGCGTCGCCATGGAACTGAAGGTCCTGATCGAGCAGATGCGCGAGCAGGTGCAGAACATCGAGTAGGAGGCCGCGCCATGCCGGGAACCCTGTTCATCGTCACCGCGCCCTCGGGCGCCGGCAAGACCACCCTGGTGCGCGGGCTGCTGGATCGCGATCCGCAGGTCCAGCTCTCCATCTCCTACACCACCCGCGCGCCGCGCCCCGGCGAGCAGAACGGCCGCGAGTACCACTTCGTCGACGTGCCCACCTTCCGCGCGCTGCGCGACCGCGGCGAGTTCCTGGAGTGGGCGGAGGTGCATGGAAACTACTACGCCACCTCCAAGGTCTGGCTGAGGGAACAGATCCAGGCCGGGCGCGACACCTTGCTGGAAATCGACTGGCAGGGCGCGCAGCAGGTACGCAAGGCCTTCCCGGAAGCGGTGGGCGTGTTCATCCTGCCGCCCTCGCTGGAGGAACTGGAGCACCGCCTGCGCGGCCGCGGCACTGACAGTGACGAAGTCATCAGCCGCCGTCTGCTTGGCGCCCGCGGCGAGATGCGCCATGTAGGCGAGTTCGACTACGTTATAATTAACAACGAGTTGCAACTTGCATTGGACGATCTCGTTGCAGTCGTCCGCGCCGCGCGCCTACGCTACGGCAACCAACACCTGCGGCATCCGCAGTATTTCGCATTTCTCGAACAGGACTGACCATGGCCCGTATTACCGTCGAAGACTGCCTGAAAAGGATCCCGAACCGCTTCCAGCTGACCCTGGCGGCGACCTACCGTGCGCGCCAGCTGACCGCCGGCGGCACGCCGCAGCTCGAGCTGGACTCCGCCGACCGTGACAAGCCCACGGTGATCGCCCTGCGCGAAATCGCAGCCGGCAAGGTCGGCCTCGAGATGCTCAACCGCGGCCAGGCCTGACCCCGTTGCAGGGGGAACGCGCAATGGAAGCCGCCGCCATTCCGGTCCCCCAGCCGCCTGCCTCTCCGCCCACGGGCGAAAGCGCAGTGGCGGCGAACTTCGCACGGCTGAAGCTCAAGCTCGCGAGCTACCTGAAGCCGGAAGACGTCGCCCGCATCGAGGCGGCGTATCACTTCTCCACCGCCGCGCACGAAGGGCAGTTCCGCATCAGCGGCGAGCCCTACATCACCCATCCGGTGGCGGTGGCGGACATCGTCGCCGACTGGAACCTCGATCCCCAGGCGCTCATCGCCGCGCTCCTCCACGATGTGATGGAGGACACCCACATCTCCAAGCAGGAGATCTCCGAGCGCTTCGGCAAGGCGGCGGCGGAGCTGGTGGACGGCCTCTCCAAGCTGGACAAGATCGAGTTCCGCTCGCAGGAAGAGGCGCAGGCGGAGAACTTCCGCAAGATGCTGCTGGCAATGGCGAGCGACCTGCGGGTCATCCTCGTCAAACTGGCCGACCGCCTGCACAACATGCGCACGCTGGACTACGTGCGGCCGGCCAAGCGCCGCCGCATCGCCAATGAGACGCTGGAAATCTACGCCCCCATCGCCAACCGGCTGGGGCTGAACAACTTGTATCGCGAGCTGCAGGAGCTGTCGTTCCAGCACAAGTACCCGCTGCGCTACAAGGTGCTGTTCAAGGCCATCAAGGCCGCCCGCGGCAACCGCCGCGAGGTGGTCGGCAAGGTGCTGTCCACCATCGAGGAACGGCTGCCGCAGTGGGGCATTTCCGCCGAAGTGCAGGGGCGGGAGAAGCACCTCTACGGCATCTACCGCAAGATGGTGGAAAAGCACTTGTCCTTCTCGCAGGTGCTGGACATCTACGGCTTCCGCGTCATCGTGCGCGACATACCCGGGTGTTACCTCGCGCTGGGCGCGCTGCACTCGATGTACAAGCCGGTGCCGGGCAAGTTCAAGGACTACCTGGCCATCCCCAAGGCCAACGGCTACCAGTCGCTGCACACCACGCTGATCGGTCCCTTCGGCACGCCGGTGGAGGTGCAGATCCGCACCCGCGAGATGCACCACATCGCGGAAACCGGCGTGGCCTCGCACTGGCTGTACAAGGAAGACGAGAAGACGCTCACAGAACTGCAGCAGAAGACGCACTCCTGGCTGCAGTCGCTGCTCGAGCTGCAATCCACCTCCGGCGAGGCCACCGAGTTCCTGGAGCACGTCAAGATCGACCTCTTCCCCGGCGAGGTGTATGCCTTCTCGCCCAAGGGCAAGATTTTCTCGCTGCCCAAGGGTTCGACGCCGGTGGACTTCGCCTACGCGGTGCATACCGACATCGGCAACCGCTGCGTGGCCTGTCGCATCAATGGCGACCTGATGCCGCTGCGCACCGAGCTGCGCAATGGCGACCAGGTGGAAGTCATCACCGCCGCCCACGCCAACCCTAACCCGGCCTGGCTGTCCTACGTGCGCACCGGCAAGGCGCGGGCGCAGATCCGCCACTTCCTCAAGAACGCCCAGCAGGACCAGTCGGTGGCGCTGGGCGAGCGCCTGCTCAACCAGGCGCTGCGGCCCTACGGCCTCACGCTGGGCCAGCTCTCCACCTTCGCCTGGGACCGCTTCCTGCGCGACCGTGGCGTGCGCAGCAAGAAGGAAGTGTTCGCCGACATCGGCCTGGGCAAGCGCCTGCCGGTCATCGTCGCTCGCCGCCTGTCGCAGGCGCAGGACCAGGAGTCCGGCCGGCCGGACGTGATCAAGCCCAAGCCCGCCGGTGCCATCCTCATCCGCGGCAGCGAGGGCATCGCGGTGCAGCTGGCGCGCTGCTGCCACCCGATCCCGGGCGACCCCATCATCGGCACCATCCGCAAGGGCCAGGGGCTGGAAGTGCACCTGCACGACTGCCCGGTGGTGGCCAAGCTGCGCGGCGACCGTGGCCGCTGGGTGGACGTGGAATGGGAGCCGGGCGACGACCGCATGTTCGACGTCACCATCCGGGTGCTGACCAAGAACGTGCGCGGCGTGCTGGCCAAGGTGGCGAGCGTGATCTCCGAAGAGGAATGCAACATCCTCAACGTCGGCATGGACAACGAGCAGGGCGCCTACATCGCGCTGAGCTTCACCCTGCAAGTGCATGACCGCATGCACTTGGCGCGGGTGATGCGTGGCGTGCGCCGCGTGCCGGACGTGGTCCGCATCGGCCGCGTCAAGGGTGACGGCCGCGTCGGCTGATCCTGGCTGCGGCGGCACCGTACTGCGCTAGAATTGCGCCCGTCCTGAATCCCAAGCGAATCCGAGGCCGACCATGGCGATCTACGAATCCGAGCACACCAAGTTCATGCGCGAGTGGATGGAAAAGCACCCGCAGGAAGCCGTTGAACAGAAAGAAGGCCGCGCCCTGTGGTGGGACAAGCCGCAAGACCTGGAAACCCAGCGCCGCAATCGCGATTCGCGGGTGCCGGTGAAGGCCTACTACTACGACAGCAACAACCACTGATGTCCGGTTTCCGTCCGGAAGGCCCCGCCGGGCGGTGTCGATGAGCGATTCCGCTTCCCGCACCGCCCCCGCTGCGCGGGCCGCTGCAGCGCACAGCCCGCTGCAGGCCGATCCCCAACTGCAACGCTATTTCTCCGCCGAAGGCGAGCGCCGCGCGGCCACCCGCGAGCTGTTCGACCGCGCCGCCAGCGGCTACGACCGCGCCGAGAGGATCACTGCCCTCGGCTCCGGCGCCTGGTACCGCCGGCGTGCCCTGCAGCGCTGCGGCCTGAAACCCGGCATGGCCATCCTGGATGCAGCCGCCGGCACCGGCCTGGTGGCGCGCGAGGCCCAGCGCATCATTGGCGATCATGGCCGCCTGATCGCGCTCGATCCCTCGTCCGGCATGCTGGCCGAGCTGCGCAAGAAGCTCTCGGTGGAAACGCTGGAAGCCGGCGCCGAGGCCATCCCGCTGCCGGAGGCGGAAGTCGATTTCGTCTCCATGGGCTATGCGCTGCGCCATGTGGCCGATCTCGACCAGGCCTTCGCCGAATACCTGCGGGTGCTGCGCCCCGGTGGGCGGGTGTGCGTGATGGAGATCACCCGCCCGCAGAGCGCCTTTGGCCGCCAGATGCTGCGCTTCTACCTGCGCGCGGTGGTGCCGGTTCTCTCCCGCGTGGCGCGCTGTAGCGCCGACGTGTCGCTGCTGTGGGAGTACTACTGGGACACCATCCAGGCCGCGGTACCGCCGGAGCGGGTGCTGGAGGCGATGCGCCGCGCCGGTTTCGAGGAGGTGGACTGCGCCCTGACGCTGGGCGTGTTCCGCGAATACCTGGGGCGCAAGCCGGCGCACTGAGTTTCTGCCGATGGCGCTGCCCGACCGCTATGTGATCGTCGACGTCGAGACCACCGGCGCCCACCCGGTGCGCGACCGCATCACCGAGGTCGCGGTGATCCGCATCGAGGGCGGCGTCGAGACCGGGCGCTGGGAAACGCTGGTGCATCCCGGCATTCCGATTCCGGCGATGATCCAGGACCTCATCGGCATCACCGACGAGATGGTGGCGCGGGCGCCGGCCTTCGCCGACATCGCCGACACGCTGGCGGGCTGGCTGGAAGGCTGCGTCTTCGTCGCTCACAACGCCCGCTTCGACTACGGCTTCATCAAGAACGCCTTCGCCCGGGTACAGCGGGAGTTCGAGGCGCCGGTGCTATGCACCGTCAAACTCTCCCGCGCGCTCTACCCGGAGCATCACCGCCACGGCCTGGATGCGCTGATCGCGCGCCACGGCTTCGTCTGCACCGCCCGCCACCGGGCGATGGGTGATACCGAGGTGCTGAAGCAATTCGTCGCCATGACCGGCGGCGCCTTCCCGGCCGAGGTGCTGGCGCGGGCGGTGGTCAAGGCGATGAAGGCGCCGCAGCGCCCGGCTGGGCTGCCGGAAGGCTCGCTGGACGGCCTGCCGGATGCCTGCGGCGTCTATCTCTTCTACGCCACGCCGGAGGCCGAGCCCGGCCGTACCGATACGCCGCTGCTGGTCGGCCAGGCACTCAGCCTGCGCGCCAAGCTCACCGCCTGGTTCGCCGCCGCCAAGGGCAAGGACGCCGAACTGGCCGCGCGCGTGCGCCGGCTGGAGTGGGTGGAGACGCCCGGCGAACTGGGCGCGCTGCTGCTGGAACTGGCGTTGCTCAAGTCCCATCGGCCGCTGGCCAACCGCATTCCGGATGGCGACGCCGCCTTCGGCCTGCGCCTGCTGCCGAATCGCCGCCGGCCGCCGGTGCTGGAGCGGGTGGCGATCGCCGGCACTGATCCGCGCAGCTGGGCCGGCGACGTGTTCGGCGCCTTCCGCAACCGCGCGGAGGCGGACAACCGCCTGCGCGAGTTGGCCATGCTCTACCGGCTGTGTCCGCAGCGCCTGGGGCTGGAGGCGGGTACCGGGCCGTGCGATGCGCATCGCGCCAAGCGCTGCGCCGGCGTCTGCGCCAGCAAGGAGCGGCCGGAGGAACACGATGCCCGCCTGCTGGGCGCGCTCGGCAGCGTCGGGCTGAAAGCCTGGCCCTGGAACGGGCCGGTGGTGGTGGCGGAGCGCAACGAGGACAACGGCCAGACGGCTTTCCATCTGCTGGACGTCTGGTGCCACCTCGGCACGGTGGCCGACGCAGCGGCACTGCCCGCGCTGGCGGAGGCGCCGCGTGCCTTCGATCTGGATGCCTACCGGTTGCTGTCGCGCTGGCTGACGGCGCCGGCCAACGCGGCCAGGGTGCAGCTGCTCTCCCGCTGAGTTGCCGCGCTGCCGCTGGGTTTAATGGCGTTCGGTGCCTTCAGCGCAGGCTCAACCGGCGGCGCACAGCCGCAATTCGGAAACCTTGTTCACCACCACGCCACGTCGGCCCTGCGGCCGGATCATGCCGTCGCGGGTGAGGCGGGACAGCGCGCGGGACAGCGTTTCCGGCGTCAGGTTGAGCTGGGCGGCGATGGTCTGCTTGTCGCTTTCCAGCCGGATCTCGCAGCGCTCGGCATTGGCTGGTGCCAGCCGCGCCAGGTAGTGCGCCACCCGCTGCAGGCTGTTGCGCTGGAAGCACTGCTGCAGGTTCTCCAGCAGGGCATACATGGCCTCGGCCAGGTGGGCGCTCAGGGCGGCGGCGAAGGCCGGGCTGGCGTGCATGGCGGCGCGCAGGTCGCTGCCGCGCAGGCGCAGCAGGCGGCTGTCCTGCACCGCCTGGTTGGTGACCAGGGGCGCGCGGGCGAGCAAGGCGACATCCTCGCCGAAGCTGTCGCCGGCGCCGGCCAGCTGCACCACCAGCTCGGCGCCGGTGGCCGACAGCAGGTAGCGCTTTATGCTGCCTTCCAGCACGAGGAAGACCTGGTCGTCGTGGCCGTCGGCGGGCAGCAGCATTTCGCCGCGCAGCAGGTGCTGCGGGCGGCTGTGTTCCAGCAGGCGCCGGCGCAGGCTGTCGTCCAGCAGGTCGAAGGGCGCGATGCTGCCGAGCACATCCTGTTGCGGCACGACTACAGCGACGCTCATCCTGACCTCCGTGACTGCCTGTCCAGCTTTTGACTTGCGGCCAGTGTAGGGCGGCGCCTGTCGCGCGAAAGGGGCGCTGGAGGGGCGTGGCACGGGCGGCATACCTCCAAGGAGGTATAAGACGAAATGGGTAAGGTCTTGTTTAATCTGGGCTTGCCTTGCGGCGCCTGAAACCGGAAGCGGTGCGGCGGTTCTATCGAGGTATGTCCACATTCATCCGGGAAACCGCAGAGAAGGAGCGCGGCATGCGAAGGAAATACGGTGATGCGCTGGCCCGGCGCTCCATCCTGCTGCTGGTCGGGCTGGCGTTGGCGGCGGTGACGCTGATCGGCCTGGCCGGCATGACGGTGTCGGTGGTGGTGGCGGAGACGGTGCAGGGCAGCGCCAGCGCCGTCAACGTCGCCGGCAGCCTGCGCCGGCTCACCCACCGCATCGCCAGCCTGGCGGCGGCCGACGTCGCTCGCGGCGCGGCGCCCGGCGAGCGGGTGGCGAAGGCCATCGCCCAGCTGGAGGCGCAGCTGGACAACGACGAGCTGCTGCGGGTGCGCGAGCGGGCCCCCGGCGGGCTGTTCGCCGCCACCTACCGCGGCGTGCAGGCCGGCTGGCGCACCAGCCTGAAGCCGCACATCGAGGCGCTGATGGCGACCGGCAGCGTGCCGGACGAAGCGCAGATCGAAACCATACTGGTGGAGGTGGATGCCTTCGTCGATCAGCTCAATGCCCTGGTGGCGGTGCTGGAGCACGACACCGAGACGCGCATCGCCGACCTGCGGCAGACGCTGGCCATCGCCATCGTCGGCACGCTGGTGCTGGTCGCGGTGGCGCTGTTGCTGCTGCACCGGCTGGTGTCGTTGCCGCTGAGCGACCTGCTGGCGGTGGCGAGCCGTATCGGCCGCGGCGACTTCTCCGCGCGGGCGGCCTACACCGGGCGCAACGAGCTGGGCCGCGTCGGCGCCGCCTTCAACCTGATGGCCAGCGAGCTTTCCAAGCTCTACCGCGACCTGGAACAGCGGGTGGAAGCGAAAACGGCGGAGCTGCAGCGCAGCAACCGCTCGCTGGAGCTGCTCTACCACGCCATCGCCCGCCTGTACCACGCGCCAGCGGCGGCCGACGCCTACTCCGACACCCTGCGCGACATGGAGCAGCTGATGGGGCTGGACGGCAGCTTCGCCTGCATAGAGCCGCGCCACGACGGCCCCGCCACCGTGCTCGCCTCCACCCTGGGGCCGTGCCCGGAACGCCACAGCGCGGATGGCGAAGGCTGCGGCCTGTGCCGCGAAGACGCGCAGCCCTGGATCTACCGCCGCGAGGGCGGGCACGAGCTGCTGCGGGTGCCGCTGCGCGACAGCGAGCGCCACTACGGCATGCTGCGCTTCACCCTGCCCGCCGGCCACCGGCTGGAGGACTGGCAGCGCCAGCTGGTGGAAGCGCTGTCGCGCCACATCGGCATGGCGCTGGGCGCGGCACGGCGCAACGAGCAGGAGCGCATGCTGGCGCTGCAGGAAGAGCGCTCGGTGATCGCCCGCGAGCTGCACGACTCCCTCGCCCAGGCGCTGTCCTACATGAAGATCCAGGTGGCGCTGCTGCAGCCGGTGCTGGGCGACCCGGCGCGGCAGGCGGAGGCGGCCACCATCGTTGCCGATCTGCGCACCGGCATCAACGCCGCCTACCGCCAGCTGCGCGAGCTCCTGAGCTCCTTCCGGCTGAAGATGAGCGGCGATTTCCCCGGCCTGCTGCGCGCCGCGGTGGCGGAATACGCCGGCAAGGGCGGCGTGGACATCCGGCTGGAGACGCGGCTGGCGGACTGTCCGCTCAGCCCCAACCAGGAGATCCACGTCTTGCACATCATCCGCGAAGCCCTGTCGAACATGGTCCGCCACGCCGCGGCCCGGCACGCCACCGTCAGCCTCAGCAGCAATGCGCTGCAGCGGGTCACCGTCGTCGTCGAGGACGATGGCGTCGGTCTGCCGGCCGAACCGCTGGACAGCCGCAACCACCACGGCATGACCATCATGCGCGAGCGCGCCCGCAGCCTGGGCGGTGAGCTGGACGTCAGCGCCGGCCGTGGCGCCGGCACCCGCGTCACCCTGCGCTTCCAGGCGCGGCCGGGCACGCTGGGCGTGGAAGAAGAGGGCCCGGCGGTGGCGATGAACTGGGGAGGCCGGCCGGCATGAGCGAGGAGCGACAGCGCGTCGTCCTGGTGGACGACCACCCCCTGTTCCGCAAGGGCCTGGCGCAGCTGCTGGCCACGGTGCCGGCCTTCGACCTCATCGGCGAGGCCGCCGGCGGCAGCGAGGGCCTGGCGCTGTGCCTGCGGCTGGCGCCGGACCTGCTGCTGCTGGACCTCAACATGAAGGACATGGGCGGGCTGGAGGTGCTGCGCGGCGTGCGCGCGGCCCAGCTCGACACCCGGGTGGTGATGATCACCGTGTCCGACGCCGGCGAGGATCTGGTCGCCGCGCTGCGCGCCGGCGCCGACGGCTACCTGCTGAAGGACATGGAGCCGGAGGCCATGGTGGAGGCGCTGGCCGAGGCCGCCGCCGGCCGCATCGTCATCTCCGAGCAGCTCACCCACCTGATGGCCGCCGCGCTGCGCGGCGAAACCCGCCCGCGCTCGGTGGAGGCGGCCGGCCTCACCGAGCAGGAGCTGCGCATCCTCGGCCACATCGCCAACGGCCTGTCGAACAAGCTCATCGGCCGCGAGCTGGACATCGCCGAAGGCACGGTGAAGGTCCATGTGAAGCACATCCTGCGCAAGCTGGCGGTGCGCTCGCGGGTGGAGGCGGCGGTGTGGGCGGTGGAGCATCTGCGCGCGCCCGGCCAGGCGCAGTAGCCGGAGACTTTTCCCGGCGGCCGCCGGGCCGCGCGGAAATACCCCCTTCCGTGGCAGGGCGATGAGAGCGATTCTCGTCTTGACTGCCATCAATGACGCGCCGGGGGGCGCACGCATCCAATAGACCCCGCTGAGAAGTTCTTTTGCGGGGAGCAGGATCGTGGAAGCCGTGTCGATGTCGCGCCGCACGTTGTTGCGGACGCCGGGTGCCAGGGAGGGGACATCGCCCCTGCGGCCGCCCTGGGCGCTGGCGGAAGCGAGCTTCATCGAGCTGTGCACCCGCTGCGATGCCTGCATCACTGCCTGCCCGACCGGCGTGCTGCGCCGGGGCGGCGGCGGTTTCCCCATCACCGATTTCTCCCTGGGCGCCTGCACTTTCTGCGGCGCCTGTGTCGCCGCCTGCGCCGCGCCCTCCCGGCCGCAAGCCCTGCGCCGGCAGGAGGGCGTGCCTCCCTGGGCACGGGTGGCCGCCATCGGCGACGGCTGCCTGTCCCGCCGCGGCATCGAATGCCGCGTCTGCGGCGAAGCTTGCGAAGCCGCCGCCATCCGCTTCCGCCCGCGCCTGGGCGCCGTAGCTCTGCCCGAGCTGGATGCCGGCCGATGTAGCGCCTGCGGCGCCTGCCAGGCCCCCTGCCCGGGGAGCGCGATCGAGATGGTCGCGCTCGCGCCCCCGTCCGACGCTCCGCCGGACGCCTCTCCCCTCTCCGCTCCGAACCTGGAGGAAGCCGCATGAAGATCGCAAGCCTGGTGCTGCGGGCCAAGCCCGAGCATTTCGCCGAGTTGAGTCACACCCTGGGCGAAATCCCCGGCGTGGAAGTGCATTCCCGCTGTGCCTACAGCGGCCGGCTGGTGGTCACCGTGGAGGATGGCGACGGCTACTCCACCAGCGATTCCATCCTGGCCGTGAGCCTGACCCAGCACGTGCTGGTCGCCACCCTGGCCTACGAATACACCGACGAAGGATTGGCCGAAGCGCCGGCGGCAGCGCCGGCGCTGGCAATGGCATGAACCGCCCGCCGCCGCTGCGCCGGCCGCACGAAATCAGCATCCGCGGAGCCTGGCGCTCCACCCAATCGAAGCGGGACGCCCGCGCCGCGTGGCCGGGACAACCGACTGGAGAAACGAAATGAGCATGGATAGACGCGACTTCATCAAGGCCAACGCGATCGCCGCGGCGGCCGCCACCGCCGGCATGCCGCTGGCGGTGCAGGCCCAGCCGGGCAGCGCCGACACCCGCGTGCGCTGGGACAAGGCCGCCTGCCGCTTCTGCGGCGTCGGCTGTTCCGTGCTGGTGGGCGTGCAGAACGGCCGGGTGGTGGCCACCCAGGGCGACCCGGATGCGCCGGTGAACCGTGGCCTCAACTGCATCAAGGGCTACTTTCTGTCCAAGATCATGTACGGCGAGGACCGCCTCACCAAGCCGCTGCTGCGGATGAAGAACGGCAAGTACGACAAGGAAGGCGAGTTCACCCCCATCAGCTGGAACCAGGCCTTCGACATCATGGCCGAGAAGTGGAAAACGGCCATCAAGCAGCATGGCAACGATTCCATCTGCATGTACGGCTCCGGCCAATGGACGATCTGGGAGGGCTATGCCGCCTCCAAGCTGTGGAAGGCCGGCTTCCGCACCAACAACATCGACCCCAACGCCCGCCACTGCATGGCCTCGGCGGTCACCGGCTTCATGCGCACCTTCGGCATCGACGAGCCCATGGGCTGCTACGACGACATCGAGAACGCCGATGCCTTCGTGCTGTGGGGTTCCAACATGGCGGAGATGCACCCCATCCTGTGGACCCGCATCACCGACCGCCGGCTGTCGCGGGAGGGCTGCGAGGTGCATGTGCTGTCCACCTTCGAGCACCGCTCCTTCGAGCTGGCGGACAACGGCATGGTCTTCAACCCGCAGACCGACCTCGCCATCCTCAACTACATCTGCAACCACATCATCCAGACGAAGCGGGTGAACACCGCCTTCGTGAACGCCAACGTCAAGTTCAAGGCCGGCGAAACCGACATCGGCTTCGGCCTGCGCCCGAACCACGAGCTGGAGGCCAAGGCCAGCAGCAACGGCTACCCGGGCGCCGAGGGCAAGCCCAAGGGCGACCCCAATGCCGCCCGCGACATCAGCTTCGACGAGTTCGCCAAGTTCGTCTCCGAATACACGCTGGAGAAGGTGTCCAAGCTCTCCGGCGTGCCCGCCGAGCGCCTGAAGCGGATGGCCGAGGTCTATGCCGATCCGAACAAGAAGGTGATGTCGCTGTGGACCATGGGCTTCAACCAGCACACCCGCGGCACCTGGGTGAACAACATGATCTACAACGTCCACCTGCTGGTGGGCAAGATCAGCGAGCCGGGCAACAGCCCCTTCTCCCTCACCGGCCAGCCCTCCGCCTGCGGCACCGCGCGCGAGGTCGGCACCTTCGCCCACCGCCTGCCGGCCGACATGGTGGTCGGCAACCCGATGCACCGCGCCATCGCCGAGGAAATCTGGCAACTGCCGGAAGGCACCATCCCGGCCAAGATCGGCCTGCACGCGGTGGCGCAGAGCCGCGCGCTGAAGGACGGCAAGCTCAAGTGCTACTGGACCAGCACCACCAACAACATGCAGGCCGGGCCGAACATCAACGGCGAGATCTACCCCGGCTGGCGCAACCCTGAAGCCTTCGTCGTCGTCTCCGACGTCTATCCCACCGTATCCGCGCTGTCGGCCGACCTCATCCTGCCGTCGGCGATGTGGACCGAGAAGGAAGGCGCCTTCGGCAACGCCGAGCGCCGTACCCAGTTCTGGCGTCAGCAGGTGAGCGCGCCGGGCGAGGCCAAGAGCGATCTGTGGCAGTACGTGGAGTTCTCCAAGCGCTTCAAGGTCGAGGAAGTGTGGCCGGCCGAGCTCATCGCCAAGAAGCCGGAGCTCAAGGGCAAGACCCTGTACGACGTGCTGTTCGCCAACGGCAGCGTCAACAAATTCCCGCTGGCCGACATCGAGAAGGCCAACGGCCACGCCATCCCCGGCTACACCAACGACGAAGGCAAGGCCTTCGGCTTCTACCTGCAGAAGGGCCTGTTCGAGGAATACGCCCGCTTCGGCCGCGGCCATGGCCACGACCTGGCGGACTTCGAGGTCTATCACAAGGCGCGCGGCCTGCGCTGGCCGGTGGTGGAGGGCAAGGAAACCCTGTGGCGCTTCCGCGAAGGCTACGACCCCTACGTGAAGCAGGGCGAGGGCGTGAAGTTCTACGGCCACAAGGACGGCAAGGCGGTGGTGTTCGCGCTGCCCTACCAGGATCCGCCGGAGATGCCGGACAAGGAATTCGACATGTGGCTGTGCACCGGCCGCGTGCTGGAGCACTGGCATACCGGCTCGATGACGCGGCGGGTGCCGGAGCTGCACCGCTCGGTGCCGGAGGCGCAGGTCTTCATGCACCCGGAAGACGCCACCAAGCGCGGCCTGCAGCGCGGCATGGCGGTGAAGATCGCCTCCCGCCGCGGCGAGGTCGTCGCCCGGCTGGAAACGCGCGGCCGCAACAAGCCGCCCAAGGGCCTGATCTTCGTTCCCTTCTTCGATGAAGGCCGGCTGGTGAACAAGCTCACGCTGGACGCCACCTGCCCCATCTCCAAGGAAACCGACTTCAAGAAGTGCGCGGTGAAGGTCACCAAGGCCTGAGTTCCGCAGCGCGGATGGCGCGGCACGCCCGGCGGGCGCCGCCGCCCGCCGTCCGCGCGACGAGATCATCATGAAAGACGCCAACGACACTCCGGCACCCGCAAGGGCCACGACAGGCACGCGCTCGTCCCGCCGCCGCTTCCTCAAGGAAGCCGCCGGCGTGGCGGGGGGCGCAGGCCTGCTGGCGCTGGGTGCCGGGCTGTATGCGCGCCAGGCGGCAGCCCTGCCGGCCACCGCGCTGCGGCCGCCGGGTGCGCTGGCCGAGGGCGATTTCCTCTCCGCCTGCGTGCGCTGCGGCCTGTGCGTGCGCGACTGCCCTTACGACACGCTGAAGCTCGCCCGCCTGGGCGATGCCCCGGCCACCGGCACGCCTTACTTCGAGGCACGCGGCGTGCCCTGCGAGATGTGCGAGGACATTCCCTGCGTGGTCGCCTGTCCCACCGGCGCGCTGGACCGCGGCCTGACCGACGTCACCCAGGCGCGCATGGGTCTGGCGGTGCTGATAGACCACGAGACCTGCCTCAACTTCCTCGGCCTGCGCTGTGACGTCTGCTACCGGGTGTGCCCGGTGATCGACAAGGCGATCACGCTGGAGAAGAGCCACAACCCGCGCTCCGACCGCCACGCCATGCTGCTGCCGACGGTGCATTCCGACCACTGCACCGGCTGCGGCAAGTGCGAGAAGGCCTGCGTGCTGCCGGGCGAGGCGGCGATCAAGGTGCTGCCGCTGAAGCTGGCGCAGGGCTCGCGTGCCGAACACTACCGCCGCGGCTGGGAAGAGAAGGAGGCCGCCGGCGGCTCGCTGATCGGCGAGCAGGTGGAACTGCCGGTGCGCGGCATGGAGGACAAGGCCTACGGTGACACTCGCCTGCGGCCCGGCGAAACGCCGCTGGCGCAGCCGGAAGCGGTGCCCGCGGCACCCGGTGGCAGCAGCCTGGATTCGAGGTGGAAGCCATGAGCACGCCACGCGATCCCGCCGCCGATCCGGTGGTGTCGGCCCAGTCCGCCGCCAGCGCCAGGCCGGCGCTGCCGCGCAGCAGCGTGCGCGGCGCCGCCCAGCTCGGCCTCGCCGCGCGGCCGGGTGCCGAAGCGGTGGCGGCCAAGGGCTGGCTGCGGGCGCACAAGTGGCTGCTGCTGCGGCGCCTGAGCCAGCTCGGCGTGCTGGCGCTGTTCCTCGTCGGCCCCTGGTTCGGCTGGTGGATCGTCAAGGGCAACCTCACTTCCAGCCTCACGCTGGGCGTGCTGCCGCTGTCCGACCCCTTCGTGCTGGCGCAGTCGCTGGCGGCCGGACATCTGCCCTATCGGCAGGCGCTGATCGGCGGCGGCATCGTGCTCGCCTTCTATCTCGCCCTCGGCGGCCGGCTGTTCTGCTCCTGGGTGTGCCCGATGAACCTGGTGACCGACGCCGCCGCCTGGCTGCGCCGCCGCCTCGGGCTCAAGGGCGGCAAGGCGCCGGCCGCGGCCAGCCGCTACTGGTTGCTGGGCTTCGTGCTGCTGGCCGCGGCGCTGACCGGCAGCCTGGCGTGGGAGTGGCTGAACCCGGTGTCCATGCTGCACCGGGCGCTGGTGTTCGGCTTCGGCCTGGCCTGGGGGCTGGTGGGCGGCGTCTTCCTCTACGACCTGCTGCTCGCGCCGCGCGGCTGGTGCGGCCACCTCTGTCCGCAGGGCGCCTTCTACGGCCTGCTGGGGCGCGCCAGCCTGCTCGGTGTTTCCGCCGCCCGCCGGCGCGACTGCAACGACTGCATGGACTGCTTCGCGGTCTGTCCCGAACCCCAGGTCATCCGTCCGGCGCTGAAAGCCGCCGGCCAAGACCATCCCCTGATCCTCGATGGCGACTGCACCCGCTGCGGCCGCTGCATCGATGTTTGCGGCAAGTCCGTTTTCCGCATTACGACCCGATTCAACAGGAGCGAGTCATGAAAAAACCCATCCGCCAACTCGCGCTGGCCCTGGTTGCCGTTCTCGGCATTGCCGGCACGCTGCCGCCGCTGGCCCTCGCCGAAGGCATCAAGAGCATCCGTGGCAACGACGTCGGCGAAGCCGAGGTGCCGCCGGGCATCTACAAGCCGATTCCCGACCGCGCCCCGATTCCGCGCGACTACGTGCAGCAGCCGCCGCTGATCCCGCACAAGATCGAGGGCTACGAGGTGAGCAAGAACTTCAACCGCTGCATGGATTGCCACGCCTGGAGCCGCTACCAGGAGACCGGCGCCACCAAGGTCAGCCTCACCCACTTCAAGGACCGCGACGGCGGCGAGCTCTCCAACATCTCGCCGCGCCGCTACTTCTGCACCCAGTGCCACGTGCCGCAGACCGATGCGCCGCCGCTGGTGAACAACAAGTTCCAGCGCGCCGACGGCCTGCGCTGAGCTCAACCGGACGGGGAAGATCATGACCGAAAACAAGGGCAGCAGCCTGGTCGCCAGGCTACGCAAGGTCGGTTGGGGCCTGCTCGGCATTGCTTTCGTCGGCGGCATCCTGTTCTGGGGTAGCTTCAACTGGGCGCTGGAGATGACGAACAAGGAACAGTTCTGCATCTCTTGCCACGAGATGGAGCAGAACGTGTTCCAGGAGTACCGCAACACCATCCACTACCAGAACCGCACCGGCGTGCGCGCCACCTGCCCGGACTGCCACGTGCCGAAGGAGTGGGGGCCGAAGATGATCCGCAAGATCAAGGCCTCCAACGAGGTCTGGCACAAGCTGCTGGGCTCCATCGACACGCCGGAAAAGTTCAACGCCAAGCGCCTGCAGCTGGCGCAGAACGAATGGCGTCGGATGAAGGCCAACAATTCGCAAGAGTGCCGCAACTGCCATAACTTCGAGTACTTCGACTACTCGGTGCAGGGCCGCCGCTCCAACCAGATGCACCAGGCCGGCCTCTCCGCCGGGCAGACCTGCATCGACTGCCACAAGGGCATCGCCCACTCCCTGCCGCCGGTGGCGCAGGACATCGGCGCGGCCCACGAAGGCGTGGCGCCGGAGGTGTTCCACCCGCCCGCTCGGAAGAAGGAATAGGGCAGGGCGGCGCACGCCGCCAGCGGGAAGGCGGGCGGGCCTGGCGGGCTCGCCCGTTTTTTCTTGCGCAGGCGCTTGCGGCAGTCAATGCCGGTGGAGCGCATGGGAGGCATCGTCGCGGCGCTGCTCATGGCTGGGCCGCGAGCGTTTCAGGCTCATGAGGTTCAGCAAGCGAGGGGAGGGTTTTCTCCCCTCGCCCTTTGCGGGAGAGAAACCGGGGAAGAGGGAAGCGGTGGTCGGACTGGCGCGCAGCCGCTCCTGCGGGGCGCCCCTCCTCCCCAGCCGCTTCCCGCGAGGGGAAGGCCTGGAGGATCCGGCTCAAGCGCCCCGGTTTCGGGCCTGCACGGACCACGAGCAAAAAAACAGGCGGCTCCCGCCCAGGAGCCGCCTGTCTCACATGCCTACGGGCAGAGGTGGCGCCGGCGGTCAGGGCGTGATCGTCGTGACCTCTGCCCCGCCCCGCCTCACACCGCATACTGCCCCACCGCCTTGCGCATGCGGTCCACCACCATGTCCAGCTGGCGCACCATCTCCTCGGCGTCGCCGACCACCGCCACGTTCTGTTCGGTCATCGCCGCCACTTCCTCGATGTGGCGTGCCAGTTCGTCCATCGCGCCCTGCTGCTCGGCGGAGGCGCGGGTGATGCCGGTGACGCGCTCCATGGTGCGCACCATCTCGTCGTTGATCCGGTGCAGCGAATCCTCCGCCGCGCTGACGCGCTGCACGCCCTCGCCGACCTGGGCGGCGCCCTCGCGCATCGCGCCCACCGCCTGGCGGGTTTCGCTGCGCACGTTCTCTATCATCTCGCCGATCTCGCGGGTGGCCTGGCCGGTGCGCTCGGCCAGCTTGCGTACTTCGTCCGCCACCACCGCGAAGCCGCGGCCCTGCTCGCCGGCGCGCGCGGCCTCGATGGCGGCGTTGAGCGCCAGCAGATTGGTCTGCTCGGCAATTTCGCGGATCACGCCGGTGACGCGGCCAATCTCGTCCGAACGCTTGCCCAGCGATTCCAGCTGTTCCGCCGAGGCGCGCACGCGGTCGGCCAGGGACTGGATGTTGGCGCTGGCGTCGCGGGTGATGCGGGCGCCTTCGTCCGACACCCGGCTGGTTTCCTCCGCCACGCTGCGGGTGGAGTCGGCATGGGTGGCAACCTCGGCAATGGAGCTGCCCACCACTTCGATGGCCGCGCCGGCCGAGGTGGCGGCGACACGCTGGGTCTGCGCGGCGCTGCGCACCTCGCGCACGCCGGTGCCGACGCGGTTGGTTGCGCCTTCCACCTGCTGGGCGACTTCCGACATGCCCTGCAGCGTGGCCTGCAGCGAGGACACCACTTTGTCCGCCCGGCGCGAGATGGCACCGATCACGTCGCGCCGGTCCAGGCCGTGGCGGCTGCGCAGGTCGCCGGTGCACAGCACGTCGTCCAGCCAGTCGGCGGTGGCGCCGAGGTCGCGGTTGAGACGAGGGCCGTAGACCAGCAGGAAATAGAGCGCGTACAGCAGCGCCACCGCGCCCAGCGCGCCGGCGGCCGTCGCCGGCAGGCCGCCGGCGCCGCTGTGGCTGGCGAGCAGCACCAGCGCCGGCAGCAGGGCGGCCAGGCCGATGTAGTTGGTCTGCGCCCGCACCGAACACAGCCGCGCCAGCCATTCCGGACGCCTGCGCACGACCCGGCCGTGCCACACCATCAGGCAGCGGTCGCCCGCCCGCAGACGCTTGTAGGCCGCGTCCGCCGCCTCGATCTCGGCCCGCGAGGGCTTGCCGCGGATCGACTGGTAGCCCACCACCTTGCCGTTCTCCCGCACCGGCGAGGCATTCGCCACCACCCAGTAGTAGCCGCCATCCTTGCGCCGGTTCTTCACCAGGCCGCGCCAGGGCCGCCCGGCCTTGAGGTCGTTCCACATGTCGGCGAAGGCTTCGGTCGGCATGTCCGGGTGGCGGACCATGTTGTGCGGCCGCCCTATCATTTCTTCCCGGGTATAGGCGCTGATGCGGGCGAAGGCGTCGTTCGCCTCCAGGATGTTGCCCTTGAGATCGGTGAGCGAGTAGATGAACTCTCCGTCCGGGATCACGGTTTCCATTGTGCTCACAGAGGCGGCGGTAGGCATGGCGATGGCTCCGGGGCTGGGCGCGGCGGGGGCGTTGCGCGCGGCGACCGATGGGAACGATGGGCCCGTCGCGGCCTGGGGATCAGCAGTCGGACGGTGGGGGGATTCGGGACGGAAAACTTCGAGGAATTTGTCCGAAGTCCAGGAAACATACGTCATTTGACCATTTCCGGATAAGGCTTTTTCTTACGACCAAAGTACTGGATTTGACGTCGCACGGATTATTCCGATTGCCTAGCCTGGAGGTCCGCCGCGCGCCGCTGGCAAGGACGGTCAGGCAAAAAACGTGCGAGAAGAAGGAGATGGGCGCGGATCGGGCTGCTCCGGGCCGGAGCAGACATGAGGCGACGCTGGTTTTCGCCGTACTTGCACCGCTTTTCCCGGAGGAAGGTGACAAGAGAGCATGCCCTTGTAAGGTTTCCTTCATATTGCACAGGAAGTAGGTGCCGATGCCCGGCCGCTGTGGTTCAATCCGTTCCCATGCTTGAAGTCGAAGATCTAGCCTGCCTGAAGGGAGACCGCCTGCTGTTCCGCGAATTGGCGTTCGCCGTGGCGCCGCAGGAAATGCTGCGTATCGCCGGTCCCAACGGCGCGGGCAAGACCAGCCTGCTGCGTTTGCTCACCGGCCTGTCGCTGCCGGAGGCGGGCGAGGTGCGCTGGCAGGGGCAGCCGATACGGCGCGTCCGCGAGGCTTTCCACCGTGCCCTGTGCTACCTCGGCCATTCCCCGGCGCTCAACGACATGCTGACGCCGCTGGAAAACCTGCGCTTCGCCTGCGAGGCGGGCGGCGATCAGGTCTCGGTGCAGGATTGCGAGCAGGCGCTGGCGCGCATCGGCCTGGCGAACCAGCTGGACCTGCCGGCGAGGGTGCTGTCCCAGGGCCAGCGGCGGCGGGTTGGCCTGGCGCGGCTCTTCCTTGCTGCCAGACGACCGCTGTGGGTGCTGGACGAGCCTTTCACCGCGCTGGACGTCAACGCGGTGGCGGAACTGGCGCAGACCCTGTCGGCCCATTGCGCCGGCGGCGGCACAGTGCTGCTCACCACCCACCAGGACGCGCCCTTCGCTGTTCCGCCGCGCGTGCTGGACCTGGGGGACTGGGCATGCTGAACACCTTCGTCGCGGTGTTGCGCCGCGATCTGTTGCTGGCCTGGCGCGGCCGGGCGGACGTGCTGGTGACGCTGGCCTTCTTCGTCATCGTCGTCTGCCTCTTCCCCTTCGGCGTGGGCGCGGAGCCCAACCAGCTGCGGGCCATCGCGCCCGGCGTATTGTGGGTGGCGGTGCTGCTGTCCTGCTTGTTGTCCATGCACCGGCTGTTTGCCCAGGACCATGCCGATGGAACCCTGGAGCAGCTTCTTCTGTCTAGTGAGCCGGCCGTCGTCTGGGTTGGCGCCAAGGTGCTCGCCTTCTGGCTGAGCACCGGCCTGCCGGTAGTGGTGGTGGCGCCGGGGCTTGCCCTGCTGCTTGACCTTGAGCAAGGAGCCCTGCCGGTGTTGGTAGTAAGTTTGCTGCTCGGCACGCCCATTCTCGCCCTGCTGGGCGCAGTTGGAGCGGCGCTGACGCTGGGTGTGCGCGGCGGCGGCATGCTGCTGGCGCTGCTGGTGTTGCCCCTGTTCGTGCCGGTGCTGATCTTTGGCGCCGGCGCGGTGGAGGCGGAGTTGTCCGGAACCGGGGCGGTGGCGCACCTGCTGCTGCTCGGCGGCGGATGCGCCGGTGCGCTGGCGCTCGCCCCCTGGGCATGTGCCGCCTCTTTGCGTATATCGATGGAATGAACAGAACAACCTTCCCTTCCTGCGGCGCTGCCGCAGCCCCCGGCGCCGGAGCCTGTACGCGATGATTGCCGCAGAGCGCGCGCCGCGTGCGTCCCTGTTCCGTTTCGCCGCGCCCCAGGCTTTCTATCCTCTGGCCGGCCGGCTTGCTCCCTGGTTCGCCGCCGCTGCACTGCTGCTGACGCTGGCCGGCATGTGGCTGGGTTTCTTCGTCGCGCCGACCGACGCCACCCAGGGCGAGGTCTACCGGGTCATCTTCATCCATGTGCCGGCGGCCTGGATGTCCATGTTCATCTACCTGGTGATGGCCTTCTGGTCGGCGGTGGGGCTGGTCATGAACACCCGCCTGTCCTTCGTCATGAGCCAGGCCCTGGCGCCTACCGGGGCGATGTTCTGTTTCGTCGCGCTGTGGACCGGCGCGCTGTGGGGCCGTCCGACCTGGGGCGCCTACTGGGTGTGGGATGCCCGCCTGACCTCCCAGCTCTTGCTGCTCTTCCTTTACCTCGGCTTCATCGCCCTGACCCGCGCCATCGAGGATCCCCGCCGTGCCGATCGCGCCGGCGCGATGATTGCGCTGGTGGGCGCGGTGAACGTGCCCGTCATCTATTTCTCTGTGAAGTGGTGGAACACCCTGCACCAGGGCGCTTCGGTGAGCCTGACCAAGGCGCCGTCGATGGCCTCGACCATGCTCGCCGGCATGCTGGTGATGGCCTTCGCCGCCTGGGCCTACACGCTGGCGGTGACGCTGTGGCGGGTGCGGCCGATGATCCTGGAGCGCGAGCGCCACACCGAATGGGTGGGCGCGGTGCTGGAGGCCGAGGGCGCCAAGGCCGGAGGAGGGCGCTGATGCAGTGGGATTCGCTGTCCGCTTTCTGGGACATGGGTGGTGCGGCGGCCTTCGTCTGGGGCAGCTATGGCGTCACCTTCGCGCTGGTGGCGCTGGAGTTCTTCCTGGTGCGCCGCCGCCGGCTGGACACGGTACGCCGGCTGTTGCGCTGGCGCCGTGCCGTCGGCAAGGAAAAGAAGGAGCGCGCCGCCTGAGCCGGCGCGATGGAGACGCAAGATGAAAGCCCGTAGCAAACGCTTGATCCTGGTCGGTACCGGGGTCGTCCTGTTCGGCGCCGCAGTGGCGCTGGTCCTTTCCGCCTTCCAGCAGAACCTGGTGTTCTTCCACACGCCCACCGAGGTGGTCGAGGGCAAGGCGCCGCTGGGCAAGACTTTCCGCATCGGCGGCATGGTGGAAGAGGGTTCCATCCGCCGCGACGCCGACGGCATCACCGTGCGCTTCGCCATCACCGACACCGCCAAGGTGATCCCGGTGAGCTACCAGGGCTCGCTGCCCGACCTGTTCAAGGAAGGCAAGGGCGCGGTGGTGCAGGGCAGCCTGGGGCCGGATGGCCTCTTCCGCGCCTCCGAGGTGCTGGCCAAGCACGACGAGAACTACATGCCGCCCGAAGCGGCGCACGCGGTGGCCGAGGCGCACAAGGCGGCGGCTACGCTGCAGCAGTAAGCCAATACATTCTTTCCTGAAACCCCAGCAGGACCGGCATTCTCCGCCCGCCGTCACGGCAGGCGCGCTGGTCCGGAGTCTCCCGCAATGATTCCCGAACTCGGCCATTTCGCCCTCGTCCTCGCCCTCGTCATCGCGCTGGTGCAGGCGGTGGTGCCCCTGCTCGGCGCGCATCGGAACCGCCTGGCGCTGATGGCGATGGGCCGGCCGGCAGCGTTGGGCCAGTTCCTGTTCACCGGCTTCTCCTTCGCCTGTCTGACCTGGGCCTTCGTGGTCAACGATTTCTCGGTCGAGTACGTGGCGATGCACTCCAACACCGCGACGCCGCTGATCTACCGCATCACCGCGGTGTGGGGCAGTCACGAAGGCTCGCTGCTGCTGTGGGCGCTGACGCTGTCGCTATGGACGGTGGCGGTGGCGGTGTTCTCCCGCAACCTGCCGGAAGCCTTCGTCGCCCGCGTGCTGGGCACGCTGGGCTGGATCGCGGTGGGCTTCCTCGCCTTCATGCTGGTCACCTCCAACCCCTTCACCCGGCTGATTCCGGGCGCGGCCGAGGGGCGTGACCTCAATCCGCTGCTGCAGGACCCGGGCATGATCATCCACCCGCCGCTGCTCTACATGGGCTACGTCGGCTTCTCGGTGGCCTTCGCCTTCGCCATCGCCGCGCTGCTCACCGGCCGGCTGGATGCCGCCTGGGCGCGCTGGTCGCGGCCCTGGACTACCGCCGCCTGGGTGTTCCTCACCGCCGGCATCGCGCTCGGTTCCGGCTGGGCCTATTACGAGCTGGGCTGGGGCGGCTGGTGGTTCTGGGACCCGGTGGAGAACGCCTCCTTCATGCCCTGGCTGCTGGGCACCGCGCTGATCCACTCGCTGGCGGTCACCGAGAAGCGCGGCGCCTTCCGCAGCTGGACGGTGCTGCTGGCGATCGGCGCCTTCTCGCTGTCGCTGCTGGGCACCTTCCTGGTCCGCTCCGGCGTGCTCACCAGCGTGCACGCCTTCGCCACCGACCCGCGCCGCGGCCTCTTCATCCTCGCCTTCCTGGTGGCGGTGATCGGTGTGTCGCTGCTGCTCTACGCCTGGCGCGCGCCCAAGCTGGCCGGCGGCGGCAGCTTCGCCTTCGTGTCGCGGGATACCGCGCTGCTGGGCAACAACGTGCTGCTGTCGGTGGTATCCGCCTCGGTGCTGCTGGGTACGCTGTACCCGCTGTTCCTGGATGCGCTGGGCCTGGGCAAGCTGTCGGTCGGCCCGCCGTACTTCGAGGCGGTGTTCGTGCCACTGATGACGCCGGTGGTGGTGCTGATGATGTTCGGCCCCTTCCTGCGCTGGAAGGGCGACGAGCTGATGCCGGCGCTGCGCCGGGTGGCGCCCGCCTTCGTCGCCAGCATCCTGATCGGCCTGGGCACCGCTTTCGCCGTCGGCCATGTGAGCTGGCGCACCGTGCTCGGCCTGGCGCTGGCCGCATGGGTGGTGCTGGCCAGCCTGCAGCTGCTGGCGACGCGCCTGAAGGAGCGCGCCGGTGCCTCGGCCGCCTCGCGGCTGGCGACCATCCCCGCCGCCTGGTGGGGCATGTGGCTGGCGCACCTGGGCGTGGGCATCTTCATCATCGGCGTCACCATGGTCGGCAGCCTGGAGAACAACCTGGACGTGAAGATGAAGGAGGGCGAGCGGGTGGAGTTCTCCGGCTACACCCTGCTGTTCCGCGGCGTGCAGGATGCGCCCGGCCCCAATTTCGCCGCCGCGCGCGCCAACCTGGAACTGTTCCGCGGCGATGTGGACCTCGGCACGCTGCAGCCGGAAAAGCGCATCTATCTGGCGCAGCAGATGCCGATGACCGAAGCCGCGCTGGACGTCGGCCTGTTCCGCGACGTCTACGTTTCCCTGGGCGAGCAGCTGGAGGACGGCAGCTGGATCGTCAGCCTCCACTACAAGCCCTTCATCAGCTGGATCTGGGCCGGCTGCGTGCTGATGGCCCTGGGCGGCATCCTGGCCGCGGCCGACCGCCGCTACCGTCGCCTGGCCGAGCGCCGGCTGCCCGCCGCCGCGGTACAGGCGGCCTGAGGAAATCATCGTCATGAAAGCCAAGTTTCTCGTTCCCCTGGCGCTGTTCCTGGTCCTGGTCGGCTTCCTCGCCTTCGGCCTGCGGCTGGACCCGCGCGAAGTGCCTTCGCCGCTGATCGACAAGCCGGCGCCCACTTTCAGCCTCGCCCGCCTGGACGACAACAGCCAGCGCTTCGCCCTGGAGGAAATGCGCGGCCAGGTGTGGCTGCTCAACGTCTGGGCCTCCTGGTGCGTGGCCTGCCGGCAGGAGCACCCGGTGCTGGTCGATCTCGCCCGCCGCCAGGTGGTGCCGGTGGTCGGCCTCAACTACAAGGAAGTGCGCGGCGACGGCGCCATCGACGCCCGCCGGCTGGCACCGGAACAGGAGCTGGCGATGGCGGTGGAGCGGGCGCGCGGCTGGCTCTCCGCCCACGGCGATCCCTACAAGCTGTCGGTGCTGGACCTGGATGGCCGCGTCGGCATCGACTTCGGCGTCTATGGCGTGCCCGAAACCTTCCTGATCGACCAGCGCGGCAGCGTGCGCTACAAGCACATCGGCCCGATCACGCCGGAGTCGCTGGAAAAAGTGCTGCTGCCCAAGATCGAGGAGCTGAAGCGTGCCGGCTGATCGTTTCCTGCGGGCGCTGCGTGGCGCCGCCTTCATCGGGGGCTGTCTGCTCGTCGCCGCTGCCTTTGCCGCGGATGCGCCCACCGCCAAGCCGCTGGTCGCCGACCCGGCGCTGGAAGCGCGGGTGCTGGACCTCTCCCACAAGCTGCGTTGCCTGGTGTGTCAGAACCAGTCCATCGCCGAATCCCACGCGCCGCTGGCGGTGGATTTGCGTGACCAGGTGCGCGAGCAACTCGCCGCCGGCCGCAGCGAGAACGAGGTTGTGGATTACCTCGTCGCCCGTTATGGCGATTTCGTGCTCTACGCGCCGCCCTTCAAGGCCACCACGCTGCTGCTGTGGCTGGGCCCCGCGGCGCTGCTGCTGGCCGGCGCCGGCTGGTTGGCGATACGCCTGCGCAGCCGCGAACGCGAAGCCGCAGTGACCCTGTCCGAAGCGGAGCACCGCCGCGCCCGCGAGCTGCTTGCCAGCAATGCCGCCGTACCGCCTTCCTCCGAGGAACCCCGTTCGTGAGCGCCGAATTGTCTACCCTGTTGCCCTTCATCGTCGGTGCTGCCGTACTGGTCGGCGTTGCACTGCTGCTGTTGTTGCCGCCCCTGTTCCGCGGCGGCCGCAAGCAGGCCGCCGTTCCGGCGGATGCCGACGCCGGCCAGGCCGAAACCGCGCTGGTGGTGCTGCGCGAGCAACTCGCCGATCTCGAAGCCGAGCATGCAGCCGGCCGCATGGACGAAGCCACTTACCGCCGCAGCCGCGACGAGTTGGAGCGCCGTGCGCTGGACGAGGGCGAGGCCGGCGCCTCCACGCTGGTGGCCGCGCCATCGCGCTACTGGGCGGTGGTGGTGGCCATCGGCGTGCCGGTGATGGCCGCTGCGGTCTATCTCATCCTCGGCAACCCGGCCGGGCTGGACCCGCGCCAGATCGCCGGCGAACAGCAGTTCGACCCGCAGCAGATCGCCGGCATGGTGAACACCCTGGCCGAGCGCATGGAGAAGGAGCCGGACAACGTCGAGGGCTGGAGCATGCTGGCCCGCTCCTACGTGGTGCTGGAGGACTACGCCAAGGCCGCCGCCGCCTACGCCCATGTGGCCGAGCGGGTGAAGGACGATCCGGACCTGCTGGCCGACTGGGCGGACGTGGTCGCCGCCCGCGACCGCAACGTCGCCGGCGAGGCGGAGCAGATCGCCAAGCGCGCGCTGGAGCTGGACCCCGGCCACCCGAAGTCGCGCCTGCTGGCCGGCACCGCCGCCTATCAGCGTGGCGACTATGCCGGCGCTTCGGCGCACTGGGAACGCATCCTCGCCACCGTGCCGCCGGGCGATCCGGTGATCGCCTCGCTGCTGGAAGGCATCAACGACGCCCGTGCCAAGGGCGGCCTGCCGCCGCTGTCGGCGCCTGCGGCTCCCGCCGCCGCCGGCCAGGGCGAGCTCAGCCTCTCCGGCCGCCTCGCGCTGGCGCCGGCGCTGGCCGACAAGGTGAAGGCGGACGACGTCGTCTTCGTCTTCGTCCGTGGCGAAGCCGGCGGCGCGCCGCTGGCGGCGCTGCGCTTCACCGCCGGCGAACTACCGCGCGACTTCAGTTTCTCCGGCGTGCCGCGTATGGCCGGCGACAGCCCGGTGCCGGCCAAGGTCACGCTGGCTGCCCGCGTCGCCAAGAGCGGCAATCCCAGCGGCGGCCCGGGCGACCTGGAGGGCCGCATGGCCGGCCTGGCGCCGGACACCACCGGCGTGGCGCTGGTGATCGACCAGATGCGAGAGTAGGGCTTGCCCCCGGTGCAATGAAGAAGAGGCTCCTGCGGGAGCCTCTTGCCGTTCAGGGGGCAGGCGCGGCCGCCGTGCCACGGTGCGCATGCCAAACGGCGGCGGGGCGCTCGCACTCCGGCGGGGGCCGTCATGAGCCCGCGTGCCGCCCCGGTGCTCGCTGGCTCCCGCGCCGCAATCGCAAGGCGGGCCAATAGCCGGCAAGGTGCGGCGCGTATCCTGCGCGCCTCGGCTCCGCCCCGGCGGGCTTTTCCAGCGGCCCTGCGCGCAGCCGGTTCCGATAGGGCCGCCCGGAGCTTGCACAAGGCCGCTGCCTGGATGCCGGGCCCGCCTGCGCCTCAGGCCGGCAGCAGCATCACCAGCAGCAGTTCCGGCGCGGTGGCCGGGGCCAGCGTGAGCTGGCGATAGCACAGCCGGCCGCGTCGTGGATGCAGGAAGGCGCGCAGCCCACCTTCCCGCTCTTCCACCTCCTGCGCTTCCCAGTAGCGCTGGAAGTCCGGGCTGACGGCCAGCAGTTCCTCCACCACCGCCATCGCCGCCGCGTTCTCCCGGTGGCGGCCGCTGTGGGCGCGGAACTCGGCCACCAGCCGGGCGGCGCGGTGCGGCCAGTCCGCCACCAGTTCGCGCAGCGCCGGCGACAGGAACATGCTGCGCAGCAGGTTGTGGCCGCCCGCCGCCGGCCTGTCCAGCCAGCCAACGAACAGGTCCGCCGCCGCACCATTGAAGGCTAGCGCATTCCACGCGGCATCCAGCACATAAGCCGGGCCGGCGATCAGCTGCACGCTGTCCAGCAGTTCTGGCGGCAGTTCGGCCACGGCCGGCGGTGAGGGATCGCGACGGCCCGCCAGATCGAACAGGTGGCTGCGCTCCGCCCGTGACAGCTGCAGCGCATCGGCGATGCCGGCCAGCGCCCGTGGCGACAGTGACACTGCCCGCCCCTGTTCCAGCCAGGTGTACCAGGTGGGGCTAAGGCCGGCGAGCTGGGCGACTTCTTCGCGGCGCAGGCCGGGTGTGCGCCGCCGGCGCCCTTCCGGCAGGCCGGCCGCCGCCGGGCCGAGGCGTTCGCGGTGACGGCGCAGGAAGGCGCCGAGTTCGGTGGGGATGGCGCTGTCGGCAGTCATGTTCCGGAGCAAGGCAGTAGGCAAGCGGAGCGGTATTTATACCAGGATAAATTGCCATCTTGTACCCGGATAAATGGCGCCATACAGTGGCCTCGCCATTGTCGGCAGATATCCAGGAGCAGCCATGCAAGCCCATGAAACCCTCGTCAGCCAGCAGTTCGGCGCCACCGCCCGCGCCTATCTGGAAAGCGCGGTGCACGCCCGCGGCCAGGACCTGGAGCGGCTGGCGGCGCTGCTGGGCGCGCGTCCGCGTGGGCGTGTGCTGGACATCGGCTGTGGCGGCGGCCATGCCAGCTTTGCCGCTGCGCCGGTGGCGGAGGAGGTGTGGGCCACCGACCTGTCGGCGGACATGCTGGCGGTGGTTGCCGAGGCCGCCCACGAGCGCGGCTACGCCAACTTGCATACCCGGCAGGCGGCGGCCGATCTGCTGCCTTTCGCCGATGCCGGTTTCGACGCGGTGATCACCCGCATGAGCGCCCACCACTGGCGCGACGTGCCGGCCGCGCTGGCCGAGATCCGCCGGGTGCTGAAGCCCGACGGCGTGTTCCTGCTGATCGACATCGCCGGCGCCGAGGAGCCCCTGTGCGACACCTGGCTGCAGGGCATCGAATTGCTGCGCGATCCTTCCCATGTGCGCAATCACACGCCTTCAGCCTGGAGGGCGATGCTGGACGCCGCCGGTTTCGAGTGCGGCGATGCCTGGCTGTGGCGGCTGCCGATCGCCTTCGAGCCCTGGATCACCCGCATGCGCACGCCGCCGGTGGCGGTGGAGGCGATACGCCACCTGTGGTCGCTGGCGCCGGCGGAGGTGAAGCAGCGCCACGCGGTGGCGGCGGACTGCAGCTTCGAGCTGGATGCGCTGATGATGGTGGCGACGCCGGGGCTGCGGCTGGGGTGAGGCGGACGCGTGCGGCTTTTGGCGGCGAGGCAGGTGCGGGGGGATGCCGGCGAGGTTTTCGTCCTTGCGGCTGTGGGTGGAAAAACGAAGCACTGTGTCGCCTGCCAGAAGGCCATGTGGCGCGCAGGGCTGGGAGCAGGGGGTGCGCTTGCGGAGCTGAACGCGCCGCCCCTGCGAGGCGCTTCCTCTTTCAGCTCTCGCTGCGAGTGGAGAGGGCCTTACGGCGCGCCTCCGGCATGCTCAGCGCATCCGCGGGCGCCGTGCTGAAGTGTCCTTGGTATCGCTGCCAGCGCTGGCCACGGTTTTCAGGCCGCGGGTGTTGTCGTGTCTGCGGAGTGGATCGGCAGCGTCGTTTCCAGGCCTCAGCCGCATCCGCGCGAGAAGGGGCCCAGAAAACGGCGTGCGCCTCATCACTTGCCGGACGGCAGCGCTGAACTCAGGCCTCTCCGCCCTCGTACCGGAAGCCCACCCGCTTCACATTGCACAGCAGCTCATAGGAGATGGTGTTGGACGCCGCGGCGATGCGGTTCACCGGCACCTCTTTGCCCCACAGCTCAACCCGGCTGCCGATGCCGGCGGCGGGCAGATGGGTGAGGTCCACCGTCAGCATATCCATGGATACCCGGCCGATCAGCTGGCTGGGCTGGCCGTCCACCGTGAGCGGCGTACCGTCGGGCACGGTGCGGGGATAGCCGTCGGCGTAGCCCATGGCGACCAGGCCGATGCGGGTGCGCTGCCCGGCGACGAAGCGGGCGCCGTAGCCCAGCGGGGCGCCGGGCTGGATTTCACGCACCGCGATCACCGCACTCTCCAGCGTCATTACCGGGCGAAGCCCATTGCCCTCCGTCGGCATCGGGTCGGCGCCGTAGAGCAGGATGCCGGGGCGGGCCCAGTCGCGGTGGGCGTCCGGCCAGCCCAGCACCGCGGCGGAGTTGGCCAGGCTGCGGGGGCCGGGCAGCTCGCGGGTGGCGGCGTCGAATTCTGCGAGTTGCTCGGCGGTGGCGATCACCTGCGGCTCGTCGGCGCGGGCGAAGTGAGTCATGAGCGTGATGTCGCTTACCTTGCCGCTGGCCTGCAGGCGCTGCCAGGCCTGCGCCACCGCCGGGCCGACGAAGCCGGCGCGGTTCATGCCGCTGTTCACCTTCAGCCACACCGGCAGGGCCGCGGCCAGCGGCGCGGCTTCCAGCATGCGGATCTGGTCTTCGTGATGCACCACCTGCCACAGCCCATGCTCGGCGACGGCTGCGAGCTCGGCGGCATCGAACACGCCTTCCAGCAACAGGATGGGCTGGGTGATGCCGGCGGCGCGCAGTTCCAGCGCTTCGTCCAGGAAGGCCACCGCGTAGCCGTCCGCCTGGTCCGCCAGTGCCCGGGCGCAGCGCACCGCGCCGTGGCCATAGGCGTTGGCCTTGATCACGGCGAGGGCGCGGCCGCCGTGGCGCTGGCGGGCAAGGCGGTAGTTGTGGCGGAGGGCGTCGAGGTCGATACGGGCGAGGGCGGGGCGCATGGAGCTGGAAGCGTCTAGAGCCGGCCCGCGATGGACCGGCGTTGGGAGAAAAGGACGGGCGTGAGCGTGGATCAGACGGGCGAGAGGCCCATGGAACGGCGGCCTGCGGACGCTACTTTGCCATAACGGGCGAAAGCGAGATCGTCGTGGCGGATGGCGGGGCGCTTGCCGGCGACGAGGTCTGCCACCACTCGGCCGGAGCCGCAGGCCATGGTCCAGCCCAGGGTGCCGTGGCCGGTGTTGAGGTAGAGCTCCGGCCAGACGGTGGCGCCGACGATGGGCGTGCCGTCCGGTGTCATCGGCCGCAGCCCGGTCCAGAATTCGGCGGCGGGCAGGTCGCCGCAATCCGGGAAGAGGTCGCGCACCACCCTCTCCAGGGTTTCGCGGCGGCGCGGGTCGAGGCTGAGGTCGTAGCCGGCCAGCTCGGCCATGCCGCCCACCCGCAGGCGCTGGTCGAAGCGGGTGAGGGCGATCTTCCAGGTTTCGTCCAGCACGGTGGAAACCGGCGCGGCCTCGGCATCGGTGAGCGGCACGGTGAGGGAGTAGCCCTTCACCGGATACACCGGCAGGTCCAGCCCCAAGGGCCCGGCCAGGGCACGGGAGTAGCTGCCGAGGGCGAGCACGTAGCGGTCGGCACTCAGCACCTCGCCGCTGGCCAGGCGCACGCCGCGCAGTGCGCGACTGTCGCTGGCGAGGCCCTGGATGTCCACGCCGTAGCGGAATTCCACGCCCAGCGCCTGGGCGCGCTCGGCGAGGCGCCGGGTGAAGAGGTGGCAGTCGCCGGTTTCGTCGTTGGGCAGGCGCAGGCCGCCAGTGAATTTGTCGCGCATCCGCGCCAGCGCCGGCTCGGCGGCGGCGACGCCGTCGCGGTCCAGCAACTGGTAGGGCACGCCCAGCTCGGCCAGCACCGCTACGTCGCGGCCGGCGGCTTCGAGCTGCTCGGCGCTGCGGAACAGCTGCAGCGTGCCCAGCGCGCGTTCCTCGTAGTGCAGGTCGATGGCGGCGCGCAGTTCGCGCAGGCAGTCGCGGCTGTATTCGGCCAGCCGCATCATGCGCGCCTTGTTTTCGGCGTAACGGTCAGCGCGGCAGTTGCGCAGCATGGCGAGCATCCAGCGCAGCTGGAACAGGCTGCCGTCGGCGCGCAGGGCGAACGGCGCATGGCGCTGGGTGAGCCACTTCAGGGCCTTCAGCGGAATGCCGGGGGCGGCCCAGGGAGTGGAATAGCCAGGGGAAACCTGGCCGGCGTTGCCGTAGCTGGTTTCCAGGGCGGGGCCGGGCTGGCGGTCCAGCACGGTGACACGCAGGCCATGGTTGGCGAGATACCACGCGGTGGTGGTGCCGACCACACCGCTGCCGAGCACGATCACATGCATGGGAAAACTCCTGCGACAAGCGTGAATTGAATTACTTAAGTCTAGACGCCGTCAGCCAGTGTTTTTCGCTGAAGTGCTGCTAGGATTTGGCGCTTATAACTGAAAGCGCCGGGCTGGCCGGATGGAGAGAGGGGAATGCGCGAACTCGACCGCACCGACCGCAAGATCCTGGACATCCTGCAGCGTGAGGGCCGCATCGCGGTCACCGAACTGGCGCAGCGCGTCGGCCTCTCCGCCACCCCCTGCGCCGAGCGAGTGCGGCGGCTGGAGCGCGATGGGGTCATTACCGGCTACTACGCCCGTGTCGATCCGCATGCGCTGGGCGTGCCGCTGCTGGTGTTCGTCGAGATCAAGCTGTCGGCCAAGTCCAACGATGTCTTCGACCGGGTGAAGAAGGAGCTGCAGTTCGTGCCGGAGGTGATGGAGTGCCACCTGGTGTCCGGCGATTTCGACTACCTCATCAAGGCCCGGCTGGGCGAGATGGCGGACTACCGCCGCCTGCTCGGCAACATCCTGCTGAAGCTGCCGGCGGCGGCTGAGTCGCGCAGCTATGTGGTGATGGAAGAGGTCAAGGAAAGCCTGTTCCTGCCAACGCTGGGGTGACGCCCGGGCCGTCATTCCCCCGGCTATGCGGCTGCGGTATAGTCGGCGGTCGGAAAAAACCAGCTACCCAGGGGGAACTTTTCATGATCGGCAGTGTTGCGAAGGGAATGAAGACGGGCTTTACCGTGCTGGCGGCGACGCTGGCCCTGGGGGCGTGCAAGACCCTGGAAACGACGCCGGCTGCGCCGCTGCAGCAGGGCTACACCTGCTGCAACCTGCACCATGAAGGCGACTGGATCAGCGACTCCAACTACGCCGGCCTGCCGATGGTGCCCGCCGGCACGCCGGTCAAGGTGCTGTCATACGGCCGTTACCGCGCCCATGTGGACATGAACGGCAAGCCCTTCCGCCTCGGCCAGGACTATGGCCGCGAGCAGGAAAGCACCGAGAAGTGGGTGTCCAAGCTGGTGGTCACCGAAGATCCCAAGCTGAAGCTGGCGAGTTACCCGAAGGCGGTGCAGGAGGCGATCAAGGCCGGCCAGCTGATGAAGGGCATGACCAAGGAGCAGGTGATCATGTCGGTCGGCTATCCGCTGACCAACGAGAACCCCTCGCTGGACGCGCCCGTCTGGCGCTACTGGCGTTCCAGCTTCGATGAATACCAGGTGGAATGGGACAAGCAGGGCCGGGTGAAGAACATCGCCGCCCATCCCATGTCGCTGCCGCTGATCGAGTACAAGAAATGAGCACCGTGGCCGGAGCGCCCTTCTCGCGGGGGGCGGGCACGGCGGTGGAGGCCTCGGCGCCGCTGGGCTGCGACGTGCTGGTGATCGGCGGCGGCCCTGCCGGCTCCACCGTGGCCGCGCTGCTCGCCCAGCGCGGCCACGCGGTGACGCTGCTGGAGAAGTCCCACCATCCGCGTTTCCACATCGGTGAGTCGCTGCTGCCCGCCAACCTGCCCTTGTTCGAGAAACTGGGCGTGGCGGACGAGATCCGCGCCATCGGCATGGTGAAGCACTGCGCCGAGTTCGTTTCGCCGCATCACGACTGCAAGCAGGTCTTTCACTTCGCCGAAGGTTGGGACGACCACCTGCCCTACGCCTACCAGGTGCGCCGCTCCGATTTCGACCATGTGCTGATCCGCAACGCGGCGCGCAAGGGCGCCACCGTGGTGGAGGGTTGCCGCGTCAAGGAAGTGGACTTCGTCGGCGACGGCGCGGTGGTGCAGGCCGAGCATGAGGACGGCCGCCGCCAGCAGTGGAACGCCCGCTTCGTCATCGACGCCTCCGGCCGCGACACCTTCATCGCCAACCGCCTGCGCGCCAAACACCGCAACCCGAAGCACAACAGCTCGGCGCTGTACGGCCACTTCGATGGGGCCAAGCGCAACTGCGGCGAGGCGGAAGGCAACATCAGCATCTACTGGTTCGAGCACGGCTGGTTCTGGTTCATTCCGCTGGCCGATGGCGCCACCAGCGTGGGCGCGGTCACCTGGCCCTACTACATGAAGCAGCGCAACGGCCGCACGCTGGAGCGCTTCCTGCTCGACACCATCGCCCTGTGCCCGCCGCTGGCGGAGCGGCTGGCGGAGGCCACGCTGATGGCCGCGCCCGAGGCCACCGGCAACTTCTCCTACACCACCGACCATACCCACGGCGACCGCTACATCCTGCTGGGCGACGCCTACGCCTTCATCGACCCGGTGTTCTCCTCCGGCGTCATGCTGGCGATGCAGAGCGCCTTCTTCGGCGCCGACGCGGTGGATACCTGCCTGCGCGAGCCGGCCAAGTCCCACGCCGCGCTGGCGCGCTTCGACAAGGGCATCCGCCTCGGGCCGCGGGAGTTCTCCTGGTTCATCTACCGCATGACCAGCCCCACCATGCGCGACCTCTTCATGGGGCCGCGCAACCCGCTGCGGGTCAAGAACGCGCTGATCTCGCTGCTGGCGGGCGACATCTACGGCCGCGTGCCCATCCGCTTCTCCCTGGCGGCGTTCAAGACCATCTACTACGTGAACGCGATCGGCAACTGGCGGCGGACCCTGGCGGCCTGGCGCATGCGCAGGCGCAACATCCAGCCTGTGGATGACGGCATGGCCGCCGGCGCATGACGGCTGCCGTAATGGAACACGGGGCCAGCGTGGCGGCCCCGGCTTTGCAGTTGCACTGGCCGCTAGCGCCGGATGTGGCGCTGGATGCGCATGACCTCGGCGCCCTGGTATTCGGCGCCGCCGCCCCCGCCGGCAAGCCTGCCGCTGACGCGCCCATCCTGCAGGTGATGACGCCCGCGCTGGCGCCGGCGCGGCCCTGGCTGGCCGCCTGGCGCAGCCCAGCCCCGGTGCGCGCAGGCCGCCACGGCCGGGTGAGTTACCGCTGCGCCGGCGGCCTGCTGTTCGGGGTGGTGACCGTCGCCGAGGATGAATGGGACGAGGCCGCCCCGCTTGCAGGCGCCACGCAGGCCAGGCTGCAGTGTGCCGCCGGGCTCGCTTATGCCGAACTGTTCGGTGCCCTGGATGCGCTGGCCCACCCTCATCTGCTGCGCGTCTGGAACTACCTGCCGCATATCAACGCGGAAGAAGGCGGCGAGGAGCGCTACCGCCAGTTCAACGCCGGCCGCCAGGCTGCCTTCGCCGCCCACGGCCGCACGTTTGCCGGCGAGGTGCCGGCCGCCTGTGCGCTGGGCGTCGGCGGCGGGCCGCTGGCGATCGCCTTCCTGGCGGCAACGCAGCCGGCCCTGGCGGTGGAGAACCCGCGCCAGGTGGCGGCCTACGACTATCCGCCGGAGTACGGCCGGCGCAGCCCCACGTTCGCCCGCGCCACGCTGGCCCGCCACGGCGGCCAGCGCTTGCTTTTCGTGTCCGGCACCGCCAGCATCGTCGGCCACCGCAGCCTGCATGCCGGCGACGTCGTTGCCCAGACGCGCGAAACCCTGGCCAACGTCGACGCCCTGCTGGCCGAGGCCGCACGGTTGGCGCCCGAAGCCGGTTTCCGTGCCGAAGAGCTGGCTTACGTCGCCTACCTGCGCCGGCCGCAGGATCTGCCGCTGGTTCGCGCCGAAGTGGAGCGCCGCCTGGGTGTCGATGCCGCGATTGCCTATGTCCAGGCCGACGTCTGCCGCGCCGACCTGCTAGTCGAGATCGAGGCCAGCGGCGGCCACCCGATGGAGTTCCGTTGTCGATGAGTTCAAGCGCCCGCCGTTTTTCCCGCCTCCTGCTGACGGTCCTGGGGGTGGCGGCCGCCGGCGCGGCGGTCGCGGCCGAGCGCCCGCTGTGGGAGCTCGGCCTGGGTGTGGGCGCGGTGTCTTTCCCCGACTATCGCGGTGCTGACGAGCGCAGCACCTATGTGCTGCCGGCGCCCTACGTGGTCTATCGCGGCGAGTTCCTCAAGGCCGACCGCGACGGCGTGCGCGGCGTGTTCTTCGAGAGTGATCGCGTGGAACTCAACTTCAGCGCCGCCGCCTCGGTGCCGGTGGACAGCGACGGTAACAAGGCCCGCCGCGGCATGCCGGACCTCAAACCCACGGTGGAGTTCGGCCCTTCGCTGGACCTCACCCTGTGGCGCGCGTCCGACCGTAGCGCCAAGCTGGATTTCCGCCTGCCGGTGCGGGCCGCCTACGCGGTCATCGGCGGCGTGAGGCGCGTCGGCCTGGTATCCACACCGACCCTCAACCTCGACCTGCGCGACCCCCTCGGCCAGCACGGCTGGAACCTCGGCCTGCTGGCCGGCCCGGTGTTCGGCGATGCCCGCCAGCACCGCTACTTCTACGACGTCGCCCCCGAGTACGCCACGCCCACCCGCGAGGCCTATCGCGCCAAGGGCGGCTACGGCGGCAGCCAGTTCCTTGCCGCCCTGTCCAAGCGCTACGACAACTATTGGGTGGGTGCCTTCGTGCGTTACGACAACCTGCGCGGGGCGGTCTTCGACGACAGCCCGCTGGTGAAGCGAGACCAGAGCTGGGCGGCCGGCTTCGCGGTCGCCTGGATCATCGGCGAGTCCGCCACCCGGGTGCAGGTGAATGACTGAAATGCTGCCGCAGGGTCCCGCGGCGCGCCAGCCGTCGGGACAAGGCGGGTACGCCTTCGCCCTGCCGTCCGGGGGGCGCCGATGAAGCGCGCGCTGCCCGGCTGGTATGCCTACTTCTGTCTCTACGCCGGCCTGGGCGCGCTCGGCCTGCTCTGTCTTGCCTGGCTGCCCTTCGCCATCGTGCTGCATCCGCTGCTGCCGGCGAGGCTGGGGCGCAGGCTGGGGCGCGGCGTCATCACCGCCGCCTTCCGCTTCTACCTCTTCATCCTCTCCGCCCTGGGCGCCTGCCGCTTCGAGTTCGAGGGGGTGGACGCGCTGCGCGATGCCGGGCCGCTCATCCTCGCGCCCAACCATCCCTGCCTGCTGGACGCGGTGATGGTGATCTCCCGCCTGCCGGACGTCGCCTGCGTGATGAAGGCGGCGCTGATGAAGAACCTCTTTCTCGGCGCCGGTGCCCGGCTGGCGCGCTACATTCCCAATGGCAAGCCACTGGGCATGGTGATGGCGGCCTGCGAGGATCTTGCCGCCGGCAGCCAGCTGCTGATCTTCCCCGAAGGCACCCGCACCGCAGCCGCGCCGCTCAATCCCCTGCTGCCCAGCGTGGCACTGATCTCCCGCCGGGCCGGGGTGCCGGTGCAGACGCTGATCATCGAAACCGACTCCGCCTACCTCGCCAAGGGCTGGCCGCTGTTCCGCCGCCCGCCCATGCCTATCCGCTACCGGGTGCGCGTCGGCCGTCGTTTTCCGCCCGCCACCGAAACCGCCGGCTTCGTGGCCGAGCTGGACGCCTATTTCCGCGCCGAACTGGCCCAGGCCGAGCTGGTGCCGCCGGTGTTCCAGCCTGGCTGAATCGGGTACCCTCGCCGGCCGTCGCACCTTCCCTGTCCGTCATGCGTTCCACCGCCACTCCCTCGCCGTCCGCCACCCACCTGGTGCTCATCCCCAGCTACAACCCGGGGCCCAAGGTGTTCGATACCGTGAAGGCGGCGCGCGCGCAGTGGAATCCGGTGTGGGTGGTGGTGGATGGCAGCACCGATGGCACCGCCGAGGAACTGCAGCGCATGGCCGGGCAGGACGCCGGCCTGCGGGTGCTGGTGTTGCCGCACAACCGCGGCAAGGGCGCGGCGGTGCTGCACGGCCTGGACGAGGCGGCGCGCCTGGGTTACACCCATGCGCTGACGATGGATTCCGACGGCCAGCATCCGGCCGGGCTCATTCCGCAATTCATGGCTGAATCGGCCGCCGCGCCGGCGCGCATGATCCTCGGCCGGCCGGTGTTCGACGCCAGCGCGCCGCTGCTGCGGGTGCGCGGGCGCAAGGTGTCCAACGCCTGGGCCAACCTGGAGACGCTGTGGGTGGGCATAGGCGATTCGCTGTACGGCTTCCGCGTCTATCCCATCGCGCCGCTGCAGAAGGTGATGCGGGGCCAGCGCTGGATGCGCCGCTTCGACTTCGATCCGGAAGCGGTGGTGCGCCTGGCCTGGCGCGGTGTGCGGCCGGTGAATGTGGATGCGCCGGTGAAGTACTTCAGCGCGGAGGAGGGCGGCGTGTCGCACTTCAACTACCTGCGCGACAACACCCTGCTGACCTGGATGCACACCCGTCTCTTCCTCGGCTTCCTGCTGCGTCTGCCGCTGCTGCTGCTACGCCGCCTGGGCGGCGGCTGAAAAGCCGGCGGCGCCTCGCCGGGCGCCGCCTTGGTCCTGCTTGCTGCGGATTATCCGGGAGACGGGAAGCGCGCTCAGAGCCCCAGCATCAGCTTGAGGTTCTGCACCGCCGCGCCGCTGGCACCCTTGCCGAGGTTGTCCAGCCGCGCGATGGCCACGGCGTGGCGCTGCTCCTCGTTCGGGAACACCCGGATCTCCAGCTGGTTGGTGTTGTTCAGCGCCAGCGCGTCCAGCTTGCCGTCCTCGGTCGGCGGCAGCACCTTCACGAAGTTCTCCGCCGTGTTGCTGCTGGCGTAATGCGCGCTGTAGGCGGCCTGCAGATCGGCGGCGGTCGGCTTGCCGGGCAGCGCGTCCAGGTGCAGCGGCAGGTTCACCAGCATGCCCTGGCGGAAGTTGCCCACCGCCGGAATGAACAGCGGGCGGCAGCTCAGGCCGGTGTATTGCATGATTTCCGGGATGTGCTTGTGCTTGAGGCCCAGCGCGTAGCTTTCGTACAGCGGCGCGGTGCCGGCCTCGTAGGCCTCGATCATCGGCCGGCCGCCGCCGGAGTAGCCGCTCACCGAGGGCAGCGAAACCGGGAAATCCTTGGGCAGCAGGCCGGCATCCACCAGCGGGCGCAGCAGCGCGATGGCGCCGGTGGCGTAGCAGCCGGGGTTGGCGACGCGCTCCGCCTTCGCCACCGCCTCCGCCTGGCCGGGCACCAGCTCAGGGAAGCCGTACACCCAGCCCGGCGCGACGCGGTGGGCGGTGGAAGCGTCGATGATGCGCGGGCGCTTGCCTTGCAGGCCGTCGATCAACGCCACCGATTCGCGCGCTGCATCGTCGTGCAGGCAGAGGATCACCAAGTCCACCCCGGCCATCAGTTCGCGCTTGGCGGCGACGTCTTTGCGCAGTTCGGGGGCGATGGAGACGAGTTCGAGCTGCGGCATCTGCTGCAGCTGTTCGCGGATTTGCAGGCCGGTGGTGCCGGCTTCGCCGTCGATGAAAACCTTGGGCATGTCTGTTCCTGATCGTTGGGCCCGGCCGCAACCGGAGCGGCTGCGGCGCAATGGGCTTTTGACGTGTCGCGTGGCGGCGAATTCAGCCGCGCCCCGCTATTTTGCCGAATGCGGGGGCCGCAGTCTGCCACGCGAGGGTTTCATTCGCGCACCGCCGGCGGCAGCGGATGGCCGATGCGCGGCAGCCACAGGCGCAGGCAGGGCGTGGTCACCACCGTGCTGACGATGGCCATGATCACCAGCATGGTGAAGACTTGCTGCGAGATCACGCCGAGGTCGTAGCCGACGTTGATCACGATGAGCTCCATCAGCGCTCGGGTGTTCATCATGACGCCGAGCAGGCTGGCCTCGTGGTGGCCCAGGCCGCAGCGGCGGGCGGCGAGGTAGGAGCCGCCGAACTTGCCCGCCGTGGCCAGCGCCACCACCAGCGCGCACCAGCCCCAGGCGGCGGCCGAATCCAGGCTGCCGACGTCGGTGCGCAGGCCGGTGTAGGTGAAGAAGATGGGCAGGAAGAACACGGTGACGAAGTGGCCCACCCGGATGTTCCAGGCTTCGCGCAGTTCGTGCTCGTCGTGCAGGATCACCCCCATCAGGAAGCCGCCGAAGATGGCGAAGATGCCCAGCTGGTAGGTAGTCATGCCGGCGAGGAAGATCAGCGCCAGCAGCGCGCCCATCAGGTTGGGCGGGAAGTGGCCGCGGCCGGGGCGGGCGTGCCGCACCAGGCGCTTCACCAGCGGCCGCAGCACCAGCCAGGCGAAGGCGAAGAAGGCCAGCACCATCGCCACCTTGGCGGCGAAAGCCAGCGGCTCGAAGTGGGACACCGCCAGCGTGGACACCAGCGCCAGCAGCAGCCAGCCGACCACGTCGTTGATCGCTGCCGCGCTGATCGCGATCACCCCCAGCGCCGTCCGGCTGAGCTGGAACTCGATCATGATGCGGCCGAGGATGGGCAGCGCGGTGATGGAGAAGGCGGTGGCGACGAACAGCCCCGCCGCCAGCGGCGACACGCCGGGAGGCGCCAGCAGCGGCGCGGTATACCAGCCGAAGCCCAGGCCGAGCGCGAAGGGCAGCGCCAGCCCGGCGCCGGCCACCCACAGCACGGTGCGCTGGTGCTTGCGCTCGCGCAGGTGGCCGAAGTCGAACTCCAGGCCGATCTGGAACATCAGCAGCAGCAGGCCGATCTGCGACAGGATCTGCATGGGCTCGCCGGAGGCGCTGCGGAACACCAGGGCGAAGAGATCCGGCGCCAGCCACCCGAACAGCGAAGGGCCGAGCAGGATGCCGGTGATGATCTCGCCCACCGCCGGCGACTGGCCGCAGCGCAGCGCCAGCGCGCCGCCGGCGCGGGCGGCGAGGATGATGATGGCCAACTGCAGCAGGGTGAAGAACAGCAGTGCCTCGCTGCGATGCACGGCCACGGCGTGCAGGGCGTCGGCGGTCTGGCTCATCGGGTGTCCTCGGGGTTCGGGCCCGGGCGGGAGAATGCGGCCGGGCAGGGCAATCGGGTCGGGGGAGAGCGGCGGGCGCGGCGCAGGTCGCCGCACCGGGCCTCAGATCATGCCGCCGTTGATCGAGATGATCTGGCCGGTGATGTAGGCGGCGCGCGGCGAGGCGAGGAAGGCGACCAGGTCGGCCACTTCCTGTGGCTGGCCGGCGCGGCCCAGCGGCACCAGCCGCTTAACTGCGTCGGCATCGAAAGCGCCTTCGCTCATCGCGGTGTCTATGATCCCCGGCGCCACCGCATTCACCGTGATGCCGCGGCTGGCCAGCTCCAGCGCCAGCGACTTGGTGGCCGAATGCAGCGCGCCCTTGGCGGCGGCGTAGTTCACCTGGCCGCGGTTGCCGGCCAGCGCCGCCACCGAGGTGATGTTGATGATGCGGCCCCAGCGGGTGCGCACCATGGGCAGCGTCAGCGGCTGGGTGAGGTTGAAGAAGCCGTTGAGGCTCACGTCCATCACGCTGTGCCACTGGGTGGCGGACATGCCGGGAAACACCGCGTCGTCATGCACGCCGGCGTTGTTCACCAGTACCTGCACCGGCCCGGCGGCGAGCAGGGCTTCCACCGCGGCGGCAGTGGCGGCGGCGTCGGTGAGGTCGAAGGCGATGGCCTCGGCGCTGCCGTCGGCGCGGCGGATGTCTTCCGCCACCGCTTCTGCGGCGGCCAGATTGCGGTTGGCGTGCACCAGGATGTGCAGGCCCTCCTCGGCGAGGCGGCGGCAGATGGCGCGGCCTATGCCGCCGCTGCCGCCGCTGACCAGGGCGCGTTTGTTCATGTGGCGCTTTCCTGTGTTGCTTGCTTTGTCGCTATGGGTACCGGCCGCAGGCGGTTCAGGCCGTGCTCAGCACCACCGAGGCGCGGCCGCGCAGCAGCGGCCGGCCGCCGGCGGAGAGGGTGAAGGCGTAGAGCAGGGCGCGGTCGTCGGCGGACAGGCATTCCGCTTCCACCTGCAGATCGTCGGCGATGTCGTCCAGCTGGCTCACCAGGCATTCCACCGCGCGGGCGCTGCCCAGCATGCCGGGGCGGGAGGAGGCGCAAGGCTGGCCGCCGGCGCGCAGCGCGCCATGCACCGCCATCGCCTGGGCGGCGTATTCGATGCCGGTGAGCGCGCCTAGGCGGCCACCGGCGCGCAACGGGTTGGCCGGGTCGCGGTGGCTTACCGCGCGGCAACGGATGCGCTCCGGGCTCCAGCTCTCCACCGCGTCCAGCAGGCACATGCTGCCCTGGTGCGGCACATGCGCGGCGATCCAGGCGTGGTCCAGCGCGGCGGTACCGGCTTGGCTGTCGGGTGGCGTCATGGCGTCACATCCACCGCCAGCGCCAGGCCGTCCAGGTATTCGAGCACGCTGGTGCCGGCCTCGCCGCGCGCCATGCGGGCGAGCAGCGGCAGCGCGCGGGCGGCGGGCACGTCGCGGCGCAGGGCGTCTAGCGCCGGGTCGGGCAGGCTGTCGCAGGCGCAGCAGGTGAAGCCGGCCAGGGCGAGGCGCGGCAACGCCTGGGCGCCGTGGCTGTCCGGCGTCAGCAGCAGCGCAGTGGCGAAGGCTGCGCCCTGCGGCCGGGCGGCGGCGAGCGGCTCCGGGTAGGGCAGGTCGTAGGCGATCAGCAGCACCGGCGCGGCGCTGGCGCGCAGCTGGGAGAGCGCTTCCACCAGCCCGGCGGCGAAGCTGCCGTCGTAGGCGGAGACGATGGTGGACGCGGCCTGCGCGCCGGTGGCGATACCCCAGTAGCCGGAGGCGGCGTTGTTCACCGAGTTGTGGAAGCGGGTGGGCGAGATCAGCCGGTCGCCGCTCGCCAGTGCTTCGCAGATGGCGTGGCAGTTGGCGCCGTCGCCACCGGAGGAGGCGAATACCGTCGCCAGTGTGGCGGCGTCGGCGCCGCCGGCGCTGGCGGCCTGCATGCCGACGGCCAGCGCCAGGCGGACGACGTTGCCGACGCGGCGGCGTTCCGCCGGCGGCAGGCTTTCCGGCGCTGGCATGGGCGTGGCGGCTGGTGTCCACGGCGCACCGGCGAGCACCGCGCGGGCGGCGGCCCAGTCGGCCAGGCCGGGGCCGAGCACGCCGATGCCGGCGATGTGGGCGGACAGGGGCTGGTAGAGCGTCATCAGCGGGCGCCCTCCACTGCGGCGAGCCGGCCGAACAGCAGGCTGCAGTTGGTGCCGCCGAAGCCGAAGGAATTGCTCAGCACATGCCGCAGCGGCGCCTGCCGCGGCCTGCATTCATAGCGCAGCGCCAGCGCCGGATCGAGGGCACGGGTGCCGGGGCTGCCAGGGATCAGGCCGTCGGCCAGGGCGAGGGCGCTGAACACCGCTTCCAGCGCGCCGGCCGCGCCCAGGGTGTGGCCGGTGGCGCCCTTGGTGGAGCTGGCGGGCACGCGGTCGCCGAACAGGGCCTGCACTGCCTTGCCCTCGGCGGCATCGTTGCTGGGGGTGCCGGTGCCGTGGAGGTTGATGTAGTCGATGGCGTCCGCTGCCAGCGCCGCGCTGGCGAGCGCCTGCTCCATCGCCTGGCAGGCACCGCGGCCTTCGGGATGCGGCGAGGACATGTGGTAGGCGTCGCTGGATTCGCCACTGCCGAGCAGCAGCACGGCGTTGTCGTCCGCCGCGGCGGAGGGGCGCTCCAGCAGCGCGAAGGCGGCGGCCTCGCCGATGGAGATGCCCTTGCGCGCGGCGTCGTAGGGCCGGCAGGGGTCGGCGGCGACCAGCTCCAGCGAGTTGAAACCGTACAGCGTGGTCAGGCACAGCGAGTCGACGCCGCCGACGATGGCTGCATCCACCAACCCGGCCTCGATCAGCCGCGCGGCGCTGGCGAAGACCTTGGCGCTGGAGGAGCAGGCGGTGGAACTGACCCAGGCCGGGCCGTGGGCACCGGTCAGCTCACGGGTGAATTCCGCCACCGAGTAGATGTTGTGCGTGCCGCGGTAGTTGAAACCCGCCGGCAGCGCGCCGCTGGCCGGATCGCGCTGGCGATAGGCGAGCTCGGTTTCCAGGATGCCGGAGGTGCTGGTGCCCAGCAGCACCGCCACCCGGTGGGCGCCGTAGCGGGCGACGGCTTCGCGGGCGGCGTCGAGGAAGCCATCCTGCTGCAGGCCGAGCAGGGCCAGGCGGTTGTTGCGGCAGTCGTAGGCGGCCAGCTGTGTCGGCAGGGCGGCATCCTCGACCCCGGCAACGCGGCCTATCCAGGTGTCCAGCGCGACCGTCTCGAAATCGCAGGGAATGAGTCCGCTGCGGCCGGCGGCCAGCGCTGCCCGGGTGGCGGCCAGGCCGGCGCCGAGACAACTGGTGGCGGTGTAGCGGGAAAGGGCGAGCGGGCTCAAGCGGTGAAATCCAGGGTGAATGGGGCGGATTCTAACCCGGATGCCAGCCGACTCCGGGGGTTTGAGGCCAGCCTGGCGGGGTGTCTGTCCGCGCGGAAAGACTGGTTGTGGGGGCTCCGGCAGCGATCGCCGTGCTGTCAGCCACGCTGCATCGCGGCGGCGCTTCAGCCGCCGAGGCGGCCGATCAGCATGGTGTTGGCGAAGGGGGTGCCGTGGCTCATCGGCAGTATCTGCACCTGGAAGCCGAGTTGCTCCAGGCTGCGCTGCCAGTCGGCCACCGGGCGGCAGTAGAGGGTGCCGAGGCGGTGGCCGCGGATGAAGGTGACCGTGCGGTCCACCCAGTTGCTGAGCTTGAAGGGCAGGCCGCCGCTGGCGTCGCCCACCCGCATCACCAGCGTGCCGGCGGGGGCGAGGGCGTCGCGGGCACGGGCGAGCACCGCCTCCTGTTCGGGCAGGGTGACGTAGTGCAGGGAGTCGAGGATGACCACCGCGTTGGGCCGACCGAAGTCGCTGTGGCGGATGTCGCCTTGCTCCACCACCGCGCCGGCGGGCAGCGCCGGGCCGGCGCGGTCCACATCGTTCTGCATCAGTTCGATGCCACGGTAGCCGGCCAGCGTCGGCGGTGCCGGCCAGGTGGACGGCCAGTCGCCAGCGGCGTGCAGGCGGCCGGCGGCGGTGATCCAGTTGGACAGCAGCCCCTGGCCACAGCCCAGGTCCAGGATGTGCGCCTGCGCCGGCAGCAGGCCGTGGGCGAGGATGCCGGTGAATACCGGGTCGCGGCCCAGCTTGCCGCGGGCGAAATGCCAGGCGAAGCGGCCGGCGGGGCGATAGGGGGCGGTGGCGGCATCCAGCAGCCGCTTGCGGAAAGAGGACGTCATTGCAGGGTGTTGCGCAGGGTAACGGGCTTGAGGCCGGCGGTGGCGATGCGTTGCAGCAGCGCCGGCAGGACGTCGAGGATGACCGGCCGACCACTGGCGCCGCGCGCGGCGTGGCCGTCGTGCAGCAGCAGGATGTCGCCGGCGGCGAGGTTCTGGGTCAGGCGTTGCAGCACGACATCCGCACGGCTTTCGCGGGTGTCGAAGCCGCGCCGGGTCCAGCTTGCCAGCAGCAGCCCCTGGCGGGCCAGGATGGGCTCGAGGAAGGGGTTGCGCAGGCCGGCGGGGGCGCGGAAGAAACAGGGCGTGTGGCCGGTCAGGGTGCGGAACAGCATCTGCGCGGCGAGGATGTCCGACTCCAGCCGGCGCGGGCCGAACAGCGAGAAGTGATGGCGGTGGTGCTGGGAGTGGTTTTCCACCGCATGGCCGCGGCGCACGATTTCCTTCACCAGCCCGGGGTGGGCCACCGCCTGTTCGCCGATGCAGAAGAAGGTGGCGCGGGCGCCGGCGGCGTCCAGCAGGTCCAGCACTGCGGGGGTCACTTCAGGGTCGGGGCCGTCGTCTATGGTGATGGCGATTTCACCACGGCGGATCGCGCTTTCCGGCAGGCGGGACCAGTTCGGCCCCAGCAATCTGCTGCGCGGCCACAACCCGGCGGCGGTCAGTGCGGCATGGCTGAGCACCACCGCGCCCAGCGCGGCTGGCCAGGCCTGGGGTGCGAAGGCGAGTGCCGCGGCGGCGCCAACATGGGCGGCACAGGTGGCGTGCAGGAGCGGGCCGGGGCGCCAGCGTCGGGGGGAGGGGGCGGCGGAAATCATGTGTGCGCGATTGTAAATCGGCGCCGCCGCCTGCGGCTGATCCACCGCAAAAGGGATGCGTCTGCCTCAGCTCTGGCCCACTGGCCGACCGGTTCGAGCCGCCGGCAGCGATGGAAGCGTGCAGGCGGGCGGGGCGCTGCCGGCGGTCTCTCCCGTCCGCCGTGCCGGCGGCATCCGCTTTTCTCCCTTGCCGGCTTGCATCGGGAGCGCTCAGGCGACGCCCGCGTCCTCTTCGCTGGCGAGGGAGCCGACCAGCGCCAGCTCGTCGATGGACAGCACCCGGCCGATTTCCAGCAGCACGACGAAGCCCTTGTCCGTCTTGCCCATGCCGGCGATGAAGTCCGGCCGGATGCGGGCGCCGAAGTTGGGGGCGGGCTCGATCAGGTTGGAGGGGATCTCCAGCACCTCGTTGACCGCATCCACCACCGTGCCCAGCACCAGCTCGCCTTCGTCGCTGGGCACCTCCAGGATGATGATGCAGGTGCGGCGGCCGACGTCGAGCGGGGGGCGGCCGAAGCGCACCGCCAGATCCAGCACCGGCACCACTGCGCCGCGCAGGTTGATGACGCCGCGCACATAGGGCGGCGTCATCGGCACCGGGGTGAGGTTGCCGTACTCGATGATCTCCTTCACGCCGAGGATGCTGACGCCGAACAGTTCGCCGTCCACCTGGAAGGTGAGGAACTGACGGCGATCGGCGGCGGCGACGGCAGCTGTGCTGGCGGTGGCGGCCTTGGCCGGCAGCTTGCTCACGACCGCCCCCAGGCGTTGCGGTTTTCGAACTGGACGAAGTCTTCCTCGCCGGGCCCGGCGTCGCTGCGGACGGGCGACGGCGCGCTACGGCCGGCGGGAGCGCGAGCGCTCCGGAAGGCAGGGCTGTCGGTTACCCGGAAGAAGCCCATCAGGCTCTGCAGCTGGGTGGCCTGGCCGCTCATTTCCTCGGCGGTGGCCGCCAGTTCCTCCGAGGCGGAGGCGTTCTGCTGGGTGGTCTGGTTGAGCTGGTTGATGCCGGAAGCCTGCTCCTGCGAACCGGCGGTGATCTCGGCCACCAGATCGGCGGTGCGGCTGATGGCGGGCACGATGTCGCCCAGCAGCCGGCCGGCCTTCTCCGCCAGCTGCACGCTGCCGCTGGCGACTTCGCTGATTTCCTGCGCCGCTTCCTGGCTGCGCTCCGCCAGCTTGCGCACCTCGGCGGCGACCACCGCGAAGCCCTTGCCGTGTTCGCCGGCGCGGGCGGCTTCGATGGCGGCATTCAACGCCAGCAGATTGGTCTGGTAGGCGATGTCGTCGATGATGCCGATCTTTTCGGCGATGCGCTTCATCGCCCCCACCGTCTCCGCCACCGCCTGGCCGCCCTCGTTGGCCTGGCCGGCGGCCTGCGAGGCCATGCCATTGGTCATCTTGGCGTTCTCGGTATTCTGGGTGACGGAGGCGGTCATCTCCTCGATGCTAGCGGCTTGCTCGGAGGAGGACTGGGACAGGTTCTGGGCAGTGGCGGAAACTTCCTCCGAGGCGCTGGAGAGGTTGTCCGCTGCGCCGCGCACTTCGCCGATGATCTGCCCCAGCTTCTGGATCATCACCGACATGGAGTTCATCAACACGCTTACCTCGTCCTTGCCGGTGCCCTGCAGGCGCACGGTGAGGTCGCCCTCGGCGAGCCGGTTGGAGGCCTCCACCGCCCGCGCCAGCGGCGTGGTGACGCTACGGCTGATGAGGAAACCGAGCAGGATGCCGATCAGCAGCGCGCCGGCGATGGTCAGCAGCATCCACTGCCTGCTCTCGGCGTACACCACGTCGCTGGTGTCGCTGGCGGCCTTGGCATTGGCCTCCTTGGCGCGACTGAGCTCCGTCATCAGGTCGTCGATGCCGTTGGCCTGGGTGCGGACCTGCTCGGCGGCCTGGCGCACTTCGGGGCTGAGCTGGCGCATTTCGGTGGCGGCGGCCAGCTCCATCAGCCGCCGCAGGTCGGCCTGATAGAGATCCCAGGTACGGGTGAGGCTGGCGAAGCGCTCCTGGCTCTCCTGCGACACGAAGCGGGTGCGCGCCTTGGCCACTTCTTCCTCGAAAGACTTGCTGTAGCGGCGGACGTCTTCTGCCACCCGTTCGCGTTCCGCCTGGCTGCCTGCCAGCAGATAGCCCTGGCGGGCGCGGCCGATGGAGATCAGGTTTACATTGGCCTCCTTGATGTGGGAGAGGCCGAGCAGCTCGCGCTCGTACAGCGCGGTGGTCAGGTCGCTGAGCTTGCTGGCGTTGTTCAGGCCGATGAAGCCGACTACCGCGCTCAGCGCCGCCACGAGCAGGAAGCCGAGGATGAGCCTGACGCTGATTTTCATTGAGTTGAGCATGCCTGGGCCCCTTGCTGGAGTTGGGCGGCGGTACCGCCGCGGTTGTGGTCGCGGGAGGTGGCGATCTCGGCCAGGGTGGCGACGTCGAGGATGAGGGCGACCTCGCCCGAGCCGAGGATGCTGGAGCCGGACAGGCCGCGCATGCCGCGGAACAGCCGGCCCAGCGGTTTGATGACGGTCTGCAGTTCGCCCTGCAGTTGGTCCACCACCACGCCGACGCGATTGCCCTGGTGGCGGACGACGACGATGTTCTCCCGCCGCGGCGGGGTGCCGCCGAGGGCGAAGAGATCGCGCAGGCGCAGGTAGGGCAGCACCTCGCCGCGCAGGTTCACGTACTGGCGGCGGTCGGTGGCGGAGGTGGCGGAGAGGGCGATGCATTCGCGCACGGACTCCAGCGGCAGCACGAAGGGCACGTTCTCCACCCGCACCAGGAAGCCCTCGATGATGGCCAGCGTCAGCGGCAGCCGCAGCCGTATGGTGGTGCCGGCGCCGAGCACGGTGTCTATTTCCACCGTGCCGCGCAACGCGGCGATGGTTTTCTTCACCACGTCCATGCCGACGCCGCGGCCGGAGACGCTGGTGACGGTCTGGGCGGTGGAGAAGCCGGGCTCGAAGATGAGGGCGTACAGCTCGGGGTCGGCGGGGGTCTCGTCCTCGGCAATGAGGCCGCGCTCGCGGGCGCGGGCGAGGATGCGCTCGCGGTCCAGGCCGCGGCCGTCGTCGCCGATCTCGATGACGATGCCGCCGGAGTCGTGATAGGCGTTCAGCCGTACCCGCCCGCGCTCCGGCTTGCCCGCCGCGAGGCGCTGCTCCGGCGGCTCCAGGCCGTGGTCTATGGCATTGCGCACCAGGTGCATGAGCGGATCGCCCAGCTTCTCCACCATGCTCTTGTCCAGCTCGGTCTCGGCGCCGGTGATGTCCAGCGCGATGTCTTTGCCCAGGTCGCGCCCGAGTTCGCGTACCACGCGGTGGAAGCGGTTGAAGGTTTCGCCTATCTCCACCATGCGCAGCTTCAGCGTCACGTCGCGCACCTGCTCCACCAGCCGGTTAACGGTGAGGGCCGCCTCCTGGGCGCGGCGGTCGCGCCGGCCGCGGGCGAGGAGATGGGAGGCGGCACCAGCGATCACCAACTCGCCCACCAGGTTGATGAGTTCGTCCAGCTTTTCCGCATGCACCCGCACGAACTGGGATTCGTTGCCTTTGTCCTTGCCCGGGCGGCCCTTGGCCTGGGCCTGGCGGTCCAGTGCCGCCTCGACCACCGGCGGATGAGTCATGCCTTCGGCGATGAGGATTTCGCCCAGCGGCACCTGGGCCTGACCGGCGAGCTGGCGCTGGTGGGTGAGGCCTAGTTCCAGCTCCTGCCGGGTGAGGGCGTTGGCGGCGACCAGCATCTCGCCCAGCCGGTCCTGGCCTTCGGGCAGGTCCTGGATCAGCGCGATGTAGTCGGCGATGCGGCTGTGGGGCGGCAGCAGCCGCAGTTGGCAGTCGTCGCGGACGAAGTCGAACACCGCTTCGATGGCGTCCTTGTCGCGCTCGGACTCCAGCTCGATCTCGAAGCCGAAGTAGCAGTTAAGCGGATCCATCACCTCCGCTTCCGGCAGGTTGTCCACCAGGGTGGTGATGTGCACGATGCGGCCCACGCTCTCCAGGTAGCGCAGGAAACTGATCGGGTCCATGCCCTCGCGCAACACGCCGGGCGAGAAGCGCAGCGACAGGTGCCAGGTGTCGGCTTCCACCCGCTCCAGTTCCACGTCCTCGTCCGCCACCGGGGCGAGGACGACGGTCGGCGGCTGGGCCGGGGTGGTGGCCTCCGCGTTGGCAACGGTGCCGCCGTCGCTGCCCAGCGCGGCCTGCAGGCGGGCGCCCAGGCTGTCGCTGCGGGCGGCCAGGGCGGGGTCGGCCGCGGCCCCGCCGTCGTCCAGGGCCTCCTTCAGCAGGTCTTCCATCTGGTCGCGGCAATCCATCAGCAGTTCGAGCAGCGCCGGGGTGAGCGGCTGGTGGCCGTCGCGCAGCCGGGAGAGCAGGTTTTCCACCAGGTGGGTGAAGCCCACCACCGCCTCCAGTCCAAACATGCCGCCGGCACCCTTGATGGTGTGGGCGGCGCGGAACAGGGCATGGAGGCGCTCCATGTCCTCGTCTCCCTCGAGCAGGGCACGCAGATGGCTGGCCATGGCCTCCAGCAATTCGCCGCTCTCCTCAGCGAAGGTACGCAGTGCGGCGGCCAGTTCAGGACTGTTATGGGGCATGGCGCGGCATCCGTTCGGTTGGCGGGCGGGGGATCAGGTCCACTGGGGCTGGATGGGCAGCGGGTCGCCGAAGAAGGGCCCGAGGCCGAGGAACTGGATGGCCTCGGCGGCGGTGGCGCTGTGCTGGCTGAGCCTCAGCTCGCGGCCCTCGCGCTCGGCGGTGCGCTTGAGCAGCACCAGGATCTGCATGCCGGCGGTGTCTATCAGGCTGACTTCGGCGAGGTCCAGCTCCAGCACCTGCGCGCGCTGCAACTGCCGGAGCAGCTCCGCCTTGAGGGTTTCGGCGGCATAGATGTCCACATCGCCGGTAAGGGCGACACGCAGCGGGCCTTCGGCGTCGGGTCGATCGGCGTCGGGTCGATCGGCATCGGTGGGGCGGTTCATTGCGGCGGCTTCCTGTCTGTCTCAGCGGGTGGCAAGGTGCTGCGCGCTTCAGGGCTGGATCAGCTTGGAAACCGCCGCCAGCATCTGCGCGGGCTGGAAGGGCTTCACCACCCAGGCTTTGGCGCCGGCTTCCTTGCCCTGGCGCATCTTGTCCGCCTCGGACTCGGTGGTGAGCATGATCACCGGGGTGAACTGGTAGCCGCTCTTCTGCTTGAGCTGCTTGACGAAGCCGATGCCGTCGAGATTGGGCATGTTCACGTCGCTGATCACGAGGTTGATCTTGCGGCCGTCCAGTTTCTTAAGCGCGTCCATGCCGTCTACCGCTTCGACGACTTCGTAGCCGGCGCCGGTGAGGGCGATCTTGACGACCTGCCGGATGGAGGCGGAGTCGTCGACGATGAGGATGGTCTTGGCCATGGGGAGCGTCCGTCAGGTTCCGTCAGAAGAAAGTGATGTCCGTAGGGGCCGACTTGGCGGCTGGGCCCTGGCCGCCGCGGTGGGCGGCATGCTGTTCGGCGGTGGAGTAGGTGCTGGCGAGGGCGTCCATCCACGCCCGCAGGTCGAAGGCCGGCGAGCTGCCGTCGCTGGCGTGGCGGCTCAGCATGTCTTCCAGCTTGGCGATGTCCTGCAACACATGGGTGAGGATCTGGCCGACGCGGTCCTGGAACTGGAGCTGGACGATGACGCCGGCCAGTTCATCGCCAATGCCGCTGTTTTCCTCGCGCAGGATGGTGGCCGAGCGGGCGAGGGCGTCGCCGGCGCCGTGGAATTCGGACAGCACTTCGCCGACGCCGGTCTCCGCCGCCGCCACGCCGGCCTGGTCGGCCTCGGCGTAAGTGTGGGCTTGCGACAGCGTCTGCGAGATGGTCTGGCTGACGCCGTCCACCGTCTCGCGGATGCGCTGGCCGGTCTGGCCCGACTGGGTGGAGAGCTTGCGCACCTCGTCCGCCACCACCGCGAAGCCACGCCCGGCTTCACCGGCGCGGGCGGCTTCGATGGAGGCATTGAGCGCCAGCAGATTGGTGCGGGCAGCGATCTCGCCGACTTCGGCCGCCATGGTCTGGAGCGCATCGGTGAGTTCGGACAGCCGCCCCATGTCCTCCAGCACCTTGTGGCGGCTTTCCACCGAGCTGCGCAGGGCGCTGAGCACGCCGTTGAGCCGGTCGCGGCTGCGCTCCAGGGTGGCCATCAGGCCCTCCCCGCCGCTGGCTTCGCCGGCAGCCTGGCTGGAGGCTTCCATTGCCTTGCCGACGCGCTGGGTCAGGCCCTGGAAGCGGCCGGCGAGGTCGGTGACCGCGTCCTCGGTCTGCGCGCGCACCATCTCCAGGTGGCGGGACCACAGCGGCAGCACCTTCTTGCACAACTCGTCGAGGCCGACGGTCGCGGCCTCGGCGGGCTGTGAGCCCGGGAGGCTGGCTGCCGGTTCAGGGGGCGCGTACGGCTGGAGTGTGGCGGCCTGCGGGGGCGCAGTCCGGTCCAGCGCGATGGCGATGAGGACGCCCAGCGCCACGGCGCCGCCCGCCAGCGCCAGCGAGCCATCGCCGTACAGATGAACGCCAGCGAACAGCAGCGCGAGCAGCGGTGGCGCGAATCGGCACAGCGCCAGGTGCAAGGCGCCGGGCCCGGCCTGCGAGGGTGGGGATGCCGGGTTCAGCATGACGAAACCTTCCGGGGTCCGGCGTAAGAATCAGGGCATGGGGTGCTCATGACATCCGGCTCGACACAAAGGTGCTATCGATTGGCCTGATGCTAGTTGGGACTACCGGCTCCGGGCAGTGGCGGGTGGCTGAATTTGACGTCGGCGCAGTTCCCGCCGGTGCCGGAGGCGGCGGAAAGGAGCAGGTAAGGAAACCTGACCCCCCTTTTATCCGCAGGCTTAGTTCACCAGGCCGCGCTTGAGGGCGTAGCGCACCAGGTCGGCATTGCTGCTGAGGCCCAGCTTCTGCATCACCCGCGCCTTGTGGGTGCTCACGGTCTTGGAGGAGACCTTGAGCTCGCCGGCGATGTCGTTGAGCGCGGCCCCGGCGGCGACGCGCAGGAAGATCTCGTACTCCTTGTCCGACAACAGCTCGTGCGGCTGGCGCTCTTCGGACAGCAGCGCCTCGAACACCAGCCGGCCGGCCAGTTCCGGGTCCAGGTAGTGCTCGCCCGCGGCCACCTTGCGCGCGGCCAGCAGCAGCTCGGCCGGCTTGCAGTCCTTGCTCAGGTAGCCGGCGGCGCCGGCCCGCAGCGCACGGGCGGCGGTCTGGCTCTCGTTGTTGAGGCTGAAGGCGAGGATGCGCACCGGTGGAAACTCCGCGCGGATGCGCTTGAGCAGATCCACGCCGTGGGGGCCGGGCAGGCTGAGGTCCATCAGCAGCAGGCGCGGGCGGGTGCTGCGCAGCCGTTCCAGTGTCTCCCAGCCGTCGCGGGCTTCGCCCACCAGTTCGAAGTCCGGCGCCGGTGCAAGGATGTGGCGTATGCCTTCAAGAACGAGTTCGTGGTCGTCTGCGATGAGGGTAGGGACGGTATTGCCCATGCCGCGATGTCTCCTCTGATGGGGGAGTCGGCGGGCTGACGCCGGCTGGCCTGGTCGCCCGCTCGAACTCTCTGTGCGCTCGCTGGGAATGGTTCCGGGCGATGCCTGCCGGAAACGCCTTCGGCATGACAGGTCAAACCGCCTGGAATATGTGTCCTATCTGTTTAGACCATGCCAGGCGGCTTGTCAGGTTTTCCTGACTGGTTGTAGGCGTAGGAGTGCAACAGCGGAAAAAGACGAAATGGAGACCGGGGAGCCGGAATCTGCCGGGTCTCAAGCCGGCTGGCCACCCGCGCGCCGCGCTGGCGACAACATGGCGCAGAAAGCCAATGACAGCAGCGCGCCGGGGCCGACGGTGATGCCGATGGCGTGGAGCACCGGCACCTGGGAAATGGCGAGCAGGCCGAAGCCGCTGACGGTGGTCAGGGTGGCGAACAACAGCGAGGCCAGGGTGCGGGGGTCGGGCAGGCCGTCTTCGGCGGCGAAGAACAGGGTGTAGTTGGAGCCGACGGCGACGATCAGCAGCATGCCCACCAGATGCAGCAGGATGAGCTGCTCGCCGGCCAGCGCCAGCCCGGCGCACACCACCAGCACCGCCGCCACCAGCGGTGCGCAGGCACGCCACACCTGTCGCGGGCCGCGCTGGAACAGCAGCAGGATGAGCACGACCGCGGCGGCGCCGCCGAGCGAGAGCTTGATCGCTTCGTCCAGGTAGCCGGCGTATAGCGCGTCGGATTCGTGCTTGAGGTCGAGGAACAGCGGCTCGCCGGCCTGGGCCAGTTCGGCCTGGGCCATCCCGGCCTGGGCCAGCGCGGTGCGCACCTTGGCGGCATCTACCACATGGCCGTTGGCGGCCGGCGCGCGCAGCGGCAGCAGGGCGCGGGCGCCGTGCCCGGTGCTGAGCAGCATGGCATCCACCGCCATGGACAGGGAGGTGCCCTCCATGCCGGCGCGAGTCAGCGGCGGACGGTTGCGGGCGGCTTCGGCTTCGTCGAGGAAGGGGGTGAGACGGCTGGCGGACAGTGGCAGGCCGGTGGCTGCAACGTTCAGGCGGCGTTCCAGTTCGGCGCGGTCTGGTATGGCAGCCAGCCGTGCCTGCTGGGTGGCGAGGCTGGGCAGGTAGCGCGCCGGGCTGTCCCAGCCGTCCAGCACGCCTTGCTCGCGCAGGGCGTCCAGCGTGGGGGCGAGCCGTTCGGCGGCGCGCAGGGCGGCGTCGGCGTCGGCGCCGTTCACCACGACGAGGTAGCGGCTGTCTGGCGCGCCCATCTCGGCGCGCAGGCGCAGGTCCAGTTCCAGCGCGGCGGCGGGTACCGGGCTGAGGGCGAGCAGCTCGCTGTTCCACAGGTTGTCGCGCTTCACCACCAGCACCGCTAACCCGGCGATCGCCAGCACCGGAACCAGCCAGCGCAGCCGGGTGGAGGCGGTGGCCAGCGCCACCAGGCGACGGCCCAGCGGGGTGACGTCGCGCAGGCGGAAGCTCTCCGGCAGCAGCGCTGGCAGCAGGTAGCGGGTGGTGAGGGCGGCGACGGTGATGCCGGCCACCGAGTACACGCCGAGCTGGGCCAGGCCGGGGAAGCCGGAGAAGAACAGGGCGACGAAGCCGGCGATGGAGGTGAGCAGCCCCAGCCGTATGGTGGGCCAGAACTGGCGGATCTCGCGGCCGCTGCCGCCTTGCACGAAGAGGTAGATGGCGTAGTCCACCGCCTCGCCGATCAGGGTGGTGCCGAAGCCCAGGGTGAGGCCATGCACTGTGCCGAAGCCGAGGCCGACGGCGGCGATGCCCGCCAGCGCGCCGGTGATCATCGGCAGCAGGCTGAGCAGGAGCACCGTCGGCGAGCGATAGACCAGCAGCAGCAGGGTGACGACCAGCACCGTGCCCAGGGTGGCGATGCGGCTGACTTCGGATTTGATGGTGTCGCGGGACTCCACCGAGAACACACCGGGGCCGGTCATTTCCAGCTTGAGCGCGCCACCCGCGGTGGGGGACTGCGGCGCCCGCGCGGCGTCGAAGGCGGCGCGTACCGCGGCCATGGCGGCTTCCTGGGCGTCGATGTCGGCGCCGGAGGCGCGGGTGAGCAGCACCAGCAGCGCGGTGTCGCCGTCGCGCGAGGTCCACACGCCGTGCTCGTCGCGCTGCGGCTGGCCACCGCTGGCCAGGCCTTGCAGCAGACCCATCATCTCGCCGGTGGGGTCGCGGGTGACCAGCGGCTTGGCCAGCAGGCCGGCGGGGGAGGCGAGGAAATCCAGGGTGTCCTGCAGTGCGGTGCGCAGGCCGGCTTCGCTGAAATGCGCCGGCGTCATCCGTGGGCTGAGGGCATAGCGGTTGTCGAACAGCCAACGCTGGTCGGCTTGCAGGTGGGTGGTCTCGCCGTTGTTCACCGAGGCGAAGCGGGTGTCGGCGCGCAGGCTGGCGGCGAGGCGGCGGGAGGTTTCGGCACGTGCTTGCGCGTCGCCGCCTTCCACGCCGACGAGGATGAGGCGGGAGACCATGCCCTCGCGCAGCTGCTCCACCAGCAGGCGCTGCTCGGGGGTGGGCTCGCGCGGCAGGAACACCGACATGTCGGCGGTGAAGTGGCTGCGGGCGACGATGGCGGCGAGCACCGCCACCAGGGCGATCCAGACGGCAAGGGCGAGCCGCGCCCGCGGACGGCGCAGCCAGCTCATCGCTGCGGCTTGCCGATGCGCATCACCGAGCGGTCGCCGTCGGCCTGGAAGATCTCCACTTCGCGCACTTCGCCACCGTTGCCGGCGAGGCGGATGCGGCTCACCAGCCTGGCCACCGCCGGATCGGCGGGCAGCAGGTCCAGCGCCCAGCGCTCGGCGTTGCCGGAGAGCTTGAGGGCGTAGGTCTTTTCCAGCGCGGCGCGGTCGCCGGCCAGGGTGGCGCGGATACTGTCGATCAGCGCCGCCGCTTCCGGGTAGTCGCGCAGGCGCACCGTGTGGGCCTGGCCCTCGCGGCTGAGTTTCAGGGTGTCGCCGTCCAGCACCATGGTTTCCGGCCGGGGCTTCACCGTGTGGCGCTCGAGCCGGGCGGGCGCGACGTAGACCAGCTCGCCGCTGGACTCGATGGGCGCGTCCAGCAGCGCCATGTAGCGGGTCTCGACGAAGCTGACGCGGCCGCCGCGGTTGTCCGCCAGCGTGGCCATCAGCTGTTCCAGCCCCCAGCCGGCGGCGGGCGCGGGGGAGGCGGCGAGGAGCAGGGCGAGGGTGGCGAGCAGGCGTCGGATCATGGCGCGGGCGGGGCGGCGTCGCCCCAGAAATCGAAGAAGTTGAACCAGTTGGCGGGGGCTTCGCGGCAGCAGCTTTCCAGCGCCTGGGCATAGCGCAGCATGGCCTCGTCGATGGCGGCTTCGCGCGCCGGGCGCTCCACCGTGGAGAAGTCGGCTACCGGCAGGAAGCGCACGGTGTAGCGCTTGCCGCCGTGGTAGATGCCGGCCATGAAGACGACGCGCGCGCCCAGCATGGCCGCCATGCGGAAGGGGCCCACCGGCAGCGCCGCCGGCGTGCCGAGCAAGGGCACCGGGCGGCGCGGGCCGTCGTCCAGGCTGCGGTCGGCGAGCACGCCGACCAGGGCGCCGTCGGCCAGGCGGTCCTTGATCCTGAGCATCGCGTCCAAGGTGCCGAGCGGGATCACTTCCGGCTGAGCGGTCGGGTTGAGGGCGGCCAGCATGGTGTTGATCTTGCGCGCGTTGTTCTCGTACATGGCGAGGGCGATCTGCAGCCCGGGCTGGTTCCGGCCCAGCGCGCGTATGGCTTCGAAGCTGCCGAAGTGGGCGCCGAACAGCAGCGCGCCGCCGCCGTGGTGGCGGATGTCGGTGATCAGCGCTTCGCCTTCGACGTGGATGTCGAGCTCGCCGAAACGCTCGGTGAGCAGATAGACGCGGTCGTGGATGGTGGCGGCGAAGCTGAAGATATGGCGGTAGATGTCGCCCAGCCGCGCCGGCCGGCCCAGCGCGCGGCCGAGGTAGAGCCGCGAGGCGGCGCGGGCCTTGGGCGCGAACAGCAGGAAGTAGCCGGTGATGAGGTGCAGCACCAGCCGGCCGGCGGGGCGGCCGAGCTTGAGCGATATCCAGCTCATCAGCCGCAGCATGGCCATGTTGCTGCGCTCCGGGCGCTGCGCCCAGTCGGCCGCCGCCGGGCTGGGACTGGCCTTCATCGCGGCTGCGGCGCCGGCCGCGGGGTGAGGGTGCCGCTGGCGACCGCGGTGCCGGCATGCTCCACGGTGAAGGCGATGGCGCCGCCGGCCGAGGGCGGCTGCCAGCGCAGGCTCAGCGGCGTGCCGGGATGCACAGGGGCGAGGAACTTGGCGCTGCCCAGCGTCCAGCAGCTGCCGCCGAGGCCCATGGCGGCTTCCAGCGTGCGGGCGGCTTCGTCCAGCAGCACCACGCCGGGCACGATGGGGCGGCCCGGGAAATGGCCGGCGAAGGCGGGATGGTCTGCGGCGATGTGCAGCGCGACTTGTTCGCTCATGGGCGGTCCTGCCGGCGCGCGGCCTGGTGTTGGGCGCGGTGCCGGGCGAGCAGCGCCTCGGCGGTGGCGCGCGGCAGCTTGCCGGTGGCGTTGCGCGGCAGGCTGTCGAGGAAGAGCAGCGGCCGCGGCAGGAACACCGGATCGACGCGCCGGCGCAACTCGGCCAGCACCGTCGCAGCGTCCAGGCCGGGGGCGACGACGAAAGCGGCCAGCCGGAGCACCCGGGCCTGGGCGTCCTGCTCGGCCTGGGCGTCCGGCAGGTGGAAGGCGCCGTCGCGCACGCCGGGCAGGGCGAGCAGCTGCTGGTTGAGCCAGCCGAGCGAAGTGCGCTTGCCGGCGATATTCACCAGGTCGGCGTTGCGGCCCTTGAGCAGGAAGCGGCCGTCTTCGCACAGCTCGATGACGTCGGACAGCGGCACCGCCACCTCGATGTGGCCTTCGCTGGCCCAGGTGGCGTCGTCGCGGTTGTCCAGGCGGATGCCGGGGAACAGCGTCCATGCGTCCTCGCTGGCGCTGCGGCGGGTGGCGATCTGGCCTGTTTCGGTGCTGCCGTAGATTTCCAGCAGCGGTGCGTCGAAGGCGGCTTCGGCGCGGCGGGCAAGTTCCACCGGCAGCGGCGCGGTGGCGGACACCAGCAGGGCGGCCGGCGGCAGGCCGATACCTTCGTCCAGCAGGGTGCGCAGGTGGAAGGGCGTGGTGATGAGCATGGCCGGCGCCGGCGCGCGTTCCAGCGCGGCGACGATGTCGGCCGGGTAGAAGGGGCGGCCGGCGTCGAAGGCGGCGCCGTTCTGCAGCGCCACCAGCACGGTGGATTCGAAGCCGTACATATGCTGCGGCGGCACGGTGCCGATCAGCGTGGGCGGCTGCGCCGGATCGAAGCCCAGCGCCTCGCCCTCGGCCCGCACATTGGTCACCAGCAGCCCCCAGGTCTTGCGGTGGGGCACCGGCGCGCCAGTGGAGCCGGAGGTGAATACCCAGGCGACCAGTTGCTCGGCTGCGATCAGCGGAATCTCGCAGTCGTCGCCTGCCTGGGGGCCGGGAGCGTCGTCTTCCAGCAAGGCCGGGAAGGGCATGGCCGGCAGCGGCAGCTCGGTGTGCTCGCCATCGGTGAGCACGGTGGTGTCCGGCGCGAAGGCGGCGAGGTGGCGCAGGGTTTCCGGCGTGTAGGTGGAAGGCAGCAGGCTGATGCGCCTGGCCACCATGCCGGCGGCGAAGCCGACGGCGAAGCGGTAGCGGTCGGTGCAGGCGTTGAGGATGTGGCCGCCGGCGGGGAGCCGGGCGGCCACGTGGCACACGTCGGCGACGAAGCGGCGCACGCTCACCGGGCGGCCGTTGCGCCAGGCAACGACGGCGTCCGGATGGGCGTGGGAAACCAGGGGCAGCATGCTCACGGGCGGGAACTCAGGCGGCGGGCGGCGGCGTGGCGCCGCCGGAGGCGCGGCGCGAGGCAATGCAGGCGCGTACCGAGTCCACCAGGCCGGTGCGCACCGAGGAGGGCAGCAGCAGCACGCGGGCGAGGAATTCGGCGGCGAACATCAGCGCGACCAGCGGCGGCGTCAGCAGGTTGATCAACACCGACCACGCATGCAGCGGGCCGAAGAAGAACAGGCTGGTGGAGGCGGTGGCCATGGCGGCGAAGAACAGCGTCCACGCCAGGGTGGCGCCGCGGGTATAGCGCGCCAGCGCCGGGTGCATGGCGTCGCCGTGCACCAGGCGGGCGAAGCGGGTGATGGTGGCTTCGCCGTCGCCCGCCAGGCTGCGGCCGAAGCCGAGGGCGAGCAGGCTGAAGACGCCGGCGTGCTGGACGAAATACACCCATTCAAAACGGGCCTCCACCAGCGTCCACGACTGCCACAGGCCGAGGGCGACCGCGGCCCACAGAGCCAGCGCCGCGCCACGGTTGCGGCTCTTCCAGGCCATGGCGAGGGCGATGCCCATGTAGGGCACGACCGCGACCAGCGCGCCCAGCGTGCTGGGGCGATCCGGTGCGGTGGTGACGTGGGCCAGCCAGAGGTAGCCGGCGAAGGCTGCGCCGGCAAGGATGCCGCGGCCCAGGCGCAGCGCGCGCGCCATCACTGGGTCCTGTGGGCGGCGATGTAGTCGGCCAGGCTTTGCAGCGAGGAGAAGATGCGCAGATTGTCCTCGTTGTCGGCGCGCAGCGAGAAGCCGTAGCGCTTGGAGACGACGAGGGCGACTTCGAGGATGTCGATGGAGTCCAGCCCCAGGCCTTCACCGTAAAGCGGAGCGGCGGGATCGATGTCGCTGGGGCGGATTTCGAGATTGAGCGCGGAGACGGTCATCTCTGCGACTTCGGCAAGCAAGGTGGCGTCGGCAGTGGCGGAAACGTTCTGGGTCATGTTGCGTGCGAGAGGGCCGGACAGGCGCGGCGGCCGTCTGGTTCCGTCAATACTTTAGGGAGAGGCGGATGTTAACTTCCGCCAAGGGTTTTCGGGGAAATTTCGCGGTGTACCGCCTGTTTCGTCACGTTTCGCCCCGATATGACGATGTTGCGCCCGCCCGCCGGTGATAGGCGGCAGCACGGCCGGCGGACGTCGCCGGGCGGCGCAGGTCGGCTTACGTTTTCTTGCGCGTTCAGGCTGCCTGCGGGCGGGGATGCTCGACGCGGCGGGAGATCTTCACCGGGGACATCGCCGCCCTGGCGTCGGCCTGCAGTTCCGGGCTGAGGAAGGGCGACAGGCCGCGCGGCTGGCGGGGGTGGGGGGCGAACGCCTGCGCGGCGGCTTCCAGCTGCGCCTTGTTGGCGCTGAAGTAGCGTGCCGCCTGCACGATCTGCGGCAGGTGGCGCAGCACATGCCACAGGCTCCAGCGGTGCTGCCACAGGCGTTTGGCGAAGCGGCGGCGGTAGGGCTTGCTGTCGTAGAAGCGGCGCACGTGCCAGTTGTAGAGGGCGTCCATCTCGGCGCGGGAATCGAAGCCCTTGGGCTTGAAGACGAAGTTGAGGCAGTTCATCAGCCGCCAGTCCTCGTCGAACTCGCCTTCGTGGCCGGAGACGCATTCGTCCCAGATGGGGGCGCCGTACATCGGGCTGAACTTGGTCATGTTCATCTCGTCCAGGTCCAGCGACAGGATGAAGTCGCTGGTGGCCTTGAGCGTTTCCGGGGTCTCGCCCGGCAGGCCGAAGATGAACAGGCCCTTGGCGCGCAGGCCGGCGGCGTGGATCTGCTCCACCGTCTTCCTTACCGCTTCCAGCGTCACCCCGGCCTTGTGTCGCTCCATCATGCCGGGGTCGGCGGATTCGATGCCCATGGACACCATCAACGCGCCGGCACGCTTGAGCAGCGCCAGCATTTCGTCCGAGGTGTGGCCGGTGCGGATGGCGCAGTTGAAATCCACCCCCAGCGGCTTGGCGATGAGCAGCTCGCACAGCTCGTGGATGCGCTTCTTGTGGGCGGTGAAGAGGTCGTCGTAGATGTTGATGTGATGCACGCCGAAGTCGTCGCGCAGGTGCTGCATGTGCGCGTGCACGTATTCGGCGGAGTTGTACTTGTACAGGCGCTCGTACACCGTGCGGTCGCAGAACGAACAGGTGTAGGGGCAGCCGCGCGAGGTGATCATGGTGGCGCCCCAGCGCTTCTCGTAGGAGAACAGCGGCAGGTGGTAGCCCTGCGGGAAGCCGGCCAGCTTGTGGTAGGCGGGGAAGGGTAGCTCGTCCAGATCCAGGATGCGGGTGCGGCGCGGGTTGATCACCGGCCTGCCGCCGCCGTCGCGGTAGATGATGTTGGCGATCTCCGCCTCGGCCATCCCGTCGGCGATGTCCAGCATGGCGCCTTCGCCCTCGCCGATGCAGAGATAGTCGATCTCCGGGAAGTGCGTCAGCAGCGGCGCACCGATGGAGGAAGCGTGCACATTGCCGAAGAAGGTCTTCACATGCGGCCGCTTGCGCTTGATGTAGGCGGCCATGTCCACCGCGTCCATGAAGCCGGAGGTGGTGGCGGAGAAACCGACCAGCTCCGGGTCGGTCGCCAGTACCTGCTCGGCGTTGGCCTCCAGCGAGGGCGGCGCATAAGGGCCCAGGCAGTCGTGCACCGCGGTCGGGTGGCCGTGCTGCTCCAGCCAGGCGGCCAGTTGCAGGATGCCGATGGGCGCCATGCGGTTGGCGAGCACCGAGAAGTCGGGCTGGCCAGGGACGAAGTTGAAACCGGCTGGGTGGACGAGGGTGACGCGCATGGCCGTCTCCGGCGGGGACAAGCCGCCATTCTCGCCGATTACCTTTGCAGCGATAAGGTTTTCCCACCCGGCGCGAGGCGCGGGCTCAGGCAGCGTCGGCGGCTTTCAGGATCAGCGCGGCGTTGCTGCCGCCGAAGGCGAAGGCGTTGGAGAGGATGTGGCGCAGCGGCATGGCTTGCGCCTGCAGCAGGTGGGCTACGCCCTGGCATTCGACCGCGACCTGCGCCAGATGGGCGGTGGGCGGGCAGCGGCCGCGGCGCAGTGCGAGCACCGCGATCAAGGCCTCCAGCGCGCCGGTGGCGCCGAGCTTGTGGCCATGCATGGACTTGGTAGCGCTCACCGGTAGCCGGGCCGCATGCTCGCCGAATACCTGGCGCAGGGCCTGGATCTCCACCGGATCGCCCTCCGGCGTGGCGGTGCCGTGGGCGTTCACATAGTCGATGTCGGCCGGCGTCAGCCCGGCGTCGGCCAGCGCGGCCTGGATGGCGCGGGCCTGGCCGCCGGCATCCGGCCGTACCAGGTGGCTGGCGTCGCAGCTGCTGCCGTAGCCGGCCAGTTCCGCGAGGATGCGGGCGCCGCGGCGGTGGGCGTGTTCGTAGTCCTCCAGCACCAGCGCGGCGCCGCCTTCGCCCAGCACCAGGCCGGCGCGGTCGGCGCTGAAGGGACGACAGGCGCGGTGGGCGGTGTGCTCGTCGCCGCCGGCCAGCACGCGCATGGCTTCCCAGGCGCGCAGGATGCCGTAGGACAGCGGTGCTTCCGAGCCGCCGGCCACCACCACGTCCGCCTCGCCGCAGCGGATGCGGCGGGCGCCCTCGCCGATGGCGGTGGCGGAGGAGGCGCAGGCGATGGAGTAGGTGAGACAGGCGCCGCCCAGCCGGAGCTGGATGCCGATGTGGGAGGCCGCCGCGTTCACCATGCCCAGCACCACCGACAGCGGCGATACCCGCTGGCGGCCGGCGATGAAGAGTTCGCGGTAGCCGCGCTCGAAGGTCAGCGTGCCGCCCAGCGCCGTGCCCCAGGACACGCCGTAGCGCGGATCGGCCTCCGCTTCGGCGCGCTCGCCCAGGCCGGCGTCGCGCCAGGCGTCCAGCGCGGCGGCGACGCCGAGCTGGCAGTAGCGGTCCATGGTCATCGCCAGCGGCCGGCCCAGCGTGGCTTCGGCGTCGAAATCGGCGCAGCGCACCGAGGGCAGGGCGAGCCGGGTAGGCGCGTCCGGCGGCGCGTAGAGGGCGACAGCGGAGTCGCCGGCGAGCAGGTGATCGAACAGCGCGTCCGGATCGCGGCCCCACGGCCCCTGCAGGCCGAGGCCGGTGACGACGACGCGGCGCAGCGTCCTCATCCGCGCAGGCGGGTGAGGATGGCGTTCAGCTCGCCCACGGTGCGCGGGGTAGGCAGATCGCGCGGCAGCGGCGTGCCGGTCTTGTCCTCGAAGTCGAACAGCAGCTCCAGGAGCATGAAGGAGTCGATGCCCAGGCTGCGGAAGTCGGTTTCCGGGGTGACCCGTTCGGGCTCGATGCCGAGTCTGTCGCGGGCGAATTCGCGCACTAGCGTTAGGGTTTCCATGGCTGCATTGTCCGGAAGGTTGCGCTGGGCCGCCTTGATGAGAGTCAGTGCGGGCGGGCCCGCGGCCGGCGCGGGATTATAGCGGCGGCTTGCGGAACTTCCACGCATTGTAGGGTAGCGAGAACCGGCCGCGATGCGCGGCTGTCGACGCCCTTCCTTCCCCTTGGAGATCGTGATGCCTCTTCCGCTGGACAGCGAACGCGAGATTGCCGCCCGCCTGGTGGTGCTGACCCTGATTGCCGACGGCGAACTCGCCAGCCGCGAGGTGGAGGCGCTGGAGCGCCATCACATCGCCGAACTGCTGGGGGTGCCCGGCGATGTGCTGGTGGGCGCGGTGGCGGCGCATTGCCAGGGGCTGCTGGCGCGGGATGGCAGCCCGCTGCGGGTGCTGGACCTGGAACAGACCGAGCGCCTGCTCGACAGCGTGCGCGATCCGGCGCTGCGCATCACCACCTGCCGGGCGATGCTGGTGCTGTCCAAGGCGGATGGCCGCATCACCCTGCCGGAGCAGACGCTGCTGCGGCACGCGCTGACGCGCTGGGGGCTGACGCTGGAGGACGTGTCCTGAGGGTGGGGTTTTCAAGGTCGCGCCCGGTGAGATCAAGGCCGCTCCCTGATGCCGCTGAGGGACTGCTCCCGCTTCCCCGCGGGAGAGGAGCGGGGAGAGGAGGCGCGTCGTAAGGGCGTCTGTGTTCCGGTCCAGCACGGCGTGCCCTCTCCCCCGCCTTCACCGGCAAGGGGAGCGGGGCAGATTTGCGGCGCTTTGCAGCGCTGCCGGCGCCTGAGCGCCCAGGCGCCGCTGCTGCTCCGCCGCGCTCAGGCTCTCACCGCGTTGGCGCGTAATCCACCGGCACCCATTCGTAGCTGCCCTTGGTTTCCCGGCGCACATGGCCGAGGCCGGGGAAGGGCAGGTGCATGCCGGCCACCAGCAGCTTCTCCCGCACCGCGCGGGCGAACAGCTTTTGCCGGGTGGCGGAGGCGAGCTTGCGGTCGACATCGAACTCGATGGTGATCTCCGGGTTTTCGAACTGGGTGGCCGCGCTATGCACGATGTCGCCCCACACCAGCAGCTGCTGGCTGCCGGATGCGATCAGGAAGGCACTGTGGCCCGGGGTGTGGCCGGGCGCCGCGACCGCGCTGATGCCCGCCAGCAGCTGGGCGCCATCGTCGAAGGTCTGCCACTTGCCGGCCTCGCGGTAGGGCGCGGTGGCGGTCTGGGCCATCTGGAAGAAAGGCTTGGCTTCCTGCGGCGCCTTGGCCAGCGCTTCCGCCGGCAGCCAGAAATCGGCATCGGCACGGGAGGCATAGACGGTGGCGTTGGGGAAGGCGGGCTTGCCATCGGCGTCGAGCAGGCCGTTCACATGGTCGCCGTGGAGGTGGGTGAGCAGCACCGCGTCGATCTGCGCGGGCTGGTAGCCGGCCGCCTTGAGGTGGTCGATGACGAAGCCGAGCGAGGGGCCGAACTGCTTGGCGGCGCCGGTATCGATCAGCACCAGCTTGTCGCCGGTATTCACCAGGTAGGTGTTCACCGCCGTCTGCAGCGTGTCGCCGGCGCGGAAGCGGCGCGCCAGCAGGCGCTGGATGTCGCGCTGGCTGGCGCCTTTGAGCAGCTTGGCGTCGAGATCGATGTAGCCGTCGTACAGGGCGGTGATTTCGTAGCTGCCGACCATCATCCGGTAGTAGCCCGGCACCTGGGTCTTCACCTGGGGCGCTTCGGCATGGGCGGGCGCCAGCGGCAGCAGCGGGGTGGCGCAGGCGATGAAGGCGGCGGCAAGCCAGCCGCGGGAGCGGGAAAAGCGCATTGCATACACTCCGGGGGAAAGTGCGGAATGTAGCGCAGAAGGCGGTAGGGTGGGGCTGCGGCAAGGGGGCGGAAGGCGCCGCCGGGAAGGGCGTTTCAGCCGGCGGGGCTGGGGTCTTCCCCGGTGTTCGTGGGGGAAGCGGTGCGCAGATGCACCGCCAGCCACACCGCATCGGTGGAAACCGCGTCGACCCGATGGCGCAAGCCGGCCGGCAGTAGCGCCCAGTCCCCGGTGGTCAGCATGAAGGAGCTTCCATCCTCGAAGGCCAGCGTGGCGCTACCGGCCGCCAGCAGCACCCATTCGTCTTCCGCCTGCTTGTACCAGAAGCCGGCCGGGCTGGCGTGGCCGAAGGAGACGATGCGCTCCACCCGGCCGAAAGGCGTTTCCAGCAGCGGCTCGAAGGCTTCCTCGCCTTCATCCGGCGGCAAGCCGCCCAGCAGCCTGCCGCGGCGGGGTGTCACTGGTAGCGGCTCCACAGGATGCGGATGTGGGAGGAGCTGGTTTCCTCGGTGCTTGAGGAGGAGCTGCAGCCGGTGCTGGGCTGATACAACTGGTCGGAGGTGAGACCGTCGAGGACAATCTTCAAACCGCCCTGAGATACCGTTGTAGAGCTGAATGCATTTGCACCGACGGTGACTGCGCCGTAGATGGTTGTTGTGGCACCTGCGAAGGAAGCACTTGTTCCCACCGTAACGTTCCCATAGATAGTCCAGCCGCTCTCCGACGTCAGGCTACCTTCGGTCGAAATTGCCTGATTGGCGAGAGGGAGGCCGGTATGCACCGTGCCCGCTGCATCTGTCCAAGTTGCAAGGGCTGAATCGCCATTGTTTTTTGTGCAGACATTGCTCGGGTAGGCAAAGCCATTGCACAGGGCGGAGATGCTCTTGGTGAAATTCGGTGCGTATATGGTGCTGGACCCACCGGAGTTACCTAGCGTGACATTGCCGCTGGCGAGCAAGGTGTTGTATAGCGGGGCGGAGTTATCCAGCGCCACTTGTCCGATATATACCGGCCCCTGGAACCACAGGATGCCTGTAGGGAAATATTGAACCCCATTGAACCGCCAGCCATTGCTTGGAGACGCGTTACTAAAGCAATTCATGGCGGACACGCTGCCACTGTTCTTCTGGTTATTGCAAACCATGAAGGGGTGGCTGTCGATGGAGGTCATGTAGTTGCTCTGGCTCAGGTTGTAGGTGCCATCCAAACTTGCTCCGGTGTCAGTGCGCTTGACGTTCTGAATCTTCAGCATCGGCGTATTGCCGTCGAAGTAAAAGACATAGTTTGCGCTATCGCGGTAGTCATCGATCTCGACCGCTTGTGTTCTGGTGTCGCAATAAGGACGGCCGGGGAGGCCAGGATCGGTCCCTGTCTGGTTGCGCGTCACATTTACATTAGTTATCGATACGGAGTCCCCAACCATTGTGCCAGTGCTGTCGTAAAGGTGTCCCGCTACAGCTCCGCTGCTGATAGTGGGAAAGCCATCCATCTGCGTATACCACTGGCTATGAACTTTATAAGTGCCATTGGTCGCGACTAAGTTTGCTTTTCCCGTGAGCTTGGTAACAGTGCCCGAGTTAATCTTGAAGTCGCCATAGGATTTGACTTGGGAGTAGCTGCCATTCCAACCCGTAATAGTGACGGCATTGCCCCAGAGGGTACTTATCGTGTCCCTCTTCAACGTAATTGCGCCACCATCTACTCCGGTGTAGGCAAGTGTAAAGCTCGTCGGCAGACTTGCCGTCCCAGAGAGCTTTTGAACATCGTCAGCACTGGGTGTTACCAAACCTGAACTGGTAATAGTGGCAGACCCAAGCGGAACAGCGTATTGGGTTCCATCATTTAGCGTAACGACGATGGTATTTGTAGTAGCAGGCTGAATGTTGTTGCTAGTCAGCCGAGTGCCGCCGACGATAGTGGTGCCGACAAGAGCGCTGTGAGTATCAATCACGTTGGCGGTAAAAGCACCTGCCTGGACCGTGCTGTAAGAGCCGCCTTCCTGATCCAGGGTAATGTTGCGAGCCCACAATGAGACGGACCTCGGGGTGCTCATATTGGTAATAGTGATGTTGCCTTCCGACCACAGAGAAGTGCCATCTGCAATCCCGCCTCCGCAGAGACTTACGTCCCCTTTAGTGCAGCCCGCAATGCCTGCGGTTGAGGCATTGCAAATTGAGAGTGCGCCGCTGATTGCAACGTTACTAAGGCCAGAATTGCTATTGAGAATTTGCAATGAGCCGCCCGTGTAGTTGACATTTCCGTTAAAAACCAGCGCTGACTTAGGCGCTGCCGCGCATATGCTAGCGCCGGGCGTGGTGCTCTCTGTCGTGCTCGTCTCCAGGCTATAGACCACCTCTAGCGTGGCGCGCGCCTCGGCCTTGCTGCTTTCCTCGGTGATGCCGGTGACGGCGGCCCAGATGGCAGGCGCGGTGCCGCTGACGTCCACCTTGGTGAACTTGGCCTCGATGCCGCTCAGCGTGGTGCCATCCGCCTGCTGCAGGGTGATGGGCACATTGGTGGGCTTGACGCCGGTTTCGCTGTCGGCGGTGTTGAGCTTGGTGACCAGGGCGTCCAGTTCGTCGCGCTGCTGCAGGCCGTCCAGGTACTGGCGCACGATCTCGGCGCCGGTCCAGGCGCGGATCTGGGCCTGGGTCTGGGCATGCAGCGCCACCGCCTGCTCCTGGCTGCCGCGGATGCGGTACATCACCCCCAGTACCGCGGCGGACAGCGAGAAGCCGGCGAACAGCACGATGAGGATGGTGGCGACACCTCGCTGGCGCTTGCGCGTGGAGAAGCGGGAAGGAAGCGTGGCGCGCATGGCGGGGCTCAGGTGGTGGTCGCCGGGAAGTTCGGCAGGCAGACGGTGGAGGGCATGGACGGGCGGGAAGTGTCCAGGCTGCCGCTGCTGTCGAGGTAGTTGGCGGTGAGGCCGATGGTGAGCGCGCCGGCGCTGTCGGTGACGCCGAAGGGTTTGCAGTCGCCAGCGGTGGCGACCATCTCGATGGCGATGCGGTTGTCGCCGCCGGCCGAGCCCACCAGCTTGAAGGTCGAAGTCCACGCCACGCTGGTCGCCGCCGTGCCGGCGTTGCTGCAGGCATTGGTGGTGGAGAGGAAGTACAGGATCTGGTTGGTGAATACCAGGCCGTAGCAGGTGTTCTGCTCCCGCCAGACGACGGCGTTGCCGCTGCCCGGCAGGCTGCTCTGCACCGTGCCGGACAGGCGGTTGTTGCTCAGCGTGGTATCCGAGAGCACGACGATTTCGTTGCCGTAGCTGGCGCTGTCGATCAGGAAGCCGGCGCCCTGGAGCTTCTTCTGCGCCGCCAGCAGGCCGGTGCTGAGTTGGCCGCTGAGCTGGGCGCCCTGGCCGGCGTCCACGGTGACGCGCAGCGTGCTCTTGTAAACAGAGAGCATGGCGAGCACGACCAGCATGGACAACAGCAGGCCTATCATCAGGCTGATCAGCGAGATGCCTTGCTGGCGGCGGAGGGCGTTCATGGCCGTGCTCATTGCAGCGAGATCACGATGGAGCCGTCGCCGCCGAACAACTCGCGGGTGACGTCGCTGCCGGCGGTGGAAACGGAGGTCAGCGTCTTCACGCTGGCCAGCGTCTCGCTGGTTTCGGTGCCGTTCATGGTGTAGCGCACGGTGACGTTCTCGGTGGTGCACTCCGGCGAGAAATCCACCGACTTGCCGGCCAGGGTGATCGTCACCGTGTCGGTGGCGCAGGGCTCGCTCACATGCTGCAGTTTCTCGCGGATCTCGGCGATCGCCAGGTTCTGGGTGTTGAGGTAGCGCTGGCTGTTGGCCGCGCGGGCGGTGGAGTAAGCCAGGCCGAGGCCGACCACCGCCATCAGCACGATGCCGATCAGGGCTTCGAGCAGGGCGTCGCCGCGCTGGCGGCCGGCGGTCGTCTTCATCGTCTCATTCCAGCAGGCCACTGCTGCTCTCCCCACCTTTGCTGATCGAATACCGGCGCGCCGTGGCCGAGGAGCGCGGCACGCCCATGTTGTCCAGCGCGATCGTCCCGCTGGCGGCGCCGCCCAGGGTGACGCTCACATTGGCGCCGCGCGACAGGTCGGCTTGCCACACCACGGCGCTGCCGCCGGCGGTGCAGTTGGCGTTGGTCGGGCTGCCCTTGCAGACGTAGAGGATGCCGTCCGCCAGTTTCATCCCGGCGGCGTCGGTGCTGCCGGCGACGCCATTGGGATTGCGCAGCGCAACCGCCCGCATCTGCGCATAGGCCTGCGCCAGCAGGCTCTCGCTCTCGCCCACCTGGGCGCCATAGATCCAGCGCGAGGTAAGCGGCACACCCAGGATGGCGAGGATGGACATGATGACGATGACGATCATCAGCTCGATCAGGGTGACGCCGCTGAGCCGCCGCTTCATCGCGGTCTCACCAGGTGTCGCCGGACAAGCCGCAGCCCGAGGTGGCGGAACGCGTGGTGTTGCCGGTGTGGGGAACGACGAGGGTGACGTCGCAGCCGCTCATGGGGCCGTTCTTGCCAGTGGCCTTCAGGGTGTACTGCGTGTTCTCGAAGGAGGAGGAATAGGTGAAGAACTCCGCCACCGCCGCGCTCCAGCCACCCTGCCAGTCGTCGGTGTCGGTGGAGTCGGTCGGGTAACTGAGTTTCTTCTGGTAGAAGTTCTCGACGTTCAAGCTGAGGGCAACCAGGTCCGCGCCGGCCGCCTTGGCGCGGCTCTTCTTGATATAGGACTGGTAAGCCGGCAGCGCCACCGCGGCGAGGATGGCGACCACGGCAACCACGATCATCAGCTCGATCAGGGTGAAGCCGCCGGACCTGCGCGGCGCGGAGGCGAAAAGTGGTGTGCCGGCGGAAGGTCTATTACCAGCGTTAGGGGGAAGCGCAGCCATCGCGGTACCGGAGAGTCTTTGGCGACGCAGGTGTGGAAACGATTTCCACGAGAAAAGACCATACGCCGTCTACGGTCTAGATGCTAACAAAGGCATAGATCGACTACTAGGCACTAGGTCACGGCATTTCCTGTCTTTAGCTGACATTACGTGCATGGGATATCCGCCCGTCCACGTCATGCGGCCGGGCCGGGATCGCGCCTAGGCGCCGCCGTGTTTCTTCGCATCCACCAGGGGTACGACGCCGGGCATCTCGAAGCGCTGGCGGCCGGGTTCCATCTCGGTCAGCGGCGCGCAGGGGCGCAGCGTGGCCAGGCTGCGCACGGCCAGCTCCTGGTAGGTACGGGTGCCGTCGCCCTTCCAGCCTATTTCCTGGGCGCTGAGGTCACGCACGATCTTCGCCGGCATGCCGGCCACCAGCTTGCGCGGCGGTATCTCCATGCCGGCCTTGACGAAGGCGCAGGCGGCGACGATGGCTTCCTCGCCCACCACCGCGTTGTCCATGATCACCGCGTTCATGCCCACCAGCGCGTTGCGGCCGATGCGGCAGCCATGCAGCACTGCGCCGTGCCCGATGTGGCCGTCTTCCTCCACCACCGTGTCGGTGCCGGGGAAGCCGTGCATGGTGCAGTTGTCCTGGATGTTGCTGCCGGCCTCCAGCACCAGGCGGCCGAAGTCGCCGCGCAGGCTGGCGAGCGGGGCGACGTAGCAGCGCGGGCCGATGATGACGTCGCCGATCAGCACTGCGTCCGGGTGGACGTAAGCGCTGGGGTGGATGACTGGCCGCAGGCCGTCGATTTCGTAGCAGGGCATGGAGAGGTGCTCCTTGCGGATGAGGCCGGATCACATGAAGGCATGCGGCCCGGGCGTCTGGGAACGTGCGTTGCGTGGTGGCGATGGCGCCGCGGCCGGCGCGGCTGTCGTGGCCTGCGGCTGCCCTCGCTCCGGCCGCGTGCGAGGGCGGCGACGCAAACTCGCCCGGCAGGCCGGGCTCAGACATGCGTCGCTTTCTCCCCTCGCACACGTCCTGCGCTCGGCACGACAGACCTTGCCGGCCCACGGCGCCACCGCCCTCTGGGGAAGTGGTGGGCCGCTCAGCCTTTACTCGACGTGATACCGCCGCTGCACCACCCGGAAGCGGTTGGCGACGAAGGCGGCGTCGGAGTAGCTGGCGTTGGCCGCCGGGTTCATGCCCACGCCGTGATAGTCGGAGAACGCGGCCGACTGGTTCACGAACACCCCGCCGGTGAGGTTGATGGACAGCGCCACGCCGGCGCGCAGCGTGGCCTCGGTCATCGCTTCCAGCACTTCCGGCCGGGTGGAGTAGATGCCCACCGTCAGCGCGCCGTGCTCGCGCACGATGCGCTCCGACAGCGCCACCGCGGCGGCGCCGTCGGCTACCTTGACGATGAAGGAGATGGGGCCGAAGCGCTCCTCCATGTAGCTCTTCTCGTCGGCAGCGTCGCAGGTCAGCAGCACCGGGGTGCGCACCTCGGCCTTGGGGAAGTCGGTATGCTCGACTTTGCGCGAGGCCAGCACCACCTTGCCGTACTCGCCGGCTTCGTCGATGCGCGCCAGCGTGGCTTCGGACTGGATCGCGCCCAGCACCGCGGTGGCGGTGGCCGGATCGGCGAGGAACTTGTCGATGGCCGCAGCCAGGTCGGCCGCCACCTCGTCGAAGCTCTTGCGGCCCTGGTCGGTGTCGATGCCGCCGGCCGGCACCAGGATGGCCTGGGTGGTGGTGCACATCTGGCCGGCGTACAGGCTCAGCGTGAAGGCGAGGTTGCGCAGCATCGCCTTGTAGTTGTCGGTGGATTCGATCACCACGTTGTTCACTCCGGCCAGTTCGGCATACACCTGCGCCTGGCGGGCGTTGTCCAGCAGCCACTGGCCGAACACATTGCTGCCGGTGAAGTCGATGGACTTCACCGCCGGGTCGGTGGCCAGCGCCTGGGTGTCGGCGCGCTTGTCCACCACCGCCAGCGTCACCGTGTTCGGGTCCAGGCCCTGCTCGGCCAGCACCTCGCGGGCGATGCGCACCGTCAGCGCCGCCGGCAGGATGGCGTTGCTGTGCGCCTTGACGATCACCGGGTTGCCGGTGGCCAGCGCGGCGAACAGGCCGGGGTAGGTGTTCCAGGTGGGGAAGGTGCCGCAGCCGATCACCAATGCCACGCCGCGGCCAACGATCTCGTAGTGCTTCTGCATCTTCAGCGGCGGGTTCTTGCCCTGCGGCTTCTCCCATACCGTCTCCGCCGGCACCTTGCTCATCTCCGCCCAGGCCCAGGCCACCGCCTCCAGGCCGCGATCCTGCGCATGCGGGCCGCCGGCCTGGAAAGCCATCATCCAGCCCTGGCCGCTGGTCATCATCACCGCGTGGGCGATCTCGAAACTGCGCTTGTTCAGGCGGTCGAGGATTTCCAGGCAGACGCCGACGCGGCCCTGCGCGCCCACCTTGCGCCAGGCCGGCATCGCCGCCTGCGCCGCTTCCACCAGCACCGCCGGCGTGCTCACCGGGTAGCGCACGTCCAGCGCGATGCCGTAGGGCGAGCGTTCCGGCGAAGTCCAGCCGGTAATACCGGGCTGGCCGAGCTCGAATTCCTTGCCCAGGCAGGCCTCGAAGGCCTTCTTGCCGTCATCCGCGGCGGTTTCGCCATAGACCTTGGGGCTGGGCATCTCCGGGTAGGGCGTCCAGTAGCCACGACCGTGAATGGCTGCGACGGCGGCGTCCAGGGTGGCTTGATGCTTCTCGAACAGCGGGTGGCTCATCGGGTGTCTCCTCCGGTAGGGCTGGGCGGCGCGCCCCGCGTGGGGGCTGGTTTTCTCGTGCTTGCCGGATGTTGCGTTGCGGCAAGGAAAGTCAAGCACAAAGGGCTTGTTTTTTGATCTGGATCAAGCCTACTATTGATTGACCGGTCGGTCAAACAACGCCGAAAGCCAGTCGGGAAGCCCGACGAAGCCAGGTGGCGCGACCGACAACGAGAACGATAATCCCGCGGCGTGCGGTGCGCACGATCCCAACCCATGAACGCGGAAAAAGGAGAGAGACACATGAGCGGTGAAGCGACGACCTTCGGCGAGGCCATTCTTCTGGACGTCAGCGGCGGCGTGGCCACGCTGACGCTGAACCGGCCGGACCGGCTGAACAGCTTCAACGACGGCATGCATCGCGAGATGCGTGCGGCGCTGGCCGCGGTGAAGGCGGGGCGCGAGGACGGCAGCGTGCGCGTGCTGGTCATCACCGGCGCCGGCCGCGGCTTCTGTGCCGGGCAGGACCTGTCGGACCGCAACGTCTCCGCCGGTGCCGAAGCGCCCGACCTCGGCGCCTCCATCGAGAAGAACTACAAGCCGCTGGTGATGGCGCTGCGCAACCTGGAACTGCCGGTGATCGCGGCGGTGAACGGCGTCGCCGCCGGTGCCGGCGCCAACATCGCGCTGGCCTGTGACATGGTCTTCGCCGCCCGTTCCGCCAGCTTCATCCAGGCCTTCGCCAAGCTCGGGCTCATCCCGGACACCGGCGGCACCTGGGCGCTGCCCCGCCTGCTCGGCCCGGCGCGCGCCCTCGGCCTCGCCCTGCTGGGCGACAAGCTGCCGGCCGAACAGGCTGAAGCCTGGGGCCTGATCTGGAAGTGCGTGGATGACGAGGCGCTGCTGCCCACCGTGCAGCAGGTCGCCGCCCAGCTCGCCGCCGGCCCCACCTTCGGCTATGCCCAGACCAAGAAGGCGATCTGGTCCAGCTCCACCAACGACCTGGAAACCCAGCTCGACCTGGAACGCGACCTGATGCGCCAGTGCGGCCGTTCCGCCGACTACCGCGAAGGCGTGGCCGCCTTCATGGAAAAGCGCGCGCCGCGATTCACCGGCAAGTAAGCAGCGCCCCTGCGCGGCCGGCTTGCACGCCGGCCGCGCGGCAAAACGGATCACACCAATAAAAACGACCCGGATGGAGAGACAAGGCATGAGCGAAGCCCAATACCGTGACATCGCCGGCGGCCTGGACCCGCAGGCCCTCGCCGAGCGCGTGCGCGACGGCATGTACGAGCGCGACCAGGCGGCGCGCAGCCTGGAGATGGGCTTCACCGCCATCGGCCCCGGCATCGCCACGATGACCATGCGGGTGCGCGAGGACATGCTCAACGGCTTCCGCATCTGCCACGGCGGCTTCATCACCACCCTGGCCGACACCGCCTTCGCCTACGCCTGTAACAGCGGCAACGAGCAGACGGTGGCCTCCGGCATCAGCGTGGACTTCATGGCTCCAGGCCGCCCGGGCGACGTGCTCACCGCCGCCGCCCAGCGCGTCTCCGAATCCGGCCGCACCGGGGTGTACGACATCACCGTCACCAACCAGAGCGGTGAACTCATCGCGGTGATGCGCGGCAAGTCCTACCGCATCAAGGGCCGGCCGGTCGTCGAACTTTAAAGAAGCAAGAGGGGCGGCCGCCGCGGCGGCACGCAACCCGGAACCGACAGAGAGAGGAGAAAGGACATGCCGTTGAACAGCTACGCGCCGCCCCAGCTGGAGCCGATCGAGAAGGCTAGCGTGGACGAGCTGCGCGCCGTGCAGCTCGAGCGCCTGAAGTGGACCCTGCGCCACGCCTACGAGAACGTGCCGCACTACCGCAAGGCCTTCGACGCCAAGGGCGTGCATCCGGACGACTTCAAGTCCTTCTCCGACCTCGCCAAGTTCCCCTTTACCGCCAAGGGCGACCTGCGCGACAACTACCCCTTCGGCATGTTCGCGGTGCCGATGGACAAGATCGCCCGCGTGCATGCCTCCTCCGGCACCACCGGCAAGCCCACCGTGGTCGGCTACACGCTGAAGGACATCGACACCTGGGCCACCGTGGTGGCGCGCTCCATCCGCGCCGGCGGCGGCCGGCCGGGCGACATGGTGCATGTCTCCTACGGCTACGGCCTCTTCACCGGCGGCCTGGGCGCCCACTACGGCGCCGAGAAGCTGGGCTGCACCGTGGTGCCGATGTCCGGCGGCCAGACCGAGAAGCAGATCCAGGTGATCCAGGACTTCAAGCCCAAGATCATCATGGTCACCCCCTCCTACATGCTCACTATCCTCGACGAGATGGAGCGCATGGGCATCGATCCCAAATCCACCTCGCTCAAGGTCGGCATCTTCGGCGCCGAGCCCTGGACGCCGGCGATGCGCGAGGCGATGGAAGCCCGCTCCGGCATGGACGCCGTGGACATCTACGGCCTCTCCGAGGTGATGGGCCCGGGCGTGGCCAGCGAGTGCGTGGAGACCAAGGACGGCCCCACCATCTGGGAAGACCACTTCTACCCCGAGATCATCGATCCGCAGACCGGCGAAGTGCTGCCCGACGGCGCCGAGGGCGAGCTGGTGTTCACCTCGCTCAGCAAGGAAGCGATGCCGGTGATCCGCTACCGCACCCGCGACCTCACCCGCCTGCTGCCGCCGTCGGCCCGCAGCATGCGGCGCATGGCCAAGATCACCGGCCGCTCGGACGACATGCTGATCATCCGCGGCGTCAACGTCTTCCCCACGCAGATCGAGGAGCTGATCTGCCGCATGCCCAAGCTCGCGCCCCAGTACCTGCTGGAACTGGACAAGCAGGGCCACATGGACACGCTCACGGTGAAGGTCGAAATCAACCCCGAGGCTGGCGTCGGACGCCATCCGGAGCAGAAGGAAGCGCTGGCCAAAGAGCTGGCCCATGGCATCAAGAACCTGATCGGCATCTCCGCCAAGGTCATCGTCGGCGAGCCCTTCAGCATCGAACGCGTCACCGTCGGCAAGGCCCGGCGGGTGATCGATCACCGCCCGAAATCCTGAACCCCCGCGCGGCGCCTCGCCGCCGCGCCCCCGCAAGCAAGGAGGTCCCATGTACACCCAAGCTTTGGATATCCCCCAACAGAACGCCGACGCCAAGCCGCTGCGCGCCGTCGAGAACGCCGCCTACCAGGCCGAGTTCGACGCCAAGGTGGACGCCGGCGGCTTCATCGAGGCCAAGGACTGGATGCCTGAGGCCTACCGCAAGACGCTGATCCGCCAGATCAGCCAGCACGCCCACTCCGAGATCGTCGGCATGCTGCCCGAAGGCAACTGGATCAGCCGCGCGCCCAGCCTCAAGCGCAAGGCCATCCTGCTCGCCAAGGTGCAGGACGAGGGCGGCCACGGCCTCTACCTCTACGCCGCCGCCGAAACCCTGGGCGTGTCGCGCGACGAGCTGATGGACGCGCTGCACAGCCGCAAGGCCAAGTACAGCTCCATCTTCAACTACCCCACGCTGAACTGGGCCGACGTCGGCGTCATCGGCTGGCTGGTGGACGGCGCCGCGATCATGAACCAGATCCCGCTGTGCAAGTGCAGCTACGGCCCCTACGCCCGCGCCATGATCCGCGTCTGCAAGGAGGAGTCCTTCCACCAGCGCCAAGGCTACGACCTGCTGCTCACCATGATGCGCGGCACGCCGGAACAGCAGGAGATGGTGCAGGACGCGGTGAATCGCTGGTGGTGGCCCTCCATCATGATGTTCGGTCCGCACGACAAGGACAGCGTGCACACCGACTCAGCGCGCTGGGGCATCAAGCGCATCTCCAACGACGATCTGCGGCAGAAGTTCGTCGACGCCACCGTCAAGCAGGCCGAAGTGCTGGGCGTGACCCTGCCCGACCCCGACCTGAAGTGGAACGAGGAACGCGGCCACTACGACTTCGGCGCCATCGACTGGGAAGAATTCTGGAACGTGGTGAACGGCCACGGCCAGTGCAACGTCGATCGCCTGGCCGAGCGGGTGCAGGCCTGGGAAGACGGCGCCTGGGTGCGCGAAGCCGCCCTGGCCCACGCCGAAAAGCAGGCCGCGCGCGAGAACGCCGGCCGGGCCGCCGCCTGAGCGGCAAGCAGAACACCCCCCGCCGGCATCGCGCCGGCGGATACGAGACAAGCGCTCCCGGCGCCCGCGGGCCCGGAGAGCGCGTGGAGGAAGTCCCGGCCGGCGCCGACCAGGCCGGGGCCTCTCGAGCAGAGAGAAACCCACCAAGAACAGAACGCAGCGGGTGGCATCGCCGCCCCAGGAGGAAACAGATGGAACGCAAGGAATGGCCGCTGTGGGAAGTCTTCGTCCGCAGCCGCAACGGGCTGGACCACAAGCACTGTGGCAGCGTGCACGCCCCCGACGCCAAGCTCGCGCTGCAGGTTGCGCGCGATGTTTACACCCGCCGCCAGGAAGGCGTGTCGATCTGGGTGGTGAAGGCGGACAACATCGTCGCCTCCGATCCGGACGCCAAGCCCGAACTGTTCGACCCCGCGGAGGACAAGATCTACCGCCACCCCACCTTCTACCAGCTGCCCGAAGAAGTCGGCCACATGTAAGGAGATGGCGATGAGCGAACAGACCCTGGCCGCCGCCCCCGGCACGGCCACGCCCGAGCAACTGGAATACCTGCTGCGCCTGGGCGACAACGCCCTCATCCTCGGCCAGCGCCTGTCCGAGTGGTGCGGCCACGCGCCGGTGCTGGAAGAAGACATGGCGCTCGCCAACATGGCGCTGGACCTCGTCGGCCAGGCCCGCCTGCTGCTGACCCACGCCGGCCAGAGCGAAGGCCGCGGCCGCGACGAAGACCAGCTCGCCTTCCTGCGGGTGGAGCGCGACTACCGCAACGTCACCCTGGTCGAGCTGCCCAACGGCGACTTCGGCCGCAGCGTGGTGCGCAACTTCCTCTTCTCCGCCTTCCAGGTGCTGCTCTACGGCCGCCTCTCCAGCTCCGCCGACGCCGGCCTCGCCGCCATCGCCGCCAAGAGCCTGAAGGAAGCGCGCTACCACATGAGCCACGCCGCCGAATGGACCATCCGCCTGGGCGACGGCACCGCCGTGTCCCACGACAAGGCCCAGGCCGCGCTGGATTACCTGTGGCCCTACACCGCCGAACTCTTCGCCGCCAGCCCGGCGGACGACGCGGTGGCCGCCGCCGGCATCGGCCCAGCGTGGAGCGAGCTGGAAGCCGAATGGGAAGACCTGGTGCTGCCGGTGCTGGCCGAGGCCACGCTGACCGTGCCGGCGCGGGTGCCGTTCAAGACCTACGGCAAGTTCGGCCGCCACAGCGAACACATGGGCCACCTGCTGGCGACCATGCAGTACATGCAGCGCACCTACCCGGGCGCGCAGTGGTAGCAGCGGCGCTGGAAAAGCCCGCCACGGCCATCGGCCACCGCGGACTTTCCACCCGCCTCACTGGAGACGAACGAGCATGTTGACCGAAGCCCAGGCCTGGAAGGCGCTTGCCGCGGTACCCGATCCGGAGATTCCGGTGGTATCGGTGACCGAGCTCGGCATCGTCCGCGAAGTCAGGGCCGAGACCGATGGCCTGCGGGTGGTGGTGACGCCGACCTATTCCGGCTGCCCGGCCACCGAGATGATCGCCAGCAGCATCGAGGAAGCCCTGCTCGCCGCCGGCGCCGGCCGCGTGTCCATAGACACCCGGCTGGACCCGGCCTGGACCAGCGACTGGATAGGCAGCGAGGCGCGGGAAAAGCTGCGCGCCTACGGCATCGTCCCGCCTAGCGGGCAAGCCGCCGCCAGCGGCGCGCGGCCGCTGCACTTCGTGCGCCGCACCCCGCTCGCCTGCCCGCGCTGCGGCTCCACCGAAACCACCCGCCTGTCCGAGTTCGGCTCCACCGCCTGCAAGGCGCTCTACCGCTGCCGCAGCTGCCTGGAACCCTTCGAATACTTCAAGCCGATCTGATCCCGCCGCAACGTCGGCGGGGCACGGAGACACCGACATGACGCCGAAATTCCACCCCCTGAAGATCGCCGAGGTGCGCCGCGAGACGCCGGACGCGGTCAGCCTGCGCTTCGACATCCCGGCCGAACTCGCGCCGGACTACGCCTTCATCCAGGGCCAGCACCTCACCCTCAAGGTCCGCGTCGGCGACGAGGACCTGCGCCGCTCCTACTCCATCTGCGCCGGGGTGGACGACTGCGAGCTGCGCGTCGCCATCAAGAGGGTGGATGGCGGCCGCTTCTCCACCTGGGCCAACGAAGGCATACAGGTTGGCGACGTCGTCGAGGTGATGACGCCGGAAGGCCGCTTCCACACCCCGCTGGACCCGGCCCACGCCAAGCACTACGTCGCCTTCGTCGCCGGCAGCGGCATCACCCCGGTGCTGTCGCTGATCAAGACCACGCTGAAGGCCGAGCCCAGGAGCCGCTTCACGCTGGTCTACGGCAACCGCCGCCAGACCAGCGTGATGTTCGCCGAGGCGCTGGAAGACCTGAAGAACCGCTACCTGTCGCGCTTCACCCTGTACAACCTGTTCTCCCGCGAAGAGCAGGAGGTGCCGCTGTTCAACGGCCGGCTGGATGCGGCCAAGGTGGCCCAGTTCCTGGACACGCTCATTCCGGCGGACAGCATAGACGAAGCCTTCATCTGCGGCCCCGGCGCGATGATCGACGAAGTGGAAGGCGCCCTGCTCAGGGGCGGCCTGGCTGCCGAGCATGTGCACCTGGAACGCTTCGGCATCCCCGACTCCGCCCCGGCCCACCGTGCCGAGGCCGGCGACGCGCCGCAGGCCCGCATCACCGTGGTGGCCGACGGCCTGCGCCGCGAGATGGATTTCCGCCCGGAAGACCCCTCCATTCTCGATGTCGCCCTGCGCAGCGGCATGGACTTGCCCTACTCCTGCAAGGGCGGCGTCTGTTGCACCTGCCGCGCCAAGGTGCTGGAAGGCAAGGTGCGCATGGACAAGAACTACACCCTGGAGCAGGCGGACGTGGACGCCGGCTACGTGCTCACCTGCCAGGCCCATCCGCTGACCGAGCGGGTGGTGATCAGCTTCGACGATCGTTGAGCGGCACGCATGCGCGCCTGTCGCGCATGCCTTGGCTCTTGTAGAGTTGCGGGTTTCGCCGGCAGCCGCCGGTGCGGGAAAGGAACACATGGCCAGGGGCAAGTCAGCCACATTCGAGCAACAACGCGGCGCCATTCTCGCGGAGGCGGCGCGGCTGTTCGCCGAAAAAGGCTTCCACAACGCTTCCATGGCCGAGCTGGCCAAGGCCTGCGGCGTCTCCAAGCCGCTGCTGTACCACTACTACCGCGACAAGGAGCACATCCTCTTCGACATCGCCGACAGCTACATGGACCAGCTGCAGGCCATCGTCGTCGACGTGGAGGGTGAGGGCAGGGCGGCCGAGCCGCACTTGGCCGAACTCGTGATGCGCTTCATGAAGGAATACGAGCATTCCCAGAGCCAGCACGTGGTGCTGGTGCAGGATGTGAAGTTCCTCCAGGCCGAGCAGTCGCGGCAGGTGGTGGAAAAGCAGCGCCGGGTGGTGGCGGCCTTCGCCGATGCCATCGAGCGGGTGGAGCCGGGGCTGAAGCGGCGGCGGCTGGACAAGCCGGTGGCCATGATCCTGTTCGGCATGATCAACTGGACCTTCACCTGGCTGCATGCGGATGGCCGCTTCACCTACGCCGACATGGCGCCGGTGGTCACCGCCATCCTGCTCAACGGCGTGAAAGGCCTGCTGGCGACTGAAACCCTGCGCGCAGCCCCGGCGCATACCACCGCGGACGCGGCCTGAGCGCGCCGCGAAACGACAACGACAAGGAGCAACCCCAGTGAGTGAAGTCTTCATCTGCGACGGCATCCGCACCCCCATAGGCCGCTACGGCGGCGCCCTCTCCGGCGTGCGCGCCGACGACCTCGCCGCCCTGCCGATCAAGGCGCTGATGGCGCGCAACGCCG